>JAABUY010000469.1_pt1 | contig 70092 bp, 42 predicted proteins | sample 5560271 | NCBI WGS metagenome assembly JAABUY01 (sample SAMN10711886, study PRJNA513374) | rock metagenome | isolation source: Antarctica rocks | place: Antarctica: Victoria Land, University Valley | reverse complement strand
CCTCGTGTTGTAATGCCTGCGTGGGAAGGCTGACCACAACGGTACCTCTGGTCTTGCCCATCTGTAGGTGAGACTCATGCTGCTTGGGTGTGTGTAGCCAGCGGATCTTGTTGATGCTGAGTGTGGGACTGTGTATATATAATGCTCACTTATAATACTTATATATCAATAATCTTTAAGTTTATAATCTTTATTCTTAAGTTAAGTCTCAAGAACTTACTTACTAATTAGTCTTAGAATTCTTAAAATTTAAATAGAGCTTTTAAATTAAGTTAAGCTTCAACATTAAAGCTTAATTTAAACTTTTAAATTAACAATTAAAGCTTAATTTAACTTAATCTAAAAGCTCTGTTCAGGTCAGGTCAGGTTAACTTGACTTGATGATTACTTTAATTATTTTATGTTAAAGTATTTTAAGATACAAGAGACTGAAGTTTTGCATGTAATAAATGTTTATAATATAAATGCTGAACAGATTAAACATCTACATTAAAATGTAAATTAAGATTAATATATAAATTTTATAAATATGTAATTAAATCTAATTGAATTAAAATGATTTAAATTCAATATAAAAAATAAAAGATTATATATTATTCTGTATTTTGCATCTTTATAAACAACATTTACATGCATCTAATTGAATTTCAGTGTTCTGATGTGAAATTGTATAAATACATAAAATTAAACATTAAATAATATTGATGTAATTAAGTTAATTTAATTACATTTAATTAACTTTCTCAGCTTTCTTCTAAATAAAATTAAATTGACAATGAATTTATTGCAAAAATAACTAAAACATTTTATATTAATGTACAAAAAGCATATTACAGTTCTGCTTAAAAATGTGCTTCATTATGTAATGAACATTCAGTATTGATTTGAGCAAGACAGTAAATATATAAATAAAGAGACATTAATTTGTTTAATTTAATTTAATTTAATTTAAATAGAATTCTTTACATTTTTATTACTACTATGTAGAATGTTCAGACTGAAATTAATTTAGAATGAATCATTATTTTTTACAGACTTTATCATTTAAAAAAGATGTAAACATAAAATATCTTAATAAATTACTAAATAAAGCAGTTTAAAGTTTTAATTATCTATATACAACAATTTTATCAGTCAATGCAGCACATAAATATTATTATAAGTAGAAAGATTTATTTAGATAAATTAAAACTGATTTAAATATATTTAAATTAATCTTATTTTCAAAATCTAATTTTATTTAATTAAAATTAATTAAGATCAAATAAACTTAAATATTCTTTCTGTTAAATTTACTTCATTATATTCATTTTTCTATGAGAATTTTGATCAGATTAAACTTAACTAAATAAAATTAATTAAAACTTACTTAAAGATAATACTTCTATCTTTTTCAGTTTTCTCATTCTTACTGAATCTATTAAAAGTTAGTAATTTAATTTAAAGTAATTTAATTAAAATTAAATTAATTATTATAATTATATAATCATCTTTACTCTTTCTCAGTTGTCATTTTACCTCACTGTCTTCTTATAGAGAGATTTGCTTGCTTTTTACTCACATTATAAGAATATAATAGTGTTCTTAGCTAAAGTCTATATAACTAGTCATATTTTATAGCTAAGAAAATTATTCTTTTCTTACATAATATAAATGACTCAAATGACTCATATGACTCATAGCAAATAATAACATCAACATTTGCTTCATTAAAAACTTAATCATTAATTTAATATCTTAATTAGCTGTCTTCATATAGCATCATTACTGTTTTCTTTAAATCTTCTTATTTTGTTGCTTTCACATCATTCAGATGTCACACCTCATCAATAGAATCATCATTTTAGCTTAAATCATTATTTTACACTTTTTATATCATCATTAAACTGACTAAAATGTCAAGTCAGAATAGCTTCTCTTCATTAATATCTTCATTTAAACTTTCAGATCAGACAATAATCTTAATTTATTAATTTAAAGAATACAAATTAGTTAATTGCTCTTTTGCATCATTTATATCTAATAATGTTGTTACTCTTGCTCACAAAGTACACACACTATATAAATAGTCAGTTGTGCAAGAGACTCAGTCAGCATCAGTATTAATAGAAATCTTTTTCTTTATCTAATTATATAATCAATTTCTATTCAATAATGCTCTATAAATCTTCACTCAAAGCATAACAACATTACATATAGACTTTATCTTTCTTCAATAAGCTACAGACATCATTATTTAATTATTAAATTTTAATAAATTTTTAAAACTCATTAATATATTTAAGTCTGATTCTTTAAATCTCTTCTTAGTTAGTTAATATCTACATCACTTTATAGCAACATCATTAAACATCAATCTTAACACAGTAAATCATTTCAGTACTTCTTTACTCAGTACATAACAAACTGACTTAAAGTTAACTGAAATTATACTTAAAAATAAAGATACATTAGTCTTAATGATAAATAAGCTGTCACAAGAATAGCTGTAATAACTTATTAATAATGCAATATAAACTTTCATGACTGCAGCTTTAGCTGAGTTTAATTAATAAGTAATAATAAAGTTCTTAGAACTGTTAGATTCTTCTGAATTTGAGAGAGCATCTGAGATAAATAGTAATGCTAAATATAAGAATAATAGCTTATTTCAATTAAAGAATATTAGAATGTTTAATTTAAACTTGAATGTCAATTTCATTAAAGTGAAAGATGATAAACAGATTTATCACAACATGTTTAGCTTCATCAATTGACTGCAAGTCAAAGCAATAACTATGAGTACAGTCAAGATATAAAAGAATGTTAAGTCATATCTACTCAACAAGATAAACTGATGATATACTGAGAAGTTAGTTTATGTTACTTATGTTGAGCTACAAAACAATAATAATGAAGTTAAAGAATAATGCAAAGCTCTGAAGATTCATTTTTATAACTTATTAAGTAGATCTCTGACAGCATTATGCTTAAAAACAAAGAGATTCTATAGACTATATATAATTAATTATTCTTTATAAAAAGAATTTAGATATCATTACAATTAACTATGCTTAAGTTCTCATAACATATAAGTACTTCAATAATGAACTTTATCTTCATCTATTCATTTCTATTGAGCAATCAATCATTGCTAGACTGATTAAGATCATTAACATTTAGAAAAACATTTAATTTAATATATATAGTTATATCTCAATGAGATCTTCTAGACAAACTCAGTCATTCAGCTCATCTCAAAATTACTTATTTCAATTTTATAACTTTAAATTTAATAACTTCTATCAATATAATAACTTCTTTCATTCTAATCAGTTATCTTTCTATGAAAATTAACCTTCTTACAGTAACATCTATGACAATAGTAATCAGCAGCAGAATTATGCAATTTAATTAGATTAAAGATAGTTATTTATGATCAGAGTGTCTTTACAAATCATAGTTAGAAATGAAAGATAGTTCACTGAGTTAACTTAAAATTAATGTTAAAACAGAAAGTCATTATACTATTCTTAATCTGATAATTAAAATTGATTAAATCAGTTTAATTACTTATTCAATTAATTTAATACTTATTCACTGAGATCTTGAGTTTATTATGCACAAGAAGATGAAGAATTGCAGCTCATAAATAAACAAAAGAAATATCAGAAATATAAAAAAGCATATTATAAAGAAATATATAACTTTACTGACACAGATGATGCAGCAGAGACAGAGATGAACACAGACTCTGTTTTGAATAAATTTAAATTGAAGAAAATTAACAAAATAAATGTGAATTACATTACTGAATTGACAAGACTTACATATTAACAATATTATGAGTTATTTACATTCAATAATTATCTTCATTGACATCTTCAGAAGAAATGCACTGAGTATGTTAAGATCTACACTGTTAAATTGAAAGACAAATTATTAAACAAGTCATTGCTGTCTTCTTACTATATAAAATCATCAGTAATTAAATAAAAGATAAATAAAGATTATAAATTCTGTAGATGATGTTATGTTACAGCTAACATCAAATTGAACAATAATGTACTTAATGAATTAATCTGTCTGAACACAGAATGCATTATGACTTTAATTGACAGAAATTTTCTCAGAAATCAGACACTCATTATAAGAATTGAGTGTCTGTTATTCTTTATAAGTGTTTAGAAATTAGAATTAAATACACATTAATTTGAAGAGTTTGTCAATTTAATTATCTATTTACTTAATATGAATAGATGTACTGCAGTTATAGAATGAAAAGCTTATATTGTTGAGAATTTTAAGACAAAAATGCTAATAGATATAGATATTTTGATGTTAAAATTAATAATTATGAATATGAAAACAGATCACTACTATTAGTAGCTATGATGATATTTAAGTTTCTTTTACAGTTATAACTTAATTAATGAATTAAACAAATTAAATCATGATGATCATAGTGTGAATAGAGATATTATCTCAGAGTTATAGTGTTGTATTTATCTTAAATGATGAATTATTAACTGATTAAGAATTACTGTTTGAACTTATTTACAATTAAACAGCAATTTATGCTCATATTGTAAATCACAAGCTATTTAAGATCTTGATATGAAATGACATAAATAATTAAACTGAGTATAGAGTTAAGTCAGATCAAAAAAAAGTGCATTTAATCTAAACTTGCACTAGAGTTCAGGTCAGATCAGGTTAGGTTTGTGTACAGATTAACTTTACTTATATTTGTGTAGATTAAACTTAAGAACTTTAAGCTAGTCATTATGAATAAGGTCAGGGCTAAAGCTCAAAAATGTAAAAGCTTATTAATATATTAGTTATAATAAATTACATCTTAACTAGTCATATAGGGATAAATTACACAGTCACAAGATATATTACTGAATAAGTTATGAAAATCATGACTTTTTGTGAAGGTGCGTGTTAGAAACACACATTAGTAAGCATGTATATGTGCTTACTCAATCAATATATATGCTTACTAAGTGCATACACATGCTTACTAAGACTATATATAATCTATAAAAAACTCATAACTCTATACAGATTAAGTCAGATTAATCTGCATCTAATTTAACTAAATAAAAGTTAATTTAACTTGACTTAATACTTAAACCTAACTCTGACTTATGTGACCTATAGGAATCTGTGCACTCAGTCTATAAATAATATACTTGTTATATCACAAAAGTTAAGAATGAGAAACATTGTTAAGTATGAAGCTAAAGAATGTTATTATATTAACTTTAAAGTAATTTATCTTGTCATCATTACAGTGAAGACTGAACAACAAGATGAGTGAATAAGAAAGTATATGTGTGACATTTTAGTTGCTGTGACTTTACACATTAAAATGAATTAACTCAGCAAATATAAACTACTCAATGAGATAATCTTGTATGAAATTAACATTAAGATTGTGCAGCAGCTTAAATAAGTAGTAGATGAATTCTCTTGACTTTAAGAAGACAGCAGAAATGTTATTGATGATTTAGAGAAAGAATAAATGAAAATTCTATTTATAAAGAATTAATGTAAAAAATATAAGTCAGAACAGATCTGAGTCTACTTAGTTAATTAAATTAATAGAAATATCATTAATAAGATGTTTAATAAGCTACAAGATCAGAACTGAGCTAAATGAATAAAAATGTCAATTTTATTTACTTTTTCATGCTTTGTAGTATGACAGACTATGTTAGATGACTTTTAAAAGAGAAGAGTTATTGTAAATATCAAAGCACTGAACAAGATTACTATATTAAATGCATATTTTGTTTCTTTTTAACTGACATTCTTGTCACTATTTATAGTGTTAAGTTCATAATCACAGTGAACTGCATAAGTTTCTTTTATCAATGATAAGTACAATTACATCATTATCATCAGTTAACAATAACATCACATTACAGTTAAGAGACTTTCAATGTTGTAATAATAAAATACTGAAATTCTTCAGTCTATATACAATGAATGATAGACTGAATATTAAGACTTTAACAGAAATACATTAAAGTTTATGTTAATAATATAGTTATCTTCTTCTGAACACTTTAGAAGCATAAGCAGCATCTATAAAAAGTATTTTAAGTGCTCTTTAACAAAAACATCTATTTAATGTCTGAAAAGTTCTTTATAGAATACTCATCAGTTCAACTACTTAATTAATAAGTCAATGCACTTAAACTAATCACTATTAATGACAAATTAAGAGTCATAATCAATCTTAAGTTTCTCAGAACACTCTGTTAACTTAAGATGTATTTAGATCTTACTGAATACTTGCATCAGTACATATCTCACTATGCTGTCATAGTGAAGTCACTACAGCTACAAAAAACACTATTAAATTAAAGAATTTATAATATAAAAATTAACACTAAAAAAAGCATCTCTAGCTGTATTAGTCTGTCAAAGCCTACACTAATAGAGTTTAACTCATTTTATTAGCTACAGAGTATGTTTTCAAGACTTAGTGTATTGACTCATTTCAATTTAAAATGACAATTATATATTGATCTAAATGTCTTCAAGAAATTTGAATTTGAAGTACATGTATATTATATGAAGATCACAATCAAGAACACTGAAGCATCAAAGCAGAAAAACATGAAATCTATATTCTTTCTTAGCTGACTATTGACAGATATCAAAATACAATATTGATCTACAGAGCTAAAAATTGTGAGCATTATTTAAGTAATAAAGAAGATTTAACACATAATTGAAGTTGTGAAAGCAGTTACAATTATGTATACTGATCATTTCACTGTTATCTTCATTGTTTGTCAAACTAGCTTAAACATCACTGCAGTAAAAAAGCTTAATCTAAGACTAATTTAGACATCAAAATATCTGCAGTGTTTTTATCTTGATATTCATTATAAATTAAATAGACAAAACACTATTTTAGACACATTATCTAGATTGATAAGTCAGATTACTTAATCAAAGATTGATAAAATGATCTTAAAAGCATTATATATCTATTTAGTACTGATTTATTTTATCTTACTCATTGAAATGTCAGATGGATTTTGTAAACAGCTAATTGATGAATATAAGAAATCATAATGAGAATAAATTTGAGTAATGATTCAATTTAATGAGATATTAAAAGAGAATGCAGCAAAGTTATTATATGTCATTATACAAAATCTCTTCTATTATAAAGACATTGTCAAAGAGTACTGACTGTATATCTCTTTTATTCTTCATAAGAAAGTCTTTTTGCTGATATATAACTCAATAAATCATTTAAACTATGCAGAGACACATAAGAAACTTATAAAAAGTCTTTACATTTACAATTTATCAAAACATCTTCATAACTACATTTGACATTGTCAGCAATGTCAGTTAATGCAAATATCACATCATTAATTATATAAATTATTACAATTAATTCTCACATCCTCACAGTCTTTTCACATCATAACAGTAAACTTTATACTTGCACTGCTGATCACATCAGAAGAATATGACAGCATATTGTTAATAATAGATAAGTTTAGCAAGACTGTTAACTTCATATTAGAAAGAAAGACTATGATAAAAGATAAGTAAGTTGTTAATTTTATAAATTGATTAACTCTTTTGAACTGAGATCTATCACAAGTTATTATTTTGAACTAAGATAGAAAGTTTGTCACAGAGATATGAAAGAGTGTCTTTAAACAGTTCAAAGTTAATCTACTATACTTAACAGCATATCATCTTCAGACAGATAGAAGCTTTAAATAAATTAATTAAATTATAAAAATAGTCTTACAACACTATTTAATTACACTAAAATGAGTCAATAAATGACTTACAGTCTTATTATAAATATAAATGACTTTTAATAACTATACAAAGCATAGCTTGATGTTATTATTCTTAAATGAAATCATATTTAAATTTTGCATAAAAGAAGCACTCAATCTTCTGTAAATTACAGATCACAAGATCTTCATTATAGAGCAAGATGAATACTTATTTAAATGAAATGAAATTGTAATGCTTATTAGTTAATCAGTTAAAATAATTATAATGAATCAATATTGACTGACTTACATAGATGCAAAGAACACAATTGTCTTTGTTATTATGAAAATGAAGCAATACTATGATGATAAACATAAAGCAAAGTTCTTTTAAGTAGAAGATATAATTAATCTATATCTTCACTGAGAATACATCTTACTCAGTCTTAAGAAACACAAGAAGATTAATTAACAGTTTATAAGATCATTACATTTTACTGAATGAATTGACTGACTAATCTATCAATTAAATATATCTTTAAATTGAAATATTCACAATGTTATATCAATAGCTTACTTAGAATCTGCAATTACATTAAAGAAGAACTTTTACAAACATTTATAATTAAATTATTCAGAGATAATGACAGTCAATGATGCTGAAGAGTTTAAGATTAAGTGATTACTTTAAAAATGAACATTACATCATGATTGTAAATACTTAATGAAATATCTAGTTCAATGACTTAGATATAAATCAAAATACAATGTTTAAATGAATATTAAAGATCTCAGTAATGCTTAGAATTTAGTGAATCAATTTAAAAGATCAAAGTCTCATTATATGAAAGTTACACTTTCATAAAAACAAATCTATCATATTTAATCATTATTCTTATTGCTTCTAGCTAATTACTTTTGAAAATCATAATGCATATAAATTTACAATGACAATAAGATCATCTTTATCTTTCTTACATCTTATCTTTACTACTTTACATATCTCATCTTTACAACAAATTACATCATCACTATCTTCACTATATATTTAGCTTTATCTATTATGTAGCTCACTGCTTCTTTACTTTTCTCATCATTACTTAATACATTGACAGTCTGTTTTCAGTCATATTATTACAATAGTATTAAGATAAATCTTACTTCTATTATACATTTAGTTACACATTCAGTCAGCAATCTTGACATTCATTTTTCTAAAACAAGAATTGATTATATTGCTTATTCTAAGCATATTGTTCATTACATTAATCACTCAGTATAAACAAATTTGTTAACTATTTTAAAGTTCTCAGTATTACAGACATGAACACATTGATTATTATTAAGAAAGCATACTGTACTCTGAGTTGTGTGAATTATTTAGATAAATTGAATAACATCAATATCATTATTTAGCAATAAGACATCAATGCTGCAAAGAACATCTTACTCAATGTACAGAACTGAATGAAGTACATGATGAAGTTTAAAAAGAAGTTATACATTTACTTTAAATATTAAAACTTATGTGTTTAGCTACTTAAGCAGAGAGAGAAGCAGTCAGCAGTAAAGAGCTTTAATGAAAAGAATAAGAACATTTTCAATTTAGCAGAGCTGCATATCAGCAAAGTCTTTAATTATATGATATTTGAAGTCTTAATTAAGAAAGTATACACTGATTCTTTATTAAAGCAAATGATTATTGAAACTTTCAACACTCAAAAGATAGTCATGAGATATTTTGTGCTGTATATTATTAAGAAAAAGAAGATTAAAAGTACAAATGACTATAAGAATATTCACAGTAGCATAATAGCTAGATTAAACATCAAGCATCTTAATAAATAAGCAGATATTACTGTGACTGAAGAGACTGCAAAAATCTTTAATGAGATAAGAAATTACAGTATAACAGCAGAATGAAATTATCTGTTTTATAAATACATAACTATGAATAAGTATCTCAGAATCATTCTTATTAATGTAAAAAAACATCTTAACAGTTTAATTTCAGTTTACAACATCAATTAAGTGTACTGCAACACTCAGATTATCATGATCAATATTAAGAAGAGTGTAAACTTAATAAACATAAATATTACTTTATAGCTATAAACTAGTCTAGATCTAACTGAGAGCATAAAGACACTAGATTAAAGATTTAAGAACATAGTGTTGATTAAAGATGAAGATATAAAAATTTAAAAGCTAAAAATTTGATATTTTGCATCTTTATAAAAACTTAACAACATAATGACTGTAAATTTAGCAATAATGATGAAACAGATTAAGGCTACAGCTGAGTTGACTAGTGATGATAAATGATAGCAATGATTTATTTAGATAAGATGAACAGATTAACTATAGATTATAATTAAAGTTAATAATTAATAATAAATTATAGTTCTTTCTCTGTTTTAAGCACTTATTATAATTATGTAATTGTCTTTATTCTTTCTTAATTGTCATTTTGTCTCACTGCCTTCTCATAAAGAGATTTGCTTGCTTTTTACTTACATTATAAGAACATAATAGTGCTCTCAGCTAAAGTCTATATAACTAGTCATATTTTATAACTAAGAAAATCATTCTTTTCTTACATAACACAAATAGCCTAAATGACTCATATCACTTGTAGCATTAATAAAATCTTAATTGTTACTTTCTTTTTCATTTTCTGATCATGCTTGCACTTCATGTATATGATAAACTTAAAATTAATTAAATTAAATTAATTTAAATTAAATAAAAATTATTACATACTTGTCTGATACATTCTCTGAGTCAATGATAGATCTAAATATAGTATATTAAACTTAATTTAAATTAATTAGAAATAAATTAAATTAATATATTTAGAGTAACTGTCAAGTCAGATTAACTCAATCTGACTTGAACAGAGCTTTTAAGTTAACTTAAGTTGAGCTTTAATTGTTAATTTAAGAATTTAAGTTAAACTTTAATATTAAAGCTTAATTTAACTTAAAAGTTCTATTTAAGTTTTAAGAATTCTGAGACTGATTAATAAGTAAGCTCTTGAGACTTAACTTAAAAGTAAAGATTATGAGCTTAAAGATTATTGATGTATAAGCATTATAAGTGAGCATTATATATATACAGTTAAACAGCTTTCAATTTAATCTATTTATTTATTATATTGAGAGTTAAATATTCTCAAAATAATCTAGTAATGATTGCTTTAATCTGCATCTTTAAATGCAATGTTTCAGTTATGTATGTACTTCTTAATAAGAGATATATTCTTATGCTGAATAATAACTTACTTTGCATAAATTGCAGTTAAATTAACATCTACTTTTTGTTAACTGATAAATGATAATTACTGTACAGTTTATTAGACATACTTTTAAAAAAAAACAATATATACTTTTACTGTCTTCTGCAGACTTTTAATGACTGAGCTTTGAAAGCAAAACATTTTATATTGAGAAAAAACTCTTTTTAAATAACCTTAAGTTATCTTGCAGCAAAGCTTTTGAAAAAATAGTTTTGCTATTAGAAAATCTGTTAATTTTTGATAATGATGTATTTCACAAAGAACAATAGCTGTAGAACAGAATGTTATTATTAAACATTATATTATATATTAAAATTAAGTTTACTGTCTAACTTTCAATAATAAGTTAACTTAAATGCTTCAGTATCTTCTTCTATATCTATAGCATTATTATTTTTTTCTTTTTATCAACATCAATTTTTTCTTTTTTAAATGTCTTTCTAAATGTTCTTTCTGCTGCTGCTGTCTTCTCTTCACCTAATACAGTCTTTATAACACTGCATCTTGAAGTTTTCTTAATATGTATTATGACATAATATAATGATATAATGATGCTTTAAAATTAAGTTAATAAAAGCATTATTAAAAAGCAGTTTAAATGCATTTTTAAATGACAATAAGTTTTAGAGTAATCTTATAGTTTGAAGATGCATTATAATTTGAAAGTGTGTTGTAGTTTAAAAGTGTGTAATTAAAAGATGTATTGAGAGCTTTTAGATGTTAGCAATATTTAGATGTTAAATTGTTAATAAACAATACATTTACTTATGATATATACATCAATGTTATAAGTAAATATATCAACACACTTACTTTTAATACTCAATTTAACACTTTCTTATCTTTATCTCTGTCACTCAATCTACTACACTCACTCTATCTTTACTCAATCTCTACATTAAGTCTCTACACTCAATAAATATATTACTCAATGTTATTACTTATTTTACTGCTCATTTCTTAAGATTTAATCTTATACATTGTTCTTGTACTTTACTTTGATGTGCAGCTGTAATGCATACATATAATGCTTAATTATGTCACTCAATATAGAACTCAACAGTTAACTATATATTTTAGATTCTCATTATAACAGATTTAGACATTAAGTTTTTATTGTAGACTGTAAAATATTTAATTTTTAACTCATTTTCAGTCTTTAAAGAAAGATCTGATCACTATGACTGTTCATAGAAGTCTATATATGATTTAAAGAAGATATTTAGTGAATACTTAAATAACTTAAAGACTGTATGTGCAAGAAAGAAATGACAGAAATGTATGAAGAATAAAAACTTTAAATGAATTAAAAATGCAAAGATGATGAACTGCAGAGCTGTGAAATGAGAAAAAGATATATTAAAGAAGATTAGTTTATATTAGACTGTGAACTCAGCATTGAAGAAGATTATGAAAGAAAAGATTAAAGATAAGATCTTAAAAAAGTAATATAACTGTAAAAATTTTTGTAAGACTTCTTTAAAATTATTATACTTAATTATATTACTTTTAACTATCTGCAGATGTCTATTATGAAGATCAGCTGAGAAATAAGTTAATAAAGAATAAGAATTGAGCTTGACTTAAAGAGAAAATTAAGAAGAAGATGTTATTTGTTGAAGCTTTTATATTAAAAGAAGAGTGAAAGTTTAAGAAAGTAAAGTAAGAAATATGTTACATTTATATTTTTTATAGACTCTTTAACATTCTTTAGAATATCAATAAAGATGAAGTTATTGAGCAGAAGTGCATCAACATTAATTATTAAATTGAGAAGTATTTAACAGTTGTAATTAAGCATCAAGAAAGAGTTCTTAATGATATAGAAGAATAAGAGTTCTCAATAATACAGAAAAATAAAAGCTACATAATGCTGAAGACTTTGATCTTGTTAAGATTATATATCACTTTTATAGTAAAGTTCTTGATTCTAAACACATCAATGACTTCAATTATACATAAATATTATATTACTTAATTATAACACTTCTTAACTTTTGTTAGATATATAACTCATGATAGCTGTGCTATTAGTGTGGTGTCATCTTTTAACAGGTTATGAGCTCAGGTTAGTGTGTGATAACTTGCATAAAGTAATGCCTAGGCCACCTCTGCCAGTGGTTCAAGTCCATGGTGAGAGAGTAAGTTCAAAAGGTCATGAGTTTGAACTGCTGTCTGTGTGTACTCTTTACACCTGTGAGTCAGTTGTGAGCTGATCGCGGGTTAGAGAAAGTGTTAGATATATAACTCACAATAGCTGTGCTATTAGTGTGGTGCCACCTTTTAACAACTTTAACATTAACTAGTTACATTTAAGAGTCTGTATTTGATTAGAAGAAAGAAGATGAAAAGAGTGTAATTAAAGATGTTAATGAAGCTTGTGTGATGATGTTTGAAGATAAGAAATTTTTAAATAATGATTTCATTAATAAATTTGTTTTTAATGACTTGATTAATGACAGTGAAGATAATGAGAAGAACATTGAATCTATTAATGATGAAGAGAGTAATGAAAAAAATAATAAATAATCATTATTAATTAAATAGAAAGCTGATCTTCAGAGATTAAAGATGTAAGATAAAGAATAATTAAATAGATCTTTAATTATTAATTAAAGATTTTTTAATGAGAAATCTTTTCATTGATACTTAATATTTACTATACATAGTAATTTTCAAATAATATTTATCATAATTAATATTATAAAAAATTTATTTTACATTTAGATACATGTTCTGTCACATAACTACAATTTTATATATACTAATTTTGAAACTCTTACAACACACTATCATCAACACATCACTTAAAATACAACAAAGTATCATTTATTTGCTTAACTTATTACAATAACTCAACATTATGTCTTTATACAGCTCATCATTCAGTCAGATTTTAAACAACTTAGAAAGATCATTTCTGAGTGTTTTCAGTAATAAAATTAAGTTATTTTAATTAAATTAATCTTATTCTTTAATTTTTACAGACACTTCAAACTTAAAGTATGTTCTTTAAAGATTTGTAACAAAGTGAGAGTTTTAAGACTGATGAGAAATAACTGTATAAAGTTAAAATATAGACATAAAAATTAGAAATTATATTTAAATAATATAAAATAGTTCAGTTTACTCAACAAAGATCTGACAGTTCTTTGCTGAAGTAACTAATAAATGTGATGAAAGATTAAGTGTAATGTGTATTAACTGTTACAATATTATGAATCATTTAATATCAGAAAATAATGAAATAATTATCATAAAATGTTATTCAAAAAGCAGTAGTTGTTAAAAGATGAAATCAGCATTGAGAAAATAGATTTCAATCTTTGAAGTAATGAACTCAAAGATATGCTATGATTTTTAATTATAATACTTTAATATAATACTTACTTTTTAACAGACAGCTTAAAAGATCATTATTAAATAATTTAACTTTATTTTTAAAGTCTTTAATCAGCAAATTCTTCAATTCATTATAGTACTTGATTTATTCTTTTATACTGTTGAGCATATAAAGTTTTAAAAGCTCATCTAAATATGTTATGTTGATATTAAGATTTTAGATTAAATTAAGATTGCATAACTTTTTAAATATTGTGTTATAAATGTTTAAAAAGATGTGCTTACAGAATTTAAGATACAGATTAAAGTCTTTATTGTATTTAATGAATGAATTAATTTAAATTATTTTGCATTTTTAGACATTACTACATATTTTATTGATGTTAAATAAAAATACACAGAGATACTTTTAGTCTTTAAAGAACTAAAAAATTAATAGAATGATGAAAATCTTGCTGAATATGTTCTTAAGATGTTGAAGAAGTAAAATTTGACACATTGATTGCTGATAGTTACAGTAGATAATGCATTCAACAATTATATATTATAATGTTATTTGAGTCAGCTTCTAAGTCAGAAGAATATTATCTGAAGTGATGAAATTAAAATTATAAATTACATAACATATATAATTTAGCTTGCAGTCAGTCAGCTACTTATATATCTAAAAGTGAATACAAAGAATGATTAGCTCATCATTATATTTAATGATGATGAGCTAAAAAATTTCACAATTAATAAAGATTACTTCTTTAACATTATACTGAAAAAGATCAATATATCTTTTATAATACTTTATTATAATGTTCATATCTGTTGAGTTAATATTTTAACAAAAGTCTCATATAAATTCAATTACTAATTATTGTCATTATGACATCATTACAGTGTTTAAAGTTGTTTAAAGATTTGCAGAAAACAAATTTATAAGATATGATTAAGAATGTAAAAACTTAATAAAAGTCTTTATATAATATATTGAATTAAGCATATAAACTATAAACTGAACTTTCTTAATGAATAGAATGTTTAACTTTAACAATAAGTAGAATGAAATTTCTTAAATATAATATAAAAAAGTAACAACATATTAAATATATACTGTATCTTCTGAAGCACTTCAAGAACTGAACAGAGACAATGAATGTTATTAATAAGTTAATAATTTATAAGTTGTAATATATATATAATAATTTATTTAATTATTTTAAAAAACAGAATGAAGCAATCAGAGAGTTTGAATTGTTCTTTAGCATTAAGTTGCAAAATGTTATTGATGCATTAAAAAAGAAATTAACTCAATATTATAAAAAGATAAAAGTTAATTAAGAATTGTTTTGTAATTTTAATGTTATATTGAATTTATGCAATAAGCTTAACATATATAATGTAGAATATTCTCAGTTCTCAATAAATATTACATAGTAAGACTGACATATTGTTTTAATAAAGAAAAGACTGAGAAGATCTATGTTTAAAGTATAAACTTAAGTTTTAACAATATTACAGAGTTAATTATCAGCACTTAAAGAAAGAATCATTAAATAATGATTTGAGAATTCTTAATTCAAAGAAGAAGAAGATGATAATAATAATAAATTATATGAAAAATGTAAAAAAGCATTAAAACATATTTGTAATAAAAGAAGTCTCAGATTATCTGTAAAAGTCTTCAGTATTAAATGTAAATGTTTCAATACTTAATTATTGAAAGCTGATGAAGAAGTTAAAATTAATAATGATACAATTCATAAAAGATATATTTGCAATTTCTACAGCAGATATTGAAGTTAAATGCTTGTTCAATACAGTTTAAGATATAATTACATATTGTTGAAATTAACTGAACTTAAACATCATTGAGAACATTATGCTAATTAAATATTATGATATATTCATTCTTGCAGCAGAAGTAATAAAAAGAATTAAAAAGAGATCTGTATTGACAATAATTATTAATAGTAATGAGAAAGATTCATTAATAGATGAGTTAAATTTAACAGTAACTAAATTATATATAAAGCTTCTATCAAATCATTACTTCAGTGATAATGATCTTTATAATAATAGTAATTATAAAAATAACATTAATTTCAGACTTTGTGAACATAATTAAAATAAGAATATTGATTTAAGATTTAACAATAATGATTATGATTAAACTTTAAACATAAAAGTAATATAATTAAGCATTATAAATATCTTGAACAGCATACACTTAGAATATATAATTATTAATGATGATTATAATTATAAGTTAAGAAAGATTAAAGATTATATAAGTTCATTATCTGAAAGACTCACTACAGCAATTGATGCATCAGCTATTAAGATTATTAATGATGACTTAATAATTATTGATTTTAATTTTTAAATTATTTACTTAAATGACTCTGCTCATAGTACATTGACTGTCAATATACATACAGTCTTGAATATAATACAACATTAATTAAGAGAGAAAAGTCTTCTTTATTAATAAAGTGAAAAATTATTAAAGACATTATACTTACACTTAAAAGTACAGATAAAGTACATTAAATTTTAACTGCTTCAGTATTACAATTTTATAAGAGACAAAATCTTTCATCTATTAATATCATTAATGATTCTTTAAAATCAAAAGAAATTCATTTATTCTTATTTAAAGATAATGTTGATATTTATTAATTGAAGTGTCAACAATCTCAATAAATATATGCTTAACATAATTTTTAATTTAAACATTAGATCTCTTTACTCTTTCTATACAGTTTATGAATACTTTAATTTTCTTAAATTGCTTATGATAAATATAAGTTACATGTAAATTAATAATATTGAGTGAAATATTAGAATTAAATGTGCTTAAATGTAAAAAATAATGTTTAAGAGTCTTTAAGAACATTTAACTTTATTTAAAGTATTAGAGTTTATTTTAATTCTTTATATCTTTATTAATATTATTATTATCATCATTATAATGATCTTTATTTTTCTCATCATTATTCTATATCTTCTCTAAGTCTTCTGCCTCTTAATCTGCATCATTAATGAAGATTAAAGCTTGTGTTATTGACAGTTAATCTTTGTTGTTGATTTTAATTTATAAATATAGTTAATCAGCAAGAAGTTAATAAATAATTGTAAAGAGCATTATAATAAAGTAATATAATTATATTTAATTAATTTGTATCTTAACTTCATTACTCTTTAACATTGAAATAACAGTCTATGAAGTTTAAAATTTAATTAAATCTCTGATAAATAAACAGTACAGAATTAATATATTTTGTTTTTTTTTCAATATTGTCTTTTTAATATCTGTATGCACAAGTTCATTAAGTTTAAAAAAGATACACTTATCATTAATATTCTTATTCAACATTATTTAATCAGAAAAAATTACTATACCTTTACTCTCATCATTACTTAACATCATCTCTGCTTCTTCATTCTTATCTGTAGAGACATTGAACACTGTTGAAAGTTAATAATTATAGAATGAAACAACATTAACTTTTGTCTTTAGAGTCATTATAAAAAAGTATTAAAAATATAATATACATTAATGATTCTTTTTGTCTGCTATATGCTCTGAATCAAATATGCTGCTATTAAAAATCTGCATAATAAGATTTGAATTCTTATCTTCAGCTATAGTAAGTTATTTATAGCTGTTAAATTAAATAATTTATTCTTAATGCTTAACTACTTCATTTAAATAATTATTTCAACAACTTTAAATATATTTGTCTACTTTTTCAATCTAATCATATCAGCACAGACTAAATGTCAAATAAAGTTAATATATCTTTTTTTTAATTATTGAAAAAGCATTCTTTGCTTTAAGAAGCTTATACAGAGCTTATATTTCTTTAATAATTATAATTAAGTTATTTTGTTAAATAGTATTTTCATTTTTCTTTTATTCAATCATTACATTCTGATCTGTGAAAAAGATTACTACATATAAAGTTAAAGTTTAATACAGAACACTATAATCATTTATTAATATTCATTATGTACACTCTCTGCATATCTCTTAACAACAATCTTCTTTCTTATCTTAACTGCATATTTTGTTCTTTAAATCTTCATTTTAAGCTTCTTATATTCTGAATCATGTTTAAAATCTATATTTAATCTATTCATTATCATATCATTCTTCTCTTAAATCTCTTCAATATCAGCATTTATAAATGCATTAATTACTGAAGAATATAATGAAGTTAATTTCTGAGTAATATTAGAACATAAAGAACTCAATAAAAGAATAAATAAAGAGCTTTTAAGTTTTTGAATATAATTTAGTCTTTGATTTAGTACACATTTTGTGCATTATAATTAAGCATTATAATAAGTAAAGTTACATACTAGATTTTGAGCTGAAAGAAGTGAAAGAAATAGCTAAAGTACTTTGAGGCAGTGCAGCATTGAGTGTGAATTCAGAGTAATTAATGAGTTTTTTTATTTTTTTTATTAATTAATAAAGTTTTCTTTCTTCAGATATGCAGCAATGTCTGAGATAGATAGACTAATTTCATTAATCTTTTTCTTTTTTTTCTTTAGATTAAGATAAAGAGTCTAATATATTAATAAAATGTGTTCTTTTACTGATGAATTAATTTAATTCAATAATGAAAGATATTGAAAGAAAGTAGATACTTATGCTATACTATGTCATCTAGTGAAATTTCTAAATCATGTTGTCTATGAGTACATCTTAATCAAGAAAGTTACAGAAGAAGTAAAAAGAATGTTAACTGCAGTCAATGTAAATAGAATCTTCACTTAGTCTTTGATGTTAATTCTATTTTGCTTTATAAAAGTAGTTAAAACATCACTTCTTAACACTTTCACTTGATAAGACTGCATCTATTAACTCTTACTGACAGCAAACATTAAATAACTAAACACATCACTAAGAGTTCAATAAATCATTTAAGAATTTAATTAATCATTAACAGTGAGTTTTATAAGTTTAATGAATCATTTAAAGATTTATTTAGACAGAGACTTAATAAGCTCATCAGCAATCATCTTTTGACTAAGTATAAAGTCTATTTGAATCTGATTGCACTTATGCAAATTGTAAATGTTGTAATAAAAGACATTGATGTGCTTTGACTGTTCATATACATATACATTCTTAATTAAGATTAAAATGACTTAATTATCTTCTTTAAACTGAATAAATAAAGATACTCAATGAGCTTTGTTCTCTTGAATGCTTACACAGTGTGAATTGACTTTAAGATATTTGCTTATATTTATGTTTTTTAATATTTATTCAAGTCAGATCTCAGTCTTTGTGCATATTGACATGATTATGTATTCAATCTTAGTGATTAAGATAATAATGAACTTCTATTTTTGATTTATTCACAATACTGATTCATCTTTAAGCATATAAATACACTTTAAAATTGATTTTTAATTCTGTTTATTTAAAGCATAGTTAAAGTCAGAATATTTAAGCATTACTTGACTCTCATTAAAGCTGTACATGATGCTGAGATTAATGATTGATCTTATGTACTGCAGTAATTTCTTAAGTGTATATTCATAATGCTTTACAGAATTGCTGAGATATTGACTTAATCAATTTAATATAAAGATAATGTTTAATTAAGTATGAATTGCTGCATACATTAAACTTTTAATTATTTATTAATACTGTCTTTAATCTATTCTTTAATTAGTTGAGCTGATGAGACAAAAAACATTATATTTATTAAATAAAATGCTAATGACTCTGTGCTTATCAGATTACATGTAAAGATTCTTTAATATCTTATTTATGTAATGAATCTGATTTAGACACAGAATTCTCATTTTATAATTATGTATAACTTAAATGTCAAGAATTTTCTGTGTCTTTCTTAAGTTCTTAACTTTAAACATGTTCATAAGAGCTTGCTTAAATCAGAGAATATATAGTAGGTTTGTTGAAGTCATAATAATATTATTTACATAAAGAAGCAGAATAATTCTTTTAATGCTGTAAAAAAGAAGACAAAGATTAATCTTACTTTAATGAAAATTTAACTTGAGTAATTTAGTGATACATTGTTTATGTTAATTCTGTGTGATTTGCTTAAGATTATAAAGACTGTGCAGTATGCATAGAATACAATTAGATGCAACATTGACTTTAAAAAAAATATTATATAGATTGTTTTCTTCAGAAAGAATTTTATAAAAATATTATTGACATTTACTTGATGATACTTTAAGTTCTTAAGTGCAATGATAGTCAGAAAGACTTGCAGAATGTTAAACTTAACAGTGAAAATAAAAATATTTTTATAATTAACTATGTATATCTATGAGAAATCTCTTGTCACAAGTCTTGTCTTAAGCTTATTTAAGAATTTATTGATGTTCAGCTTAAGTTTAAAAATTTATTTACTGATCACAATGTTAACTTTTCTTAATGACATAGTCTCTTTTTATGTTTCATTTACTGTCAAGACTGTCAGCTTTATGTAAATAACATTTTTTCACATTTCTTCTCAGATTAAGTCTCTCACTGCTTCAGCATAAATAGCAAACATCAAAATGTCAGATTTAATCACAAAATCTTCTTTGTCTGTAAAGAATGCTGTAAGTGTCAGCATAATTCTTAATATTTTAATTAAGAGCTCATCTGCATCTTAATTATTGTCATTGTTATTTCTCTTTCATTTTAAGATCTTAATACACAAAAAGATTCTGACTTCTTTAAATGTTACTGTTTTAACTTAATTAATGTTGATCTTCTCATTTAATGACTCATCTAAATTGACTGTAGTCAACTTAATTTCATGTTGTTTATCTTAAGACTTGTCAGCCTTAATTATGATTAAGTTAAACTGCATCTTACTGTTTTAAGTTATAAATGTCTGATCTAAAGCTGTGATCTTTACAATGATTAACTTCTTTTATAAATATTTAATGAATCTTCTGTTCAGAAGAATATTTAATATTTATTATTGCAGTTTAAGATTAACAGTGTCTTTTTTCTTACTTTCAGCAAACTTCATAATGTAATTCTTAATGATGCACTTAAGATCTAAAGCTTAAAGCTGATACTGCTTTATGATTTTCTCAATATAGCTTATAAAGACTTTTATTTATTCTTAATTTATAAGTTTGTCACATCTATCTTCAGATAGTAACTTAAGATCAATGTAGCTGTAGCACTTACATTCTTATACATAAATATAATTGATAAATAACTTTACATTAATAAAAGCTTTCTCAGAAGTCATTTACTTGCCATTAATTAAGAGATTAATTACTATTTAATTATAAAGATAAACATCTGTCTGTGCTGTCTGCACTCAGAACTTTATTGACAGTTATATTTCTTTAATTATGATACACACTGAGTTCTCAGTGATTTAAATGATTCTTTTGACAATATCATTTTAAATTGACATGTAGAGCATCATGTATTACAGTATAATGTTAAGAGACTTGCATCAGTTATTTAAAGTGAACTTTAACTTCATTTTATTGTTGCTTTGTACAGCAAGAATCTTTGCATCAGTCTGAAGTTCAGTCTTTAGCTGTCATTTTTATAATGTTTATGAGATCTCATCATGTTGCTTCAGCAGTATTGTTTATGTCTTTTAAAGATGATTATTTATTATCTTTAAAAAGTACTGATATTTATTAAATAATAAGAATAATGAGCTGCATATATTAATGAAGATAAAAATAAGAATATTAGTCTTTCTTTTGCTTACAGTGTAATCTTACTTATTGATGAACTTGATTAGAGCACAAATCTTATATATGTTTTCATTATTCTTAATAATGAGAATTGACTTTTCAAGAATTGTTATCTTGTAAAGATTATGCAACTTTGCAGAATTAAGATAAGCAAATTATCAATGTTAAAGTCTGTAAATCTTGATCTTTCTATTTAATGATGCAGTGTTGATGTCTAAGAAGTTAATTATAAGATCATGCTTATGAATCTAAATATACAGACTTATATTTAAAGCAATAACAGAGAAGATGATCTCTGAATGTAATGTATATATTATAGATATTAAAGCAAATTCATTAAGACTCTTTGCAATATACTTAATTATATAGACTTCATCTTGCTTTAATACTTCTATTATAGTCTTGCTGTGCTTATCATACATTTAAAGACAGTATTAATTAAAGCTTTTATGCAGTTTCATTTTATACATTCACTTTCTTGACAGAAGATTAATCTCAAGTTTAAATATATAGAGTGTTGAATTCAATCTTATAGAATTTTTTAATTTGATTTGCATAATGATTACTTCACAATAATGAGAATATAAATGTTTTCTTTTAACTTTAATTTATTGACATCTCATTTGTATGAGAAGATCACTGAAAAGTTAAAGTTAATTAATTATATATAAGAAGAATTCAGAGTCTGCAATTCATTCAGATTTAAGCATCTTATTGATAGTTTTCTTAAACAGAGCAGCAATTTCATTGTTAATTTTCTTTTTCTTTTTAAATTTAAAGAAGAAATCATCATCATCATTGTCATTAATTTCTGCATCAAAGACTCTGTATTTCTTTTCTTTTTCTTTATAGACTGACTTCTAATACAACTTGACTGCAATCAATCTGTATAGCTTAATTATAATTAATCTGCTTGTCTTCTTTTAAGTATTTTGCTTAATGTCAGAAAGAAATTCACAATCTTTAATGAAGTAAGAGTCATTATAAAGAAAGTACTTAATAAAGCAACAAAAAAAATAATCACTGTCTGAGCTGAATGATCTGCAATAGTATTGCTTAATATTAACTATGTAGTAATTTGATAAACTGCAGTTTTAATTCATTAAATGTTGATCTTCTTTCTATTTATCTGCTCACAAGACAATGACAGTCTTATTTATAAATTTCTTTTGATGTCTAAATTGTTCTAAGCATCAATGACATTACAGATCACAATGTATTTAACTAATAATGCTTAAAGCAGTATTTAAAATTATCATTTTAATTTAAACAACTCAGTCATATCAAACTGAGTTGCAGCAATCTTTCTGTTAAATTTACTTAAATAAATTTATACTTCTTCAATAAACATGTTCTCTGACATTCTGTATTCAACAAACTTTATTAAATATTGTCTTTCAATTATCTGCAGCTTCTTCTTATACTTAAACTTTAATGTATTTTAAACATTCTTTATACTAATTTTGTCTGTCAAATATTCTTAATTATCTGTGTTTATACAGATAGTAAATCAATATAAAGTCTTTATATTAGTTTTCTGATTTTTAAAGTCAAGATTACTGAGAAAAAATGAATCTAAGAATTTACTGATTGACATGTTGACTGCTAAGACTTCAACAACATTTTATAGATCTTCTTTTATTAATTATTTTTTTATAAAAGTGAATCATTGATCACAGTTCTCATAAGTAAGAATTGAGATGAGTTATTGCTTTGTAAAGAAGTTGTTAAAGTTCATAATGATGATAGTTGACACATAGTATAAGAAGTGAATAAAGTAAAATAACAATGTATGTATTGAAGATAATATAAGTAAAACAAATAGAAAGCTTTTGTATCTCTTATTTTATAAGACAGTAATGCTTATTCATCTTAATAACTCATATTAAGCTATCAAAGAACAGTGCTTTCTGAGTAACTGTAAATGCTGATTTTTATTGAAATTAATTTTTTATGAATCTTTCAAGTCAAATATACTCAGCTACTGCAGAACAGTGCTTTCTGAGCAACTGTAAGTGCTGATTTTTGTTAAAATTAATTCTTTATGAATCTTCTGAATTAAACATACTCAGCTGTCACAGAATGCTGATTCTGCTAAAGTTAAATTTATTACAAATCTCAATAATTAGTGATACTGCTAGAGCTGAATTGATTGTGAATCTTAATAATTGATATATACAGCTGTCATCAATATGCTGATTCTGCTAAAGTCAGATTTATTATAAATTTTAATAATCAGTGATACTGCTAAAGTCAAATTGACTATAAATCTTAAAAGTTGACATACTTAACTGTCATTACACTAAAAATATGCACTTTCTCTGAAAAGCTTCTTGCTAATCTGAGTTCATAATTTATTAAAAGAAAGTAGATATTCATGCTATATTATATTATTTAGTGAAATCTCTAAACTGTGTTGCCTATGAGCACATCTTGATTAAGAGAGTTACAGAAGAAGTAGAAAGAATGTTGACTGCAGTTAATATAAGTAAAGTTTTCACTTAACTTCTGATGCTAATTCTATCTTACTTCATAGAAGCAGCTAGAACACTGCTTCTCAACAAAAGATATAAAGTTTAATGCTTTTATTATATTAATGAGTTAATCTAATTCAGTGATGAAGAATGTGAAGCTTAATGCTTTTATTACACTAATAAAGATAATCTTTACACTCAGTTTTCTCTATTTTAATGATGTATCTTTAAAATAAAAGTCAGCATTATATCTCTTTATTACTTACTTTACTTATATGATGCAGAAAGAAAATATAAAAAGCTTAATACAAAAAGTAAGATGTTTTGTAAAAAGAAAATGTAGAAAATGTTGTATTAAAGATAAATAAATTTGTTAAATCTTTATATTATCATTTATCAATATGAATGTTGTGTTTTTATTATCAGTGAATTTGTAGATAACTAAGATCAATTTAAATTAAGCTACACAATTATTTAGATTTATTAATTTATAAATTTTTTTTTAAGTCTACTATCTAAGAAATTTAAAGCAATACATACAATTTGTAAAATGTAGTATCTTAATTATGTTAATTGCAATTTCTTTATTAAATATAGATCTTCTCACAGTAAAGAAACTGACATTAAAATTATGTTGTATAACATAGCAGAAACATAATGAAAGTTAAAGTTATAAAGAAATATTAAGCAGATTTTAAAGCTTGTAAATTTAACAATATAAGATTTATTGAAGAGAACAGAATATAAATTATAGATAAAAATGTATAAGATAGAATTAAGTTTATAAAATAAAAGTAAAGAATAAGTTGTTAAGCATAACATCTTTAAAGAAAAAGATTAAATTATTAATAATTCTTTTTCTTTTAAATTAGTTTCTGCACAAAAAGAGTTAAGTAAGTCACATAATTGCATCATTAAATTAAATTAAAATACTTAATTTTAACACTCTTTGATCAGTTTATGCAATGCAGCAACAGCAGTATTAATAGAAGTTGTATTTTTTTATTTTAAATTTAAAATTCTTTTCATTACTGATTGAAGAGATTTCTAATCAGTATAATGATAACTTAAAGTGAAATCAGTCAGTCATTACAGATTTGTAGAAGATAAATAAAACATATCTTTATATATTTTTTAAAAGTATAAGTTCTTGTATATTAAGAGTCTCTTTTATGACTTATTTATGATATAGTTGCTGAGCTACATAAGAAAGAGAATCTAATAATATTAAGAAAATTATAAAAGATAAAAGTAATCTTTTATATGTTGCAGATTTATTAAAAAGATAAAGTATATTAATTAATGTATTTTTGCTCTGTAGAGAATGAGTGATCTGATAATTAAGTTAATAATGCTTATATATAATGTTTATAAAGCAGATATGTAGTTAAACAAAAAGAATTGTGCACAATGCTAATTAAAAATGTTGCAATAGTAACTGCTGTCAATATAAAGCTGCTTAATAACAGAAGTTAATTAATTTTAACTTAATTTAAGCTGTCAAGAATAATTTAACTTAACTTTGTCTGAAATCTGACTCTGCACAGAGTCAAATTAAGTTACAAAGTAAAGTTCAATAAGTTAAGTCAAATTCTAAAATCTAAGTCTGATCTAATCTAATAATCAGTTTAAATATATCTATATTAATTTCTTATTGTCTTTGTTTACATCTTCATATATGTAATTCTTGTCTTGTAAATTCTTTGCAGTGATTCTATTATTTAATTAAATTATTTTGAATAAGATTAATTTAAATTGATTAAGATTACTTATATATGTTTTTAATTTATATATTTATGTAATGCTTCAGCTTCTTAATAGATTATTTATTTAATCAAAATTAAATAGAATTGAACTGAATTAAACAGAATTATATTAATTATATTTTATATTGCTTACACACTATATTGTATATACATATTATTACTCATTCATTATGCAGTCAGAGTTAATAATAACTAATATTTTAATATTTTATTAAGAAGCAATGTTCTAGCTGCTTCTATGAAGCAGAGTAGAACTAGTATTAAAAATTAAGTAAAGACTCTATTTACATTAACTGCAGTCAACATTCTTTTTACTTCTTCTGTAACTCTCTCAATCAAGATATGCTCATAGACAACACAGTTTAGAGATTTCATTAAATAACATAATATAGCATAAATATCTACTTTCTTTCAACAGATTATGAGCTCAAATTAGCAAAAAGCTTCTCAGAGAAAGTGTATACTTTTAGTGTGACAGTAGTTGAGTATATTGACTTTTAAGATTTATAAAAGATTCATAATAAATTCAACTTTAGCAGAATCAGCATACTGACAGCAGCTATATACATTGACTATTGAGATTTACAGTCAATTCAGCTTTAGCAGTATTACTGACTATTAAGATTTATAATAAATTTAGCTTTAGCAGAATCAGCATTTTGCAGCAGCTGAGTACATTTAATTTGAAAGATTTATAGAGAATTAATTTTAATAAAAATTAGCATTTATAGTTGCTCAGAAAGCACTGTTCTTCAGTAGCTTAATATAAATCATTAAAATAAATAAGCATTATCATTTTATAAAATAAAAGATACAAAAGCTTTCTATTTATTTTACTTATATTATTTTCAATGTATACATCATTATTTTACTTTATGCACTTCTTATACTACATGTTAACTATCATCATCATAAACTTTAACAACTTCTTTATAAAGCAATAACTCATCTCAATTCTTACTTACAAAAACTACAATCAATGATTCATTCTTATAAGAAAATGACTGATAAAAAAAGATCTATAAAATGTTGTTGAAGTCTTAGCAATCAACATACTGATTAATGAATTTTTAAACTCATTTTTTCTCAGCAGTCTCAACTTTAAAAGTTAGAAAACTGATGTAAAGATCTTATATTGATTTATTATTTGCATAAACATAGATGATTAAGAATATTTAATGAATAAAATCAGTACAAAGAATGTTTAAAATACATTAAAGTTTAAGTATAAAAAGAAGCTGCAGATGATTGAAAGACAATATTTAATAAAGTTTGTTAAATATAGAATGTTAAAGAATATATTTATTAAAGAAGTATGAATTTATTTAAGCAAACTCAGTAAAAAGATTGCTGCAATTTAATTTAATATGACTGAGTTGTTTAAATCAGAATGACAGTTTTAGATACTGCTTTAAGCATTATTAGTTAAGTATATTGTAATCTGTAATGTCATCAACATTTAAAACAATTTAGACATCAAATTTTTTTTATAAAAGTTTTAAAAGAAAGAGATACAGCTTAAGACTGATGAGATTGTCATTGTTTTGTGAATAGATAAACAAAAAGAAGATTAATGTTTAATAAATTAAAATTGCAGTTCATTAAATCATTATATAGTTAATATTAAGCAACATTATTGCAGATCATTCAGATTAGACAGTAATCATTTTTTTATTGCTTTATTAAGTGCTTTCTTTACAACAACTTTTACTTCATTAAAGATTATAAATTTCTTTCTGATGTTAAGCAAAATACTTAAAAGAAGATAAGCAGATTAACTGTAATTAAGCTATATAGATTGATTGTAGTTAAGTTGTATTAAAAGTTAATTTATAAAGAAAAAGAAAAGAAACATAAAATCTTTGATGCAGAAATCAGTAACAGTAATGATGATGATTTCTTTTTTAAATTTAAAGAAAAAGAAAAAATTAACAATGAAATTGCTGCTCTATTTAAGAAAACTATCAATAAGATACTTAAATCTGAATAAGTTGCAGACTTTAAATTCTTCTTATATATAACTGATTAACTTTAACTCTTTAGTGATCTTCTTATATGAATGAGGATGTCAGCAAATTAAAATTAAAAAAAGACATTTATATTCTCATTATTGTAAAGTAATCATTATGCAAGTCAGATCAAAAAATTCTGTAAGATTGAGTTTAACACTTTATATATCTGAACTTAAGATCAATCTTCTGTCAGAAAAATGAATATATAAAATGAAACTGCATAAAAGCTTTAATCAATACTGTCTTTAAATGTGTAATAAGCACAGCAAAACTATAATAAAAATATTAAAGCAAGATGAAGTCTATATAGTTAAGTATATTGCAAAGAGTCTTAATGAATTTACTTTAATATCTATAATATATATATTGCATTCAGAGACTGTCTTCTTTGCTGCTGCTTTAAATGTAAGTCTGTATGTTTAAATTCATAAGCATAATCTTATGATTAACTTCTTAGATGTTGACACTGTATCATTGAACAGAAAGATCAAGATTTACAGACTTTAATATTAATAATTTGTTTATCTTAATTCTGTGAAGTTGTGTAATCTTTACAAGATAACAATTCTTGAAAAGTCAATTCTCATCATTGAGAACAACAAGAACATGTATGAGATTTGTATTCTGATTAAGTTCATTAACAAGTAAGATTACACTGTAAGTAAAAGAAAGATTAACATTCTTGTTCTTATCTTCATTAATATATACAGTTCATTATTCTTGTTATTTAACAAATATTAATACTTTCTTAAGATAGTAGATAATCACTTCTAAAAGATGTAAACAATATCACTGAAGTGATGTGATGAGATCTTATAGACACTGCAAGAATAATGACTGAAGATTAAATTTCAGACTGATGCAAAGATTTTTGCTGTACAAAGTGACAATGAAATGAAGTTAAAGTTTATTTTAAATAACTGATGCAAATCTCTTAACATTACATCACAATACACAATGCTCTACATGTCAATTCAAAATGACATTGTCAAAAGAATCATTCAAATCACTGAGAACTCAGTATGCATTATAATTAAAAAAATATAACTGTCAATAAAGTTCTGAGTGCAGACAGTACAGACAGATATTTATCTTTGTTAAAAGGTGGCACCACACTAATAGCATAGCTATCATGAGTTATATATCTAACACTCTTCCTAACCCACGATTGGCCGGCATGCTCATACGTCGCTTACTCAGCTTCTCACAGGCGGAAAGAATGCGCACACAACATAGTTTGAACTCATAACCTTAAGCTTATGCAGGTAAGGCAGCCAACACATGTTCAATACCATTACACCAACCTGAGCTCATAACCTGTTAAAAGATGGCACCACACTAATAGCATAGCTATCATGAGTTATATATCTAACAATCTTTATAATTAAACAGCAATTAATTTCTTAATTAATGACAAGCAGATGACTTCTGAAGAAGCTTTTATTGATGTGAAGTTATTTATTAATTACATTTATATATAAGAATGTAAGTATTACAGCTACATTGATCTCAAGTTATTATCTGAAGACAGATGCAACAAATTTATAAATTAAGAATAAGTAAGAGTCTTTATAAATTATGTTGAGAAAATCACAAAGCAGTATTAGCTTTAAGCTTCAGATCTTAAGTGCATCATTAAGAGTTACATTGTAAAGTTTGCTGAAAGTGAGAAGAAAGATATTGTTAATTTTAAACTGTAACAATAAATATTAAATGTTTTTCTGAACAGAAGACTCATTAAATGTCTATGAAAAAAGTTAATCATTGTGAAGATTACAGCTTTAGATCAGGCATTTATAACTTAAAACAATAAGATGTAGTTTAATTTAATCATAATTAAGACTGATGAGTCTCAAGATAAACAATATAAGATTAAGTTGACTGCAGTCAATCTAGATAAGTTGTTAAATAAGAAGATCAACACTGATTAAATTAAGATAATGACACTTAAAGAAGTCAGAATCTTTCTGTGTGTTAAGATTTTAAAATGAAAGAGAAATGACAACAATGATGATTAAGATGTGAATGAGTTCTTAATTAAAATATTAAGAATTATGCTGACACTTACAGCATTCTTTACAGACAAAGAAGATTCTATAATTAAATTTAACATTTTAATGTCTGTCATCTATGCTGAAGCAGTGAGAGACTCAATCTGAGAAGAAATGTAAAAGAACATCATTTATACAGAGCTGACAGTCTTGACAGTAAATGAAACATGAAAAGAGACTGTATCATTAAGAAAAGTCAACATTATAATTAGCAAATGAGTCTTTAAATTTAAGCTGAACATCAACAGATTCTTAAATAAGCTGAAGATAAGACTTGTAACAAAAGACTTCTCATAAACATATAGTGTTGATTATAAAAATATTTTTACTTTTATTATTAAGTTTAACATTCTGTAAGTCTTTCTGACTATCATTGCACTCAAGAATCTAGAATGTCATCAAGTAAATGTTAATAATATCTTCACAAAATTCTTTCTGAAAAAAACAATCTATATAATACTTTTTTTAAAAATCAATATTGCATCTAATTATGTTCTGCACATACTGCACAGCCTTTATGATCTTAAATAAGTTACACAGAATTAACATAAACAATGTATCACTGAACTACTCAAGTTAAATTTTCATTAAAGTAAGATTGATCTTTGTCTTCTTTTTTACAGCATTAAAAGAATCATGCTGCTTCTTTATATAAACAATATTATTATAACTTCAACAAATCTATTACACATTCTTTGATTCAAGCAAGCTCTTGTGAACATGTTTAAAGTTAAGAACTTAAGAAAGACACAGAAAATTCTTAACATTTAAGTTATATATAATTATAAAATGAGAATTCTGCATCTAAATCAGACTCATTATATAAATAAGATATTAAAGAATCTTTATATGCAATCTGACAAGCACAGAGTCATCAGCATTTTACTTAACAAATATGATACTTTTTATCTTGTTAATTTAATTGATTAAAGAATAAATTAAAGACAGTATTAATAGATAATTAAAAGTTTAATGTATGTAATAATTCATATTTAATTAGACATCATCTTCACATTAAATCAACTAAGTTAATATCTCAGCAATTCTGCAGAGCATCATGAATACATACTTAAGAAATTATTGCAGTACATAAGATTAATTATTAATCTCAGCATCATATACAATCTTAATAAAAATTAAGTAATGCTTAAATACTCTGACTTCAACTATGCTTCAAACAAGCAGAATTAAAAATCAATTTTAAAGTGTATCTATATGCTTAAAGATAAATCAGTGTTGTGAATAAGTCAAAAATAAAAGTTTATCATTATCTTAATCACTGAGATTGAATACATAATCATATCAATGTGCATAAAGACTGAGATCTGACTTAAATAGATATTAAGAAACATAAACATAAGCAAATATCTTAAAGCTAATTTACATTGTGTAAGCATTTAAAAGAATGAAGCTCATTAAATATCTTTATTTATTCAGCTCAAAGAAGATAATTAAGTTATTTTGATCTTAATTAAAAATATACATATACATAAGTGATCAAAGCACATCAATATCTTTTATTACAACATTTGCAATCTGCATAAGCACAATCAGATTTAGATAGACTTTATACTCAGTTAAAAGATGATTATTAATAAGCTTATTAAGTTTCTGTTTAAACAAATCTTTAAGCAGTTTATTAAACTTATAAGACTCACTGTTAATAATTAATTAAACTCTTAAATGATTTGTTAAACTCTTAATGATGCATTTAGTTATCTGATGTTTGCTGTTATAATATCACTATGCATTCATATCAAATCATAGTTGAATTTCTTACATAATGATTGATAAGTAAAGTACTATATAGACAGCCTTTGCATGCAAATCTTTTAAGTTTCTTAGTTATTAATCTTCATCAATACAAGATTTTAACATTGACACTTCATTGAATAGCTATCATAACATAGTGTCTCACATTGTTACATATCTTACTCATCAGCCTCTTATAGATAAGAGACTTGTGAATTCACAATTTTAACAACTTTATCTTTTTAAAGAATGACAATTCATTACATTGCAATATGCAGACTAAAAGTCAGCAAAATGAGACAGAGTCATTCTCTGATCATATTGAGATTTAAGTAATCTTTAAAAAATGAAAATTTGCAGAGATTTAGGCTGCTATTTAGATCATAAAGAAGAAGAATTGATATTTAGATGAACAGATTTGTCTGATTAAAATTAGATAGATTAATGACAAGAAAAGATGATGATTTATAGAAATTAATTGTGAATTGTAAGCATTTAATATGCATAATAAGATTGATGAACTTCTGAGAGATAAAGATTCTTAAGTCTTATCTGAAAAGAAACTGCATACAGAATCTTTTTATGCTTTTATTAACTCTTTAAATTTAACAAAGTGATATGTATCTGAAGTTGTGTATGCACTTTCAGTAAAATGAATGCAACAATTAAAGAACTTATTTGCATATAATGAGAAGTTCATTTATAAACATACTGAGTTTATATGCAGTGCTGTGACAGCATTTCATTTAATCTCTAAAAACTTCTTCAGTAACTATGATAAAATTCTCTTTGTTATGTAGTTCTTAGCAGAAGAATCTTGAGATGCATAATTTTGTCACATCAATAAGAACAAATTTCTAAATAACAAGTCATAAATATTCTTTTCAGAGTTTCTGCTCAATCTTATTGAGAACTCAGTGAACTGCAAACTTAATACAGTACAGAAATACTCAGAAGTTATGCAGAAATTTACTTAATCAGTTTAAGCTTTTGCAACATATCTTAATATACTGAAGAATCAGCTCTCAAACTACACAGAGAAATAGAGAATAAGTTATTTTTTTATGAAATTTTAATTAGAGATTTAAGTGACTTTAATTAACTATTAAGATCTTTTAAAGACAAGAAAAAGTCTAATAGCTTTAACTGCTAAACTAGAGATTAATCAGCAATCTGCAGATAATTATATGATTTAAAGTTACATTATTAAGAAAATCTATAAGCACTATTCACACTCTTTCACTTAAGCAGCAAAGCTGCAGCAAAACAATCATCTTAACTTTAAGATTATGAAATTAAGTCATCATGACAATGTAAACAAATCTTATTTTGAAACTAATGTCAAGAAGAATGACTGCTATAACTATGAGAGATTAAGTCATTTTGTAAAGAACTGCAGAAGATTCTTAAAAAATCTTAATCACATTAAGATTAATGTAGTCAAGACAAAAAAAGACAGAGTCTTGTTGACTGTGCTTTAGTGACAAAAATTAAATTAAAGATCATAAAGAAATCTAGCATTATAAAGAAAAATTAAGTCTGAATTAAATCTAATTGAGTTTCTATCAGTGTACTGTTAAATACTGCAGCAAAAATTAATGTAATGTCTTAATGATATGTTATTGCTCATTAACTGACACAAATTAATGTAAAACTTCTGAGATCAGAGCTTCTAAGAGAACAATATGTCTACTGTTATAATATGTATTTAATGAAGTATAGATTCATTAACAATTAAAAATAAGAGCAAACTGAAGAGCAGTTATTCTATATCTTAAATAAGAATGAATCTGAACTCATCTTTGATCTTTTAGATCTGAAATGACAATATATTCATATTAATTGTGACTTGCATACATAACATTATAAAATAAAAAAAATATCTCTGACTATTGATGAACCTAAAGTGTTTATCAACAACATTTAAAATCAATTCACTATTTATGCATTGTTGATGATGTCTAAGTTAGACTCATCAATAACTGCTATATATGTTGTTGACAAAATGTTGACATTATCTCAGCAATACAATAAATACATAGATGTGTTCTTTAAAGAGAATGTTGATAAGTTATTATTTCATTAAGATCATGATCATGTCATAAAGACAAAGAAGCATGAATTACTTTATGATTCACTTTACAATCTGTTAAAAACAGAGCTACAAGTGCTTAAAGAATATTTAAATAACATTTTAATGAAGAAATAAATACAACATTTTGTCAGCTCTGCAGAAGCATCAGTTCTGTTTATTTTAAAAAATGAAGAGAGCTTACATCTATGTGTTAACTACAGAGATCTCAACAAAATTATTGTTAAGAATTGTTACTCTTTATTGCTGATTAATAAGACACTTAATTGTTTAAGTAAAGTCAAGATGTTTATTAAATTAAATTTTAAGAATGCTTATCACTGCATCAGAATCAAGAAAAACAATAAGTGAAAGACTGCATTTTGCATATGCTACAGTTATTTTAAGTACATAATCATGTTATTCAGACTGATTAATGTCTCAGTAACTTTTCAAGTCTATATTAACTGAGCATTGACTGAGTTAGTTAATGTCTTTTATATAATATATCTAAATGATATTCTGATCTATTTCAGTTCTCTAGAAGAACATCAGAGTCATGTAAAACAAATTTTAAAGTAACTTTAACAGTTTAAACTGTATGCAAATCTAAAGAAGTACACTTTTCATACTATATAGATAAAATTTCTTAAGTTTATTATCTTTACTACTGATGTTTTGATGAATCAACAATGAATCAAAATCATAAAGAAATGATCAGTATTTAGAAGCTATCATGAAATACAAATATTTCTAGAGTTTACAAACTTTTATTGTTGCTTTATACAGAGCTATTTTAAGATCACTGCTTCTTTAACTGATTTGTTAAAAGGCAGCAAGAATGACAAGAAGATAGATGTATTTAAGTGATTATAAACAGCAGCATAAGCATTTTACAAGCTTCACAACATCTTTATATAAATATCTATTCTGACACACTTTAACTCAGAGCTAAGAGCTCAAGTTGAAACTGATGTCTCAATAGTTAAATTAATAAGTATTTATTTACAGCTTTAGACAGATGCTTAATGACACTTTATTGTCTTCTGATTAAGAAAGTTAAATCTAATTAAAACACACTATGAAATTCATGATCAAGAATTGTTGACAATCATAAAGATATTTAAACACTGACAACACTATCTTAAGAATAGTCATTACTTCATTGAGATATTCATGAATCACAATAATCTACAAGAATTTATGAATGTAAAATCATTAAATAGAAGACAAACACACTGAGTTATAAAGCTAGCTGCTTATGATTTCATAATTATACATTGATTAAAGAAAACAAATCTCATTAATGTGTTGTTGAGATGCTCTGACTACAAAGTTAAGAAGAACATAAATAGATTATTATTAACATTGCAATAAAAGCTAATTATACTATCTTAAGAATTAAAATTAAGCATTATTACTTTAATTAATCAGATCAATGCTTAAAGCTTAGATCTGCAAACTATGCTGACTGTTTTATTAAAAAAATATTGATTAAGTACTTAGACTGAAGATCATAACTGTTAAGAACAAGTCAATAAGAGATTTAAAGAGTCTTTATTTAAGAATGAATTAAAGAATGATGATTATATATCTAGTTCATCTATACATAATGTAGCAGAAGAGCTGCTTAACTTTATTGCTGAAATTATTGATTATAAACAGTTCATTTCATGTGTATTGATTCAGAAAGTAACTGACAGCAAAATAATACATAATAAGAAATAATCATTCTTTTTTAAACTTGTTTATCTCTTGCAGAACACTGATGTTCTAACAGTAAAGATATAATAAAGCTTGAAATCATAGAATAACTGCAGTCATCAAGACATCAGTGACAGTCTGTAAATGTTTGATTTTATTAAATTACTTCATCACAAAAATAAGATATACATATTATCTGACAAAGTCATTAAGAATGAGCTCATAAAGCTGCATCATGACAATGTTTTAGTAGAACATTATGAAGTAGACAGAACAATTAATTTGCTGTTTAGAAAGTATTATTGAGTCAATATAATGAATAATGTTTGAGAATATGTTGCTTTGTATGCTGTATGCTTAAGAATTCAAGTATTAAGACATTATTTATATGATGAATTACAGTTGTTATCACTATCTACTTAATCATGAAAGAAGATAACAATGAACATAATTATTGACTTGCTGCTCAGTAGATAAAAAGCTGATGTTTATGACTTTATACTGATAATTATGAATTTTTTCATAAAGATGACTTGATATATCTCTGTTACTAAAAAACTCACTGTGATTAAGTTAGTTGATATATATATTGAACAGATCATATATTGCTATGAAGAATTCAGAGATATTGTTTCAGACTGAGAATTAATCTTTATTAATATATATTGATCTGAATTCTGTCATCAACTTTAAATGAAGTGAAGATTAAGCATCATCTTTTATTTACAAATTGATAATTAAATCAAAAGACAGAATTAAACTCTAGAATATTATTTACATTGTTATTGTTATGAAGAATAAAATAACTGAGTGTTCTTTCTATTAATGACAGAGTTTGCATATGCAAACAAAAAATATATAACAATTAGTTGAACACTGTTTAAGACATTAATGAGTTATTACTTAAGAATTGCTCAACACATTGAGAGCAATGTCTATGAAGAGAAGATGTCAATAGCAAAAGATTAAGTACAGTAAATGAAGAAAATCTGTGTCATAATGATAAAGCAATAATAAGTTACTGTAAAAGTGCAAGCTAAATACTTTGACAAAAATCATGTTCAAAAAAGCTACAACATCAGTGATCTAATGCTATTGTTCATTAAGAACTTAAAGCAACACAGATTAAGCAAGAAACTGTTGTATAAATTTATTGAGTCTTTTTAAATTGTTAATCTTATTAATAAATAAGTATACTGACTGACTCTGCCTGCTCATTACAAAATTCATAATGTATTTTATGTCTCATATTTAAAGTCTCATAAATGTTGTCTAAACAATAATTCTTTTTTAAAACTGCTCTCTTTGAATCTCATAAACAACAAGAAAGAATACAAGATTAAAGAGATTTTAAGCAAGAAATAAAGAAAAGAACAGTTACAATATGAAGTTAAGTGAATAGAATATTTAACAGAATATAATGAGTAACTTTGAGTAAAGAATATGAAGAGTGTAGAAGTGTTGCAACAAGAATATGATGCAAAAATAGAGAGAAAGTGCAAGCATAAATGAGATTTAAGAAATTAAAAACTTCTATTAAAAATATTCTACATAGTATTATCTAAAAGAAGCAAAGTCAAAATACAATTAATACATTAATAAAATGCTATCAAATCACTTTGTTATCTCTGCATTCACATCACTATCAGAAGTAAAAGACAAGAACAGTGACTGCTTATTGATGTTATAATTACTGTTGAAGTGATTAAGTCACAGTGTTGAGTTATAAAAGCTTTTTAAGATGTTGTTACTTAACTAAAGAAAAAGAAACTCATACTTAAAGTAAAGTAAGCAACATGATGATAACAGCAAAGTGAAAGAGAATTAAGAGAATAAATTATAAAGTGAAAGATATTTAATATAAATATCTGCATCATAGTGACTATTTACTGCTCTTAAATCATAAGCAACAACAAATTATAAATCTCTACAGACTTATAATGACTGTCATGATACTCTGCAACATAAATAATGTAAATGATGACATACTTAATAAACAATGTCTGTATACAATTAAGATGACACTGAAATCAAAACTGATGAACATTATTGACTGTCATGATGATGATATGATTAATAAGTGCATATAAGTTATTAATTTAATAGTTAAAGAATGCAGAGATCTATTATCATTAATACATTATAAGATAATAAGAGACTTTCTGTCAAACTGAGTTACACAGCTTTCAGAGTATCTTGTAATAGTTGTAATTTTGATTTTTAACAATGTTGCATTAACTAATGTTGTTGCTAATATGTTTTGAACAGTGAAGACAATAAAGAGAATTCAACTTGTTGTTGATGTAATGATTACAATGTGACATTGAGATGATGTCAATGTGAGTAAATAAGAAAGTAAAGAAATTGCTGAGAGTATAACATTATGAAGTGATGACATTCTTGAGAGTTAAGATAAAAATGAAATTGAGATATAATGTGTGTGATGACATTACTGTGAAAGAGAGATGTTGCATATAATGCAGAGCAGAGAGATATTTATTAATTATAATCTCAGACTCAGCACTTTTCTAAGTAATGAATTTCTTACAAATCAATTACATCTTAAAGACAGTGTTCTGTGATGTTAACAGTGCAGTGATGATCATTAAGTAAGCATTTTCAATTAAATCTGTCAACAATGACTTATTTGCAGCTTGAGAAAGTGAGAATGAGATGTAAAAAGACAGCATTTCATTGTTAAAAAGATTAAATAAATATAACTGTGTCTATATACAGTGACAGAATCTTTGCTGCTGTCTTTTCTGTGTAACAATACTATTCAGAGTGTACATCTCATCATTATTATGTAGATGTTTTGTCAGCAGATTTATCTTAAAATACTTATGTTTCTCATGCATAATATTCTTCTTCATCTTGTTCTTTTTCTGCATTTCATTTCAGCAGAGCAAGTGTGTTAATAATGTTACTTATAGTATTTGTTACATTCTTGACTGACTTAGCTCTTGCAGACTTAATCTTTAGAATTGATTTTGATGAATTTGTTAATTTGTCAGTATTTAAAATAATGTTGATGAATAATGTTTAATAATGAGAGTAATAGAAATCTAAAGATTTCTTATTGTGTTTCTTCATACTTATACAGATGCATTTCTTAAACTATAATATTATTAAAATGTGTTGATGTTTTAAATGCTATATATACAGAAATCACTAACAATTCTGCTGAATTCTTAATGAAAGACACAGCAAAAGAAACATTTCTTTTATTCTTCTTAATGATTATAATGTTACTGTTGTTACACTGTTACTATTGTGCTGTTTACAAAGTGTTATGAGAGAAAAACATCATTTAAAGACATGAAGTTGCTATGACTTTGATATATTAAGATGTTGAAGATAAAATGAATGCAAGTTGTGTATGAGAAAGAGTTTCTTATATATTGCAATTAAATAAAGAGATTATCAATCTAACTGATTCAGAAATAAAGAAAAGTTAATTTCACTTATATTTTACATATTATTCACTATTAAACAAAGCTGAATCATCATCTATCTGAATGCAGCAAACTTGAAGTATTGTGTAAGATCATCAGTCTAGTTAAGATAGATAATAAGTGAAATATGTAAAAATGTTAAGTAAATCATTACTTACATCTCACTAATCTAATTTTACAGAATTACAACATATCTATAATGTTGATGATATGTTAATGCACTGAAGAATCAGCACATAGAAGAAAAGACAATTATTATAATATTATTATACATTTATACTAAATTATAGTTTAACTTCTTATGCAATGATTGATAAGCAAAGTACTATATAGACAGTCTTTACATATAAATCTTTTAAGTTTCTTAGTTGTTAATCTTCATCAATACAAGACCTTAACATCAGAACTTCATCAAATAGCTATTATAATATAGTGTCTTACATTATTACATATCTTACTCATCAGTCTCTTATAGATAAGAAGCTCATGAGTTCACATTTGCTGTCAGTAAGAGTCAATAGATGCAGTCTTACTGAGTAAGAGTGTTGAGAAGTGATGTTTTAGCTGCTTTTATGAAGTAAAATAAAATTAATATTAAAAATTAAGTAAAGATTCTACTTACATTAACTGCAGTCAACATTCTTTTTACTTCTTCTGTAACTCTCTTGATTAAGATGTGCTCATAGACAACATAATTTAGAGATTTCACTAAATAACATAATATAGCATAAGTATCTACTTTCTTTTAACATATTTTTTAAATAAATTAATTTGATTTTAATCAATTCTGATAAAAAGAAACTTACTTCTTTATATATATATTGTAAACTGTTATCTTCAAAGACATGATTGAATAAGACTGAACTAAATTGATTAAATGTAAACTTAAAAAAAAAAATTTAGTGAAGTTTCAGTGATGTGTAGAAAGAATGAAGATTTAAATTAAAAAGAATTAATTTTAATTATTTTCTTTACTATAATGAATTAACATTCACATTAAGAATTAATCTGAATTAATTTGAATCAGAATCTTACTTAATTTATCTGAATTGATTATATGTATAGATCTCACTAACTATGAAATTTCACCTTGCATAAACTCTCAGCCACATAGACTTCAGACTTTATGAGCTATATGATCTTGCTTAATCTTGCTTATCAGAGCTTAAATTAGAGTCTGAAGCTAAGGTGAAAATTGTGACTTAGTTAACATTACAAGAAGAGCACCTTCATGTCTACACTCTCAATCTAGAGTCAATAATTCAAAATGTTCTACTTCAGAGTCCTGTCTGAGAACACTGTCAGACAATGAGATGCTGAAGCTGCACAGATGAGAGCTTTAGCTTTTTGCATATGATTCTGCAGAGGCATCTGGTTTCGCCATCAGCGCAACCTGAAAGCAGCGCGTGTTTTGTTCTAGTGCAAGTACAGATGAGTTTCTTTGGCTTTTTTCTCGCAGCTCTTCCCTTGCTGCTCTTTCTGAATGTGAGCGGAGAGCACTTCATCTACACAATTTTGGTATCCAGCTCCAACATGGTATTCGACTTCAAGTCCCCAGGGTTGGTCCTGGTCTGTCTTTGAAAAACTCAGCCTTCGTCATCTGGTATTTCAGCGATGGCTCCCTGGATTAGTTTAAAGCGCTGCAGTTGAGGTGAGCATGTACCGATGCGGCTTTATTTCAACGCCAGTTCTGGCCATCTGTCCGTCGTTCTTGCTCCACCTAGCAAATGGATGATATGCTGTTCGATATTTGGGAGAGGCGCTTCTCGAGCCTCCAATGCCCAGTCTCCTACGAGACCTCTTTTGGTGGGATCTCATTTTGTGCAGTCGATCTGCTGTCTGGATGATTCCTCTCCTGTGATAAACCACACAGACCGCTCTTAATCATTGTTGGAACCCCTCACTCATTATTCCACCTGGGCTTCTAAATGAGATCCTGCTTTGATGCAGCCCTGGCTTTCCAATGAGCTTCGCCTTGTTGATTTCCATCTCAGTCTGCCCTTCCCGCGGTGAACAATATATCTCAGTATTCTTTGCATCTGTCGACCCGAGCTGCCATGCGTGCCTCATCTTCACAAGACTGCCTGGCAGACTGCTGGGATGTCTGACCGGACAAGCCATCATATAATGCACCCTCAAAGGGCAGTTGACATACCAGCGACCCACAGTCACTTTCAGTGGCAGCAGAAATGAAGATCTAATGATACAGCAGTGTCAGATAGATTGAAGCCAGGGTAAAGGTCTTTGAGACTCGCAAAGTCTTGTCTTTCCTTTACAGCCCAACAGTATTAACGGGCATGGCCGCCATAAGTCACATCAGCGATCGTGCTCCCTTGGAGCACAATTTCTGATCTAGCTTTGCTCGACTTTAGTTTATTGTTGCGGTATCCTTCACTGCAAACTCACCCGCTACATGATAGAGTCTGTTTAAGGTCGCTTTGAGAGCTTCATATGTCGCCTTCATGAGAGTCTCATCACTAAGTGGGTGGGGATGGTCCTTTCTGAATTTTCACACCATCATTCATCCGCTGACATGAGAATTTGATGCCTCACTTCTTGGTCTCGTGCAAGATATGAGAACGGCATCAATGGTAGTAACATTATCTATGATTTCATCGCTCGTCCCTAGGAAAGTCATATCAACGTTCTTTATATGGGAGTTTTGGTCCATATTCGCGATCCGATCACTGATAAAGCATCGTGTTAGGAAGACCGGGGGTTGGAAAGTCTAGTGGTCTGGGACTGTTTCTTGTCCATCTCGTCCTAACAAACAATGTCGTTGCACGCGCTGGAATCCAGATACGCAGGTCTCCTGCCATCGTAGCTTCCCACATACAGGGAAGTTTCGACCGAGCATTGTGGGTACCTATCATGCAACGGTGCATTGAATGTTTCGATCTCCAAAGCCTGAGTCGGGTGGGACGGGCAGGTTTCAGTGGCTTCGGTAGATGCGCCTTAGGCTTGTCCGTATTCGGTATCTGGTGCTTGGGTTAGGGCTCGAACGTGTGGCTGTATCCCTTTCTGCTGAGGGTTTCGTGCCCTCGGGCGCAGCTTTTCCATTTTTGCTTTCTAAGATTAAAGTGCCCAACATCTTACGGTAGGAGCTGCACTTGGCTACAACTTGACATCCTGCACCTATTATTCCTGAACTTCTTACACGACGAAGAGCTGGTTGCACCGCAACCATCGGGCTTCGTCGGATGAAAAGCAAGAAGTTGACAAACGGCATTGAAAGGAAGATTTACCGGTAACTACGAAGTGTCACAATCCTAGAGACGGACGTTGTATCCTTATAGATAGACGGCCCACAATGAAGCAGCAAGCAAGCGAGTGGACCAAAGGCCCTTTCTTGACTTGCGCAAGGCGTCCCGAACGGCACCACACACGTTTACGAATGGTGGTGCTTCCGACTAGTCAGCATAGAGAACAATGTCCTGGCGGAGCAAGTTCGAACAGGAGAAGCTCGTGTTGTGAGTAGTCCTACGTCACTACGCGCTTAGCTCTCTCTATTTCGCTACACGCGATTTTCGACAGATGCTAGCCCTAGAACACTAGGTAACTCCGGTAACTGTGAAGCAATACGCTGCAATGCATTTGACGCATCGCCAACACCCAAATCCCGGAGAAATGCCTATCATGTGCTCAGTGTTGAGCAGAGGGAAAAGGAAACCGATCGGCGGCCTGAGACCATTCAAGGCCTCGGCTTCCTGCGCTTTGGTCGAATGAAGGGGTCTACGTCACTGCTTTTCTTTTGTATCAGAGGGCGTATGACGTTGGGACGAGGGCGATCCAGCCGCTTCTCGTGCGACCCGTTGCTGGCTGATCCAAGCTGGTTCGGCCCACCGTTCTCAGGCAAGGAAGTTCCATAGTGGGTCGATTTCAAGTTTGCTAGTGATGATTTGTCTGTGATATGTGTATCGCTGTAGAAACCTTGGTTCCGATCCTCCGTTATCAAATTTCCTTTTGCGAGCGGGACGATTGCTTCAGGAGAAGTCGCCAAGTTACCAGTGGAGGAGGGTCGCTCCGGGAGCTTTGATGTAATGCCCGGTGGATCTGTGATTATCGCCCTAGGGCCCCCAGGTACACCTAGCGGAGGCGAGAGCTCGCGTTTTCGCTTCGCACTGGATGCATCCCAAGGTTTGGAATCAATCCTGGTGTTAAAAACTTCGAGCGGCGGCGTCTTCCGGGTCGTCCGAATGACAGGGACCGTGGCGTCGTGCTCACCCAGTTGCCTCTTTCGCTGTTTTTCAGACAGGTTCTGCAGTAAGAACCGATGTTTTGTTTCCGCTCTCTTGATCCCTTCACGCTCCCGTTGTGAGAGCGCCACACTGGTTGTACAAACCTTTGATGTATGCCCGAATTGTCCACACTCCAGGCACCGATCAGCATAGCAATGGATCTTCTGGTGGCTTCGATCTCCGCAACGATAGCAAGCTGTTGAGCTTGCTGCCTGTGCCGGTTCATGGTCACATTGCCAGGTTTGGTGGGCAAAACTTCCGCACATGTTGCAAGTCTTGTTGGGGTCAAGTCCGTTTCTTCCGCCGGAAGGATGAGCCAGCCCTGAACCCTGAGAATGTATGACCCTTTCCAGAGGTAGCCTAGAGCCGACAAGCTCTGCCAGGCCGTTTTTCGCCAATCGCTTCCCAAGGGCGGGTGCCGAGTCGCTCGTTGTTGGGCTCCCTAACGTGCCGGCGTCTGTCATTTCCACCTCCCGATCAGTGTGCGATTGGATATGCAGGTGCTGGATCGCTGATCTTGATGCTTTGACCGAAAGCTGTACGTCCGACTGCACCAACGGCTTGCGAAGCATCTTTAGTATATCTCCACTCGTGTAGCATTCCCTAGCCCTCGCATCGTGAATCAGCCTGGCCCAATACTCGCCCCCTAGTAGAGACTGGGAGTTCCCAAGCACCCATAGGGAGGATCTTGCGCGTGTGAGACCGACATTCATACGACGAATATCCGCTAAGAACCCAATGCCTTTCGTGGACGATGCTCTGACACAGGAGAAGATGATGATCTCGCTTTCACGACCTTGGAAGGCGTCTGTGGTGTTGAACTCGATGGTAGAGAAAATAGTGTCGCCATATTTCCGGGCGAAACGTGCGCGCAACTCCCGAAGCTGACTCTTGTATGGAGTAATCACACCTACTTTCTCCTTAAAATCAACACCTCCATAATCGGTAATCAGCCGATCAAATAATTGAAGTGCGACTTCGACCTCTGCAACGTTGATGAGCGAATGCCCCTTGGGTGCACTTTGATGTGCACCTTGCACATCAAAGAATCGATAGGGCCCGAGCATATTGCTTTTATGCCACGGTTGGTCGCGGAGTAGAGCCATGTCCGCCGCATCCAAGAGTTTCCCGTCATAGAATGTTCTGCTCGGAAACTGACTGATCTGTGGATGCATGCGATATTGTGTGTCTAGGAGGTGGACGTCACCTGGATAGTTATTTTGCATGCGAACGAACAGGCTCTGCTCGTACTGGAAACGAGCAGCTTCTCTAGAGAGCACGGTCGGCGGTAGCTGCTTCGGATCACCTACCATGATACATTTCGAACATCCATATTTCAGAGGTATCAAGGCGCTTAACTCGATTGACTGTGCCGCTTCATCAATGATAACAGTCTCAAACTCGATACTGAGGTTTTGAAACATTTCGTGGCCACTCCCGCTAAGCGTTGCACAGATGACACTGGCGTTGTTGAGGATGTCCTGTTGAACTCGTCGACGGCTGATATCGGCGTCTCGAGCTGCAGTGTTGCCCTTATCTCGAGCCACATCTATCTTCAGACTGAGCTGATTCTTTTTGCGTTTTAGCAGATCAAAGTCACGCTCCAGCTCAGGTGCAACTGGTTTTCCCTGGGCCTTGCATTCGTCCAGCCTCGTACGGAGTGTAACAAGCTCTGCAGATGTAAACTTGTGCTCCATCATTATTTTGTGAACATCTTCACCCTGATCTGTCTTTCGCTGGTGCAAAGGGTTCAGCCTTGCATTAACCAGCTCGTCAAGGGTAACGTCAATTACACTAGAGCTGATGGCGTCGCTGCGACCTAGCCTAACAATCGAGAGACTCTGAGGCTCGCCTTTCAGGGTCATGATGCCCCGCTTCAGCCTAATTACCAGCTCATCTACAGCTGCATTACTTGGCGCGCAGACGAGAAGCTTTTTTGAAGGTGAGAGGCGTACAGACGGCTGTTCCACTCTGTGATTGACTTGAGGACGGGTAATAGCGACGCCTTTGTCACGAAACGTGTCTGTAAGGAGAGCACCGACGATGGCCACTATGGTCTTCGTTTTGCCCGAACCAGGGGGGCTACTCAAAGGTTAATATGCTGTTGTATGGCATGTTTTCATCGGTGGACTTACCCTTGAATCAACGTGAACGCGTCGTTATCCATTGCTGATCTTAAGGCCTTTGCTTGTGCATGGTTGAGTTGGTAGTTACCGATGATAGGCTCAATTTGCTTCTGGGAATACTCGAGTAATGGCGATGGTTTGGCCTTGATGATCTCGTCACAGAGGTCATAATATTTCAGCGCCACGAGAGCACCGTATTCACGTTCTAGAGGAGTTATCGACGTGATTTTGACACCAAACAGGCCAGCGTGTGGAACCATGGCTGGAATAAGGTCGTTCCTGACATTGACTCGATACGAGATCTCAAAGGTATTCTTCTTGCGCGTAATTTTACTGACTCGTGCAAGACAATGTGGCTGTTGCGAGTCCGTCACGGGACTCTGCGACTTTGATATCAAGATGATGTCCGCCTCTCCGACCCCCAGGTCCTTACCATCAACCGTACTCATGGTAGTACTGACTTCAATGAAAGAATCTACCGTGAGACGATTCGCGACTTTGATCTCGAATGTTTTGAAATTTCCTTCCTCCTTAGCTTTCATGAAAGCCTGCCAGGCTTCGAGAATCAGAAGAGGTTCAAAGGTCCTTTGGTACTCCACGGGGTTATCAAAGGTACTCGACACCAAGGAATAATCGTCTCGCTCCGAACTGGGCGGAAAGTCCCCCTCGTAGAAGAAGTCCCAACTCAGAATAGTCTTGTGAAGGGATGAGAGGTCAGGCGCTAGCCGCGATCGCATGTCTTTAGCGGATCTGATCTGCCTACTCTTCTTCACTGGTCGTCCCTGCTGGCTTTGTCGCAACGACTGTGCCTTGCTTTCCTGGTAGGCTTTAAACGCATCCGATGATCTTGGGCCTTTGCTCACGCCGCCAAATAGTTCGCGGTCAAAGTCGTCTTCGCTATCAGTATCGGAATCCGATGAGATCATCATGCTTGTACCTTTGGGAGCATGGTCTTTCCCTTTCACGCCAATGCCATCTAGACCAGAACCCTCCCCAGCAGTCTGCTCGGCCACACCTCGAGATGGGGCTGATTTTTTCTTCAAACGCGCAAGCTCTCGAGCATCTCGCTGTCTTTTCGCTTCCTTCTCTTTCTCGCGCTTCTCACGGAATGACCTACGGTCCGCCTCGGACCCTGGGGCTTTGGGAGCGTGCGTAGCATTAGGAATCTTAGTCGCAGGATTAGACCTGGGCGGGAGTGACCGGTCCAGAGCTGTCAATGTAGAAAGTCTATGGGTCTTGAAAATCTGTGCGGTGGGAGTGAGCGAAAGGTAGTCTTCATCAGCAATGTCAGGATCCGTAAACTCATCCACGTCGGTTATTTCGATGATCTCGTGTGGGGTTTTAGATGTCGAACTCTGAGCCTTCATATCATTGACTCGGGGTTTCTTCAATATATCTGGTCCGACTACTCCCGAGGAGTGATCATCTCCGGCAGTCTTGGTCCATGTGGTGATCATGCTCTGCTTGCCGCCATACTGGACTTGTCCTTGTCCGCTGCCTAGCGAGATACCACTCAAGCCTTGGTTTTCGTGCACGGCCCTGGCCAGCTCCGCCTTCTCTTGAGGGGTGAGCATAGTCCGGATGGGATCCTTGGCAGCGACGACCCCTGTGATAAACTTATGTGCATCTTCGTTGATCGTCATCTGCCATTCGCCGAGGCGCCGAAGTATCATCGTGATGAGTTTGACAGACGTGCTCGCAAGGTACTCGTCACGAAGTCGAAGCCATTTGACCATAGCGTTCATTGTTGTGGTGGGGTGCTTCAGCAGTGCCCTTCCAGCTTCTCCGACGTTTGGCTCCCGGAGTCCGCTCTCCTGCTTAATACAAGCGGCAGAGTCTATAGCGGCAGAAAAGATGCTATATTGCTCGAATAGCCTCTCGGCAAACTGCATAGTATCACGGCAAAATTCCATCATGGTTTCTTTGTCATTGCCCCGGTTATTCCAGACTTCTGTCATTTCGAATATGACAGTCAAAGCTCTCCATTGGTTTTCCCACCATTTCTCAACTAGAATAATCTCAGCAGGTCCGGATAGTTCTCTTGATCTGAGGATCCCATCCTGCATGTTACAGAGGATGTCGAGGACGTCTGTACAAGTTCTCAGCAAGCGTGGTGTGGAGGCAAAAGTTCTGTCGTTCGAGATCCGACGGACCGACCATGATAACCCGCGCAAAGTAGTAATGAAGAACGATCTTAGCAGGTGGGCCATCGCCTCCTTCCTTCCTGACTCTGCACTGACATTCTTGATGAGATTGATGGCAGCCTGATATGCGTTCGCATCGGCGGAGAGGAGAGACGCGATTAGCGCGTCTGCAGTTTCGTAACGAGTAAATAGCTTATCAATATCCTCAGGTGCAAAATCTCCGAGTCTTTCGAGCACCTGCGTGACCGCGTAACTGAGATGGCTGTATGTGGAATTGAGTTGGTTGCGCTCCTTCGGGTGCTCTTGTTTGCCTTTGGTACTGACTTTTTCCAAGCCCACCAGCCCAGTGATTCCCAACAATGTCGCCCTAGCGAGAGTCATGTTCCCTGGTTCGAGGCTGTAGACTATCTCGTCCCATATTGATGGAGAATATGAGCTGGCTCCGTGCGGCAATGACTTTCGCTGTTCGAGAGACTCATAGTCCGCTCGTAGAGATTTACACTCGAGTGCCAGGGAGTTCCGAACGATGTCGCTGCACGCCTCAGACAAATGGTGGCTGAATGCGTGATCAGCGGGCAGCTTCATAACATGCATTATCCCCTTGATATGACTACCAACGACCTCAAGGGTGTCAGACAGTACTACTCGCCCCACAGAGCCGATGGGGGAGTTGTCGTCAACGAAACTCTGCAAGGTGAAGTTAAGTACACCAAGGCCTTGGCGGTAGCATTCAATTCTGACATGTTCAGCGAATCGATCGGCTTGCAACCGGGTGATCAGCTGGAAGACGAGCGACCGGCAAGCCGGTGGTCGGTGCGCTGTTTTCAGAGAGTACATGAAGGGTTCGATCCAGGAAAGGAGGCTCTCAATGGCCCACTCCTTGCCGTCGACCTTAGGGCCCATTTCAATAAGGGCCCGTTCATACCTTGGATTATTGAAGATTTGTTCAATAACGGTGGTCGGCGACACAGCACCCATCGCATCCCAGAAGTCGTCCGGTGATTTTTTGACTAAGACGCGGATGGTCTGGAGAAGATCTATGAAGCCAGGATTATCCAATTGCAGATGCTCTAGGGCAAGTCGGCAGACATCAATGTCCATAGCTCGTAACGAGTGAGTAATCAGGTCCTTGTCTAGTCTGTCCACAATTACTTTTACTCCGTGCCACAGCCTCTCAACGTGGCTCGGGTCCACTCCGGGTGTTGCACCCAGCCTAAGGTTATGTAATAAGGAATCTCGTACTGTCCACTCAAAGTCCTCAACTGTTGGGCTCCGTGAGAACCGTGCCCAGCTGTGGCTGGCCCACCGACGACGGAATCCGTCACCGTCAAATAAAAAGAGCGTAGTAGCAGGTACGTAGTCTGCGGAACGGAACATCTTCTTCTTTTGAATAAGTTTGAAGAAGTCGTCGAAAGAGCTGCGCAGCAGGCCGTCGTCTTGGAGAAACGTATCGCAACTAAGTGCCTCGAAAAGAGCGTATGTCGCGGGGGATCCCAGTGCGTTCACATTATGCTCTTCCGCTGGTAGAGTGCTTAATGTCTTCATACCCATGAGTAATCCGTGCTTGATACGTCTGATGTCCCTGTCATCAAGGATCTTAGAGAAGGTGACAACCTCTTCTTCCTCGTAGTCACTTGTCAGATCAGCATACTGCCTTCGACGATCTCATAACACAGCGTACTTGTTCAATCTCTGCATAAGCTCTCTCTTGCCTCTGTAATAGCCCCGGATGCAGACATCGCATCGTTCAAGGTCCTTGTCGAGCCGTCTCTTCAAGTATTCCTGATGTTGAGCGACATCTTCCCCATCGTAAGCTAGTATCAAAAGACAGTCTAGCACCAGTTCTCGCCGCCGGTCCGCCTCCTGGATCCTTTTGCGCTCCTCCAAGCTGAGCTTGGTATTTTCATCTCCTCCATGAGGCGTACCCTGGATCTCTGGAGCGGAGTTCGTCTTCGAATTGTCGTCGACTTGTCGAGGGCAGAACCAGTGTAGGCCTTCTGTGGATTGCTCTAAGATTCTCGAGAGCGCAAGGATTGTCAGTTCACGTCGAGCTGGCTCAAGAAGGATGTGTAGCAGGAACCATACTGTAGTTTGGCTAGCAGTTCCGCCATTACTGCTTAGACGATGATCCTGATTCGCCGCCGAGAAACATAGATAGCCCGGTCAGATCCTTCGTATCTTGATATCCTTGTAAATGCCGGCTCGGGGGCGTTCATCTTCAGCTACGTCCTACTTGTTACATGATATGGAGCTGAAAGGAAGTCGAGTGCTCAGATGCTCGCTTTAGAAATGACTGAGTCAACCTGCATAAGACAAGGAAAGCCAATCTCGGTCGACTTGGCCTTTCAAGAGTGTGAGGCGAGGTCGGAACAGGCCATGATTGACAATAAATATTGAAGCACTAAGGTACTGCCACCACAAGTATGGAAGTGACATGCGTCAGTGAAGTTTAATTGCCTTAACTTGAGGTAAGTAAGGCAAAGATCTACCTTATATAATATTCCAGTCTTACTCACTTTCAAACCATGGAGTGTTAATATCTATATACCTTAAATGGCTAAGAGCACTTTCACCCATGTGCTGCCTCTACATAGCAAGTTCCTTTGGTGGATATCACGAAGGTGAACAGTCGTTGTACTTGATGTGATCTTTTACCGTCCCCCTGTTATCTCAACCTAGGTAGAGCCAAGTCATCTCGTTGGCTATCAGCGCTACGCCCAAGGATCGGACAAGTGTGGGAAGGACCTAAGCGATCAAACACTTTGCAAGCCAAGGCCTAGCATACGACATGATTTCGTACGCCGAAAGAGGATGGTCTAGGATCTACGTACATAAGCAGGAGACAGTCTTCCACTGCTGAAAGCATCGCACAAGGTCTAGGAGCAATGACTCCCGTCGGGACCAACACATACAAGGTAGACGTATATAGAATCAGCAATGCTTGCTCCATCAAGCCCCAGGAAACGGTCCCTAACCAGATTTTAAGCACCCGCTTTCTGGCACGCCTCCGCTGCTGAACGCCGCCAGTGCAACCATGAGACAAGGAAAAATCGCTGAGGTATATGACCAAAACAGATGTGGGCATGGGACACAAGGAGACAGTCTGTGTGAGCACACACTATGTAGAACAAGAAGTCCACGGGGAAGAACGCTTAACGGAGCCGGGAGCTGAAGGCCTCCGCTTGTCGACCATGGGCTTGTGAGTGGCTTGATTCCATTCTCGTGAGTAAGGCTGCCGTGGTAAAGTCTTTGGACGCTTCGTAACTTGGTCTAATTCTATCAATAGAAGCCCGCATCCGATCGAAGGAAGGTCGAGGTCGGTCAAATGATGGTCGGGTCGGCTGCTCCAGAGATGTTCGATTGCCTGTGTAGTCTGTCCCATCGCTGCCATTCTGACTTCTAGGATTATACGTGGTCGCAGTTGCTGTGACTGAGGGTGGGTAGATAGGTCTTTCGTCATCTGCCACACTGACAGCGTGCTTCGCCACCGGCCCAATCGGCTTGGACAGATCTGAAGAGGCTGTAATTGAGACCTTGGATGAGGGAACAAAAGCGTCGTGACTGTCAAGATACTTGAACCGCCCCTGCCGGATTCGTTCTCGAATAATGTCAACATCGCGGGGCAAATAAATCTTCTGGATTGCTTTGGCGGTAAACCGAGGCAGGAGACAGATCGCGACAGTCAGAAGCGAAAGTGCCCAAAAAGTCAGCTGCCCATACACTTCAGGCGCAGCTTTGTAAAACCATTCTGACGAAGAGAAAGCCGTGTACACTCCCGTCCAAAACCAGATCAACAGTATGCTAAGTGCCACGAGGAGTAGCATTAACCAATCCCAGCGATAGGTGTTCAACAGAACGTACACGTTGACGACAACGATAGTCGCACATGCTACGTAGACACCCATCCGCTCACGGTCGTCCAGGTTTAGCCCGCCGCTAGTGACGAACGTCGCTGGCTTGAAGAGCAGGTAGGCCATGAAGAAGCATATAAGCGACTGATATATACCATCTAGCATGTAAATCCTATTTCTGTTCAGCGGGGAAATCTCAAGGGTGACACACGCGCACCCACCAGAACTTGAGCTGCGTCCACTCTTTTCGCTCGATGCCTCTTCGATAAAGCTGCGGGACAGCTAAAGAGACCTTGTCGCTCACGTCTTGATCCAGTATTCCCATGAAGATGATTGGCAACGACGTGAAGGCCAGGTTGTAGAGTAGTATATAGGTATAGTCAAAGAAGTAAGACCCGTCGAAGTTGTTGTATAACTGATACCAGAACAAAGTAAATGTCCACACAATGTTCTACAAGCGCCAATCAGCATCCAGATTCGGCTCAAATGCGGGGTAAAGCCTACCTTGTAGAAGAAATTGGCGATGGTCTCGCCAAGTCGTCTATATGACCACCGCCCATGCACGAGTACCAGCCGTTGAAGAAATCGAAATTGTCCTATAGCATAATCGGAAGACATGACAGCTTGCCTGCCTTCTTCTCCCGCGATACCAACGCCAACATTGGCTTCCTGAATCATGGCCACGTCGTTGGCGCCGTCACCCACGGAAAGTGTCATGACATCAAGCCCATTCTTGACCATCTGCACCACAGCTGCTTTTTGACTTGGACTGACCCTGCAACACAAGACAGACTTGCATTGCTTGCAAAGTAGGAGAAACTTCTGCCTAAGCTCATCCTCTAGGACAAGTTTCAGGGAGTCGCCATCAATCACAATCGCATGTGTTGGATTTGGAGGTTCATGATTCTTCCGTGCCACAGTAAGCTCTTCATCCGATCCTGTAAGCTGGAAAAGAGCCAAATGTTTGTCCAACTCGGCCTCGGCGGTTTCTTGCTTTTCGTTGTCAACCTTGAATACAATAAGATCCATGTCGTTATCTAAGAGATTGCATGAAAACCCAATGTTGATGGCGGTCTCCACCTTGTCACCGGTTAAAACCCATAGCTTGATGCCCGCATCGCCGAGTAACGCGATTGTGTCTGGTACCCCATCTTGCAACCGATCTTCGATGGCGGTCCCGCCCAGAAGTGTTAAATCTCGCTCGATGGCGTCTGAGACCTTTTCAAGCTTTTCTTCTCGATTCTGCACGGCTGCTGCCGCCAGATCATGGTCTTTATTCCAGCTCTGATATTCTTCCTCACCTAAGACACGCTCAGCTATACAAAGCGTCCGAAGGCCTTCCCGTGCAAACATCTCGAGATGTTCAGCCGTGGTCTTTCGCAATTGTGACTGTTCGCCTCGTCTCAGACGAGAGTAAATGACACTATCTGCCCCCTTACAGAATAAGACGATTTGTCCACTTGGCATTCTAACGATAGCAGACATTCGCTTCCGTGAAGAATTGAATTCGAGGGTATTGAGTACTTGATATTCGCGCTCCTGGCCTAGCACGTTCAGGATAATTCCATCATTCGATCGACCAAGAACCGTGAAGCCACAGTCACGAGCTGTTGCGACGAGAGCAGCTTCGTCTGGTGATTGAGCTTTGAACTCAATTCTGGGCGGATCGCCGGGAATTCGTTCAGTAATGACAGTATGGCAAAGCGCGAGGGCGAGCATGAAGTGCTCGTTTGCTGCGCTCTGCTCCTGGCCGGATCCGCCAGCGAGATCAGAGATAAAGTCAGGAGCGACAAAAGTAAGTTCGTCGTCATGAAGATAAGGATTCGAATGCATTCTGCGGATGGCTTCCAGCATCTTGATTTTGTCATGGGCGATCTGTTGATGAGCCTTGGCACCTTCTTCGTCGACATTGATGCCTTGCCGTCGCTGCATCCCGGCCTGAGCTTCGGTGTAAGCCTCCCCATAAGGGATCCCACTGACCGTGCATTTCTTGAACTCCATCACGTTCTGAGTCAACGTCCCAGTCTTGTCCGAGAAGATGTACTCGATTTGGCCCAGATCATCCGATATGTTCCAGGATTTGGGCGTGCAAGGGTAATCGAGTTTATCATAGTACATATATGTATCGCTGTAGATGAAAAGCGCTTGTGCTGTTTTAATGATTTCGAGGGAGATGTATAGTGAAATCGGCACCAGGTTCTGGAATAGAATGACGGCAGTCCAAAAAGTGATGAAACCATCTAGCGGTGGCTTGTTACCGATAGAACCAAATTCGAAGTAGTCCAATGAGTTGTTGCCCTGCGCCCAGGTTACTCCTTGCACAATCCCGGAGACGAGACACATGAGGAGAAGGATGATGAAGTTATAAATGACGTTCCAGTTGAGCTCGCGGGAGATTCTGGACATTTTGCTCGGAGTAATTCCAGCGTTTAGCATGATCTTCGTTTCCTGTCCAGTGAAGACTACCACCGCAAGCACCCACTCCGTGTTTCGGAGACTACACCCACGGAGTAATAGATTGTTTATAGATATGGGTTCAGCCATGTCGTTGCCTGGGAGTTCCGCATTCTTCGGATCGCGTTGTTTCCACCTGACGACCCCGCTATACTGATACAAATTGTCATGTGGAGGCTCGCTTTCGATGACAAAGGCCGTCCTCTCGCAGTCTCGGGCATGCTTGACGTTTCTCCCGCTGTGCAAGGCTTGGCGAACTTTCAAATTCGTCTCGCCATCAAGATTCTTAGTTTCCACGTAACAGGCACCATCCGGGTCAGAGGTTGACAGGATGACGACATCAGCTGGAATCTGATCTTCGTTGTATATGCGAACAAAATCCCCGACCTGGACATTCTTCCAATAGTCTTTTTTGAACCCTGCTTTCTCCGTTACTGGCTTGGTGGGGTCAATCAAACTGCCGTAGAATCTCGTCGACGAATATACAGGCTCGTGCCTCGAGTTCGATGCTACAGCAGTTTGGCTCAGCGGCAGCGCATCTCTACCCTCCTCAACGTAAGGAGGGTCAATTGCCGGTTCCTGGAAGACACCTGCCGAAGTATATTCGGGATTGCGCAAGCTTCCAGGAATTGGTGAAGGGACCGGGGTCATTTGGATCGCATCGCCAACCCCAATCTGACTGCGAGTCGAATGGAATGAGACCCGTGAGGAGTAGGAGGAGGTGCGTATCGTATCTGTGGACGGGCGGGGCTCGTCGAGGGCACGTTCTGCGTAGCCTTTTCCTTTTCCCGTCTTGCGTTGCCTTCGATCTTGCCACTTCTTGAAAAGCCACTGAATGTTCCGAGAGGAGGACTTCTTGATCTTCCGCCATAAAGATATCTGATCCTCTGAGGCATTCACATTGTTCCAATTAACGAGCCTATGGACCGGAGAGTTATTTAGCTCGTTGTCCAGGACGGTTCTTCGCCAATCCTCTATCGCGTCCTTTACCGCCGTAACGAAAAGGATGACGATCAGCGGAACGGCGTTGAGGCCAGGATTGGAGGCACCAAAGATGGGGAAGATCTAAGACAACCGGGTTAGTTAGCACGTCCTGCTCTAGGTTAGGTTTCAGACGGGCCTACCGCAAGTATGATCAGGAAGAAGAAGTATATGTTGGCAATGTTGTGAAACTGGAACCACAAGTTCTTCGGAACGAAACTCAGAGGCGTATACTTGGCCGTACGGATCTTATTCCTGCCAAAGTTGGCGATCGGATGGCCTTCCTCATCCTTGGCATCGTCCGGTAATTCGATGTTGAAGAAAATCCTACGATTGACAACATCAGAACTCTCGCTACTACCGTCCTCAGATGCAGGGTCGCCTTGGTGCTCGTCGGGTGTATGCGGTCTGTGCCCGATGGAGTTCCCGCCTGAGTCTCTTTTCTTTTCGTTCAGAGGTGGCCCCTTATGCAGGCGCTCCATAATGGAGTGACGTTTTCTCCGACCGCGTTGTGCCGAGACCCTTTGCGTTGCCCATCTTATTCGCTTCATAGGCGCTGACACGTTGCCTTCTTTGTGGTGCGGCGGTATCGCCATCGTAGTGTTGCGAACGGTGGAGAGCAACACTCAGCAACACTCAACCCGTTGGCTCCAGCGCCCCACCCGCAGGCGCAACCTCGTTGACGAGAAAAGAAGTTTCAGCAGCGGCAAGTCATCAGGAAACTGAAAAGTGATAAGCGTGGCGGATGCGTAACCTGATGCATACCACCCGTCAAGGCCTGATATGATGTCGGTTAAAATGGTCCGGAGGGGCTAGACTACGAAGTAATGCGATTGATGACGGAAATCAACCCGTCAACCAGTAGAGGATCGGGCACCGTCTCCAGATAGGAAGAACGACACCATTCGCCGACGAAAGACTGGCAACACAGTGGATTGGAATGTGTGGCCACACACCGAAACGTTGCGAAAGTTCCCCGGCCCTCTGACAATAAGATCTTGGAGACAGTCGAAAAGGGTAGAGGAAAGGTCAAGGTATGACCCGATGACAGCTGGCCGCTAGATGGCAGAATTGATGGCGTCAGATTGGCAGGAAGGAAGTCGAAAATGAAATCGAGTCCTTCCAGGAATTTGAAGTGCAAGTGCGAGTACTGTAGGTATAAGTATAACAGGAAAGTTCCCTCCGATCTGGTCGGTTTCTCACCTTACTAGGTACGATATGTACAGATATGAGCGGATATGAGCGGCGCAGGTAAGGTGGTACCTACTGTACCTTAAACTACGGCAGTCTCCCGTCCTCTCTATCAATTCTAATTTGTATCAGCTGTTTGATTTCATATACGAACATGATTCCATAAACAAGATCGACTTGTTCAACAGTTCTAAATCTGTACCTGATAGTATATTCTGACCCCAAGGCCTTTGCAACTCGATAATCGCCATGATATTACATGTATCATCATCCCAATATCCATTATTGTTGCTGACAAAAGAATCAGCTTACCTAAGGTACTTTGTAAGATCTTACATAGGTACCTACTAAGCCACCACTATGCTAAGGTAGTCTTACTAGTACTAAGATTGCAACGGTCAGCTTGCTCCGAACGCCGAAGGTTTGCTTCAAACTGTCCTCTCCGGCGTATTTAGGAGGTACTGGTAGAGGACGGTGGGAGCTTTGACGATCAAAATACCTACCTAGGTAAGGTAAGGCAATAAATACAAGGTATCCTAGGTACCTCTTGGGTAACATCATCATTTATTAATAATAAATATCGTCCGAGGACAGCGCCCTATAGGGTAAACCGTTGAAGGGCAAGTGAGGAACTTCGTAAGGTACCTACTTGATGTTGCATGTGATAGCGCGAAAGCGCGCGTCCCACAACTTTACCTTAGGTATTCGAGTGCTTACCTCATACCTTAACATTAATGAATCATGCACAAGTTCATCTGCAATAATGTCGAAGAACCAGAAACTCACTGACTTCTTCAAACCTTTTGCTTCCCCACGCGCAAAACGTCCTCTACCATTGGACGAAGACCAGTCCTCCATAACCGTCGCTCAATCGAACCGAGTCTTCCATGCCGATGTTACCGCTCCAGAGCATCCTGCTGCGCCAGGCCGGCCAAGCCCAATCAGAAATCACGCGCTTTCAAGCCCCGCTGTTCCTGCCCTGGAGAAGAGCAAACAGGAAGCCCAGCCTCGTCCCGGCCTTGGAAGGAGCGCGTCACCTAACGACTCATGGTCTGCGCCAGCTCGTTTGACGTCGTCCAACAGCAACCGACAGGTCCTTAAGAATGGCCAACTTGTGATCAAGAGTTCGGACGATGAAGACTCGACTTCCGATTCCTCACTGGATGATCTGAATGAACTGCTCACGGCTCGAAAACCCATAAAGGAGCCCACACCCATATTCGTTGCTGGAGATGTGATCCCTGGTCTTGACCGTGGCACAGTCCACAAAAGGGCACAAACAAGGGTAGGCCGCTTGGAAGGCCGTGGTAACACATCATCGACATCATCTACCTCACGGTTGCCGGTGATACCTCGATACAAGTTCTCGCTGGACTCTCTGGTGAGACAGACTCAGAGAGATACTGCTTCTGAGTCGGATGCCGCCAAAGCACGATGTCTCTTCAGAGCATCGGAGGGTGCAGTAGACGCGCAGGAAATGCTTGCACAGAAACAGGAAGGATCCACATCGACTGCCTTGGAGCACATCGACGAAAACCTGCTGGCATCGGTAACAAGTGGTTCGGGCGAAGGTACAGATAATTCACTCCATAAGGTACTTAATACCATGAGGAGAACAGAAGCTTTACATCGGGCCAAAACTTGGCTTTTCTTCCGGGACGGACGTCCTCAACCAGAGTCCCAAACGCAACCTTTTCCGACGACTGCGCTTACTTCGCCGTGTTGGCACGTCTTAAGGAAAGGTTAGACCTAATTACTCTCATGGGCGCTACAGACACTGCGCTAAGCCTTGTTCTCACAGGCTTGCCATCGCGGCGGCAGCTGTTTCTTTCTGGTCATCTTGAGGAAGTGATGATGAAGAAGATGACCTTACCGGATGAGGTCTACCTCTGGATGTTACATTCGGGTTGGTGGACTCTCAAGGGACGATGCAGCCATCCACTTACTGGACACCAGCGTGCCTAGAGCCGAGCGAAGATTTGAGAGGTGCCTATGTCAAATCACTCAGGGTAGGTCCGCTCGAACAAGCCCACCTCTTGTCGATGTTGACCGAGTGTGAAGTACGCGCAGAGTCACACACGCCGCCTCGTACAGCCGTCTACTGTCGACGAGCTTTTCGGTCGTCTCGGTGCAAAGCCAGAGGCTGTCAATGTTAGCGAGCCTGCTGTCCCCGAGCCCATGCAAGTCAGATGTAAGCGGATAGTCGCCTTCGATCCCGCGCCCCATGCTGACGCGTGTAGTGGCGGACGATGGAAATTGGGCAGGAGTACTTCCGATGTTACACGCACTTCTGAACATTTCAGCAGGGTGCGTCGTGTCATCCAACAAAAATTAAGTCAGAGCTGATCTCACTCGGCCGCACATAGCCTGTCGACTGAGACCCGGGAGCATGCGATATGCCTTGTAGCTCGCTTGACGTTGGACGCTGCCCTCACTACAGATTGTGTTGTATCAGCAGTTGAAGACGTGTTTACACATCTCGTTTTTAGTATCCCGGAAGTGAACCGGGAGGCGTCCGTTAGTACGACGTTATCTTCTCTTGGTCGAGACCCCCTGACATCATAGCAGCTCCTCCGGATCAGTAGGGCGATATTCAACTCCACCCGGGACAGCCAGCTTCGTCTTCAAATGATGAGTAACCTGCCAGCCTATACACCCGTTCTAGGGCTCCTCCGCCGTCGCTTGGCGTTGGCTTTCTTTTTCGAAGATCCTTCGTACCTCAGCAAAGCTCCACAGGATCTGCTCGATCTGGACGCCGTTACAAATCATCTCCTGCGACCCGCTTTTGACATCAAGGTGGACGCGGACTACGCCCAACTTGCAGCGCGAATATCTATGCTAGACATCGCTATCGACCACGGTATATCATCCGTTGACATGTGTGATCTTCGCGGTGAAGCCTCCTTCAACCGGGAGGTCGACTCTTTAGCAAAGAGAATCAAGGCGATGTTCACAGGCCTGGTTGATTCTGGTGCCTCGCACATGTCGAGAACGGAGGCGAAAGAGATTCTACGCATCGTGCATTATCGGCTGACTTATGCGGTAAGAACGAAGCAAAAAGCGAAATCGAGCGTCTTTGGATCTGTTACTGCGAGCGAACAGGGCGACGGTCAACACAGTACAAAGGCGATTACGGAATTTCTCTCCAATGACAGATCAACCAATGAGTCAGCACATACTTAGCATGCAGCCCTCGCTAATGAGGAGAAACGGCGTTGCGAGAGGAGATGTGAATGAAATGGTTCGCCAGCATTGTGCACAGCCTGCGCCTGGACCGAGGAGGCCGTTTCCTCGATGATGGAACAAAGGTTTGGTGTGTTATATACAAAGTCGCTATGATGCAGCAAAAACTCTTTTGTCGAAGCAACGGCTTCTCACGCCGTCATCAAAACCCAGACAGTTGGGGTTCCTAGTCATGTCAAAGACGGCGTTCGAGGGAGTAATTAGACAATTTGCCGGCAACCTTGCCATCGTGTGACCGATAGCCTTAGTCGTAGAACCTGCGATTCTCGTTATGACCAAACAAGGTCGTCCTGACCATTGGAAGAGCGTCGCTCTCGAGTAGCTTCAGACGCTCATCGAAAGTATTGTTGATGTCGATTTTTCCCTTCCCTCCAACGATAGAAACCCCTCCCGACCTGCGAAGTTCAGATGGTACGATGACATGGAACAAAATATCAGACAAACTTACGATCCTTCCGGCTGAGGGTTGTCCTCGTCAAGGTCCACGTCAACACCGTTCCCATATTCTTCTCTCGCGTCTTCGATTGATTTCTTTACCACGTCATAGTCTGCCCTCCGTGCTCGCACCTGGACTCGTTCCTCGCTCAATGCATACAATCCCTCAAGGATCAAGTTCTTGCAGATCCCCTGATAATTCCCCGCTCCCTCCGAGTAGCTCCGTAACCTTGCATTGGCCTGTTCGAACAGATTATCCAGTAGCTCTTGTCTCGCACTCAGCACCTTCAGCCGGGTCCGATTTGCGAGAGTCGATCGTGTAATTTGCTGTGACATCGATGCTTGCTTGAACTTTTTCTCATATTGCGAATCGATGGTGGCCGTTTCTTGGCGGACGAGCTTCGATTTCTCAATGGCAAATTCCTCATCGGCTTTGATTTGGATCTCTTTGGCCTTCTCCAGAGCTTCTTGGCGGATGAAGGCGGTCATCTTCTTCAGTTCCCCAGCTACCTGTACGCGTGACACGATCAGCGGCTGTATTTTCTTCACGGCCACAGAACGACCTAGTCGAAGAGATACACTCTTACCTGATCGTCCGACATTGCGTGTGCTTGTGACATTCCGACCGAGTTGTGGCTTGTTGCAAAAAAACGAAGGTACGAGGGAGCAGCTGGATGGAGAGTATCAGTGTCTTGAAAGGTGCAGTGGTGTTCTCAGGGCGTATGATGATAGGCGATTCAATCTACGCAGCGAAGACGAAGTCTATGGCAGACTGAGGCAGCTTGTAGTCCGGTGTAACAGCTCAAGTGATTTTCCGGAAGAGAATTCCCTCACATCGAACGTATAAGATAAGTCACCAACCCGAGCCCCCACGTGAAAGTCACCTGCATTCAACACATACCTTACCTACCTAGGTAAGGTAAGGTATGTCCCTTACTGAGCCGCTTACGCAAGATGCCAAGCCTTCCTCTTCCTTCAACACTTGTGGTCTGGGTCTGTAAAAGATACATTATTGTCTACGTCGTATCTTTTATACTATAACGCAAGTGCAATGCTTCTGGACGTTGTTACCGCAAGGCAGTCGTAAGGTACGGAAGTAACCCACCTGTAAGTAAGGTATCCGGGCGTGCAAAAGCGGCGGACTTCAAAAGCAAGTATCCCTGGAGCGACGAGAGGATTGCAAGACTGGGTCAAGAAGGGTGTAAGCATGCGGCTGCATATACACCTCGCTAATATCTGAACGAACGGTGAGCTGGAGATGCTACAGTTAGGAGGCCTGTCGGCACTTCAAAGCATTGCTGTAAGCTAAGTCATGACATGTTCCTACCATCGCGCGATGTTTGTGATATCAGGAAACGCACTGATGCATACGTTTGGTATAGATTGGCATTTCAGTTGGGTTACTATCGACGAGTGTGCAGAGTGTGGGCCTGACCTTGCAGCGGAAGTCCCATATCCTGGAAGATGAGAAAAGCCCACATGATGCGCGCCGGCCGCCGCACAGACGGCGAAGGTGGCAGGTATGGCATCGAGGCCAGTCGTACATGGGGCCAAAGCGTGGCTGATACCTTAGAGCTCGGAATGCTGATGTTCATCATCTCAAATCTACTCGGAAGCACTATCCAGATCACAACACTTCCGTTGCCGGTGCTCTCCACATTGCAAGCCGTACGTCTACTTCTGCCTTTCCCACCTCGAGCCGCTGACGGAGTGCTGAGGCATGCACAGTCCGGCCTCGTTTTCAACTCAATATGTGCCACCCTGATCCTCGGGGAACGCTTCACGCGGTGGTCTCTGGGAGGAACGGTACTCGTTTGTGCAGGGGCTGTGCTCATCGCTCTTTTCGGGGCGATTGGAGAGCCGGCGCATACCCTTGACCAGCTACTCACACTTCTACAAAGGCAACAGTTTCTGCTATGGATGGCTGGACAAGCGGTGCTAATTGTCGCTATCATGGTTGGAACCAGGGTTTTCAAGCTGCTCAACCCGCGAACGACGCATGCCCCAAGGATGAAGTTGGCTCGTGGCTTGGCTTATGGGTGCATCAGTGGGATTCTCTCGGCACATTCACTTCTCGTCGCTAAGTTAGCAGTTGAGCTTCTTGTTCGGACAACCGTTGATCGGGTCAATCAATTCAATCGATGGCAGTCCTGGATCGTCCTTCTTGGACTTGCTGCTCTTGCACTCTCTCAGCTTTATTATCTTCATCGGGGTCTCAAGCTCTGCTCGACGAGTGTTCTGTATCCGTTCATGTTCTGTGTTTACAACATCATCGCAATCCTTGATGGGTTGATCTACTTCAGACAGACGTCCAGGCTGTCGGCTTCCAGTGCACTCTTGGTAAGTCTCCTTCCGATCGCGAGATTGCTGAGTTTTTGACATTGGATAGATCGGAGTTGGCACGGCCGTCTTACTTCTCGGTGTCCTTGCGTTGTCCTGGCGTCTTCATGATGAACCTGCGGCTAAGCCTCCGGTTGTACAGACGGGCTTTGGGTGCGGTATGGACGTGCCGAACCATGACGATGGTTCGCTCGATGACCGCCTGGTGGATGATGGACCGTTAGCTAGTCACGAGCGGCAAAGTCTCCTCCGTCACTCTAATAAAGACATGCGCACCCTTTGCAAAGGACAGGACGGGACTGGCAGCGCGACGTGTGCAAGGACACCGGACGTGACCGAAACGGAGGAGATCTGGGGGGAACTGGAAGATGATGCCAACGCCTTTGTTCCGCCCTCGGCGCTTCGGCTTGCGAGCCCTATCAGCACATTCGAAGGAGGCGAATCCGATAGCAATGGTGGGTCTCGTGACAGCGCAGCGATTTCGAGAGCCAAGAGAGCACACATCCGTGGCAAACGAAGGAGGTTGTCCATGCTATCGCCCCACCTGACAGAGCCCCAAAGTTCCGGTCGATCTAAGCTCAAAAGTCAAAGGAGTCAGGACCCTCCTGTACGTTGGTGGAGATGGCAGTGGTGGAGACGGCGGTCAAAGGACGAGGCACTCTAAACGGACACTGCGATATATGTTCCCTTGTGTGTACCTGGGTCATTGACGGGGTTCTGTTTTACATAGAAGATACACGCAGGCGCATTGAGCAAAGGGTTTCATTTAGTGAGAGGTGGTCAGCATGGGCGATTCGACTGCTTGACCGCTTGTACCCATATGAGCACATTGATGTAATGGTACCAGCTTCAGTGTATTGACATTCAGAAGCTTGTCCGCGATTCGATGTTGAAGCATTGCACATTTGTGAGGGCCAAGAGTTGCTCGGTCATGAATAACTCTGAGATGATACGGAAATGCGTATGGTACAGAAGCCAGATGCGCTAGCCCATGCTAGAGATAGGGCATCATGGGTGCCTACAGGAACACCTCCATGGTTCACATAAACTCGCGCCTGCAGAGCGGCCTACAGCCGAGTGGCCGCGAAGCTAGCTACATCTGCAGAGATATCCGTCCATGTATGAAGTATGAAGCCTCACTCGTCCTCCCAGCACCTCCATTGCCCCCGGCACGCCCTCCCGCCGTGGACACAAATACCTGTGCCGGATATTAAGATGCTCAGTGTGATGACCTCATTAGGTGAGCAGCGTAAGAAACAGCATGAACCCAGGAACGCGCGAGAACCAGTAAACCCTAACGCACTGAACTCCCAGCTGTACGGCTGTGCCGTGCATCCGACCAACGCAAAGCAACCTGTCGAGGGAATTTTCGTTTCAAACCACGCATCACGAGGTAGCAGGCCCTGTTTCCGTAGACTCTGTCCACCAGATTAACACCGTCAAATATCAACCTCAGCGAACTTATGCGGAAGGCTGATGTTGTTGAGGCATTCTGGCTTGCGGTGGAAGCGGATATTGTCCTCCAACACCCTGCTGCTGTTGCATATATTGCTGATACGCAATCTGCTGTTGCTGATCCGCGGTCATGTAGGCCGACGATGGATGTACCCCGCCACGCATCCCCGCCTGTTGCGTCGGGACTTGGGAATGATTAACGTCTTCGGGAGAGTCGATCGCAGATTCACCATCAACTCCATTCTCGTTACCAGATGCCGGCTCTGGCGCATTCAAACAAGCCTATCATCACTTCAGCTCAGACGGAAGGCAGGTGGAGAGGTGCGCGACCTACCTGTATCAAATTTTTGCCTTCAGCTTTGGTGACGAGCGGTTGAAGTTTCGGTGTCGTGAACGTATAGACGAGGCCAGTCTCGGACACGACCAGCAGTAGCACTTGCGTGCCGGTGAGTACGGACAGTTCGTATGCCTACAGGTGGATTTACGATTCAGCATGTGAAAATCCGGAAACACAGCAGGTTGCGCCGATGCAGTGACTCGTGTCGCCTGCCGAATCGACCTTGGATTGAAGGCCTGATGCCGGCTCACCTTTTTCATGATGCCCGCCTTCCGTTTCGAAAAAGTGATGTGACGGCGAGACTTATCCTGGATGAACTTGATCTCGATCTTTCTCCTCTCGCGACCAGGCTTATCGTCATCGTCGTCATCATCGTCGGCCGCCGCGCTGACACGAGAGCGCTTGAGGCCGCGATTCTCTGTCGCAGATGCACCATTGCCGGTCGCAAGCGCGTCATCCTGAGCAGAAGGTGATTGCTGAGGGTCATGTTCAGTGATGTCGGCCATTGCGAGTGTGGTGGATGCGATCGACCGACAATTCCGGAAGAGGTATCTTGTTGATTCTCGAGATTAGAGTAATCAGGATGGACCTGACTGTTTTGGGTATCGCGAAATGACCTCTTCGAGGATAGGTGGTATTTGTATTCGGGTGGTCGGTGAGCGTAGACGAAGCGAAAACGGCCTTGGTCCTCGGTACGGTAGATCACGTAGGGAGATTAGTCAGTAATTTATTAATGTACCTTATGGAGTAGTACAAAGAAGGGTAAAAGACTACACTGGTCCGTGCGACTGCTTAAAAGACTCGGATAGTTAAGGTTGTCTACAAAGAAACCCCGGATGAACAATTTCCCAGGCCCCTTTACCTAAGGTACTGTCGCCCACTGCATCGTCGCTGATGCCACATTGTCAATGTTGTCACACATCATTGCACACATCGTCACCAACATCATCACTGTCCACCCAAAGTCATGATGTCTGCCAAGCTTCCTACTCCAGATACCCATCTGAACAAGGCCAACAACAAGGCAGCGACGAGAACAGTGGGGACAGCGAGGGCAGCGAGGACAGTAAGGTAGATACTAGCTACTATTGTAGAAGTTAGAGTTATGTAAGCCTGATTTGTCACTCAGAGGCTAGGGCATGTAACTCAGAAGTAGACTATATTAGAGAACTTTTGCAAAGTGCAAATGATTTTTTGCACTTCAGAATTTACAATACTAGCGTGTAATTATCTTCCAAAAGTAATCAGTTCAGGGTCCATCAACTGTAAATGAAGTGTAAAAAGTATAAACTGCAGGCAAAACAAGGGTCAAAGTGTTAGTCATTTTCACTTTGTGTAAACAACTAACACTTTGAATCTGAGCTAAACCTATGTCAGAAGTGCAAATAAAAATTTACACTTTACAAAAGTTCTCTATTGTTTGTTTATTTGTTTGTTTGCTTCATATATCACATGCAGCCTGATGAGGTGAATAGCGCAGTTGGCTAGTGTGTTCTTCTGGTACTTTAAAGGTTTAAGCAAAAGATTTCAGAAGTAGTAACCTTAAAAATTTTTACTTAATTAAAAAGATAGTAAATTCAATTTTCATTCTCACTGCTGTTACAGCTATCATCCTGATAGACTGATTGAACATAATATGTTCAATAAACTATATCTGACAGATATACAACTTAATATAAGCTCATGATGCTCACAGATAAGCTGAGTAAGCTGACTTACATTATTTATGAATAAGTTAAATAAGCAGTTTAATATATATACAGATTATCTTTTGTAAGAAGTGTTACAGTTATACTCAGTGATGATTATGTAGTAACTAGTTATATATATAGACAGCATATCATTAAGTATAAGATTGCTGAGCTTGCTATGCTCACAGCAATCTTAACAAAACAATAAAGTTTAGAAAGATCTATTAGCTCATTATATTTATAATAATCTCAGCGAGCACAGCAAAACAGCAACATATAGATAGATCATTCTTTTTAAGAGAATAAGCATATTCAATGTAATCATTATTTAATATATAACTATTTACTAATTAATTTCAATGTGCTGAACTTTTATATCATAAGCTTTAATCTTTAGATTCTATATCAGAGAAATCTTCAATCAGAATATAATATATTGAATATTTTTACAATATAAAAATGATTTTCAGTATATAAAAAATAGCTTTGATCAATACAATCAATCTTTAAGATTTTAAAGATCTATATAAAATAAATAACATTCTGAAGATATCAGCACTGAATGTATTTAGCAGTAAAAAAAAAGAAGTTATAAAGCTTTTTAATAAAGTTTAATTTGTATATAAATTTCAATCAGAAGAAATTCAACTTCAAAATAAACAAAAATCTATACATAACAGTGTTACATTCTGATCAGAGATTTCTCTGATATAGAGTTTAGAAATTAAAGCTTGTAATATAAGAGAGTTTTTAGACACATTAGAATTAACTGATAGATAGCAGATGCTAAGTAATGATTGTCATTGAACATAATTGTTTTTATAGAGAAAACAATTTTATTATATAGTAAGCTCACTCAACAGTGCATATCTATGTAATCTGTTAAGCTCATCAAGCTATGCTTACTCTGCTTATCTTGCATGCTGTTGAGTCTGTTAAGCTCATTGTGCTTATACTTAAATATATGCTTCTATCTTGACAGCTTACATACTGATTGCATCAGTAGTTCTTTCTTAGACTATGATTGTAACAAATAGTTTATCTTAAGAATGCAGTGTTTAATTGAGTTAATTTTAAACTACATGAATTTTTAAATTAATCATTAAGAAAATATAAAACTGATAAAGATAAAAAGTTTAAGAAAGAACTTTGAAAGACTTTTAAAGTAATTAATAAGAAAAGAGTAGCAGAATGATAACTTTATATATTAAGAATGAATAAATTAATAATTAAGTATTCAGTGAAGTTTCAGACTGCAGTTTTAATGAACTGAGATAATGACATTTTAATATTATAATATTATTAAAAACTAAATGAGTCTAGTAAAAATGAAATAGTCTGATAAGATTGTTTTAAAGAACTTTAAGAGATAATAAATATCTTTATTAATATTGATAGTTAACAATGAGAATAATAAATGAAGAAGACAGAATCTTATAATGCTTTAAGAATGTAAGAATGATAATTTATTATTAGAATGCAAGAAGATTTGATGAATCTTAATAATATTAAAAAATATAATTAAAAATCATGATAAGCTAAATTAATAAAGCAAGAATGATGCATAAGCAAGCTTTATAAATCTTATTTACAATGAGAATAAACTTATAAATGTTATAACTGTAATAAATCTGAATATCTTGTCAGAAATTGCAAGAAGTCTTAATGATAAAGAAAAGAAGTTGCAGTAATAAATACAATAATAATGCATAACTGTCTGAGCTGAACAGTCTGCTATAATAATAACTGTTTTGTTTATATAAACAGCAAAGATGAAGCTGAATGATAATTATAGAAGCTTATAAAGAGATATAATGATAATTATATTATAAAGAATAAATTAAAAGAATTAGCTATTTTAAAGAAAGTTGTCAGAAATAACACTGATAAGATTGAAGAAATTGATACTTATAGAATTTAGATTGAAAAACTTAATAAAGACATCTGAATGTATCTGAATTTAAATGTAAATTCAGAGAACATTAACAATTAAAAAGTTAATATAAGATTTAAATAGAGTTATGAGCAACTGAAGAATATATGTTTAAAATAACATAAAAAACTGCTTTAAGAACAGCAGCAAATACTTTAAGAAGAAATTACTATTATTGAAAAATAAGAAGTAAGAAAGATATCTGTATAGCTAGAAGAGCTGATAATAACAATATAATTTGCAATATAAGATTATAAAATGTCAGAACAGTTAAGAAAAAGTTATAAAGTTGAGATAATTTTATTTAAAAACTATAAGATTTTTAATAATAAATATTAAATATATACAGAAGATTATATGTCATTTAAGTTTCTTAATAGAGTGAAAGCACTTAAAAATCTTATTTAATGAAAGTATAATCAGTATAAGATATATCAACATTTAGAATGAATTGTTAGAAAAGAAATTGATGAATATATAAAATTAATTCTAATCAATAAAGAACTAATATGATTTAAAGAACTATAAAGAAAGTTTATTATATTTAAAGATCAGTTCAATGAATTTTAAAAAGAGTTTAAAGAATTATGAAGCACAGACTGAATCTTATAAACTTTGATAGAAGTAAAGAGCTTTAAGAAGTTAAAAAATCTTAAGCTTTCTTAATTAAATTAAAAAATAAGAAGCTTTTAATGTTTTAATGAGCTGACAACAATGATTATAAAATATAAATTAATGTTAAGATATTACTAAAGAAATAACTTCAAGTAATGATAGATTTAAAAGTAATCAATAATTTTATATTGCAATAAGCAATTAAAAGACTAGAACTGATACTGCAAAGAGTATTAAAGTCAATATAGATATATATGATTAACAGAAAATATGAATGAATTTATAAAGAAGTTTATATTGAAGTTATGATAAAAAATGATTTATTGTAAGCTTACTTTCAGTTTAAGAGAGTTGAAACTCTCTTGTGTAATCTTGCATAACTAGTATACTTAGTAAGCTAGTCTTCACAAAGAGATAAAAGTACACATTTTTATTTTTTATAAAGATTAATAATAATTCTACATACATATTAAACTCTATCTAATTCACTGTTATATAACTGTCAAGAATCAAGATCAGTCTCACAGTATTATTGCTTTAATTTATTGTATAATAGTTACTTAGCTATGACTTTAAGATTAAGACATTTCTTATAAAGATTAGATAAAGCTGCATAAAAGAAAGATACAAAGTTTAAGAAGAACTTTGTAATATAAAAGAAATTAAAGCTCTTAAAGAAGCTTAAAGTCTCTGTAAGTAATCTTTTTGTGAATATTTATGAATTGACTGCAGATAAACTTAAGAGTAAAGAAAATACTTTGTTACAGATATTAATTGAAGATGAAGTAAAAGAAATTTAAAAGACTTAAATACTTCTCTATAAGATTGAGAATCTGATTTATGAGATTAAGAAGATGACTTATGAAAGTAAATGATTCTTATAAAAAGAAAAGAAATCTCTTTATAAATTTAAGAATACTTTTTTAGAGTCTTTAAAGCTGACAGTTATTCATAAACTAAAATTTAAACTTCAGTTTACAAAGCAGAAGAATAAGAACTTAATGCTTTATATATAAATAAAGCATGACTGTTCTGTGTTTACAAATCTAAAGATTAATCACAAATTAAAGTAAGCTTAATCTATTAAGATAATTTTAAATGCTGATTTCTATAAAAATATGAATTACAGTCATTACTGTGACTTCTGTCATTAAATGAATATAGACACAGAAGACATGTCTAAAAGAGCTTAATATTTGAAGATGATTTGTTATTTACATTATTTGATTATAAATTGATAAAGAGTTCACTGTGAGAAGAAAGTGTTTATAAAAGTATGAAAGTCTTTAAAGAAATTCTTAAATAACTTGCTAAAAGATAAAGCAAATTGAATTCATAACATCTAAATAAAATAATTGTGAATAAACAAAAGAAATAAAGAATTTAATAAGAAGTATCTTTGTCACTACAATGAACTTCCTGGCCTAAAAGAATCTGACATAAAAGAAACTTCTTTTTTAAAAAGAAGTTCTTTTAGCCAAAACCCATGGGATATTCAAATCAGCAAAGAAGACAAAGACTAAATAATCAAATATCATCTGAATTTGATTAAAAGAATTCTTTCAAACACTCAAAATGCACAACACACAGTGATATACACTGATGGATCCAAAATTCAAACTAATGTGGGCGCTGGAATAGCCTATATGAGTGGAAGAAATAGTGGTGAAAAATCCTGGAATCT
>JAABUY010000466.1_pt1 | contig 70580 bp, 67 predicted proteins | sample 5560271 | NCBI WGS metagenome assembly JAABUY01 (sample SAMN10711886, study PRJNA513374) | rock metagenome | isolation source: Antarctica rocks | place: Antarctica: Victoria Land, University Valley | reverse complement strand
TGGGGGCCGTGAAGGGGAGGAGGGGGAGGAGGAGGAGGTGGAGGATCCGTATTATGGAGGGGAGGAGGGGTTTGAGGTTGCGTTTGGGCAGATGGTTAGGTTTTCGGAGGGGTTTTTGAGGGAGGTTGGATGGAAGTGAGGTAGGGGGAGGGGGGAGGGGGGTGAGGGGTAAGGCTGGGGGGAGGGAGGGTTGAGTGGATTGGGGTGGTGATTGTTTGCGTAGCGTGCATTGGCGTTCAGGGTGACGGGGTTGGATCTCCGTACTCGATCTACGAGGGCTACGTGGAGTTGGGCCGTCGCTGAATAGACGTGGTTTGTCTTGCTATGTTCGAACGCCGACTTCGTGTCCATTCGATACATCACGCCCGGTCAATCCCGCAGCCCTTCCACCCCAGCCTCCCCCAAAGCCCTCACTCCCCCCCCCCACGGCAACCCCCCCATAAACACCTCCCTTCCCGTCCCCCCCCAACCCCACTCCAACAACCCCCTCACCCCCTCCCCCACCACCACCCCGCTATACCTCCCCCCCCACCCCCTCCGCACCCTCTTCCCTCCCAACCCCTCCCCGTCCCCCACCCCATACAAATCCCCCACCCACCTCCCCCACCCCTCCCTCGCCTCTCCCTCCTCCAACACCCTCCTCGGCGTCACCTCCTCCGGCGGATCAACCCCCACAAAACTCACCCTCCCCACCCCCCACCGAATCGCAGGCACATGCAACTCCAAAAACCGCCGCCGTTTGAACGCGTGCGACACGATGGTGATATGGTGCGGGTAGTGGCCGCCGGTGAGGTGCGCGAAGCGCAAGAGGGAGAAGAGGAGGTTCTGGTATGAGTCGGTGGCTTGGTCTTCGATGGCGATGCGCTGGGGGGAGACGGGGATGGCGAAGTGGTGGTTTGCGTGGGCGCAGTTCTACGGTTTCTTGGGCTTAGTATGTGTGATATGGGGGTTTCACGGGTGGGGTGGTGGGAGGGGGGCGGAACCAGGTAGGATTGGGCTTCGCTTAGGGGGGTGAGGGGTTTTTTCGTGGCGCCTCTGGGAGCATGTTAGTCGGGGGTTTGGATGGTGGTTTGAGGGGGGGGGGGCGTGCCCTGAGAAGATCAAGAGGGATTGGGGTTGTTGGTGGAGGATGTGGAGGGCCGTTTTGATGTGCGCGATCAGGGTTGGCGTTTCTCCTCGTTGAAAGGGTGCGATGAGCCTGGTAGTGTGTTGGTGCTGCGTACGGGCAGTGAAGGGGTGTACCTTTGCTCGAAGCATTGGCTAAGGTCGTTACCACTCTGCCTCATCGGCACCATTGGTTGCACCCCCGAGGTAAATGGCATGACAGCAAACAATGATGAGGTGATCAGCTTGAAAAGCGTTGAGCTCAGATGATGTGGTATTGCCAGAGGCTGTACTCTTCTCCATCAATTTTGCCGTACTAGAAGATCGAAAGTTTATTGCAAGAATAGCTTGGGTCCTCGAAATGGGATTTCAAAAAGTGCGTACTGGAGTCTAGTCGCGGGTAGAAGATCAAGAGTTGTTAGACGAGACAGTATCGTATCGTACGATACAAGAGCGACAGCTCGATCAGTGCTAACTGTCTGTGTACCTGCGTAGGTAGGAAATGCGAACCTGAGCAAAAGGAAGTCGCTAATGCTCGGTAAATGCCCGCTGCAATGCTCAATATCTGAGAACCGCTCCCAAACGTACAATGATCAAAATACCGCCAGCTGATGCATAAGGTAGTCGTAGACAAGTACAGAAATACTACTCGATCTCACTTTTGACTTAGTCGTGGATGTAGGTGCAGTCGCCTCCTTTCTTACAATTACCCTCGTTCCAGAACTTGCAGGGAACTCGGGGTATCATCTTTGAACACCTTAGTTAGCGATTGCCTCAAACTCGAATGGGGCGTGGTGTATGTAGGACCTACCCTACTCTTATCCTTGACCCATTTTTGCCGTTTGTTACTGCTACCGTCACCATAAGCGAAATCGCCGCCGCCGTACTCGTTCTGTCCGTCCGCATCGCCCCAGCCAGGGTGTGAACGTTTGCGCTCATAATCGGTCTGATACTGCGTTGGATACCCATACCCTTGACTCTGCGCCTGAGGCGGCTGCCCCATCTGCGCTAGGAGGGCTTGTACTTGAGAAACTTGGTTTTGAAGCGGCGCTTGTTGTTGAGCTTGATTATTCTGGGAGAAAGCAGCAAGCGCACTTTGCAAGTCAAACCCTGCCACCGTCGCTTGCGGTTGTTGCATGAGTGGTTGGGGCGCAGGCTGCATCTGACCTCCAGAGAATTGGGCAAAGATTCTTTCAATCTCTGTCTGTGGGGCCTGAGTCATAGCCTGTTGCGCTGGATGGAGTTGCGACGTTTGCTGTTGGTTTCCGTTTAGCGTGCTTAACAGAGCCATAATATCGACTGGTGGAGCGGTGGGTGGAGCAGCGGGCTGAGCTGGCTGTCGCTGAGATGTCAGGTCTGCATAATACTGCAGTTCACGAGCCTACATCCGTAGATTTAGCGACAGTGAAGAACAGAAGAGGGGGAAGCTCGGCTACCTTTGTCTTCTCATTAGGAGGACCGAATGAGAGCTCTTCCGAGTGCTCTCCAGTGTATGGATCTGATGTCTCCCTGGGCGATGGGGGAATGTCTGCGATACTCGTGTAGACGACCATTAAAGTAGAAAGCTCACGCTGTTCTTGAATTGCACGTTCTTGGCTCTTGACCTCTACTAAACCTCCACGTGTGGAGCAGTTCCTGTCGCGTTCCTCGCGTTCTATCAAGCTGAAATCCACGACTGAGAAGCGTTAGTAAAATTTCGAACTTTGGGGAGCAACAACAAGACACGTACGAGACGGAGGTGTCCATGGTTCAAGTACTTCTTCTCCAGCGGCAATATCTTCCTCCTCATCCATCATGTTCAGGTCTTTGTGCATCTTCAGCATTCTTCCTTCCCCACCAATATCATCGACGTCGCGCATCATACTATCCTCGTGACCAACCTCTTCGTCGGGATCGTGAGTGAATAAGCGGATTTCGGTCAGGCTATCATCGGGCTTGAAGCTAACTCGAAGTTTACGTCGCTCTTCTTTCCTTAGGCGTTTACGTTTCTCTTCCTCCGTCTCCAAGGGCCGGTTCTCCTCGCTCTTAGCACTTGGTACCACTTCCCTCGGCTTAGTCAGATTCGCCATGGTTTCAGCAAACGAAAACAAAGGCTTAGGAGCAGCCCCCATGGAGGCTGTCGGAACCGATGTTTTCTTCTCGCTGTTTGTGCTGCGTCTATGTCAGTATCTTCTCCGCAAAGAAACTAGAGCACGAGAACCAAGTCCTTACCTTGCCTTGACATCCTTCTGCTGAGCTGCCAATAGAGCCGCGTTTGAAGTGCCGGGCTTTTTCGACGCCGACTGTAAGCTCGAAAAGAATCCCGAGGGCTTTGCGGCAACGTGGTTAGTCTTGGGTTTTGCCGCGTTCTGTACGCTATTTGATACTGCTGATTTGTTGTCTGCGGTAGAGACTGAAGGTCGCTTGCTGAACATCCCGGTACCCTTCACGGATCCAGGGGCACGCGTTACCGAAGTTGTGGTAGCAGGAACAGCCTTTCTTTGCGGTAGTACGGCGTTCTTCTCGCCTTCTTTCGGACGTCTTGTCACAAGTACGGGTTCCGGAGGGGCCTTGCTGGTAGGAAGGGGTTTAAAGGGGCCTTTCTCCTTAGCAGAAGCGTCTCTGCCATCTTGTGACAAATCGGCTTTCTTCTTTGCTAGAGCTGCAGCGTTATCCAGGACCTTTTGAGCGAGTTCCCTGACTCTACTGTCTCCCCTCTTCATAAGTCTTGGCAGCACCTTGTCGAATTTCGTCTTTTCTAGAACGGCTTGATCAAGTGTAACGCAGCGAGTCATCAACTGAACAATGTTAATAGTGAGTGGTGGTCCTTATCAGGCGGGGATAGTATATGATATACCTCTAGAATTTTAATGATTAGACTCCCACTATAGTCCGCGTCTTTAAAGCGATCTGCAATGAACTGGTAGAACACAAGTATCAAAGATGCATTTTCCCCTAGTCTGATTGATCGTCAGCACAGGATGCTACATCATGGCCGCTGCAAACAGCAATATATGACCGTGCATTCAAAAGACGTAAACTTGTTCATGTGGAGGAGCGGCGATGTCTGCCAGTATGGTACATTACGGGGTCCAGCCTTCTGCAACTCTACATGCAGGGCAGTCGTCGAACTGACTAGCGAGGAGCAAGGGCTACAGATACTGTACATGCAGATTTTGTGCCATGTTGCTTATCGAAGAGTAGCATTGGGCATCTCTTTGCAGCCGTCATCTCCTTGAGCATCCCTTTGAGGGAGTCAAAGCCGTTGTGGCAGTATTAAGCAATCAACCCAAGCAGACTCTTTCGGGAGCGTTTGCCGTCAGGCATGCCATAGACGAATGGAATATGCATCAGCAGACAAGCCGTATCCTTGCCACGAGAGATACGACAGCAACTGTCATATCTTCCGCGCAGCCTAGTGACTCTAATGTCTCTCGCAAGGCTCGGGCTTGCTACAACCCGAGGAAACTGCTAAATGCCAACAGGGAAATGAGAGGATTCACGTACTTTTCGATGATGTTTTTGTGTCCATATTCTAATGTCTTGGCAAAGACGACTTCCATCAAGTTCCGTTGTTCCAAGACTTTTCGCTTCAGGTCTGGGATTCTTGTTGTTTGCTTCCCGTCTTCGGCCTGCTGTAAGGAAGTAGAATCGGCTTTCCAATTATCGCGCAGAGCTCTGACCATGTTCCAATAGTCACCTAAAGCCGTGCGGATTGTAGCCGGAGCAGGCGGCGAAGCTCGGGGCGCCCAGACCGCTTTGATGGTGTCGTATTCAGTTGCTCTAGACGGGTCCGCTGGCCGGACTGTGGGAAGCGGCGATGTTTCTTCGACCTCCATCTCTTCCTCCGAGCCCGAGTCGTAATCAGAGTCATCGTCGGGTTCTGACTCGCTTGAGCTTTCGGATGTCGTTTGTTCTTTTGCAGACGTTCTCGACAGATCACCAGACCCAGACCCGCGAGATCGTACCGTTTTAGGAACCGCTACTTTCAATTTCTTGGATAGAGGTCGACGTGCTTCACCCCACGAAGTGTCTCCGTTGGCTAAGACGAAAAATCAGTATAAATATGCCGCGTTTACACGAGACCAACATGCTGTGAAGTATTTCGGGGGATGGCCTTACCATCAGGCCTGAGCCGGCTTAGCTCATTTCTCGACTTTCGTGGAACGAATCTTGGAATCGTTGCTAAAAAAAAGCCCATAATGTCAGAGTGAGTGCTGTGCGTCAAGGTGGGGCCGTAACCTACATTTTGTCGTGTCAAGGTGCACAGCCTTGTTTCCAAGAAAGGCGAAGCTCTGCAAGTTAGTGGAGTCGGTAATTGTTGCAAACCGCTTGAGATCGTGGACCAGAAAATCTCCATCAACCGATCCAGATGGTATCGTAGGAACTTCTGTTTGCATCTGCGTATTGCCAGCGGAGTAATCCCGAGGCCGATGACTGAGAGCTGTATTTTCTGGAATCAGGTTGCCATTACCATGTGATTGTTGAGACTGTAATCATATATCAGCTTCTTTTTAAGAAATATCTCTCGTCGAAAGTTGACAAGACCCAGAGATGGATATATATACCTGAAAGTCTGTAGACATGCCTATGCCAGTCCCGTAGGTATTAGGATAGCTTTGCAGCACCTGTGGAGATACGGTTCCATTCTGGGTACTACCACGAGCGAAATCCGCAATCGATGCCGTCTCGAAGCTTCTTGAGCCAAGTAGATGCTCGTGACCATACGTTAAGGAGGCGTCGTAAGATGCCGTTGAAAAAGGCTGGCCCGTCTGTTGATTGAAAGTGGGAAATTCAAACGACGCTGAGTTGCTAGAATACGGAAGACCATAGCTGGTGGACGGAATGCCAAAGTTGGAGACTTGCGCTGGAGTCGCAGCATTCATAGGGCTTGGTTGCCAGCCAGGCTCTGCATGTTGATATGCTGCCGACTCATTGTGAGGACCCTGGAAGGAGTCGAGATCCCAATGAGCTCCAAAATTCGGAACATTGGCGGAGGAGTAGAGCGCATTGTATCCGGCGCTTTGATCATTTAAATACGGGTTATCCGCTGCTGAAGGCAACTCGTCCTGATTTGTGTATTTTGAAGATGAATCCATGCCAGACGTCAAACACGTGACAAGGGACGTGTGGTCCCAAGCGCCGCCGCTTTAATGGTATTTATGCGCTAGGCTCGCTTGCGGCAACGACACCAACAACAGAGCCTCCCCGAACCCCTTTCCGGTCGTGCAGGGCTGTAAGACAACCTTGAAGTGGAAACAGATCAGACAGACACCTTCCTTTCTTCCTTCCTTCAGACGTGGAGACTGGTAGAAGCTCGTGCTGCAGATGACGACGGGGCGATAGAGATGGATGAGTGTATGGGTTTCTGAGCTTCCTTTGCGCTATCCCTTCAATATGGGAAGGTCTTAAACGTCTTTATTAACCAGGGCAATTGATAATGTCGAAACTTTCCATGCACTATGAGGTAAGGTACCAAAACGTCCGTCGTCGGCGACCACAAGCTTGACCCAGCAGCTAGTGGACGACGCGACTTTTCAAAATATGCTGATACCTAAGGTATTGAGCGTGTTTGTTCACGGTTGTGTTGCTTCGTATTGATTTTCAGCTCCCGCCACTCAGCCAAACCTTTCTCTCTCTCGCGCGCCTTCTCCACTGCCAGAACCTCAGGAACGGCTTATGCACGACTTCATATATGTCAAGTTACTAAGAAACCCTTTCTCAAGTTGCTTTACAAGGATCTCCGAGATGGTGTGAGATGACAAAGTGGATGGATGGATGGATGGATATGTTTTGGGACAGGTAAGGTAGTGAGCGAGAGAGGTGACGGAGCGAAGACAGAGCGAGGTTGCGTTGGAATTTGGGATCACACTTTAGACGCTAACCTAAAATAGTGTTTGTGCTTATTCCGGAATAACTTTAAACCGGTATAAAATGCATAATATGTATAACACGTATAATTGAGCGAGTTATGCAACACTGGGAGCAACTTCAGTGAAACGGAAATAGGAAAGGAAATGTAACCTTTGACCTCTCCTCCACCAGATAAATTCGAGGTGTGCGTATATGAACCCGAACACCCAAAAGATGATCAGGCGGTAAGACACTTGCTGGCCTCGTCTTTGTCTGTTTCCTCCCTCCCAGAATGGTCCCGCAAAATCCGTCACTGCGCGATCGACAGGTTGGTAGGCAGTCAGGGCTCGAAATATAACAGCTCCTTTGCTAATTGAACACTGTAGCGTCCATCCAAAAGGTCCTTAATTTGAATCACGATATCCATCAGAGCCCCGACAATCATGCAGACTCTTCTGCGGCAAATGGGAAAGCTCAGCAACAGTCTGCCCTGTTCCTCGACCCTGAGGGGGAACCCATATGGAAGGTCCTGGTCTTCGATAATCTAGGGCGGGATGTAATCAGCAGCGTCCTCCGGGTCAACGACCTGCGAGCTCTGGGCGTCACAATCCATTTGTAGGTTGTAGGACAGACTTGTGGTGAGCATCAGTGACTGATACTGTTTTACTAGGAACATCAATGCTACGCGGCATCCAATACCTGATGTACCGGTTGTCTATCTGCTGGAGCCTACTCCCACGAATCTCCAGCTCGTCGCCTCTGATCTCTCCCGCAACCTATACTCTCCTGCGTACATCAACTTCCTATCATCCATACCGCGGCCTCTTTTGGAAGACTTCGCCACACAAATTGCGACATCAAGTACATCCGAATCTATAGCCCAGGTGTTTGATCAATACCTGAATTTCATAGTCGGCGAGCCTGATTTATTCAGCTTGGGCATGGGCAAGGACACATACTGGCAAATAAACAAGGCCGAAATCAAGGATGAGGAGCTAGATGCGGTTGTAGACAAGACCGTCAGTGGTCTCTTTAGCGTCGTTGTAACGATGGGTGAGTCTTATCCTCGAAAGTGGACGGGCAGGATGCTCAATCTTGGCGTTAGGAGCTATCCCCATCATCCGATGTCCGAAAGGCGCAGCGGCAGAATTGATCTCGGCAAAGCTAGATCGTAAGCTCCGGGACCATGTCCTCAACTCGAAAGATAACCTGTTCTCGGCTTCCGGTCACAGGCCTTCTTCGGGAACAGGGACGCCAACCTCGAGACCAGTCCTGATCATTGTTGACCGCAACATTGATTTGATCCCCATGTTGTCACATTCATGGACCTACCAATCTCTTGTACACGACGTCCTTAAAATGCACTTGAACCGCATCACTGTGGAGACACCCACAGACGAAAGTAACCCCGGCAAAGGAGTTACGAAGCGCTCCTACGACCTAAATTCAAACGACTTTTTCTGGGCTAAAAATGCTGGTGTACCTTTTCCACAGGTCGCAGAGGACATCGATGCAGAGCTTAATCGTTACAAGGAAGATGCGAATGAGGTTACCAGGAACACGGGCGCTTCTTCTCTGGAAGACCTGCAAAATGACACCAGTGCGTCCGCCCAACATCTGAAGGCTGCTATAACATTACTACCCGAACTGCGAGAAAGAAAGGCCATCCTTGATATGCACATGAACATCGCTACCGCACTGTTAAAGGGCATCAAGGACCGGCAGCTCGACAACTTCTTCCAAATCGAAGAGAACATCACGAAACAAACGAAGGGCCAGATCTTGGAGCTATTGAACGATGAAGCAAAAGGCAAGGAGCCGCTCGACAAGCTTCGACTGTTCATCATCTGGTTCTTGAGCACGGAACAAGACGTCTCCAGAGCGGAGATGGACCGATTCGAGGAAGCCTTGACAAGCGCAGGCGCCGACGTCACCGCTCTCGCATACGTAAAGCAGTAAGTATCCCCCCCACCACCCCTCTCCCCCCCACCACCCCAAACACAACGCACTAAACCCCCCCCCCCCTCCCAGGGTTCGCGAAGTGACCCGCATGACAATGATGACCTCGGCCCCCGCCCAACCGGCCCCGCCCGCCTCCACCGGCACCGAGCTCTTCCGCGGCTTCAGCAGCATCAGCAACCGGCTGACGGACCGGCTCAAGGACGGCGTCTACGCCGCCAACCTCGACTCCCTCATCTCCGGCGTCAAGAACTTCCTGCCCGCCAACAAGGACCTCACCCTCACCAAGATCACCGAGTCCCTCATGGACCCGGCCTCCGCCTCCTCCTCCGCCATCGCAAAGACCGAACACTACCTCTACTTCGACCCCCGCTCCCCCAACGCCCGCGGCGCCATGCCCGCCCCCCGCCCCCAGCACGCCGCCGGCATGCCCGGTGGTGGCTTCGCTGCTTCGGGCCCCGGCATGGGCGCCTCGTTCGGTCAGCGCAGGCAGGGCTTCACCGAGGCGGTCGTGTTTGCTGTTGGGGGTGGTAGTATGGATGAGTATGGGAACTTGCAGGATTGGGCGAAGAGGACGAGTGGGGGAGGGGGAGGCGGCGGGGTGCCGGGTGCGCCGAGGCGGAGGGTGGTGTATGGGAGTACGGAGCTGGTGAACGCGGAGGAGTTCGTGACGGGGGAGTTGGCGCGGTTGGGGAGGGAGAGCGCTTGATGGTCTTGCAACGTGGCTTGCTTGGCGTCCGTGTCGGTAGTCTTTCCTGTCGTGTCCCCCTCGTGTAGTGTCGTGGGCCCTAGATCGTCGTTCTCCCCATAGTATGGAATACGATTAGTACGGAAATCAGAAGTTGTGATATGGTAGATAGATATTCGATGCCAGCGCGATCCTCCCGATATCACAATGAAGGTCTCGTTCGTGTTCGTTCTTCCTTTACGTCGATATTTCCTCGGTGACTACACTACTCAATAAATCTATCGGTCATCCGCATTCATAGGTATTCAGATAGTCCGTTGATCTGCTGTTGAGGACTGCTTGATCATAGCCACGACATTGCTGGCGGATCCAGCGACCGCTGTGCCGAGGACGTGAACGATTTGTTGGGAGGGGTTTCAGGAGGTGGAAGGGTTGAGTGTGTGGTTTGTAGGGCAAGAGGAGATCGGATGGACAGCTAAGTACGTATTTTTGGCTATCTTCGCGTTCACTCCAACAGCGACGGCGCCCGGTCCTTGAAGGCACCGAGCACATCACGCGTGGAAGCATCAGAATTCACAAGTGCGAAAAGCACATATATTACAGGGACAGGATTGAAGGCACATTTCATACTGATCGCCAAGCGACGTGCAAGGACGTAGAAGGGGAAACGCGCAAACCACCTCACACCAACAGCGTCCGACCGACCCCCAATGCTAGAAACCCGCTGTGCAGCCCGACAAGCCCCGAACCCGACCAAACGCAGACAACGACACGATTAGTTGCTACGGCAAATCTTAGCATTTTCGGATTTTGCGGCGTCATCTTGGGTGGGGGCTAAGGCTTACTATATTTCCAGAGGCGCCAATTGATCGATACTGTACAACCAGTTGCCGCCCTGCTCCTCCTTCTCCAACCTAAGACACACACTGTCAGTAATAGGTTTGGAATGGTCGTTGCTCCTTGCGTGAGCCCGCTTCAGACAGGGGAGACGTACCAATCGTACGGCCAGACAACAAGAGGGCCCTGGGTTAGCTTCATCAACTCTTCGGCATCCGCACGGCTGATTATGTCGTCCTCTGCGTGGAACTCTCGCCTTGAGCTCCTTGTGGCGGTTCGCCTTCTCCTCTTCGTGGTTGTGGCGGGCAGGTTCGTGGTATCTTGGTTTGCGAAGGGAGGTGGACTCTGTACTTTCTGTAGCTTTTCGGACTCGAGGTGCGCTTTTGACGTGAAATGATCTGCTGGTACATCTTCGGAAAGGCGCGACGCAGCTTTCTCATCTAGCTTTTCCGAGTCTCGGGGAGATGACTGTTGATCGGTAGCTCGGTGCTGGCTATATCGGTCTTGCCTGATAGCCTGGTTCTTGTTCGCTTCCTCCGCCCAGTCCTCGATCGTCCCCATGGGGGTATTAGTGACATGCTCCTCTTTGGACGCAGCCTTCTCCAGCTCTTTTGCGTTCTTCCCGACCTCTCCAACCTTCTCGGAGATGGGCCCAAGCATGCCAAGCATACCCATGCTACCTTGTCCGGGAGGTCCGCTTTTCCCCGGAGCTTCTTGCACCAGGCGATCGCTGCTCTTCCCGCCTCCTTGGGCCTGGGAGAACCTTTCAGCGTAAGCAGCGTACTCTTTGTACTCCTTCCATGTCTTGACCTCGTTGTCTGGCATGCATCGGAAGACAGTGCGGAATAGCTTTGTGTTATTTTCTGCCACCGTATTCCACACATCTTGGTGAAAAGAGTCGCTGAGAGGATCCTGCATGCAATCCTTGTCGACAAAGGGCCGCTTCATATCGGCAACGATCGGATTAACGTTCTTGCCAGATACATCACTTCGACAGGGCGGACCTCCGATATCTGTATCATCAGTGCTAGGTAGCGGGGGAAGCTGGGAAAGCATGGGTAGTCCAAGCTCCATGGTGGTCATACGGGGAAGTTTAGGCAGGGATGGGAGGTCAGCGTTGCCGTCCGCTTCAGTGCGACTTTGAATTAGCCGGTCAGGTGAATCTGCGGAGCGCAGTGTACGCTTGCCCTCTGGCGCAACACTGGACACGAGCATCTCTCTGTTGCCATCAACGTAGACAGTGTCGCGTCCACGACCGAAATCAGTGCTCTCAATTCCCTTCAAATGATCCGCACCTTCTCCTTCAACGTCTTTCTCGTGCTCTTCGTTGCCTGTAACCCTGGGGTCCTCGGTGACCTTCTTATTTACCTTTAAGTTAGGATTGCTTGATTGCTCCCAGTCAACGTCGTGATTGAAGCTAAACATCTTGTCTGACCGTGCGATAATATCGTCCTGAATCGTGTGCTTTGAATCGAGCAGTTTCTCTTCGACCGCCCGGTCTGATGCCGTGCAGTCTGGAGCCGGAACTTTTTCATTGCCGTGAAATCTGTCCATGTCCTGTTCCCAGTGCTCATCTCGGCGATCTGCTTTTTCGAGTCGCTCATTTTCCATTATCTCATCGACGTCCAAGCCGAGATGCTCTCTCATGAGCCTCATGCGAAGTGTATGAGGAAACCGCCCTACAAGATATGGTTGACTGTCCATAGTCGACCATAGCATATCTGTATCCCGGACTACGGCCGCACACTCGGAATCTCTGTTGCCAAGCATGGATCGCTCGTTGATGTTCGCGGAGCCGATAATCGCGATACGATCATCAACGATCATGACCTTGGCATGAATATAGAGCTGCTCTGTCACCAGCTGTTTGCTTGGGCCAATTCTCCCCCACGTTCTGAGGCTGTAGAACTGTATATAATCCTCGGGCTCGATTCCTTCGGCTCGGAGTCTCCCAAATATCGATGCCTCGCCACGACATATGCTGCGATACTGACATTGCATGATAAGTCGAATACTGGTGCCGTCTTGGGCGTCCACCGTGTTTTGAAAGCCAGGCATGAGTGGAATAACAACGACAGCACGCCAAGCTTCATCCTTCTGCGATGCGCGGATTATCCGTTCTACTAGTGCGTCGCCGATGAGGTTCTCAATCCTCGTCCCTTCCACCTCACAGCTGGTGATGAAGAACTGATTTTCAATATATACGAAATGATCGGAATCTTCAATCATCTTTGCATAGGCGTTCATAATACTGTGCTCAGTCCTATCTGGTGTTCCCATTGACCACCAACAACATGACCGTAGTATCTGGACTTCGCAAGTGCCATCAAGACCAAGAGCTTCAAGGTCGGCATGATTGAAGTCTGGAGGAGGTAGTAAGAATGGCGTCGGCCGGGTCGGTTTACGCTGCCGCAGTATATAATTCCAACGTTGAACGAAGTGTCTGGTAAGATCTCGTGCTGGCTGACCCACAACTTGCATGGAAATGTCATGCCATGGCATCCTCGGCACTTTGAACCTATCGTACATTTCTTCATACGGTTTATCAAGGGCGTAAAAATCTTGCACTCTGGGATTAGAGTAGTCTTTCCCAGGCCATAGTTGGCAATGATCGGCGTCTTTCGGTTTGTCAGAGAGCTCGAATCCAGTCGGTTTATCATCAACCACCGTATGCTGAGGAGTATCCCATCTGCCAAAACATAGATCTATGCCGCCAACGAAGGCGACAGTATGGTCGACGATACAAATTTTCTCATGATGAGCCCAGAAAAATGCGTTTTGCAACCTGAACTGATTGGGAGATCGTTGGACGAAAACATTTGGGTGTAAATCCAAGAGCGAGAACTTCGTATACTCAGAATCAATGGGAATGGCCGAGTTGATGTTTCGATACATGATCACAAAGACTTTCACTCCTTCTCGCGCCTTTCTCTGTAGCAACCTATCAAGTCTCCACTTCTGGCTGATCGCCGCTGGTCGACGCATGTAAAGTTCAGGACTCAGCCACCAATCATGAATGTAGATAACATCCCTCGCCATGCTGATGGCGCGAGACACGTTCCACATGTAATCTCTGCCATCAACAAGCCATTGCGCAAAAACGCCAGATCTGACCGGCGCAAAGCTGTCGAATCGGTTCGGTTTAGCCCATGGACTATTTGAGTTCATGAATCGAATAGATTCTTCGAATTGATGCAGCTGTTTCTCGGTCTTGGCTAGTAGCTTAAGCTTCCGTTCTGAATTGCGAAGCCTCAAGCTATGATGCTGTGGATGAGACGCAGAATTTTTTGCAGATCTGGCAAGATCCTTTGGTTTCTGGTCGCGTAGGCGTTTCTTGTTCTTCTGAATCTGAAAGCTTGAGTCAACAAGAAATACATCATAGATGTTCATCTCTTCTGGAGAGTCGACACAAACGATATAGCTGTGCCTGATGAGGAACCACTTTGGCAGATGTCGTCCCTTGATTAAGAGTGGTGTCCACGCCCGTCTGAAATCAACCCCTTTTCCAGATTGGATGATCAGAAAGCCTTCCTTGCCATGGTAGCTCCCCTCAGCCGCAAGTCGAACACCCAATGCCGATAGCTCAAGAAATTTGCACAGACGGTTACTCTCGGGACGGAATATGAGGTACCGTATCATTTGCTGAAGATAGAGTTCAAGCTTTCGTCGCTGTTTCTCAGGGTAATGATCCCGTCTTGGTCCGGGACCAAGAACTCCGCCGGCTGTACTGGCTACTCTACTATTGCCAAAGTTGGGCAGGGAGAACGCACTCGATTTCCGCCTGACTATGCTTAATGAAGGACGCCGCTTTTTCTTTTTTCCCGGTCGTTCGGCTTCAGAGGGGCCCCCTTCTCCACCACTTGGTCCAGTCTCTTCCACCTCTTCCTCTTCTTCCCCATCATCATCGCTATCGATACCACGAATGCCTCGCATGTACGGGAAAGCACTCCGAGGAAAGTGAGGCAGCTTTGTCCGAACCTCATCACCTTTCAGCTGAATGTATCTTTGCGCGCCAATCTGCAACTTGTATCTCGCATGGAGATTGGCAAAATCTCTCAGTGCTCTGTGGATAACCCATTTCATTCGGGTCAACCCATTTCCGTATTCCAGCTCGATCCTAAATATCATATGGCGGTCTCCCGATTTTGAATCCGTCTGCTTGCTGTCCGTTATCCGTACTTTCAATTGCTCCAGCAAGATCGGTATGCGCTTGTTGCCGTGTTCGTCTCTTTGGAACATACTGGCGACAAGGAGCGCTGCGGGGACACCAGCGGTGAGTTCGGCCAAGAGTTCGGCAGATTTCGCATGGTCAACAGTATTATCTGCCTTCTTCTTCGGGCCCATCATCTTTAGCCCCGCTTTCAATTGCCGCCATTTCTGGGCGCTTACGCTCGAGGCGCGATCGCCTCCATGGCGTTTCCAGGGCAAAGACGGCGTATCTGGACCTTCGTGCAACCCGCCAAGACCTGTAAGCCGTCTAAAATGGCTTGGTCGTCTTGGTTCAGACGTAGCTTGATGATCAGGTTGCTGGGGTCTGGTTGAGCTATTCCCATGAGGACTATAATTCTGTGCGCTATTTTTCTTCCAAGGGGATGTTCTGTTGAGTCTGAAGCTGCCTTCGTCCTCTGAAACACCTTGACGACTATCTCCAGGCACATCAGTCATCGTAGCTCTTCGCGGCAAGAAGAATGGTCGGAATCCCTCATTGGGTGTTAGAGAACTCGAAGAGACAAAACCGGGTCGACCGTCATGGGTGGTGGGTGTCTTGGGTGTTGTTGGCGCTGTCTGTATTCCACCATCGTGTGCCCTCCCACTTTTTCGTCTGCGCTTGCGATTCGAAGGAGAGCTAGAACTCTCCTCCCCGGTGCTTTGCTCTGCATCCGCATCGATTTCGCTCCCTCCTTCATCCAAAGTTTCAGGGCACCGTGACTCGTCTCTTTCCGAGCTTGGCAGCACAAAGTCCGTCGGCAGACGCTCGTTAATAGAATCTCCCCCAACTGTGAAGCCAGTCTGACTCCTTCCAAAGAAGGGTGCCGGAGACGATCCGGTAAAAGCCCTCAATTTCGAAAACAGCGAGGCTGCCCCGCGTCCCTTGGTCACATCCCCGTCATCGCTAATGTTTGAGCCAGACTGACTTCGTATATGTCCAGTGGGATCTTGAACATTTGCAGAACGTGCGAACTGTACGCTTCGACGGCCTGGAGGCGTTGACGCTCCGGCAAGAGTGGACTTCCTTTGCGGCTCGGATGGTGAACGAAGTGGGGTGGTAAAACTTTCAGGATGCCCATCCTCTGTGATAATTTTGTTAGACAAGGGATGAGCTCCTGCATGAGGACTCTGTAGAGTTTCGTCGCTGAAACTGTAACCACCATCTTGACTGTCAGTCGCTTTCGACAGGTGGAAAGGGAATTCATCGGTGGTCGACATCTCTTGCTTGACCAGTGTAGATGTTGTGGCCTGAGCCCTGTTAATCTCCGGCTCCGATTTCTTTTCCATTGGCAGTATAAGGTCGTTTGCTGGACGGAAGGAGAAGTAGTTGGTAGGGCTTTTGTTTGGCGGATGGTTTGCGCTCGATATATCTATGCGCTGTGATGGTGTCATGATTGACCTCTCGTCCGTCGAGACCTTGTTTGAATCCACGTTGTCTGCCATTGGGTTTCGAGTTGTAAGCCCGCCGATGGCCCAGTGTAGTTTCAAGACGATGACAAGCAGTTTTCTTGTTTCCTAGGTGAGAACACCCCTGCTCAATCGGAGCGAGTGTGGTAATAGATACCGTCAGTTCTCCAAGTCAATGACATTGGCTTTCAGGTTATTTGACCATCTAGCTTCCAAGGTGCTTGTAAACAGCATGGCAAGGCGGGATTGATATCGTACTGTAGTGTTCGGGGAAGCTGTAGCTTGAATAGGAGATGTAGCCCGGCTTATGTGACTGGACTATATTCCACCGGTAAACATCGTTCAAGGAGATATACCGGTTAAAAAACTATTCATCGCCGGTATCCCTGTGATACTGAGGACTACCTTGGAGATTTCCTGTTCATCTCAAAGTTACGGCACCCCACACTATCCATGAAGCGCGAATTATTGTGGCTTCTCCCGCACCGCATACGCACCGCCACAGAATACGGAAGCCTGAATCGACCTATTCAGATCTCTGCGGACTGACATCTACCTTACCTGATATAATCTCGGTTCTTCAGCAACTTCAACTCAACGAACACAGCACAGCTTGTAGGGATACGAAGAAAACACTGTTAAGAAACAATGGCTACGAACAATCCAATGGAAAATACGTACACACGGAGCCCGGGTTCTGTTTCTAAGAAGGTCTTCTCAATAGCCGGTATCATCACCACTGTCTACGGCCTTGAGGAACTGCCTTTGCATATCAAAGAGGTGGCTTGCCTTTGGCTGCTTCATCCACGTCTCCAGACCCAGGAATGTATGGAGCCTATTGCTGTTTCTACTATACTTGACTGGAATGCCCGGGTACGAGACGGAAGTAATCAACAAGCTTCACAAGGCTTGATTGCCGTGTCCTTTGACCAACGCAACCATGGATCAAGGGAAGTAGATAAGCTGTCGAACGAGGCATGGAGATCCGGAAACCCAAAACATGCGCAGGATATGTTCTCGAATTATCGTAGGTTCTTATACCGAGGCAACCTCGTGTTCCAGCATGTTAAGATGCAGCAGATGGTACCGCCGTTGACACGTCTCACCTCCTGACGTACCTCTCGTCATATACGTTTCCACATGGGGATTACATGATCGAGAATAATATCGTGCTAGGAATCTCCCTAGGTGGTCATGCAGCTTGGCATTGTCTTTTCCACGACCCACGCATCTCTACAGCAATCATTGTCATCGGCTGCCCGGACTATGTACGTCTAATGAGCGACCGTGCCAGACTCTCTAAACTCAAGACATGGACCGAGAGTTCTCCACCAGGGTCCGAGTTCCTTGGCTCTCAGGACTTTCCCCCAGGATTGATTGAGGCGGTCGAAAAGTGGGATCCTGCTGGTTTATTCAGCAAAGCACTCGGCAACGTCACAGGGAGTGACATGCTTCACGAACCCTCCGCTGAGGAGCAGGAACGCTTGGTACCACTAATGAGACACTGTCTTCAAGGAAAAAGGATTCTCAATTTAGCTGGCGGCGCTGACAAACTGGTACCCTACAAATGCGCCGAACCATTCCTAGCATGGTTAAAGAAAGCAATCGGCAGCGAAGGTTGGTTCAAGGACGGCGACATCGTCCTCGAGGACAAAATCTTCGATGGTGTAGGGCATCAAATGAGCGAAGCCATGGTGGAAGAAGTTCTGCGCTTCATGAAAGATACTCCAATGCCTGTTCGTGCTGGCTCGGTCGAGCATGGCTTACCAAGTAAGGCTTCTAAGATGTAGCCTGACCATTCCAGGCCACCCTCCACGCAGGGAGCCGCTTTTGCTTTAACAGAGTCCTGAGCAGGTCAGTATAGCCGCGGGAACAACTGCCGACCGGAATCACACTCTTCATAACATGAGCGGGGCGTCCGGTCAGACTTTGCACACTTCTCATAGGAATATCAAGGGTACCGCAGTCGAGATCCGCTTCCAACTATGGGAATTCAGTAACGGCCATGTATGTTGTTGCCCCCAAACGCAGAGGAGAACACTCGTTAAATGCGCTCATCAATCACGAGTGGCATGGAAATCAAAGTAACCTGCAAGCTCATATACCTTTGCTCCAGCTACATCATGTCAAAGATTATGGCTTGTTTATCGGTTTGCATTTCTCGCCAACATTACGCAATTAGGGTTATCACACATGGAAGCATTTTCGACCTTATAGCGTGCAGTGTGAGCTCTGCCGAATCTCTGGAATACCAGCTGCTCTGGAAGAACACCCGGAAGCGCCTTCACCTCCTTCCGCTGAGGTTTTTTGCTCGGGTAGGGAATTGTCGTTTCTGAGGTTCGATGGAACGGCTGTAAGGTGTTGAGACACACAGTGTCTGCCTTCGGGCACCAACACAACACATGCCCTCCGGACGTACCCGATCCCAGTCTGGCCTGGAGCCATTGATCTATCGGGTCGCGGCAACAATGCTATAGCTTCACCTGCGATACTACAAAGACCGTGACTGCGCTTGGGTTTACATGAAGGCAAGGGAGTACTCTCGAGAATGTCAGAAGGACTTGGAGATTCGAGCGTTATGTAACAATTGTGAAGTTCTCCTGGTTATCAGTATAAGTCTTTAACATACCTTGATCAGGCCGATGACATCGTCGCCGAGAAGAAGATTCACGAACATGCACGACTCATCATGTTTACTTGTACGCTTATGTCGTCGTCGCTATGCAATATTGTTTGTCAATACTCTTCCATCTAATGCAGGCTACAGATATAGCTTGCTTTCGCCGCAGGCGTACTGTCAATCTTTCGTGCACAGTCCATCCCTCCAAACCATTCTCAACTCTTACCTGCCTCAAGACTTCGAGTCGAACCGGTACAGCATCTGTGACTGTGCTGCCGAAGCGATTATGCTCGCCCGTACAGGAAGCCGTGCAGCAGCCGCTGTTTAGCCACACAGAAAGACTATGCGAGCACTGCTCAGCCTCAGCAGGACAGGCTTGGAAGCACAGCCAGTCACGACCCTACCATGGACATTTCACCTCTCGGGGGTATAAACTGGTTGGTTATCTGTGATCTATGCGTGCCTGGTAAGCAGTTGTTAAGCCTTTCTTACATCAGGTTGCACAACTGTGGGATCTCGTTCGCTCCGAGACTCAAAGTCAAAGCAAATTATTATCCATCTAAGTACTCTACTTAGTTCCTTCGCCCAACACGCAAGACTACTATTGACATGAGTTTTGTTCCATCCAGTCAGCTTCTTCAATTTAGTCCCTCCAATTCATCGCACGCCTAAAATATGGACAAGACACTCATGACCCTACCAATTTACCAATTTACCCCTAGCATACAGCCACCGGTCGTCCGGTTCTGCTTCATTCCTCGATAGTCCTTCTGACTAGGCGATCAGATCAAGGCGCCTCAGAACAGCCTTGACCTCCGAATGGTCATGATCTTTCGAACCCCACGCCTCCCAAATCCCATATTCCTCGCCGCTCAGCTCATCGATCTTCAGTTCAACGTCCTCTTCATCGACCTGAGTACCGTTGTTCTTGTTCAGGACCGAGGCGATGTTCTTGGAGGATAGACGTGCATGAATGCTAAGAACGCAGAGATACACAGTCTCGAGGTAGTCCCACCTGTAAGGGATGAAGTCGGGGCTCTCGACCGCCGGATCTTTATACGGGGTCGGAGGCAGGTAGAGGGGAGCCGAACCGCGCGTGCTGGATTCTGGACTGACTTGGACCTCGGTGGATGCGGAAGAACGTACTTCTGAGGAGGCGAAAGATTGCTCGGAAGCAGCTGCGGTCGAGCGCCTGGCACGACGACTGGTGGGTGTGTGGGGACGTGTGACTGGGGACTGAGGAGACTGAGGTAGAAGAGCTAGCGAGTCATTCGTCCCGGCACAAGGCTCGAAGATACGGCAGTCTCGATAAATGGCCTGGACTTCTGGCGAGGACTCCATCAGGTTTGCGAATTTGGTCCTTAATGACAGCAGCAAGGATCAGCACGCGTTCAATTCCCAGGATCATGGCTAAGTGGAAACGTGCAGGAAGAATACAGAGAAAGAAAGAAGAACAGCGGATAATATGACTACGAGAGCAAAGGTTCACTAAACCTACCAAGTGTTGATACCGCCGAAGTTACTGATGCGACGTTTCTCCTGACTTGGCGCCAACGACCCCTTCAGGACGTTGCATTTGTACCTCAAGATATCGGGGGGGATTTGCACGTTCAGGCAGGCCGCCAGTACGTCTGAGATTTTGTTGTACGACAACGTGGTCTTCGTCTTGAGACAGCAGAGGTACTCGATCTGCTGATCTGTCCAGATATGCCAGCTCTTGGACGGCTTGCTGGTTTTGTCCGCATCCTTGGTATTCATGGCGTTCTTCGTGTTCTTGGACTTCATTGTGGCAGGTGTTACGATTCGAGCTTGGCTGTCGTGTTGACGAGGTGTCGATGACTTGAGGTATTTCGACATGATGAGGTTGATACTGGTTGAGCAAAAGCTAGGGTTGGTTCGTTCAATCGATCCGTTAAGGTCGAATGGTGAGGTTACGTTTGTTATGGTACGTGTTTTGGTCCTCGTCTGCTATGCTCTACCAACAAGAAATATATCTCTCAGCTTTACAGCCAAAGGCGAAGTATTTAACCACCACGTCGAGTTCCACAGAACTACCACCAATATCATTCACTGTCCAGTTTTATATATCCAACCTGCTCGTCCGCGTCACCTCGAGAAAATATCTTCTCTACGCGTTCCAGATTTGGGTGAGGTTTGACACTTCCGCCTTTATCACAGTGAATGGAGCACGCATTGTGGAACTTATCTGATCTGCAGATTGGCGGGATAGATCAGACGAATCGAAATCACGTCTTGGCAGAAGAGCTGTGAATAGTGAGAAGGGGGCAAAAGGGAGACGTGGCGGTTACCAACGTGTATTCTCCTTCGGCTTCACTTCAAAGCGATTTACTGTCACTTATCGTGGAGGGTTGATGAATAGAAAGTGAGGCTTGTCACTGTTGTGGTGTCTAGAAGCTGCTCTCTGATGAGCTTGAGTTACTGATACTCTCTCGTTTTCTTCCTCACGCTAATACTACTCGATATCATGCGCCTACAGCACCTGCAAACAGCACCTTGGCGACGCCAGAAGCTCAACGCGGCCAACAGTACTTACTTTCGGACCGCACTCCACCAGGGCATTCACGGCCTCTTCAACGATTAACTCCCGACATTCATAGCCTAAACCCTACATATTCGGCAGCGCCTTCAGTCACACACATCTTGGATCCATCTATCTCAAAAACAACTTTCTCCTTTATCCTCATCCAGCACATTTCCCATCAACGCTCCAATGTTAATCTCGACAGCTGCTACACAGCGAATCGAACGGATCTCTCAAAAGCTCACCCTCCTACCTTAGCAGATCAGAGCAAAGACACGACGAGCCCCGACACCCAATCCTCCCGCGAGAGCGTCTTCCTCAGTAATCAACAACAGCGCTCAAACCTCTCAAACCACTTTTCTCCGGTCACTGAAATCAACCTCCCCGCACGTCCCCAGCAGTCGACTCCTCTTCTCCCCTTCCACCTCTCACTCTTACGGTGCAGAAGGCGGGTCTAGGAAGACCGAACCTTCGCATCCCTCACGGAGATCCCCTCCGGCACCCACGCCCCAGCCCAGCCCAACTAGCTTCAAGCCCTTCTCAACCTACCGCGTTCCCAACTACCAACCCCCCACGACCCGTGCCCACAAAACCACCCACGCCCGTTCCCCCTCTTCTGACAGTTCCAGCCACGGTTTTAGCTAGCTCGACCATATATCCGCATCCCGACTCGGGCTTGTTTGTCCGGGAAATGGATGCAGGAGAGCGCGTTTGTGGTAATAACGCCGTTCTGGGGTTTGTTTCGCTCCTGATGCCGGTTCTACGTATTGACGTCTATTTTGGCGATGCGGGCGTTGGGTATGGGGCATTCGAGAGGGGGTATCAGAGCAGGGGTTTCGGTAAATTGGTGTTGGGGCATCGCGGGCGTTCTGGATGCTGGGAGGGAAGGCGAAGGGGAAGACCGAAAGAGTTCGTATGGCCAATCAGTAGCTTTAGGGTACATTGGGGTAGGGAACATAATGACGGTGATATTTAGCCTTAAGACCGGCACTTCCACGCAGACAAATGCATTGCTATTATACATTCTACCGCCGCCCCGACTCCACACCCCGTCCCAAGCAGCCGGGCCTCGTGCAAATTTATCTAGACACAGTCGGTGGAAAGCGCACACACCCCCTTCCCCCGCCGACGATTCTCCGCCCAGGGAGTGCGAGGGCGAGGGGCACTACCCACTCGGCCGAACCGTCTCCGCGCCCTGCCTCACATTGCCCCTGACATCGTCGTCGCCACCGCGCTCCTCCTCGTGCATCCGCCGCTTATCCTCCGGGCCGCCCTCGCCTTCGAAATCTCTCGCTTTCGTCGTCCTGGAGGATCGCATACTCGTCAGCTCTCTCTCTCAAATCTTCTTCCACGCATCTTTCTCCTTCACTCCTCCCTCCTTCTCTCTGGTTCACCCTCCTCCCCTCCCCACAACCCTCACCCCCCCCCCTTTTCTTCCCCCAAACCCCATCGAAACCAAAGAAAACAAAAGTAGAACACAAACAGAACAAAAACCAGAATAGAATAGATAAGAAAAAACTAACCGGCCATCCCTCCCAACCTCCCCCCCCTCCTCAACCGGTATCTCACGACCATCGCCCTGCCCCGACGCCGCGGACCCGACGGTTACCGTGCTGCCGGGGAACTTGGCCGTGACGGATTCGTCGACGCCGGAGTCGGTGGCTGGTGCGTTGCGTGCGTTAGTTACGTGTCAGTTTGATTTGGTGCGATTGATACTGATGCATGGTAGCAAGGGACGGTGGGTGTTTTTTTGTTCTTGGGGGGGTTTGGGGGGGGGGGGGGCTAGGGCAGGACAGAGAGAGGAGAGGAGACGACGGGAGGGGAGGGGAAGAGGGACAGATAGGAAAGGGAAAGGGGGAGAAAAAGGGGAGGGAACTCAGACTCGAACCGCTGCCGCCATGGCCGTGCTTCGCGGCGTGGGAGTTGAGGTCGCGTTCGGCTTGGTTGGCGAGGGCGAGGGGGTCTTGGTCTTGGTATTCGGCGGACATGGTTGTTGTTGTTGCTAGCTGGACGTACGTTTGGGTGTGATTGGAGTGGAAGGTAGGTTGTGGGAATTGTGGGGTGGTTGTGGAGAAGCTGGAGAATGGGACGATGCTGGATGTGGTGCGGGCTTTTGTATCGTGAGGGTCGCTCGGTGATGTAATGCTCCCCGCGCTAAGCCAAGCACCTGTCCCTTCTGGAGAGCTACCTACGAGCAGTAGGGTTTCGAGACTTTGGAGGCAATTGGATAGACTACTTGGACAGAATGACTGTCCCGAAAATTGAGAAATAGGATGAGTCGTGGATAGCGTGTCTTCCACTGACTATGTGGGCTAATCCAAGGTAGAACGGTAGACAGAGCCAAAATAAGTTACTGTAGTGATCTTAAATGGCAACTTTTCCGTGTCTAAAGGTGGGATCAAAAGAACCGGTCACTCTGCAGGCCAAAGATTGAAGTGGCTGATACACTCCGCCAAGATCAAGTCCCTCAAATCGAATCATACTTCCAAAAACCAATATCAACCCATGGATTGTCAACTCATGCGCAAGAGCGAGAATCAACTCAATGCATAGCGTCCAAGCCACCGTGCAACTCCTGTTCGAGCCCCATGTTGTTCGCATGATGGTTGAAGGCCGCTTCCTGCGGTCGAGGATCTTCCTGACTCCACTGGTTGGTGTTGTTCGGGATGGGGACGTTGTGCTGGCCCTGGCCCGAAGCCCCAGCCATCGGAGCCTGTGGCTGCTGTACCCGGACCAGCCGCCTGAAGCGCATCACCTCGTCCAAGATCATCTTCCTCATCTCCGGTACCTCCTCGACCACCTCGAAGTGGAAGTCGAAGGTGGTGGGGCACGGCGGCTCGTCGCTCGCGTCGTGCCAGATGTGTAGATAGCGATGCTCAAGCGCCTCTTCGACCGATATCCGGGACGATGGGTCGAACGCCAGCATCCGGTCCAACAGGTCGAGAGCGTCCGGGTTGGCGTTGGGGAACAACCGTTGGAATGGAACCTTGGCCATGTATGGAAGGTTCCGCACATATTCTTGAGCCCGTGGAGAACCGATGCGCGAGAGAGTCTCCTCGTTCGGCGTGCCAAGGTAGTGGAGGATCTGATTGAGCTGATCGACGTAATCGCGGCCCTTGAAGAAGGGTCTACCACCGAGCAGCTCCGCGAGGATACAACCCACCGACCACACGTCGACTTAACAGTCAGCATCGTTCCGCTCCAATCAGCAGATGTAGAACGGCATACTGGCTTTGGTGTAGCTCTGGAAGCTCAACATGATTTCCGGCGCGCGATACCATCTGGTTGCGACATATTCGGTCATGTATCCAGCGTTTTCCTCCGGATCCATCGAGAACCCTCGTGCGAGTCCAAAGTCGCAAATTTTGAGCTCGCAGTCTGCATTGACAAGGAGATTGCCAGGTTTCAGATCCCGATGCAACACATTCGCCGAGTGTATGTACTTCAGCCCGCAAAGTATCTGGTAGATGAACGATTGAAAGTGAGCATCCGTCAGAGGCTGCCCCGACCGAATGATAGCGGCCAGATCGCATTCCATCAATTCTGCCTTTTGTCAGTCCACGCCGTAGTTGAGACCCTCTATCTCCTTACCCTCATAGAGATACGTCTCGTTGAAGTTGTCAGGTCGTGGTATGTCCATGTCGTACAAGCATGTGATCTGGAACGTGTTAGCTTGCTTCGAGACGTTGCACCGACGACTCGATGTCAGACATACATTGCGGTGGCCCCGAAAATGCTGAAGCAGCTTGATCTCCCTCAACGCTCTCTTCGCGAGGATCTTCTTGCTGAAGACATTGGTGACTTTCTTGATCGCAACGCCCTCACCGGTTTGGATGTTGGTCGCCGCACTAGCAGAAGCCGCATATCAGTATCTGGCCGTCAAGATAACGGATCTGATGCGCATGCCATGGTATGGGCACGCGGAGCGGTAATTGTTTTCTATCAAGCTGCAATGACAACCATCACACCATCCCAGCGTGGAGACGTACCAAACAATCCCATAAGCACCCTGCCCTAGCTCCTTGGTGACATTGTAGCGCTCATCCACAATAAAGTCCTGGTTGAAGACCTTGAAGACCTTGCGCCCTTGGAGATCGGCCATTGCGTGTGCTAACTCTTCCAAGCCTGTAGGGTACTCGAGTCGGGCGCGAATATCGCCAAACGGAAATTGTGCGCGAGATGTCTCAAGTCAAGGCGGGGCAAGGCGAGGTCGGCGGGCAATGGAGCGATGGACAGGAAAGGTATCACGGCAATGGATGTTATCAAGTCAGAGTGATGATCTACTGAACCAAGGCTATGATGAACGAGCGTGTGTAGCGAAGTTGACAGATGAATGCACCGCGAAGACGTAACAGCGTGAACGTGGGATTGAGGTTGAGGTTGGACGAACGATTTATAATGGGAGAGTTTCAGCTTTTTCAGCTCTCCTCGGCGATGGAGATGGAGATGGAATGTAGATGTAAGGTTAATGTAGATGTAAAATGTAAAATGTAAGCAGTAAGTTGTCTGGTCAGGTTGATAACCCGTTAAGTTATGCGGCGGGAAGTTGTTCATTAACCAGGTATGTAAGGTCGCTACCTCAGGCCTACGCCGCTCCATCATCAATGGCCGCGCCCTCAGCCCTGCTGCTCAACCTGGATGAGATCACTGAGGTGGGCGCGCTTCCACGACTTTTATATGATTAGATTTGGATAGATAAATATATATATTTATATTTATACTTATATTTCAGATTCTACATTGTTTTAATTCGTAGACATACTGGTAAAGTCTTATGAGGCATATCTCACGACTACAAATACCTTGAGGTACTGTATCTACTCCGCAGGAGGTTGGTTCATGGTGCCACGGACCGAGCCGTGCGACAGTACCTTGGGCAATGGAGTGTCACGTGACTGATAAATCTTTGGACATCATCGACATTGCTCTGCTTCAGATTGATAGGGACTACCTATAATGGTAGCTTTTGCAAAGACAGACTTTGTCTACACAACTCGTTGTGCTGGCTGTATGACAGGTCCTACCCTTGATCACGACCCCGCATGGCCACAGCTCTCATGCCGGGAAGGCCGCCCCGTCACCCCTGGGGTCGCTTCCTGCACTGTACACATGTCTCCCATCTTCCACATGGCAGCGGATGACCTGGCCTCTGCCGAACAGACCCCGTCCGTAGCCCTTGACGATCTCGACCGAGTGCCCGAGCGCTTTCAGCTCGTCCGCCACTTGCGCGCTGATGCCTTCTTCCAGGTAGACGGTCGGATCGAGCACTTTGCCGACGTCCGGCATCCCCGCACCGATGCATATCCGTGGTGCATCCAGCGCCGCCTGAGGGTTGTACTTGAAAGCCAGCATGTTCATCAGCACCTGGACGTGCCCCTGTGGCTGCATGAACCCTCCCATGACGCCGTACACCGTGTGCAGACTCTGATCGCTGGGGTTGGTGATCATGGCAGGTATAATGGTGTGATATGGGCGCTTCTTGGGTGCGATCACGTTCGGATGACCTTCTTGGAGGATGAAGTTGGCCCCCCTGTTCTGCAGGGTGAAACCACATCCCTTCGGAATGATGCATGTGCCGAAGCCACCGTAGTTGCTGTTGATGAACGACATACCATTGCCGTGTTTGTCGGTGACGGCGAAGTAGACGGTGTCGCAATGGTTATGAGCAGGAGAGCCGTGATGGAGGGTGCCCGACGCTTTCTTGGGGTCGAAAATCTTGGCACGCTCCGCTAGGTACGAGCGGGAAATCATCTCCTTGGTAGGCACCTTTTCGACATCGGGATCCGTAACGAACCAACTCGCGTCGGCGAACGCGATGCGAAGGGACTCGATTAGAGCATGGAGGTACTCTGTAGAGTTGTGCTCCTTTTCTCCAAATTGGCGAATCTTGCCGGTCCGCTCGAGCTCTTCAAGGATCCCAAGAGTCATGAGCGCAACGATGCCCTGGCCGTTCGGAGGGTGTTCCCAAACCTCGACTCCATGATCCTCGTCGCCTTGACCGTGCTGTCCGTCCAAGAATTGACCCTGCGCCTTGGCAATGTTTTGGCCGTTGAATTTGAGGGATATCGGTTCCACCTTTTGAGTGCCCAGCTCCGCGTGGTTTCTGAGGTCGTCCAGGGTCAAGTGGCCTCCGAGATCCTGAACGACCTTGATCAGAGCCTCCGCCACTGTCCCTTCATAGAAGCCTTTCTTGCCATGCTTCGCAAGAAGTCTGAATGTATTCGCAAGCGTGGGGTTTTTCATAATTTCGCCCGGCAGTGGAGCACGTTTCCAACCCTTGGCCTTGTCGTCTGACTTGAGCATCTCGCCGAAATTTGGTGAGGCATCGCGGATCTGTTGCTCGCTCGCACACCACTGTACGTTCGTCAGAATCGGCGGTAGACCGGTAGAATTCATTTCAGTCGCTCACAAAGGTAGAGGACAACTCTGACACGGGGAAGCCCTCCTCTCCAAGCTCAATGGCGGGCATCAGAATCTGCTCCAGCGAAAGTTTACCGCTACCGAATCTCTCGACTGTGTCGACCCACCCGGCAGCCGCACCGGGCACAGTGACCGCATGCACACTGTTCATTGGTATCTGTCCGGCCTCCCCAGGCTTCAGGCCGACATCTTTGCGTACACTCTCCAACGTGATGCCTGCCGCTGAACGTCCCGAGCCGTTTTGAGCAGAGACTTTCTTCGTTTTCGCGTCGTAAAAGAGACAAAACATATCACCTCCTATTCCAGTCGATGATGGCTCTGTTATATTGAGAGCCGCCGCTGAGCTAGGGTGTCAGCTCACAAGCTGTGCTTAGATGGAACCTATGAGGTTACGAACCAACGGCTACAGCTGCATCCTATTCGAGAAAAGGTCAGAGAAGTCTCACTTCGTTCTTCTCGCAGGAGTGCAACTTACGGCAGCATTCCCTCCTTCTGCGAGTATCCTCTGACCGGCCCGAGCGGCCAGAGGCTGGGTGCAGGCTACCATGCCATTGGTACCATGGACCACACTCCTCCGACTTGGGAAGGATATGAACTCGGGATCGGTTGCTGGGTAGATGGCTTTCGCGTCGAGCGGCATGATGGAAGGCGCTGAACAACAAGAGTATGTCGGAATAAGTGTACTGCGTATGGAGTATCTCCCGGCAAAGGGGACGAAGGCTCTTTATATTATTATTGCAGTGAATGTAGCACAAGAGCAGGTGAAGGCAAATCAAAGTCAATCGCAACGACCTTCCAGAACCACAGACCTAAATAATGAAAAGTCTGAGCTGGTCACTAAATTGTTACCCCTCGGCACGTTTTGACCCCACGTCCCCACTTCGGCCACCCGTAAGGTAGCGTCGGTATCTCCCCGGCGAAGGGGCCGCATCTTTACAACCGGTCGTGCTGCAGTTGCGTCAATTCGCCCACACAATACTCCGTCTATAACATGGACGAGCTCGATTCCGATGTGGCAATTTGATGGTGAAATTTCCCCTATGAAGATGCTGCGTTTCCCCCTTAGGTACCTGTATGTCACCCTGCATGCAGTTCCCCCTGGTTCTCCGACCGCGGCCCGTTGGTCGGACACGGAAGATCGAGTTAATCCGCTGATCGTCCTGAACAGTAAGTTAAGTTAATTTCATGCGAGAGCTTTACAATAATACGCCTACCCCAAGAAGGCCAAAGTCTCACTCATCAAACGCCGCGGTAGCATGCTCAAGAGGTCTTGGTCACCTCTAAGATGTCTTTCAGTAATCGTGAAACCGGCTGGGAAGCTGCAGCGACGGCTTCAGAGTTCAGGTAGCCTCCAGAATCGCATGCCTTGGGTAGCTTGGCCATGCGTGCTGACTGCAAGGGTAGTGTCCACCGAGACTTTGATCTCTACAGCACTGCTCGGGCGCGCTCGCTCCATAGCAGCTGAACATTCGAAGCTGTCGGGTTTACTCGTTCAGAACTTTGACGCAAAAATAGCCAAGAAAGCCGGCGAGCTATCTAATGTGGCCGCTATAGTGAAGCAATGGGAGCAAACTTCAGAAGTATGCCTCAACACCATGATGCAGTTGCAAAGTCTTTATTGACGACATAAAACAGGGCGTCAAAGAGCTGCAACAGCTTCTTCAAGATCGGACGACAGACCCTGAGTTACGCTCTCTTGCTTCCGAGGATATAACTTCTACCTCTGAACAACTATCTCAACTCACTCGCGACCTTAAAGCCAGTCTCGTTCCTCAACATCCGTTTGCACATCTCCCTTGCCTGATTGAGATTCGTCCCGGCGTAGGAGGCTCTGAGGCAGCTTTGTTCGCCAATGATCTCCTGCACATGTATCAGGCATTCTGCGCTCGACGCAACCTGCGAGCTACCTTGCTGAAGATTGAAAAGACCGACGGGACTGGGACGACGGCAGAACTTCCATTACAGGAAGCGGTCTTGGAGGTGGAGAGCAGCGGTGCATACGATCTGTTCAGGTCCGAAGCGGGAATACACAGAGTGCAGAGGGTTCCCGCCACCGAGAAAAACGGACGTACGCATACGAGTGCCGCCGCAGTGCTGGTGCTACCAAGTTTTCCGAGCAATGCGGAGTTCATGGCTGAGGAGAGCTTCGACGACCCTTCAAGTGACTACTACGTTGATCCGAAGGAGGTCCGGACCGACATCATGCGTGCCCGAGGCGCTGGCGGACAACATGTCAATACCACTGACTCGGCTGTGCGATTGACCCATCTTCCTACAAATACCGTGGTCGCTATCCAGGATTCGAGGTCACAGCCGAAGAATCGGGAAAAAGCATGGAAACTCTTGCGGTCGAGACTGGCCCAGGCGCGCAGAGAAGTTCGGGAAGCGGAGATGTTGCAGATGCGGAGGAATGTCATCGGCGTAGGGAAAACAGGAAGAGGTGACAAGGTGCGAACGTACAACTGGGGACAGCAGAGAGTCACGGACCACAGAAGCGGTCTTACTTTACACAATCTCGAGGACATACTCGAAGGAGGGGAGAGTCTTGAGAAGGTGATGAAGAGCGTCAGAACCTGGCTAGTAGAGTGTGAGATCAACAATCTCATCGCAGATGAAGAAGCTGCAAGGACCCCGGAGAAGAACGGTGCTTTGGGATAGTGGTTGGATTTGCTACTTCTGACTGGGGACTGCAGCCTCAGCTGAGCCATCTATCGTACATCTAACCAGACTCTGTCATCCCCAAACAAGTGGTCTGCCACCTTGTCCCGAACTCACATAGTTCGCCAACTGAACCCTTCCAGATCACCCTCCGGAAGTCCCAACAGCTCATCCAGCTGCAAATAGAGCGCGCCTCTCCCATTCAACAGCTCGTCGTACGTTGCGATAGCCGAAGGATGCAGGGGTTCCCGACGCTCCAACAACTCTATTATCTGCCGAATGATAGGGTCCGACGGACCGCGACGGATAAGCCCTTCCAAGAACGGCGGCCGGATCGCCTTGATCTTGTTCCAGATGACTTCCACTCGCGGTCCGGTCAGGAAGTACATGTGGAAAACGCGGTTGAGGATCTGGGCAATCTGGAAGTGGAGGTAGTGCGTGTTCTGTTCCAAGATGCAGATGCAGTATATGAAGGTTACGTTGTACTCTTCCCAGTCGATTTGAGTCGTCATCTTGTGAGGTTCTGCTGGAGGATTTGGGTTTGATGGTGGGTATGATTTCGGTGTTGGAAGTGTTTGGTGTGGCTTCGATGGTCTCGGTGTCAGAAGTATTTGATGTGGATATGTTTTGGATGTTAGAAGTGTTTGTGAAGAAGGAAGAAAGTCTTTAAGCATCGATAAGTGGGTGCTATAAACACGCCAGCTTCTCATTCACAACGCCTCTATCCAGCTTCACGCCTGGGCCAGATGCTCTTGAATCCGCAATCCATTTCATTGACCAGCAGCGACACTGCAAGTCAATCTGGGAACCTCAGATATCCCGTCAGTATCTCATTCACAACGCCTCTCTCCCCGGACCCAGATGTTCTCGAACCCGCAAGTCATCCATTCACAAGCAGCACCCTTGCCAGTCACCCTGGGAGCCTCCAACACCCATCTTCAATCAACCTCTGAACCGCGCTTCCAGTCCCCTCCCACACCACTCCTGACGACCCCCCTCACACAACCCACTCACCGCAACAATGCCTCCCCCACCACCACCCCTCTGGCACAACAACACCTACCTAATCGCCTCCCTCTGCGCCCTCCGCCTCTTCACCCCCCTCCGCCCACGCGCCATCGCCCGCATCCTGACCGCCAACTTCGGCCACCACCACCTGGCCCTCGCGCCCGACGACGTCCGGTACATCTGGGAGACCATCACCGCCGCACACCCGCCGTGGTTCGCACACATGGCTGCGTTGCGGAATAACGACCCTCAAGTCGTTGGCGTTGTCGCTATGCTTTTGGGGCAGGAGCTCGAGGGAAACGTGCCGGTTGATGGGGAAGAGGGGGATGGGTGGAGGGGGGTTGGGAGGTCGTTGGATGTTATGCTGGGACGGAGGGGGGGGACGTGGTGATTTAGATTCTGAGCACGGGGCGGGGCGGAGGAGGTTGGGGTTTTGGGGGGTTTGTGGGGTGGGGTGGCTGGCCTTGTTGCGCGTGATGAGTGGTGGAGGATCTGGGAGGGGGGGATGTGTGTTGGTTGTGGATGGGGTTGTTGGTAGTTCTCTGCTCAGTATTGCAACTCGGAATGCTATGGGAAAGCAGACGCCGTTCACCTAGAGTTGGTTTGATTGCTCTTGAAGCATGTGGTATTGAGCTAGCTCCTCGTTTCCGTAGCCGATAGAATGACGACGGGACGGGACTGTGCCCTATGCCTGCTGTGTTCTTCTGTCAGGTTACGAAGACATTGGAAGGAAGTCTCAAATCGGCATAACTTCAGGCAGGAATCGGACGGGGAATCGAGTCTAAGATCCAGTCTTATATTATGTATTCATGCGTGCTACACTTAGAGCAGATGTATCTTTAGTTTTCAGTGCGTAAGGGCGGTAACCCTGACCAAGTCCAATGTAAATTTGAGGCTTACAATAATAGTCGGACGTGAGACAGAATGATAGAGTAAGGGAACAAAGAACTTTGAACCTTGAAACATCTAACGAGATTCCCTGCGGCAAGCCTGTGCTAATCTTATTCGAACCGTAAATTCCTCCAGTGCAAAAGTGCTCAAGAGTCCAAAGGTATAGCGTCAGAGGTGTACGGCAGCCTTGTGCTCATCTCATTCGAACCGAAGGTCCCCCAAGTTCAAGGGTACTCAAGAATCCAGAGGTATAGCGTTCGAATTCTCAGTCAACTATAATCCCCTGGTAAGAACTCTCACTCAATGACATACGTGAGAGGGAGATCAGCGGGAGCGGGATGGCGATGGCGACGATGGCGACGAGCGACGGTCGCCAAGGGACCGAGACTACAGCGAAGAAAGCCAGACTAAGGAACCATTTGTACCACCAGTGCTGGCGATCAATCTCCGCCGCGACCTTGGTGAGTTCCGACATCGAGTTGGACCGATTCAGCTGCCGGCTGGGCAGTCTGTTCCGGGAAGTGATGTAGCCGACGAAGGAATACGCGGGATTGTGTGGTAGGAAGGTCCAGAGCGGAAGTGGGATGGAAACCAGAAGGAGTGTGGACTGGCTGTCGAATGCACTTTCGCTCCGTATGATGACGTTGTCGACTCGGTGTTGCCGGAGAGGGTCTTCGACAGTCGGCACGCTTTCGGCCCATGGTCTGGGGCTCTGTGCATCGGTGCGTCTGCCGATACCTCTTGGTCGTCGAAAGCGCACGCTGATTGACTCTATGTTCTTTGGAGCGCCTCTTCGCAGCCATTCGGACCATTCCTCCACCGATGGTGGGATGATCCAATCTCGAAGATTGATCGAGAGGAGAATGCGGTTGTCGAAGAACATGGCCTCATCTTGGGTCGGAAAGGTGCTGGCCGATTCACTGAGACTTGGAGTAGCCAGCTCACTGCCAGCGTCTCCTTGCCATCCATTAAGTGTCATGTTCAGGACGTAGTTTGGAGTCACTCCTTAATGGGCTCAATTCGATGCTCGCGGCGGCCCGGATAGGGAAATGGCGTGGTGTGTACAAGATCTTGTTAAGGCCTTTTTGAACCACCAACCGTCCGTTAAGTTCCCAAGTTGTAAGGCTTTTCTTTGCACCATCACGCAATTCTGCAATGAGACCCCGTGTGAATGAGTTGTTGTGTACCCCGCCAGTGACATCTTCCATGGAACAAGCTGCCAGAACCTCCACTGAGCCATAAGAAGCACCTCTCGTCCCAACGCTCGATGCATAGCAGCAGTCGAGGAGGAAAAGCACATCAGCTTGACAGCGCAACAGAATCGACTGGATTTCCGACCAGTTCACCATTGGGCTGGATTGACTATTATTACTGCTAACGTATTAGTTGGTGATCTTCGGCAGATCTTAAAATCAGTCGTAGCAAGGGCGCCAACACCTGAGGTGGTCGGTCTGCCTCCGCGAATATATCACACAGAACGGAAAACTTACGCTACCCAAATACTCTTGTTATCAGAAGCCCTCACACTATGTCCTCCATAGTACAAAATCAGAAGATTATCAGGACTGTCATGACTCTCCCGAAAGCTCAAGATCATGTATTCTAGTTTGTTGTAGGAATTTTCACTTGGGATAATTCCACGCTCAGTGGTGTAGTTGTACGTTTCACAGAAGACTTTATCGAGGTCCTTGATTTCGCTTTCCGTCCCCAGATCGTCGTCGGCCCAACGAATCAGTAGTACATGCACGTTGTCATACCGCCTAGGATCCGTGGGAAAAGCACGCTTCAAGCTCCGCGTGATGTCGACCGTAAACTGGTCTAACGACGTGTGTGGCCTGGTGAAGGGGACTCTAGATTCCGCGAATCGATCCTCTTCCAAACCCTCCAAGCCTTCCAAGCCTGTTGGCAAGTCTTGAGACAGCTGTGAAATGTCAAATGTTGGCCTATTTAGGAGGAGCCCCCATACTGTATTTACCTCATCCTTTCTGTTGCTGTACATTGTCATCAGAACCGTTGTTTTCTAGATCGTGCAAAGTAAGTCGTGGAGAGGAAGAGATTCCGCTGATGACCCCGCGAGAGGCTGCCATTGCAGGGCTGTCGATGTTATGCCTGTCGGCTGAGAGACAGTGCGGCTGAATGGATCCAGTATTATGCCTGTCAGACCAGTGAGCTCATGGCTCGGCGCGTGCCTCTGTGCCCGGCCATCGATGACTTCCAATGATAATTGCTTTTGAACCGCTCAGTGGCAGATCTGCCGCGGGCGTACTGGTTTTTCATTCGCCTTCTCTGTGTGCGACGGAGCGTATAGCCAGTTAAACAGCAGAGACCTGGACAACCTTGTTAAGTTGCCAAGCTGCTGGAAAGCCTTCGCCAAAATGATACAGTAGAGGACAAGGCTCAGACGTTATGCCGGATAAGCAGGATGGCAGTGGGAAACCCTTTTCTGTTGGCGAGACCTAACTCCCTGCTTCTTTAACTTCTTCAGGAGCAGGTCAACTACCTATGTATCCTTAATGATAACATCTCAACTTCCTTGGTGACCTCAATTTAACTGTAAGGTATGGAACGAGAATATCACCGAAGGGGTAAGATACTTAATGCTACGATCATCGACACTCGGCGCCAAGGAAACTTTCGAAAGGTACAAATACTGAGAGCAAGTGGCCCTAGATAGTGGTGGGGGAAGCGTGACGGCGGGCCCGACGTCGAAAGTCGGATTGCGCAGTCGCAGGCTGAGACTCGGTGATGGAGGGGGTGGTGGCACACAACAGATTGGTTGACGATCCTTTCCCGGCACATATTGGATTGGCAGAGGTATGTACGTTTTGATTCCTGTGTCTGCAGTGCTAATTTGCTATGTACATACATTTCTTGTGCACATGTCGCAGGGCGCTGTTGGAATGTACCGTAGTAGCATCTGGCCATCAGATGCTCTATGATGTGAAACATTTCAACCTAATCCCGTCACTGTGTTGAAATATCTTAGTCGTAACCTCCTGATCAGCAACATCTTTATCTCTCAACGCACAAATTCCACCGCGGGACGGCCGTTCTTTTGCTCACCTCCATCATTTCCCTCTCTCGAAAACTTCCGCAGAGCTACTCCGCTGAAATGAAAGGTGTAAGTCAGATGGTTATTGTCTACAGTGTTGACAGTGTTCCCGATTGCCGTCCAGCTTTTCGGCTGCGAGGTCGGGCCTGCTGATCCGAAGTCGAGTGTATACTCAAGGGTGTTGGTCATCGTGGCATTGTCATCCCTAACGGACCAAACACTGATTTTGTCCGCGGCTTCATTGTATCGGTACACCAGATGCTGTTCCTTCCCCTCCGGATCCGTCTCGTCTGCAAACCGAGTGGATCTTTCAATGCAGAGATACTCGGAATCGAAGTCTAAGTCAGTCGGAAGTCGAGGATGGTATCGGGCAACGGCGATAATCTTCTCGGGGTCCTGACAGCCTTTGTCCCGTACCTTCCACGTGCCTTGCAAGGCTCGAAAAGTCGCTCGGGCCACAAAAGCTCCTTGATGCAATGCTCTATCCATCGTCTGCTGAAGTTTAGCCATGGTTCTCTGGGCTTCCGTACGATCGGCTCCAGAGTCGATATAACGAGCAGGACAGATTGGCCCTTCCCTTTCACCCCACTTGAGATCAACCCTTTCAAGGTTCAATTCTCGTGAGGATTGTTCCATAAGCCCTACGTAATCACCAAACAGATTCTGCGGTACAGCCAATTTATCGTGTGCCATAGCATGTCTAAAGTCGTGCATGCCAGAGAGAACCTTCGCCGAATCGAGGTCCACTCTCACTCCGAGCCCTGAATCCATATCGGAGGCCCATCTCTTGGCTGTTGTACGTGCTTGCATCTCCATAACCCCCCAATAAGGCCCATCGCTGAATCCTATAAATGCCAAATCTGGTATTAGCGCTGTGTGCGTGAGGAAACCACTTTCCAGTAGTAAGGGTAAGCGTGGACAGGCAGCATCAAACTCTAGCTGCGTCTTCACTTCATCTGGGAGAAAGCGCAGGGCCGTTGAGGCTGTATATCCAGTTGCATAGACGACGGCAGCAACATCTTCGATCAGAGTAACATCTGGACCATTGGTTACGGTTCCGCACAAAAATTGGGAAGCGTTCTATATTTCTGTTAAAATCATATTTACATGGCAATTCTGGACAAGTTGAACTGATCTCGGTAGATAAAATCAAGGATGAAATATTTGCATACCTGTTTGGCCAAGCATTGCAGTCGTCCGACTTTAGTTGTAATATCGCCCGATCGGACGAACTCTGCATAGCCTTCACTGACAATTCCATATGGGGGATTGACTCCTTCGAGGTTCTCCTTCTCCGTCTCCTGAAAGCCCCACTCATGCTGGTCTACACCTGATATGGACTGAATCATTTTCTGTAGTCCTCGAGCTTTCTGTGGAGTCATTCTTCCGAAGGAGAATGAGATTGATCCTGGCGGGCGCTTAGCTAGATCGTAGAGGAGGAAATCCAGTGGTAGGAAAGCACCAGTCTCATTGCCTGCTTGGACGAAGGGAGGTATAGCGTATACCGGGCGTGGCATGATATGAACAATGTGTCCCGGCTCACCGCCATTCGCTGATGGCGAATATCGGTCGTTGGACATTTGGAGAGCAAGGGATGCTGCGATATCGCTTCCGGAATGGGAGCCGCCTATGACAAGCACCTTTACTCCTTTCAGACCATTATCAGTCGTTGACAGATCAGACAGTTTCCGGAACTGAGAGCTGTGAATGACTGGTGTTGGACTTTGACCGGGGACAATGTTATCTAGCTTGCAGCTGACCATTCGTGGATGCGAGAAGAAGCCAGAACTGACAATCACATAGTCAAACATGCTCTCAGTCTTTGCCGGCTCCTTTGATCGAGGGTCAACCGTCACTAATTTCCAACACACACGTCCGTCCTGTTGAACTCGCTCTGAGTGGATGACCTGAGTGTTGAATGACACGATACCAGCTGGGACGAATTTCTTGTAGTATTGCTGAAGGTAGCGATCCACTTGCCATGCCTTGGGATACATGGGAACCCTTGAGAAATCGTTGGTAGTTTCATCCGTGCAATTGGCGTTGAGCCCCGTGTTGACTTCGACCGACCCCAACGACAGGTCGGAGAAAAACACGGTAAACTGGGTGAGATTCGTGCGCATTTCCGGATTGATGGGGCCATCCTTCAAAGCAGAGTCGACGGCCCATAAGCCACCGATCCAAGGGGACTGCTCCAACACAGAAACTCGAAAGGTTCCTTGAGGATAGGAATGGAGGAGGGTTTTGGTGGCTACTAGGCCAGCAGGGCCCGCACCGATGACTGCTACAGATCTCATGGCTTTGCATCAGCAATCCATGAGCACTTTTTGCAATGAGAGGCTCGACCAACAAACATCATCGGGCGACGAAGATGGATCTGCGATGGCCCGCTGGACATGCGAATCCCAGGCTACCACGTAGCATTTGGTGTGAAAATGGTACAAGAGAGTTGCGACTGCGGCGCCGACATGATATGCGTTCCGAGAAGGTTGATTAGGCGGTGAAAACTTCACCAACTGTTTGAAAGACAGTAGCAGTACTTCAGCGTACATGCAATACCATCAATGCTGTGTTCAGGGTGCACAAGGCTGTGGTGTCCATGCGCACCAAGGCTTTCTGGGTGCACAAGACCTGTCGTGCATCTTTGGGAGTGTGACCAGATAAGGAAATAAGGGGCTCTTCGACCCCACCAGATACCTTTTATGAACCAACAGAACTGACCTAGGCTGGCTTGTGTGAGCACTGATGCGGCCGTCGGTTATCCATCCAGGGATTTACAAGCAGAGACGAGATGAGTGGGGGTCTCAGCTCTTATCAAAAATCCCAGTGATTCTGGATAAGCCCGTCTTCGCCTGTGTACACTCATTGTATTTATATATAATGCAGTCGTCACCTTCAGTCCGTGTGGTTTCGGTGTGGTTGGGAACTGAAATAACCGGCACGACGTCAACATGCATATTATACCCATTGCGGGCCTGAATGTACGCTTATCCTCCTCCTCACCACTAGGAACCGTGTGGGCGCTGATGACTTCCAGGCATTGGCATGGACCATGTGCGTTGTCGACATCCTGCTGACCTTCGGCCGCTTCTACATTCGATGCAGAACCACTCAGAAGCTCCACTGGGATGACATCCTCAACGGAGCGGCTCTGGTGGCGCTGATAGGCTTTGTTGCTACCTACCAAGTATATCTCCCCGTGGAGTACAATGCGGAGCTTTACGGTCTCGGCCTCAGCGATGTGGCGCCGACGGAGGATGAACTCAACTTCTCGTTGAAGATGACTTTGGCCAACGTCATACTGTTCTGGTCCGTCATCTTTTTGGTCAAGGCTTCTTTCCTTGCGCTGTATTGGCAGCTGTTCCGCGTGTCCCCGGCTTTCCGCAAGGCGTGGTGGATAGTCACCGTCTATACAGTGCTTTCTGCCCTGGTCATTCTTTCAGCAGAGGTGTGGCGATGCAACGATCCGAAAAACCCCCTCAATTTAGGTACGTTTGCATACTTACCTCGACCACTGCACATCTCTCCATTCCTGAACGCTTTGGATTAGTTACTGACTGATACAGCCGTGTGTGCGAAACTACCTGAACATGTCATAATCAGCATTGTTACACTTTGGTGCGTCTTGACTGTGGTTGGGGATCTGTTGAGTACGTTCTCCTCTCTGAAAACTTGCATGAACACATTCTGAGGAAAGAATAGTTGTAGCCTTACCCCTGGGCATGCTCAAGTCCTTACAGATTCCGAAAGCACAAAAACTCGGTCTCGCCGCTATTTTTATAATTGTGGTCATCGATATCGTCTTTGATATTTTACGATCTGTCTACACCGCTTCCAGTTATCTCAGCAACTTTCCCGATGCCAATGCTGTCTGGGCGCTGTGTGAGCCAACAATCGCTGTCATGATTTGCACGCTTCCTAGCTACCGCGTTCTGTTTTCGAAACAACACCGGTTCTCCAAGCCATCACAGAGCAGTGATAGAGTCCTGCTGAACTACCGGCAAGGATTTCACAGGCAGACCGAAATGGATGACTTGAGCTCACACCAGCTCAATCCTGGCTCAGAGATCAGAGATTAAAACCTCAAAGTAGTCATTGGTCCCTCTGGGTAATCACCATTGTTAAATCCAAGCTTGTTTCTTCGGCGTATTTAGAAAGACCGGAGCAGCTGTAGCAGAGTTCGAATCAAAGTTTATATAATGAAACCAGCCGCTAATTTTGCTCTTCTGGACCGACATCTCCTGATGATTGAAATTCTGAACACATAAGGAGCAGGGGCGGGCTAGAGACAATGGTACCTGAAAGAGCTTGATGGCTTGTGTTTGTGATTTAGGAGGTTAACCTCGGGTTCGTTGTTATGGAGGATACATGTACAAGTTGACTACTAGATGTGTAAATGATTTCCACCTCTGCCGTACCTTGTCCATCCCTCTGCCATCGGATCGGCTGGTGGTTCGTCGAACTCTACAGTTGGTCTGTCGGTCGGTCTTACGAAATAGTTCTCTTGGAGGGAAGAGCCGTCAATCTGATGATCTAATGCGTATTGGAGCACAGCATCAAAATCTCGGCACTGATGCTGGACATTGAAGTTGGGGTGGGGGGCGTAATGGTTCTTCAACCAGTTGTAAGTAATAATGCCCACGTCGGCATCACACATAAGCTTCTGGCGGAGCATGTCGGCGCAATGATCTTCAAGAAGGCCGGTCAGTAGCGTTCGAGCAACACCGCTCACTGAGCCTATACGAACCCATCTGGTCATGCCATTCCGTAGAACGCTCTTGAGAGCGGGTGAAAGATGCGGTATAGTAATCTGGGTAGGTGGCCTGCCAGAGAACTTGCTGGCATCCATTGTTCAGCCAGATCGGTTCATCCACACGAGGGATGGGATGACAAACAACGCAGTGTATTTGGTGGATGGTTTCGAAAAGAGCCATGCGACCACCACCTAGTTCCAGAGGCACCTCGACTGCATCTTTCGAGGCACTGAGTTGTTGAAAAACGTGTTCTGGGATGCTCATAGCACCCACTGTGACAATTAGATCAGCCCAGCCTGTGATTTATCTTTTGGCTGTCGTACGCTTTGTCAGGTTATCCCAAGCTGCATCGACCGCCGGAGACGGCGGTCCTTTGAAGGGTGAAGAGCGCCCAAAACTCCCATCAAATCTTGTACTTTGATAAGCCTGGGAGATCGAGCCGAGAGCCAGGGCTGGGACGAGAGAGAAGAGTCAGCGCGCTGAGAAACTTCCTGCGCCTTCAAGTCCTTGGATCAACTCACGCCATGCGGCATGCTCTTCGAGACAGCTCTGCCGCGTTGATCTGAACCTGATTGTGGTCCACATGACTGTTCCAGAAACCGAAAATAGAAGAAGATGTAAAAGCCATGGTAGGGCTCTTCCCAACATCACCCGTGAGAACCGGCGTTGATGTCGTGGCTCTGCTGGATGTCCTAACAGGGATGCTTTGGACAGGTTCATGGTTGCGTCGTCAACCTCTATCACCCTCATATGTGCGGGTGAAACGGGCAGCTCGACTAAGGCTTGCAAGAGGCCGTTGACTGTTCTCTGTCAGCCAGTATTTTCTTCATGATTACACCAGCCGGACTTGTACTTTCCCGTTGTTCGTGGATGGCTAGAGATGGCCCGGCTACATCATCCGAATCGGCTTTGGTCCGTCGGCACAGACTTTTTCGAGAGAAGGCAAAGGAGGCATCTACCCCTCACTAGGAGGGGTGGAAGATTATAGGTCGAAGGTGAGCGATAAGCTTACCCGCTGAACCAGGTATTCTTAGGTCCGGCAAAGACAACGGGACAGAGCTGGTCACCTCATGTAGATGTGCAGTAGTGTACATCCCCGATGCAGGGTGGCCGAAATCAGGCAAGCCACTCCGTACCTACTAGTAGGAAGAGTGTGCGGATACAAGGCACGGTGGAACACAACCCAAATGCTGTCAGGCGGAACCCATGTTTCCCTGACGTGCATGAAGAGCAGAATCGATGTGGGACTGTAGATATAAAGACGATGGGATGGAAGCCTAAAGGTAACCTCAGCGGAGCAGCCATCACATCTCTTTTTATCGTTGAGTACCTTATATCATCACCCAGTACGTCCAATCCAGTCTGTTGCCCTCCATCTTCGATTCTAGGCTGACCCTTCTAGTCCACGAGAAAGACTTCACCGGACCAGTGCTCACCATGAAAGCTGCTATCCTCATACTCAACTTCTGCGCAGTGCTTTCTGTTGTGCTTAGCGCTCCCATTTCCTTGCCCGGTACTACTTTTGTCGCACCCCTGATTGTGGACAGGGTTGTTTGACTGATGGTGCTACAGATGATGCCTCAGCCGACGTCAAAAGCATGATTCTCCATTACAACGATGACTCGATTGAACCAAGCAAGGACGCATAGAAGGAGCTTGTGCAACACACAGACATCTGATTGTATAGCATGGTGATGATTAAAGCTGAGAGTGCTTTGACGAGCTGAATGATCTGGAGGTTTGGAGGTTTGGAGGTTTGGAGACTTGGAGGTGTGGAAAGTGATGATGTGGAGGTGGTGGGGACTGTTTGTTGCCTTGACACACTACTATACCTAGGTAACCTTACCTACCTTCGTTTAATGAGCTGAGCAAGACTGCTGTCCGCACTTTGCAATTGTTCAATGCAACAAGGTATTGTTGATAATTAGATCTGTAACTTAACCAACACATCATAAGCATCCTATATGTGCGCAAGATAGCTGCCGCATTACATACAGTATGTCTTGCAGTCAAGGTCCGTGCCTACCTTACACGTACCTAAAGACCTTCCCCTCGAGGGCATGGTACGTATAATAATATCCCAGCTGCGTCCCTCCATGACCGTGCAGCAGTCCCAGAGGGGGTGGGTAAGGTACTGTACTGTACTTCAGGCCAGTTTGACTGGGCCACCGACCCATTCCTAGGTCTTACCTCCTTGTACACTGGCAACGCTTCTTACCTTGATGCGTGTGTTCGTAAGTTTACGAGTACGGTAGGTAGGTAGCTGATACCTATGATAACGCTATCTACCTAGGGTACTCACTCTAGCTTTGATCGTAATGGAAAGGGGTAGAATATCAGTTGTGCATCGTTCTGTATGACCATGCTACCGAACTAGGTTCTTGTTATATATAAGGTAGTCAACAATGGGCATGAAAAGACCGTCCTCGACAAGCACTTCCCAGGACCTTCCTCTGTACATGGAGCCCTTCTAGCCACCACTATAACCCGGGACAGCCAGCCTCAGGAGATACTGGAAGTTCGGAGTACCGTATCCTGTTACCGGGTCCCATCCCTTCGTAGCGTTCCAACTGGCATACGGTACGAACGGTGTCGGCGGGTTCGAGTAGGTATCGCCGTCGGTGCAACCCTTGGATCCGCCGTTGACGATATCGTGAAGACCGTGCCGACCAAAGCTGTAGATCCACGGGTTCAAAAAGCCGAGAGGGGGCATGTTCGCGGAGATACGTGCGCTGTTGAGGTCCGACACAAAGGCGGCGAATGTGGGTGAAGCAGCGCTACAAGGTGGTCAGCGCAAATTGTGCGGCGAATCTGTCATGGAAAAGAAAACTGACGAGGTGCCTCCGACGCGGAACTCTTTGCCCTGGTCGATGACCAAGTAGTTGTAGGCTTGTGCCGCAACGTCTGGGAAACCTCGTCCGTTGGGATTGTAGAGACCTTTCCACCGGTCTCCGAGGATCGCCAGGTAGTTGCTGACTGCCTCATCTTGGTATGATGGTCTAGGGAACCTATCCGAGAATCCGCCTGATGAGAAAGTTACTGCCTGCTCCGGATTGACGTGGATTGTGCCTCCGACTGACGTGACGAAGGGACAAGTAGCGGGGAAGATTGGCAGGAAACGCGTGGTGTTCTTTCCATCGTTTGTTTGACATGCCAACCCGACCCCCGAATCGCCGGATGAGAACAGAACCGAAACCCCGCGAGCACCGAGTTGGGCGAACATGCTGCACGTGGCGTTAGTGTAGGCTTCAGGGACACTCTGCTCGTCTTCGCCGTAAGATATTGTAAGGGTTGTGGGAAGCTCGTCATCCGGTAGAGCAAGAATGTAATGCAGAAAGTCGAGGTAGGGCTCGTTCTGATTATTGGATACATCGGGCTGACCCAGGTCTGGTACAAACTCGCCAAGGCCAGCTGTACTGTAATAGAAGCTGGGCGTAGGGTAGGAAAGTGAGAGGGCGTATTGTACGTCCAGGTTGGCTTCGATGTCTTCGTGAACGGTGTCGTCCTGTGTCAGAAGCCCACCATTCACAGATACATAGGTGAAATTATCCGAAGCGGCATAGGGTGCAAAATCCGTGAGAAATGTTGTAAGATCTGCATATTTCGCGTACTCTTTGAGGTATCCACATATTCCAAACTTATTACCTGCCGCAAGTTAGTGGTTATACGTTGCTTGTAGCTCAATTCCAAGTTCATCGCTTTCTCGGCGTTTGCTATAGAGACATACCATTATTGGGATCAGGTTGAAAGTTGCCGTAATTATACAGCGCTTTCAAGCAAGTAGGCGTGATCGTAGTATTACAGAACGTTGCATCGAAACGAGAAGAGTCAATTCCGTTATCGTGCTCCTTCTGGCTTGATGTTGCAGCCTCATAGTGATCAATAACTAGACTTCGCTCCCCGCGCATTTGGCCAAAACGAGTCGTAGGCTGAATCATCTGGATATATTGATGTAGCCCCTTCGGAATGGAATACTGCAGCGTCCGAATCCTCTCGATATTGTTCAGCAAGCTGGTGTAGTAATAGAACTTGGTACGTAGGATCCTCTCTGCCTCCAAAACCGGGACATAAAAGTTGATCCAATCGCCGTCATCCTCAATATCAGTCTTCGGCACCCCTCCAGCTTGTAGCCAACCGAGGATTGACTGGGAAGCATCCGCACTCGGTCGTATCATGGCCTTTAGTTCATCCCGCTTGAGATGTTTTCCGTACCTTGGATGGCCTGGGGTCGAGATGTCGAGAACCGTTTGTTCGAGGTGATAGGCATTCTCCTGGCGGACAGCGATGCGGAACCGAAGGCGTAGTGCAGCTGGAGCTGCGTTACCTTGCCGCCATCCTTCAGGAATTGACCGTAACTGCTCGAGAACGTCGACCTCGATCGATGGTGCGGCAAGGACGCCCAAGAAAAATCCAAGGATAGTCCAGAGACTTATCACCCAAGTGGATAAGAACATGGTGGGTTATGATTCTAACGATTAGTGAGTGAGAGATTCAGCGGAAATCGAAGCGCACCTAGAGTCTAAGTAATGGGGGCCTCCAGAATGTATTCGACCTGACGAATGCTCTCCAAACACGAGAGACTCGTCCAGGTAGGACGAGCTCTCCAAGATATACTGCATCATGGCGCAACCGAGGCAAATATAAGACATGCAGAACCTACGACATAAACCGAGCTTTGTGAGGGGCGAGTCACATTCCTAACTCTTCTCATCGTCCCACAGTGAATGCAGAAAGCAAGTGCTCCGAGCTCTCGTCTCCATGGTCAACACCCTTAATGAGCTTCCCTATCAGGTTTGGGCGATTAGGTACCATGGAGATGGAAATTGCGATTGTTGAGATCAACGGACGCGGCGTCAGTCATGTTCCAGTCATGGAAACTGATCGTGCCTTGAGGTGCACGTAAGAACGTGTGTTCTGAAAATGCTAGCTTAGTCTTGTCGACCTTCCAAGTATAGAAATTTGGAGATGTCCTCAAGCCAGAAGGCAAGGGTTTGTCGATGTCTCTACCAGTCGTTCCTTACTGACGACCTGATAGTTGAATTGAGATCACTGAGGGAGTTGGGACAATGCAACAAGACTGTCAACCTGCTCCTGAAGAAGCCGAAGAAGCAAAAAGTACTGTACCTTAGCTCTTGCCAAGAGAAAGGGTTCCCACTGCCATTCTACTTACCCGGCATAACGTCTGAGTGTAATGTGCCACCTCTGCAACTGGGATTCCTATTACTTTGGTGAAGGCTTTCCAGCAATCATTGAGATCATTTGGTGCTACAAATTACACATAAACAGAAGCCCTTCATTGATGGTTTATCGTCTTGGGGTAAACCGTGTGGTGTGCCATGAAGGGTAAGTACAAATGTAATGTGGCGGGTTCCGGCTCGTATGTCGCACTGCATACCGGCGATGCAGATCTAAAGTACCCCATGCATTGCTGCGTTAGCTACATCAGGAAGCTCTCGAAGATATGGATCCCGCTTGAATCAAGAATCGTATCCTAGCCGCTGGTGATAAGGATGGAGTACCCCACTCGTAGCTGGGCGAGATATAAGGGTTGCTCTCGTTATATCGATTCCTCCTTTTGCATTCCTTAATCTCTTGACGATGCGAGGCTTCACGCACCTGTTTTTGTTCGCATGTGCGTGCCTAGCTACTGCAAGAAGTGCGCAACATGTGGGTAAGAGCTTGCCTGACCTTGCTTCGAGGGGAAAGAGAAACCCTATCCCTCAGGCGAACATTGTGAAGCGGGCGTCGACGTATCTAAACACCAACACCACAAGTGAGTGTTTGCCCCTAAGTTATCGCGCACTGAATGTCATTGTTTAGAGTTCGCCGTCAATGGCACGGGTATCCCGGACGTCAACTTCGACATTGGCGAATCCTACGCCGGCCTCTTGCCCATCTCCAACGATTTGAACGAGACCCGTCAGCTGTACTTCTGGTTCTTCCCCTCCACCAACCCGGCCGCGTCGGACGAGATCACCATCTGGCTGAACGGTGGTCCGGGCTGCAGCTCACTGGAAGGGCTCCTTCAAGAGAATGGTCCGTTTCTGTGGCAGTATGGCACATTCGCACCCGTCAGGAACCCGTACACATGGGTCAATCTGACGAACATGATCTGGGTCGAGCAACCGGTCGGTACGGGCTTCAGTCAAGGCACACCGTCCGCGACGAGCGAAGCGGATGTGGCGCGGCAGTTCTTGGGTTTCTTCAAGAATTTCGTCGAAACGTTCGGATTGCAGGGACGGAAGATATACATCGCCGGTGAAAGTTATGCGGGTTACTACATCCCATACATAGCGGACGCCATGCTTAGCAGTCACGATACGGCGCACTTTGACGTCAAGGGTATCATGATGTATGATCCAAGTACGAGCACGGACGCCGTACAGGAGCAGAGTAAGACCCCCAGTAGCCGCCATATGCAGCCCTCTGAACTCAACTAACGCACCCCACCACCAGTTCCCGCCGTGGCATTCGTCGACTACTGGAAACCACTCTTCGCCCTAAACGACACCTTCCTGGCCGACATCCACAACCGCTCCGACGCATGCGGCTACACCTCCTTCCTAACCACCTACCTCGTCTTCCCGCCCGCCGGCCCACTACCCAACCCGCCCAACACCTCCCTCCCCGGCTGCGACCTCTGGACCGACATCTACAACGCCGCCATCCTCATCAACCCCTGCTGTAAGGCGCCTCAAACACAACCCCCGCGCCTTCCCAACCGCTAACCAGAAAGCGCAGTCGACATCTACCAAATCGCCACCACCTGCCCCCTCCTCTGGGACGTGCTCGGCTTCCCCGGCTCCTTCGACTACCTGCCCGCCGGCGCAAGCGTCTACTTCAACCGCAGCGACGTGCAGCGCGCCATCAACGCCCCGCCCCACACCAACTGGCAAGAATGCACCTCCACAAACGTCTTCGTCAACGCCACCGATGCCTCCCCGCCCTCGGGCCTCTCCGTCCTCCCCTCCGTCATCGAACGCACTAACAACGTCGTCATCGCCCACGGCCTCCTCGACTACATCCTCCTCGCCAATGGGACTCTGCTTATGATTCAGAATATGACCTGGAACGACGCGCAGGGCTTCCGCGACGCCCCCAGGGACGACTTCTTCGTCCCTTATCATAGCGAGCTGAGCCCGTCGACGCTGGCTGGCGCGGGCGTCTTTGGCACTACGCATACTGAGCGTGGTTTGACGTTTGTGGAGGTTAGGCTTAGTGGGCATATGGTGCCGCAGTATGCGCCTAGTGCGGCGTATCGACAGTTGGAGTTTTTGCTGGGTAGAATTGCGTCTTTGACGCAGAGGGGGGATTTCACGACGCAGACGGGCAATTTCACGGCGTGAGGTGGGGGTCGCCGATACTAATGAGGATGGGAGTGCGATGTTGTAGGATTGCGGGTGCTGACCAGAGGGGAGAGTCGGGTGAGAGCGAGTGGAGGAGTGGTTGCTTTGCTTGGTCGCGTTGGGTGTAGATATCTCTCGCCGCATCGAGGTGCGCGTATACTTATATATACTTAATCGCTTCGATTCAATGAACGTGGACAAGTGTGCGGTGGGACGGTGGAGTTGGGAGAGCCAAATCGACGCATTGACTACCTTACTGGGAGCAACAGAGAACGGCTGTGTCTCGACACCTGTACGATGACGACGGCTGGCCGTGGATTGGAAGGGAAGGGACGCTTTGGGGGGGGGTTGAAGTACAGTACAAAGTACCTTATCTGCGGAAGGCGTCGAGATCAGCTCCATCATGTTGGGGCTATGGAACACAATCTTGGTCTTCCACCAACTTGGGGTGTAGCCACGCTTCCCATCTCCAAAACGCACAACATCCACACCAGCAAGCCAATCCAATCGCCATATGTACAATGCAACCCAACCAGATCCAAATCCAGAAAACCCACCGCACACGCGCCAGGAGCAAAATCAACCCGTCCGCCCTAGCCGTCAAACAACCTCGGCACGCCCTCCCACCTCCCCACCGCCCGTTCCTCCCAATACCCGCCCTGCCCAACCTTCAACCTCCACGCCTCCTCCCCACCCTTCCCATCCGCACCCCCACCATCGCCCCCCTCACCCTCACCAACCCGACAGAACCACCTCGGCACCCACTCCCCCCCGCTCGCCTCCCCCTCCTTCCGTCTCGCCCTCTGCCCCTCCTCCAACCTCCCCTTCCACTCCTCCGCCTCCACCAACCTCCCCTCCTCCGCCGCGCGCTGATCCGGCCGAAGCCGACTGTCCGTCGGCGGCAGCCTGCCTCGCTCCAACGGCGTGATCTCGTTCAGCGAGGCCGCGAAGGCCGTGAAGCCATAACGGGTAGGCGCGGCGGGGACGAGGTCGGCGACCTGCCAGGCGAGCTTGGACGTCGACGTCGGCGCGCCGCGGTCGGTGAAGTGCAGGAGCGACGTCCACTTCCCGAGCAAGCCGCGTGGGAGTTCGGCGCCGGCGGCGTCGAAGGCCTGGACGACGACGTCCTCGGAGCGGCCGGAGAACATGCCCTTGCTCTTGAAGGAGACGACGGCCTTGCAGCCGGAGCGCTCGTCGAGCACGGTCATGGCGCCGACGGGCTCGACGTACTTCTCGCCGGCGATGACGTTGCGCAGGAAGCAGGTGGCGGTGGTCCAGGAGTAGCGGTCGCCGGTGTTGTGGAGGACGACGCGGACGCGGCCGTCGGTGTTGAGTTCGGCGGACTTGCCCCAGAACTTCTGCGTCGGCATGGGGGATTGCGAGAAGGTCCAGTTGGGGGATTCACCCTGGCAGGCGAGGCGGACGGGACGGTGGGAGATTTTCTCCGCGACGAAGCGGAAGTTGCGCGCCGGATGGACGAGTTCGTAGGTTTCGCCGAGGAGGGGGTTGAAGGGTTTGCGGAGGGCGCGCTCTTTGACGCGGGCGTTGGAGAAGGAGGAGATGGCGAAGGCGGCGATGTAGAGGAGCCGGTCGCCGGTGTCGGCGTCGGCTGCGACGGCTGCGTCGAGGAGGGTCGTGTATTCGAGCTGCTCGGCGAATCGTTGGAGGAGCGAGATTGGCTCGTTCGCTGAGACGGGCATGGAGATTGTGGAGAGATCTTTGCCGACGTTCTTGCGGAGGAAGCCGATGAGGGATGGGGGAAGGACTGTCGCGGTTGGTACGGTATTTCTTCGTGGGACAGGGTCCGCAGGCAATGGCATTAAAGACTTGGGTTTCGGTGGAAAGAGGGACGTTGATGCATCCTGCAGGGTCGTCTGTGGTTCGAAGCTCACTGTCCCATCAAGGTCACTTGAGGAACCATCATCTTCAGACGCAAGGTCCTCCTCGACGTGGTGTTCTTCGATATCGCTATCTCTCCGGATCATGAGCAGCTGGGAGTTAGCTCCGTCGTCGGCATCGAAGAATTCTTGCGAGCCGACGGAGTCAATGCTGAGCCGGGAAACTGTCGATATAGGTATTGGCATTCGCCTCTGCTTGCTCTCAGCAATGAGCGCTGCAAACTCAGCTACCACAGAGTCTAGATCGCGCAGTAGTGCCATGCAGTGCTCGTGCATACTATGTTCCTGCTGGTCATTCGAAGGATGATTCGGCATTAGCGGAGGATTATTGGGAGATGCAGGAATGACCAGTTGTGTAGATACGCTACGCCGACTACCAGTAGAAGTCGTAGTCGGATTGCTTGTTTTGCGCTTCCAGAACGGTCTCTTGCCCTCTTCTTCCTTGGACTGGCCATTCTCCTGTTTTGACTCCATGGGGCTAATACTGGCATTTGATGGGCTTGACGGATTTGGTTGCGACAAATACTTTGGGTCTGTGTCTTTGGCAAGCCTCCTTACTGCATCACGCGAACCCGCAACTCTGCCCACGAGGCCCTCCACTCTTGCCCATTCCCTCTCTTCTGCAACATTGACCTCAGGTTTTGGCAAGTCAATGGTACTGATGCGGAGGCCGTGCAATGGCGAGACTGAGATAGCTACTGTCTTTGACGCTCTTTCTAACGCGCTGGTCCAGCCCTCAAAGTCTTTCTGGTTGCTGGCTCTGAGATGCCACACCTCCGCACCTGAATCGACTGAGATTTCTCTACTGGTTGGGTTTGCGCCAAGGGCAGCAAGCGATAGAGGGATCGCACCCCGAAGGGCACAACTATTCCGATTGTGGTAGTATGACAAACTTGATGACACGTAGTCGAGAGAAAAGAACCTCCGCGCATAGCCCTGATGCCGCTTCCTCCGTCGCTTCCGCAGTATACCAGTATAAAACTCTGGAGCAGATCCACAAGAGTCCTCGAAGCCGGATAGTGTCGCCTGCCCGTTTGTCGCTGCGTTCTTCCCAGCCGCATCCTGTCCAACCAGCTCTGCGGAAGTGCCATCCATTGGCGTCAAAATCGGACTTGGCTTGTGCGAGAGGGTACTGGTACTACCGGACGGCGTAGAAGTCGTTTGGAGATGATGCTTGTGATGAGTGAATTGAGGCGGCGCCCTCGTCGGGTAGGTCATGAGGACAAAGGTTGCTGTCTTCGAAGTTTGCTTCGAGAAGGTGTTGTCGAAGACCAGCGCATACATTGCACCGCCGTCTAGCGGTACATCGTATTTTCCCGTCGACACCCTCTCAGCCTCACACTTCCCATACCACGAGATCAAGATAAGTCCTATGCCCTTGAGCTTATCGATCGCCGAGGATGACGGATTTGCTGCGTTGGAGGCATCTTTAGGGGCTCCATTAGGGCGCACGCCAGGCGTCGGTGGAGGCTCAAACGTCGAAGTCGCCGAGAGATTAGGAGTTATAGAGAGGCCATTTCCTGGATGTTTGAAGAGGCCGAAGTTGATCGGTTTCTTGTGCGGTTGAATACTCCATGATATCGTGTGTTCGGCTTTCACATTTACCCATCGGACCAGGTAGGACTGAAAGAGATCCAGTCAGCAACTCTCACTCATACATAACAGTGGTCCAGGGGGCGTGCCTTGCTGAGAACCTCCAATTGTTCCATGCTGACCATTTCTGATACGGTTACAGCGTTGTCAACAACGGTTGTGAAAGATGTTAACGAGAAGGTATATCGCACTCTTTCTTGTGCTGAAATCCACAGCCAGTGTTATGCACATAGCCTCTGTGGCCAGGTCATCTCTAGTAACGTTAACATAGTGTCATCCAGAGTGACACGGCTTATCTTGAAGGGCTGAGCACAGGGAAGAGGGACATGTAACATGACGTGAATCTCACCAAAACACGCGGCGCAGTAACTTAGCGCGTTGCTAACTGCCCTGCGAGCCTCGGTGGCCGGATTAATCCGAACGTTGTAAGTTATCAGTCTCGAGCTCCTCCTCGACAGCCAGCCGCCTTTCTTATATGTACGAAGTACCTCGGATCATACCTGGTACCTCATAGCTTCGCTTTTGAGCCATACAAGTAACAAGGCCGACTGTCACATTTCGTTATGATGTGCTCTCAGAATTCTGGTTCTCCCCTTGCGGGGGTATCGGCTTGTCAGTGGAGCGTGTTGGTTATTGATGCACCGGCTCCGTGTTGGCTCCGATCTTTTCGAGAGTGGGAGGCCCTCATGTCTTTCATGCGACTCTTGGATGAAGTAAACATCCACAAAACTTATGTGAATTTCTTGCAAGGAACTATCCAGTGAATAGTAATGAGGCTCATCTACGAAGCCAGGGCAGTTGATACGAAACAATACCAAGTAATAGTACCTTACGGTAGTTATATTGTTCCAAGGGAGGAGTGTGTCACATGCAAGAACCGCTGGCTCGGAAGTGCAGCCACTTACATTTACATTCGCCATTTCAATAGCCCACAACCATGCCTGTACATTATTCAATAACAGGCTTGCCGGCTTCGCAAGACTCAAATATAGCAAACATCATCAGTCAAATCTACTCTATGGAACCTCGAATACCCTTCTTTTCTCCAAGACTTTACAGGAGACCCTCTTCTTCTCAATAACCAAAAGAGAACGACAGTGCCTCTCAGGTAACCGCTTATCGATAAGGTCCTTGACCCCGCGCCGCCCTCGATTTGATCGTCCTGTTGAAGTGCCCACAATGCACGATCTTAGGCGACAAGCTCTGGAAAGCGGAAAGACTGTCTCAAAGAAAGCTCAGTCACGACAGTCTTCGCGCGCCAGCTCCAGAGCGAATTCCGCTCCAAACTCCCGCGTAACCTCCCGAAATGCGAGTAGACACGGGTCTGATGAAGAGGAAGGTGGCAATCTCAGTGACGGGACAGCCTGGAGGTACAGTTCTCCCCTTTCCGGAGCATGTCGGCACCTCTATGCGAGGGACCACTGCCTGCCGTGGCGGTTACGCAAGGACAGAGGTCATTCTCCCTCTGCTGCTTGCTGACTTTCCTCGTCAGTGTCAACTCTATCGATGAGGTGCTTGCCCAGGAAGACTCGGAACAGACGGTGGAGCAGTGGACTGCGGAGCTTGCAGACCGGATGGGGCAAATCATCGATCGGAAAAGGAGCAGTATACAGGGCCGTGAAGAAAGTCTAGCGTCTTACGTGCGGATTCTTACAGCGCACTATGCAAAAGACGAAGTCCGCAGTAAGGCTTCTGAGCTGGTCACAGCTTTCCTGAAAAGTATCAAAGCGGAGAGCAGTGAGAACGAGACCATCTTCGCTATGAAAGGTATTGGCTTGTCCTTTAGGCCTGTCTCGTACTGGATATTGACACTATGGAAAAGCCCTAGCTATGACACTCATCACAATACCCTCCGAGACGATTTACGATAACGTCTCTCAACCCCTTAAACGAACTATCTCCGACTCTGGCTCCATAGCTACCAAAGCTGCAGCTATTCATACACTTGGCACCTGTACCATATATGGTGGCGCGTCTGATGACGGGATACTCGAAAACATGACCTATTTCCTCGAGATAGTCTCATCGGACGGTAACTTCGTTGACGCAGGCGACGAACGTGACGTCGTGACAGCAGCTTTAGAAGAATGGGGGTTTCTCGCAACCTACATAGATGACCTAGAAGATGAGAGCATGGAAGCCATGGAGGCTTTTGTGGAGCAGCTCGATAGCAGCGACCCAACTGTTCAAGTTTCCGCAGGAGAAAATATTGCACTCGCCTACGAGAAGTCATACACACCACAAGAAGACGATGAAGAGGTTAGTGATGACGGGGAAGCCATGTCCGACCCCGAAGACGACTCGGTAGCCGGTGCGGCCAAGTTCGTCAAGCGCTACACGCCATACCGCCGCACCGACCAGTTAGTCCACACTCTCGCGTCACTGGCCTCTCTCAGCACGCGCAGGCTGTCCAAGAAAGACAGAAAGTCCTTGCATAGCAACTTTGCGGACATACTGAACAGTGTCGAGAATCCTACGCGGGGGCCACGGTATCAGAACGCGGTTTCCCACGAAACTGGGAAGCGATACGGGAGCAGGATGGTGGTCAGGATCCATCAGAATGGGGTCATGAGGATCGACAAGTGGTGGAAGTTGCATCGTCTGAAGGCACTTCGTCGTGTTTTGCAGGGAGGTTTCATCGGGCACTATGAGAAGAATGAGGTTGTTTTTGAGAGTTTGCCGTGAGTTTTCGATCCATTACTTCGGTTTGGAAAGTTGATGATAGCTGATCGGAACGTTTATCGTAGAATCATGATTACAAACGAGAAGTAGTTGGTGAGGTTATCTGGGTTATTGGGTGTCAGCCACACACGTACCTGATGAAGAGGACGCCCTGTTAGTCTAAAAGGCTTGGGGCTCCCTTGAGTCGGGTTTTGATATTTGGAGTTGTTACCAACAGGTTCGCATACGGGAAGGACTTTGTTTTTTTGAAACAACAATTTGGTGCATGGACAATGTTGTGGGGGTTTCATCAGTGGTATCAGTCACAAGCTTCAAATTTATTCAGCCCCGGGAGAGAGAGTCTGGGAACTTGATCATTTCGGTCATATCTTGACTCCAGTGGCAGAGGCAACACCCTCAGCTGAACTGGATTCTAATTGCGAATAGAAATACAAGCAAGCATCACTTATGAGAGCCGTAGAAGTACACCGCAAGTAAGAGTAAGGTAGCGGAGAAGATGACACAAGTGACGCCGCTTTAATCCCCCGAAGCCCTCTGCTGATGCACCTCGAGCTCCAATGACGCATAAATCAAGAACAATAGAAAGAAAGGAGCCCCAGCCGGACCCCTCAATCATCCTCAAAAGAATCGCTTTGTACCCCAAGCCCGTTCTCGCTTCCCCCATCGCGTCCCCGCTGCCAAACCCGTTTCCAAGGTCCATCAGGCCCAAAAGCAGACTCATGATCTCGCCGCATGCCTTCGAGCACGCCGACCAAACCACCCAGACGCAGCCGCTCCAACACTATGTTCATGCCATCCTTGCTCTTGACCAGGGCGTCTCGTGTCCTGCGCATCCCCACCAGCTCGATGGTCCGCTGAATCGATGACGTCGACCAGGACGCAAAGAAGCCTTTCTTCGCTGGCGCCTCGTCCTCGCTCCCGTCGCCGGACGAGCTCGACGTCGGCACGGATATCCCACCTCTCGCTCTCTGCCCCAATAATCTCCCCTGCCCAAGCCGCGAATGGAAAGTCACCGTGGTCGTCACATCAGTCGTCTCATCCATCGCATGCTCCGCTGACCGTCCACTCATCAGACCCGACGGCCGCCGATACGCCTGCTTCTCCACCACGCTCAGGATGCCCGTCCACTCCAGGTTGCGCGACTCGGTCCGCATCCAGCCTTCGCGGACGTCGATGACGCTCTTCTCCAGGACGTAGCTCCGGGCCGCATCGCTGCCGGAGCCCAGGATGCCCTTGGGCAAGAGCTTGACGACGGCGGGCGGCAGTTTGGAGCGCTTGAGGTGCAGGCGGGTGGTGCTGAGGCGCTGGGTGGCCGGGTCGAAGTGGCGGTCGATGACATCGGTCGAGAGCACGTGCTTGGCGTAGGGGTTCGGGTAGCGCAGGAAGTAGGCGAGCGTCACGGCGGGGAAGGGGTAGTCGTAGGTGAAGGAGCTTTCGTAGAATTTCACCATTGTGAGGGTTGGGTTGGTTCGGGAAGGGTCATTGCTGAGGTCAAGTGGATCGCTGATGAAGGATGGTAAGGTAAAGCTAGTGTGGGGTCGGAGGTTGACGTCACGTGGAGCGTGACTTGATTGCGGAGCCGCATTTCGATACGGTGGGTGGTTCGGACTGGTTGGCAAGTTATACAACCCACTGTCGATTTCGTGTCGACTCACGCTGCGCTTTTCGTTGCAAGGCATCCTTTTCAATTTTAGACTTGATAATATTGAAAATCAGAGGGCTCATTTAAGACTGAGAATCCGGTCTTACCACGGACTCAATCGTGGTTCAGCTCCATATAATGGCGAGCGAAACCAACCACCAGCCCGAAGAAGGGCCGCCAGGCAAAGCGTCTAGCATAGCTGATTTGGAGGCCGAGATTGCTCAAATGACAGCCAACCTAGCGAGTATGAACCAATTGCTCGCCGAGAAGCGTACAAACTCATCAGAACCCCGCCAACAACCACCTACCAAATCACAAGCCGCAACGACGGCGGACGAGCCAGGACAGCCACCAGCCCTAACATCTCAGTCATTGACCGCAGAATCTCGAAACCTGAAAGCGCAAGAGCAGAATGTTACACCTTTCGACGTCTCTGGCAGAGTCGATGAGCATGGGAAACTGTTACCCGTCGATTACAACAAGCTCACCGAGAAGTTTGGCGCTATACCTATAAGCAAAGACCTTCTGGCCAGATTCGAGCGCGTTACCGGCCACAGGGCACATCGATTTCTTAGGCGAGGCATAGTCTTCACGCATCGTGAACTAAACCTCATATTGGATCGGTACGAGAGAGGAGAGCCGTTCTACCTATACACCGGACGGGGCCCGAGCAGCGATAGTATGCATGTGGGGCATGTGGTTCCGTTCGAGTTCACCAAGTATGTCATCTTGAGTCCCTCCACGCTCGTTGCTGATTTGCGTCGAGATATTTGCAAGATGTGTTTGACGTGCCCCTCGTTATAATGTTGACCGACGATGAGAAGTTCATGCACAGTCCGAAGCTGAAAGTGGAAGATGTTCGAAAGTTCGCAAAGCAGAATGCGGCCGATATCATTGCCGTTGGGTTCGATATGAAGAAGACGTTCATCTTCAGCGATTTCGACTATATAGGTGGGGCATTTTATGAGAATATGTGCAGAATGGCAAAGCATATAACGATAAATTCTGTCAGAGGTACTTTTGGTTTCAATGATAGGTGCGTGCTGTGCTATGTCAGCCCGACCCCAGCACTATAAAAGTTCAGGCGACTTCTAGTCTTCGTGTGAAGTGCTGAGACCAGGTGACAGTAACAACGTCGGCGAGTTCTTCTTCTGCGCCACCCAATCCGCCAGCGCCTTCGCCACCAGTTTCCCACACATCTTCGGCTCGGACCCGAAAAAGACAGCCTCCATACCCTGTCTGATCCCCTGCGCCATCGACCAAGACCCGTACTTCCGGCAATGTCGCGAACACGCCGAGAAGATGAAATACAAGAAGCCCGCCCTCATCCACTCCATCTTCCTGCCCGCCCTGCAAGGGCCCGGGTCGAAAATGTCCTCCAGCGTCGACATCTCCGCCATCTTCATGAGCGACACCGACAACGCGATCAAGAAGAAAATCAACAAGTACGCCTTCTCCGGCGGCCAGGATACGGCCGAGCTGCAGCGCGAGAAGGGCGGTAATACGAAAGACGATATCTCGTTTCAGTACCTGACGTTCTTCCTCGAGGACGACGACGAGCTGGAGAGGATACGCGTCGCGTATGAGAAGGGCGAGATGTTGACGGGAGAGTTGAAGGCGATTTGTGTGAACGAGTTGCAGACTTTCGTCAGGGGGTTTCAGGAGAGGAGGAAGATGGTGACGGATGAGGTTAGGGATGAGTTCATGCGGCCGAGGAAGTTGGAGTATAGGGGGAATCCGAACCCAGTGCCGAAGGAGGCGAAGAGTGGTGGGAAGGCGGAGGGGAAGAAGTGATTTGGAGTTTCGAGGTTTAGATTCCCTCTTATGGCCATTTCTCGTATGAGATACAGATTTGACACCTCCAGAGCATAAACCCCACATCGCAATCAAACAACCCAGGTACGCCCCCACAGCCCTTCCCCTCCTACTCCGGCCCCATCACCTCCCCTCCCCACCTCCGCCACCCTCCCCCTCCCCCAACCTCACAACCCCCCCCACAAACCCCCTAACCCCATTACTAACCCACACCCCCTCCCCCCCCCTCAAACTCTCCACCCCCACGCACCCCTCCACACACAACCCCCCTTCCAACGCCCACCTCCGCGTCGTCCCCCGATTGCCCCCGCACCCCCCCGCCGGCGTCACCCACCGCCCGCCGCGCCAGAAATACACGCTCGTCAGACTCCCCTCGGTGATTTCGCCCGCGGGATTGTAGAGCAGCACTTCGACGGGGGCGGCGAGGGACGGGATGCGCGCGCGGGAACGTGCTTCGGTGTAGGGGGCTCGGTGGGTGGTTTTGTGCGAAGTGTGGGGTGTGGGGGCGGTGGGGGATGTGTCGAGGAGGATGAGGTAGGGCTGCAGGGGGGGGTGGGTAGGTGGTGGTGGAGGGGTGGGGGGGTAGAGGGTGGTTGGGAAGAGCTGGGTGAGGGTGACGGCGGGCGTGGGTGAGGTTGAGGTTGTGATGGTGCCGGTCGGGGAGATGAGGATGCGGATTCGTAGCGGGGACGGGTTCGGGTTCGGGCTGGGGTCGGGGTCGTGGGTCGGCGGGCTGTCTGCGGTGGCGGTTGTGGTGGCGTCGTGGACGGCTTGTGTGAGGGTTTGGTGTAGGCTCTTGAGACCTGCGTCGGAGGAGAGGACGCTGCAGGCTTGGGGCCACTTGAAGTGTTCTGCGGCGGCGAGCAGGCGGTCCCGGTGGTGGGAGAGCATGTAGAAGGGATTGGGGCCGTTGAAGAGGTTGTTGACTGGGTGGGTTGCGAGAAGGGGGTCGTAGCGGATTGAGGTGAAGATTTGGAGCGGTGGCGGGGCGGAGGAGGTGGTGGGGGACGGTGGGATGGAGGTTGGTGGATCTGGTGAGGACATGGTACTTTCGGATTGTTGTAATATAGAGTTTTTGTTCTTCCTGAGAGGGTAGGTAGGGAAGGGGAGCTTGGAGGGTTGAAGTTACTCGGATGATGAGTCAGGAGAATGAGGGAAGGAAACTTCCGAGGTTGCGGAGATGAATGACATTTGGTAGAGATATGATCCAAGAGTATCAAGCAGAATGAAGCAGGATTACCATTGATGAGGAAAGAAATGAGCGATCGGGCTTCATAAGGGTACCTGATGAAAATGGAGGTACTTGTTTACTCAAGTTTTCAATGCTCTTCCAACGCAAATGAATTTTGTCAAACCAAGAATTGAGATCTAAGGTATCAGAGATTCTTTAGCGTTGTTTACTCCGGGAAGACTTTTCTCCGAGAGCTTCTCATACGGCACACCACACAGTATGGTCTGCCGTATGGTCTGCCGTACTTACGTCTCCGGTCTACGACAAAGTTCGAGTAGTAAACTACCTAAGGTACTCGATACCTGCTGCAGCGTGTTTCTTTCCGTCAGCTACCATATCGCCGTAATTGATTGACGGACCTGTCCGATCTTCTTTTCCGGAGTCTTTCCACCACTGTGTTAACATCATGTCTGGAGAAACTGTTCCAATCCCTCCGCTACGAAATGTTGCACTCGACACATCATCCTTCACCTCACAACAATCATCATCGCTTTGGGACCGGTTATCAACATGGGCATCAGAAAATAAAGCCGTCGTGTATACAATTGCAGGTATTGCCGTGGTTGTGACGGGTGCCGGTGCGGTATACTACTTGTCGGACTCGAGAAGAGGCGCTAGACCTGCGGAGTCGTCGAGTGTTGTCGAGGAGAAAAAGAAACAGAGTAAGAAGGACAGACGGAAAGCGAAGAAGCAGGCGGAGGAGGCGAACAAGGATGTTACGCCGAAGACAGTAGCAGAGCCAGGTACGTTGAGTTGTTTGGTCTGTACAGCAACTGCTAACCCCATCGGCAGAGGAAACTGTGAAGAAAACGCCGACTGTGGAAGCCGAAGACGAAACACCGCACATAGACGAGACAAACGTTGGGAGTCTTTCAGAACAGGTACGCTCATTTACATGTGTGCCTTTCGATGCTGACTGGGAGCAGGAACGCAAGGATAACGCTGCAAAGTTAAAAGCCGCGGGCAACAAAGCTTACGGCTCAAAGAACTACAACGAAGCTATCGATCTATATGGGCAAGCCATCATCTGCAAACCAGATCCGATATTCTATTCCAATCGGGCGGCCTGCTATAATGCCCTTAGTGATTGGGACAAGGTCGTTGACGATACTACCGCTGCCATCGCTCTCGACAATGAATACGTCAAGGCACTCAACCGCCGGGCGAACGCATACGAACACCTTGAGAGGTACAGCGAGGCGTTACTGGATTATACGGCCAGCTGCATCATTGATGGCTTCAGGAACGAGCAAAGCGCACAGAGTGTGGAGAGACTCTTGAAAAAGGTCGCTGAAGAGAAAGGGAAGGCTATCCTTGCCGATAAAGAGAAGAAGCTACCTAGTCCCACATTCGTCACCAATTATCTACAAAGCTTCCGACCACAACCGCCTCCCGAAGGCTTGGACGAAATGGCAAAGTTGGACGAGGAGACCGGGAAAGGGCAGCTGCAGGCTGGCTTGATCGCAATGGCTAAGAAGACCGGCGACAGTTACGAACAGGCAGCTAGAGCTTTCGACAGGGCCGTTGATCTCGGTGACCTTGGAGACAACGAAGCTTTCGCGTACAACATGCGAGGCACCTTCAGGTACTTAAGGGGCGAGAACACCGATGCATTGTCCGATCTCAGCCAGAGCGTTGAGCTTCAGCCTACCTTGACTCAGAGTTATATCAAGCGAGCTAGCCTGCATCTCGAACTTGGTAAAGAGCACGTCATGCCTATAAGGGAAACTCAATGCTGACGATGTTTAGGTGACCGAGAAGCTGCCGCAAACGACTTCGAGCAAGCCATGACACAGAACAAAGACGATCCCGACATCTACTATCACCGAGCTCAGCTGCACTTCATCCTCGGCGAGTTTGCGGAAGCGGCAAAAGACTACCAGAAGTCGATCGATCTGGACCGAGACTTCATTTTCTCGCACATCCAGCTAGGTGTCACACAATACAAGATGGGGTCAATTGCCCCGTCAATGGCCACCTTCCGGAGATGTATCAAGAATTTTGACAAAGTGCCTGATGTGTACAACTACTATGGTGAGCTTCTATTGGATCAGCAAAAGTACCAGGAGGCCATCGAAAAGTTCGACACTGCAGTTGAGATGGAGAAGCAAACAAAGCCTTTGGGTATGAACGTGCTTCCAATCATTAACAAAGCCCTCGCATTGTTCCAATGGAAGCAAGACTTTCAGGAGGCGGAGAAATTGTGTCAGAAAGCATTGATCAGTATGTCAAGTCTCTCCTTCCTCATCTCGCGTCGAAACTGACAGGTTGGCAGTTGATCCGGAATGTGACATTGCCGTTGCAACAATGGCACAGCTTCTTCTACAGCAAGGGAAGATCACCGAAGCCCTCAGATACTTCGAACGGGCGGCAGAACTATCGAGGACGGAGGGAGAGATCATCAACGCCCTCTCATACGCCGAAGCAACAAGAACCCAGCTTGAAGTGCAAGAGAAATACCCGCAACTTGCTAGCCGGCTGCAGGGAATGGGCGGTGGTGGTCTTGCAGGAGCTCCGCTGCGATAGAGACTTGTTCGCGGCTCGTTTGCAGTACGGAAGTCTTTGCATCAGGTAAGCATAACCGTCGCCTCAAAGCACTCTTCCGTGCTTGATGACACGCTCTTTTCTCAACTCAACTCATCGTACATCTCTGATGTTTTGGGGGGGGGGGGCAAAGGTGGACTTCTTAACAGGATTGTACCTACTTCTCTCCTTCGATCATGTTTTCAGTCGTTCAGCAGCCTAGCTTGCTGGATAGCATAGCAGTCTAACCTGTCATTGAGGTGTTACGACAATGTAAGATATCGGGACAATCATATCCCAGCTGCACTGCCCTCTCAGTACGATACAGCACTCACAGTACCTATGACTCATGATATTGTCAAGTAGGGTATGGTACAAACCCCTTAATGGTAAAGGTGTTTGTAGGTGAGGTTTTTGGGATGTTACATGTCACTTTTCGTACGAGTTGCATGTGTTAAGGTAAGGTATCGTAATCGGGTGTCCGCTAAACCATAAATGGGACGACACGCCTCGCTTGACCCCGCGCTAAACCTGTCTGCTGTTGCCTCGAAGCTGTTGTCCTCCTCTTCCCCCCTCTCGCAATCTAGCCTTGATCTAAGCTTACCATCTTCCACTTGTTAAGCCGCCACCACTGTGTTAACTGAAGAGCTTCACCACCTACCTACCTACCTACCTACCTACCTACCTACCTAGTCAGAGACTGTGTCGGTGGCTGCCAGTGTTGTAACAAATTCGGGTTCCTTGGCTAGAGTCATGGTATCGGTGCCGGTCGCGTCTCACCTCACTTGACCCAGCCTGGATATCCCACGTCCCAACACTGAGAGCTGCTCTTAACACAACATCTCACAGTCGAAAGCTCAGCATCTCTTCGTCGACAATGGCGGCAAGTCATCAAGGTTAGCATTATCCTCGTTGAATACAGTCCCCCTTGATCAAGAGCTCTCGACCGAACTCAGGGCTCTGTGAGCTGACTACTACGAACAGTCGTCATTACCCTAACGGCACTCAACTGTCCAGATGAATTCCGCAAAAGAGTGATCACACTTACACCCGCCTTGACGAACATCCCGATCGGCAGATCCTCCAAGAGCGAAGTTAAGAACCTCGCAGCAGCTAAGGATAACGCCTGGTTCGACAGCCCTGTCATGTCTCGGGAACATGCCAAAATCTGGGTATCTCCATCGGAATTGCTAGTAAGGCCATCGGATCTTTGAGTGTTGTCACAAGGCTGACCTGCGTAAGCCTCAGTCCGTCTATCTCGAGGATGTCGGATCTATGCACGGTACCTATGTGCTGGATTGGCGGCTTCGGAAGAACATCCTCCATCGACTGAAGGACGGAGATAGAGTAACATTCGGCATCCAAGTGACTCGTGCACAAGGTACGTCTACTTCTATATCTGCCAGTCTCATCAAACCGGCCTTGTTCCCGTAACCTGTAACAACTCGGCAATGGAGGCTGCTGTCAAATGGATGCATATATGTCCCGCCGCACACTAACCTGATGGCTTTATAGAAACCTTCCCCGCAAAGGCATTCCGCGTCAACCTTGAGTGGCAGGAGTGGATGTAAGCTAGTCTTCTCTTATGTCTTATTGTCCTTGTTGCTGTCATGTGAGCTCAACGATCATACGTCACAGTCCACCGACCCCAAAGTCGAACTCTCCGGCGAAATCTAGTCCCAACGTTACCCATTATGCGATGCCTGACGACACTCCAGACGCCGAGCTCTCACATGAGCCGTCCATCCGTTTCCATTGTCCTTCGTCGCGAGACTCCTCTATGCCGAGATCAAACTCCTCTGTCGCTGGAAGTATTGCAGAAGACGACCTGGATGAAGAGGTTCATGACGATGATTTAGAGGCTCTTCGTCAAGTGGAAGAAGAGTCACCGTCACCTACGTACTCTAGATTACAAGCTTCAACTAATTTGACGAAAGGGGGAAAGGTCATCGATCAAGACGCTTCCTCGAAAACGACAGATAATGGACAGGATGATCCGCACAATGTGGCCAGAAGTGGAGTTGGAAACTCCGAGCACAATCCTATACAGCTTGATAATGATAACCGTGTACAAGACGTGGTGGTGGATCAAAGTGACGAAGAAGCACCTGAGGTTGTCAGCAGTCTTAGAGTGTGTGATGTTGTCCGTCCCGAACAGCAGGTTGTACCTCTGCCGTATGGCTACATCTCAGAACCTGCCGCTATCCATGGGCAACCGAATGACTTTACGGCCAACGTTGGTGAGGACTCTGATGGGTTCCAGGTCGCAGACATGAGTGATGAAGACGATCTTGAATATACCGATGAGGAAGGTACCGATCAAGTTCTTCGCCATCATCGAGAGCAAAACAAGGTCTACCAATCGACGTACGTTGAAGTAGATGAGGAGGATGAAGATGCCAGCGGCTCGATAGGCGAAACCGAGGATGAGGCTGTTGATCCGAGTCAATCGGCGTTACGAAAGGGTAACAATGGAAATATCCGGAAAGGATTAGCTCATCATCTGGACACACTGCAATCGAATTCTTATCCGGACCTCTTGGTTGACCATACACAATACCAGATTTATGGTGTTCCGGAAGCAGCCACAAGCCCTATTCTGGGTAGCGGTCATAGCAGTCATGGCAGTCTGCCTTTGCATGATAGAGCAGTACCTGGCCTCCCAAAGCTATCGCAGCGAGCCCCGAGCCCTTCCGATGCTGCTATGGCCAAGACCAGCTCCGCGAAGGACTCACAGCTTGTCCTTAGCCCGAGTGCGCGCTACATACATGGTCAGAACGGCGCACGGACAGTACAGGACACTCACAATGACAGACCGATATCCGTTGGTAATAAAACGGTTACTAGCACCGAGGATATCTTATATCCTACTACACGAAACCCTCCATTGATCAGCTACGGCACTAGTCCTGAATATAGCATAACCTGGCAAGCCCTTACTAGAGATCAAACACACTACAGTGATGGGCCGTTCAGAAACGACGCCAATCGTATTCCCTCTTCGTTTGGGCGCGTCGGCAGCACGCCCAAGCCCCTCGCTCAGGACACAGCTTCTGATACACCAAATCCTAGAGGCGAGGATGCACACCTGCTCGACCATGAAAGCAGAGTTGCTGGAACCTGCGACAGGTTCTTCAACGAGGAAGGTTCGAGGCAGCCAGGACATGAACGCCTCCCCGCTGACCCGTACTCTCACGGCCCAACCAATAGACTTGGAAGTGCCATGTCATTTGCCACTCCTACCAACACACGCAAGTTTTACGATCAACCAAACTCCTCACCAGCAACGAACCGAGCAACAACAGGACTCTCAATCGGCAATATTGTTGTAACTGAATCCGTACAAAGCCCCTCAACCGTGCTTGGAACCAAGAGAAAAGCGGACGAGATATCGAATGATCTGGAGGATGAGTCGATCTCCTCACCTTACATGTCTCAATTTAGGGGGACAGAGTCTACTCTAGACGATTTCAGCCTACCAGACGCTCAACCCCGGGACATGAGCGAGTTGGTGACCCAGTTGAAGTCCACCCAGTCAACGGAATCTTCACTGGTACCGAGTCGCTTCGATGTGACGGGAGCCACCCGAGACCGACGGCCCACCAAAAGAGTCAAGACTATTGCCAAATGGATTGGTACTACAATCTTGCTTGGCGTTAGTGCCGTGGTAACTATCGCCGCCACTGCTCCCCAGTCCGTTTGGGACGAAATCGATCGCGAAATGGGGCTAGCGTGACCATCGCATTGAGCTTTAATCTTTCACATTTCTCAGCCAATTTACCGGGATTTACACAATTCGTGATGAGGTGTTTAGACAGAGACGTGACAGGGGGGCGCGCTAGGTGGGATCTTGATTGGTCATCTATGATTCTTCGTATTGGCGTACGTTCACGATCATCACGAGATATAGTGTTACGAATTTCCTCTGGTGGGGTCCATCGGTCTATCAAGTCTGTCCTTGGCTCTTTGGCTGATCGATCGCCTCACCCTCTGTCTTGCTTTTTGATATTAGAGGGGGCGAGCCTCCTAGCACGAGCTTCTCAGCTAATGCCAGTACTACTTGTGGGCTTCTAAAGCGATCAAACACCTCTCCTTCAATGGTTCCCATTAGCTGCTATGCTTCGGCCCTCAGTGAAAGGTTACAAACAGAACGACTAGCGGATGTTCATGCATGGCCATCGCCAAGTGTCCTACTGTCAGAGAGTGAAACTAGACTCGAACATGAATGTGCCTTAACGACCTCGACCGGCATGTTGGCACTTTGCAGACCTGCAGATCTGCAGGGATCTGTTGTACAGTTGATTCCACTGCGAACCGGCGTCGTCATCGTCTGGCCGGAGCTTTGAGCGGTGAGGTCGCCTGCTCTGTTCGCGAAGTGACTGCTCAACATGGTCCCAATCAGAGAGAGCCACTCGAGGCGAGCCAGCACAGCATGATACGATCACGTGGCTGCCATGAACCGCACCTGCAGAGGTCCGCTTTCAGCCTTTCTTCCCAGGGTACATTAAACATCCGTCGGCGTACACGGTAGGTTATTGGACAACGGCTAGTTGCATGCAGACGTTGTGACCCGAAGGTGATGATCGACTCCTGGATACGTGATCGCATCATCTCCGACCTCATGCTTGGGCTCGCCCAACCGCCTTGAGCTCCTCGAGCTCAACCGTCGAGTAGCCGCGTTCCTGCCTTGACTTGTCGATAAGTGCAGGGCAGTGTAATCGCCAAAACATCTCATGGAATGAACCACAGAATTCCTTGAGGAAACTGAGATAGTGAAGGATACGCTTCATGTACCAATCGACCTTACCAATTCCTATTACATGCAAAGAAAGGTTACTTTCTTGTTCTCCCGAGGAAACCTATTCCAGCTACCCGTCTTACAGGCCTAGCACATGGTGTAGAGTTACACCCTTCAAAGGATCGAGACAGACGGCCAGGCGTGTTCGATTCCGATCTGACACGAGGCACCCTACAACCACGCGCAAACCCCAACGGAGATATAGCTCTCTCAGGAGGGATAGGCTTCCTGCGTGGGTTCCAGAAATGCCCGCGTACGCGACTGTCAGACCTACCCGCGTCGCACACATCAGTACCGATCGTTTCGAAGGGGTACCGAAGTCGGGCCGATCGTCCTGCAGGGCTCTGAATTTGGGCCACCGGTGCAGTCTACGCTTGACAGGCCATCCTAGATACGAGATTGCTTGACACAGCATAGCGCCATCGTCACTTCTCGTGAAAGATGACAGGCCTGTCCTGTCACGATGCCATTCGGATTCTTCCAATCAGGGACTTTTGCGAACGCCATGCCGTCCGTGGGCAAGCTCGCCGTGCGGGCGGTGAGAAGTACAATCTACTTCTAACAAAGTCAGTATGACCATCGACTTCGTTGCAATGTACGTGTACTTGCTCCCTCGCTGTCCCTGACGTACTCGTTCGAGTCCCGAGTCTGTCCTACGAAGCCGTCAAGCTGCGGTAACATGGTACGGTGCGGTGCCAGGGCTATGCGACTCGGCGACTTGGTTCGGTAACATGGGACTGAAACCCTAGACACTACATTGCACGAAGCAGATTCAATCACCAGTCTTCTATCAGGCTATTGACCTCGGTCGCCTCGTCGCACGGTAACACCAACGCGTGTTGATACTGCGAAAGCCTTCGAACAGAAGGAGTTAGGGCTCGCCGACATCGCTACCTTACGATACCACGTTTTGCCCGTATAAGGAATACTCATATAGAAAGCTTTTTGGAGGGATCATGGCGCTGGAATCACATATTCCAGAATCACCGGACTCTTCCAGCAGCGGCCATAATCAGCCTTCAACCAATCAACAACAGACTACGAGATTCTATTCTCGACTCCTCAAGTCCAGTCATAACATTGACTCACTAGCCGCCAACCCTTACGTACGAGTCTCAAGAGCTTCAATTCTATTTCATCCCCCCCCACCATGGCCCACACCGTCCCCTTTCCCCAACCCTCCTCTTCAGCAACCACGGACAAGGATCCAAAACACAAATCATGCATCAGCGGCCGCACCATCCTGACCTGCGCTTCCTGTGCCGGGAATCCTCCACGGTTCGTCTCTTTTCTGACCCATTCGATTACCATTCCATATTCATCCTCTTCAACTTCCTTTCTCGGGCTTTGGAGCATGTCCCTGGTATGCCTTGACCAACTGCTGACGTGGGCGATAGAGGTCCAGATTGCGCGACGTGCGAAGGGAGGGGCTTCATCGCGGTTTGGTGCGGTCATTGTTTCCCTGCGAAGGCTGGAGGGAGTGGGGGAAAGTCGGGATCATAGGGTGCACATTCGGAGCTCTGCGGCGGAGAACGACGGTCTGTTGGCTCGGAGTAGGGCGTCTGCTGTACTTGTCGTGAGTGGATATGAAGGGGCTTGGATGGGAGTTGGTTGAGTGGAGTACTGGCCACTCGTACTGTTACTTACTCATACTTTAACACTACATCACAGCAAGCGGATGGATTGAATTGCTCTTCGTGGGTTGAAGGTAACTTCGTTGCCTTCTGCGGCGTGACTACTGCATCGAGTTGACACCCAGCTATTTGTCCCTTCACCCCAATCCTTTTCCTCTCTGACCCAGCCCAACTACATACATGCAACCTCCCCATAGCCTGCCGGACTCAAACGGATTATTGCCCACGACTACTTGTACCTACCCACACCCACACAGCCTTCCACGCCACCGTCTATATACTATTTTCCTAACTTCCAAGACTTTAAGCGATTCACTGTTGTAGAACTACAGAATATGACTTGAGATCATGTGACTTTTGACACATCTATACTATAATCACTATAAAGCAAGACCCCTAGACAAGGCCCCTAAGCAAGTGCTTGAGCGAGAGCCTAAGCAAGTGCCTGAGCGAGTGCCTTGCATAGAGATCTTGCTTAGTCAGAAGTTTGTGCTATCACTCACCTCAGTGTGTGAATCGGTCCGTAGAAAGTTGTTCCTATTCATTTACACTATGTAGAGTATATATAGGAAATGATGACTAAGACATAAATAGAGACACTTAATAAGAGATGAGTAAGCAATGATATTACATTCTTTTCTACTGCACAGTCACAACAGTCTGCTGATGTGAATGCAGAGATTTGCTTAACATTCTGTAAAATTTCTGTCTGCAATTCACATTCACATTGTTTTATCTCACTTCACATCACTATTGTCATTCAAAAGCAGCTAGAAGTGTAAGTCATTGTCATTATAATAATAAGATAAATTATTCACTGTTTACACTGTCTGTCTATATCATTAATTACAATTTCTTAAAAAAAATTCTCTTTTTCTTTCTTTAATTTTTAATCACACTTCAACTTCTATTCACTTTTCTTATTGTACTTATCAATTTTTATTTGCTCTACTATCATGTAAGCTTTTCATAATTAATTTATAATGCATTATTAATGATCTGTAGATCTATCTTTTAAGTCTATATTCTGTATGATTTTGTCATCATCACTTTATTGTTAAATATAAGTGATAACAATTCAAATCATCACAAGTCTGCTCTTAATCACTCTCATAAAATCACTGAACAGTTCTGTTATAAAAAAGATACAAAAACTTCTTCTTACAATATGTTGTCATCTCTGTTTCAGTTTAAAAGCTAACAATACATAAAATTAATTAAGCATTTTACTTTTAATACTGCTTTCTTTTCTTTCTTTAATAAATCAATTATTAATTAATTTAACTTCTTATTACTTAATGTTCTGATCAATCTGTCATTGAAGAATTGACTTAAGACTGAGCTTAAGATGTTGTTAATAATTTAGTAATTAATTTTATGCATTAATATAAATCTAAATCATTTTTGCACTCATTAAACATATTGTGAAGCTGTTGTCACTCATATTTATAAGAAATGTGAGTTAGCTGTCTGCAATAACTGTGTACATAAAGACAGATCATTTATGATATATATTTAAGCTAAATTTAATGACTGTTATCTTCTCTGTAATTTGTGTATGAACTGTCATTGAGATATACAGAGTATTTAATGCAGCTTTTATAAGTATGAATCTATACTAATATGATGACTACTTATTATTTTAAATTATACAGAGTTTAAATTTTCTTTATCTGCTAACTTAATAACTTCTCATCATTATTATGTTGTTACTTTATTCACTATCTTTGTCACTATCATCAGCAACATTATACTTTTCATTAACTACAATTACTCATCAGTCAAGAATGTTTTGAGCATTGTAAATAAGTTAAAGATAATTATTAAGATTCTTTATTGTTGAGTTAAAAAACTTAACATTAATGTATTTATTGTTCTGCTTACACTGCTGTCTCATCTGTGTCAGTTGTGTTCTTACTCACTATTGTGTCATTGCAGTGAACAGTAATTTTGCTTTGAATATAATCTATACTCAGTTTATAGCTTTTTTTTTTTTTTTTTTTTAATAGATAGATAATTAATGAAATTGCTTTGCTTCTGATACTATCATCTTCTAATTTATAAGAGTCTTTTTCTTAAGCCTTTTATGTAGATTATATAAGCTTATATTTCTTTCACAAATCATTATTAAATCACTATCAATTCTTATTGAAGTTAAGACTTTTTGATCTTTCTTTTTAGCTTTATTACTTGTTTACTTTGACTTTAACTCATTATGTTGTTGTTGCAAATCTTTATTGAGTCATTTTTAATTATTCAGTTTTTTCTTAATATCATATAATGTCAAAACTTCTACTCTCTTCTGATTATGTCTCTCTTCTATCATAAATGTTAAAATTAAGTCATTAATATCTCTTTAACTTTCAATAGTCTTCTGTAATGTATTCATTACATCATTTACTTCAGTCAAGATCAGTTCAGAAGAAGCAATACTTTAATGTGCTTTTGAAATATTTTATAATGAAAGTATAAATAAATTTATTTATTCATAATATTTTTATATCTTACAAATTGTCTTCTAAAAGAGATCTTCTCTCTTCTTTATTAAGAGTTTATGTAGTTCTTTCTTTTATCTGTGATCTCATTTGACTCAAGATATAATTGAAAGTTCTTTGTAAAAAAAACAATAATGACTCTTTTTATTTAAGAATCTTATTAACTTTAAGACTCAATTATTATATAAATAATTTAACTCATTTTAAACTGCTCTGCAGCTCTGAACTAGCTCAAAATTCATTAACATTAAAGATATATGCTTTTACAAATTAATTATTATGAATTAAATTTCATAGAACATGTTCTGTGAGCATTTTTAATGCATAAGTCTCTAATAAATGAGTTTTCAATATCTTATAAGACTTAAATCATTTAGCTTTAAACTTCTAAGACTCTTCATTTTATATAAATACTCAGTCTTCTTTCTTTGTAGTGTTTAACTGTACTGTTTCATTATGAATTATTTTTGATTTAATAATCTTTTATAAAAGAATTTCATTAACAGTTATTTAAACTGTCTGTATTTGCCTAATCTATTTTAACTAATCTTCAAAGTCAATTTCTCTCAGCAGTTAGAAATTGTTTAAGTTGTCTGATAATTGTAAGTTTATCTTATACAGTAGATATAATGAGCTCTGTTTAATTGTATTATAAGCTTAAATTTAGTGTACATATGTTTTAAAAAGTCTGCACAGTACTGAAACTATAGAAATGACACTTCATTATTGTTTTACTTTTAAATTAAATATAAGTCATTCAATTCTGAATCATAATGCAGTCAAAATTGATTCATCACATCATTTTTATATACATACTGTTACGGCCATACCCAGTAGAGGTTATGTAGTAACTAGATATACGCGGGTACAGCGTATTCACGGGTATAAGGTCGCCCGGCTCGATATGCTCGCGGCGACCTCAGCGAGGCGATAGACCTCTGG
>JAABUY010000465.1_pt1 | contig 70678 bp, 74 predicted proteins | sample 5560271 | NCBI WGS metagenome assembly JAABUY01 (sample SAMN10711886, study PRJNA513374) | rock metagenome | isolation source: Antarctica rocks | place: Antarctica: Victoria Land, University Valley | reverse complement strand
TTCCGCCCGGAGGCACTACGCCTAAAGGGCTCTAGCGCTATCATCCTGTCAAAACTATTGCTACGTCCATGTCCCACAAAAAGCCCTTACTGAAACGTCTTTTCCTTGCTATCTTCTATACTCATTAGGTTGTGAATATCTGCTGATTACGCAGTCCTTCAACGGGCAACAATCGCTTACATAAGGAGGGTCAGCATAGGCCCAAGTTGCATTCTAGCACGATGACCAGGTAAATAGGTGGTTACTTGGATGTATAATACCAAGGTAACTTTTCCTTACTGTATTTACATTACTCTGATAGCACAGAGTGCTTGACAGCCAGTATTTTGGTGCAGCAGGTAAAGCGGCAACATTCGCCTTCTTCGAGTCACATAATGGGTTTAGTAAGCCCAGTCCATTGATACGGGTTAAGGTACTGGGCTTGATATGGTGACAGAAGGTCAGATTTATTCATCTACGTCTCCTGTCGCTGTCACGACCGCCGTGGCTATAGTAGTCCCGACTTCTGCTTCTTCTCCGAATATCGCGAGCACCATGCGATATGCGGTCTCTTTCATGTGGAACAAATGGATTCGGGCTCCTACTACGCGAATGTTGTTTTCGTGAAGTTTCGTAAAAGGCGTCCTTGTCCCTATGCCCCCTTCGTATCTCGTCCTTGTCGAAAACCATACCATAACCATGGGATTTAACTCCCCGGCTATCCATCGCTCTATAATGACGCTTTTTCTCTAGATTTGAGATGCCACCAAAGCCACCTCCACCTCTAGCCCGCTTCGTGTTTGTTGCGGTCCGCCATGTATCCGAAAGTTTGGACACCTATCCCACAATCTGGTCAGGCGAATCACATTTGTATGCAGTATGATAGGTAACGTACACTTTGTGAGAAGTCTACATGTATGCGATGATCATCAATGAGCACGCCCTGCATCTTAAAATATGCCTGTTCGCAGTCTTTCTGATTCTCGAATTCAATGAAGGCATACTGGAGACTCTCGCTGGTGCGCTTGTCCCGTATGACTTCACAAGATAGAATTTTGCCAAAGCGGCTAAAGATCAGGTCTAGGTCTTCATCTGTGATTGGAAAGAAGTCAGCCTTGCAGCTTGGAGAAGATCCGTACCCTGTTTCACTTGCCTTGTGTCACAGGATTGAGTTTGCAAACAAAGAGCACGTTTTCTGGCGGCTTGACTTCCGCAAATGGTAGGTCCCCGACCATCTCCAAGGTCAGAGCCTGAGCCCTTGCTTCCCGTTCACGCCGAAGCTTCTGTAATGCTTCCTCGTCTGTGTTCTCCGTGAGCTCCTCGTCGTCTGCGATACGAACTGTAGCTAGCTGTGCTTTCGATGGTACAGGGCTCTCTTGCGGTTCCACCAAGCCGGGAGGGTCTTCGTAAGGATCGTCAAGCACTACGGTATGCCGAATCCTAATGTCCTTTAGTGGTCTTCCCCTGTCATCGCAGAACGCCTCGTTAACTTTTTCCAAGGCATCAAACCCTTCCACAACTTTACCGAATATGCCGGCCTTGCCATCTAGATAGTCAAGGTTGTCGCCAAGAGTAATGAGGAACTGACTGCCGGCTTCTCTCTTTTCAGGGTCTAGTGCTCCGGGTACTGTTGCCATGCTCACTGTCCCTCTTTCTGTGTGCTTGAGCTTTGGGTGCAGTTCTGCTGCGAATGTCTTCTTCGAGGGCCCTTGCAGCAGCCCCCATATCGAAGAGCCTCCATCACTGTCGACTGAATCGGGCCCGATAGGATCTCCGGTTTGTAGCGAGAAGTTCTTTTGTACGTTGTAGATTGGCGAGAAGTTGTAGTACTTGATCTTGCAGAGCTTGAGGAAGCTAAAGCCAACGCGCGTGGTCTTAGTTGCTATACTCAGCTACTTCATGACAAAGTGACCGCGGGTGCACAATGAAGCCTAAAGAAAGCGGAACTTACTTCTCGCAGGACCTGGGGGCCAAGTCGACGAGCAGGTCAATGACGATATCGCCCACTGAAGTTTCAAGTAGCACACTCATATTCTCGTCCCGTTGATGCCTCAAGGAAGTTCATGCGTGTCAATGATCATGCCGGTACCTTACCTACCTTAGGTAGGTACAGTATGACCTTGAGTTACGTTAATCTAATCTACTGCGCTAGACCATACTAGGATAAATTGACCGTGACCAATGTCACTGACCACAATGCTTAGGTCAGGTAAGGAGAGTGTTACAGCAAGTAACGTTGAGGTAACCTTCGTACGAGTACGAGTACGGGTCCGGTTAACATTCTACGATGCTCCGTCGCTCGAACTTCGATCTTTGTTGAACAATGCCAGACTCCGCTGATGGTCCGTGGAGAAAGCTAAGGTACCTACTGTATCTGATAATGAGAGGGCCAAGGCATTGACGATTGGATTCTAGACGGGTTCACAACGATACTCGTACTGAGGATCATACTGCGCACAAGCTCAACGATGCAGGAACCCATTCTTTGTCGCCTTCTGGCGTTAATGAGGAGAGAGACTGGCACTTCAAGTAAACCAAATGACAGGAACAGCGCCACACCATCAATGGAGAGCTCTCTCAGAGTCGAGAGTCGGGTTTTGATCAGCCATGGAAAGAAGCATGCTGTCAATGCTGCAGCAAAAATAGCCCTTTTCTTTTGTGATCGCTGCCAGCAACTACTTTCTTGCAGCCTTGATCGCGTATCCCTTCGTGTAGCGTGGCTCAATCTGGTTAGCATTGATGAAGGCTTGTGTTGTAAGACTGTGCACAACATGAGTTTCAACGCTCGCTGGGGTACATTGCAGATAAGGGATGCTTCTATGCGCCGGAATTCTGCACGATCTACAGAGATGCTGGCTATCTTTGCACGTGGGGTGGTGCCGCTCACCGTTGAACTGTTTCAGCAGCGCTCGATTCATATGGCAATGATGCTCAGCGGGGCGTTTATGATATATCAGACCGGCACAGCTGTGGCAGGAGATGTACTGCAGCCGGCGACATACTCAGTCTCGAACGCTACATACGGTAGGTTTTTCCTCCGGAAATCTGCTCTCTTTGCATTGTGATACTACGCGCTGCTCACAGACATCCGTCGAGGCTGGCGCTTAACTTATTGCTAAATTATGAGCAAAAAGGGCCCCATTATACACATAATTTCAGCCATAACCACGTCCAGCGGGAGTGTATTTGCCTAACCTGATACTTTGCTGATCGATTTCATATGCAAGGACCACGGTCGCGGAGGAGACAGCGAGCGAACCATGGCTGCGGATACCTATCCGCCTCGTGGAACATTACCGGCTCGGTCCGCATGCGACATGTTTGCTGACATCCTATCCAATAGCTTTGACAGAGAGACTATATACAATATGACATTCAGAGACATCAATCACTCATCAATCTGTCCTTATCATCTGTCACTCGTTATCACCTAGGTGCGCTGAAAAAGGAGATCTTTTTAGCAGCTCCATCAATGCTCTTTCAGAAGATCAACACCTTGCAGGGACATGGATGGGACCAACGGTTTCTGATCGATGGGCGGACCTGCTCCAGTTCCCAGTCTTTCAATACGTCTTGCATCTTCCGAATCTTGATCTACGAAAGCTGCCCTAGATCGGCTCTTCATTCCTAGTAGAGCGGCATGGGTATTGGCTAAACCCAAAGTCCCAAATATGCCCCAGGGTTCTTGTTGCGAGACAAATTTTAGGTCCTTTTGGGCAATCTTCTTTGTCGTTTCGATTCAAAGCTTGGAGATCTCCAGCTGAGAGTCGTGACTGCCCAGAAACCATCGTCTGTTGGAAGCCTGGCAAATTGGAATCGGTCCGTTGTTACTCCCGTAAAATGTCGGAAGCTCTACGGCGAGCATTCACAATGTAGGTTACACCACAACGGGATTTAGTATTTGATCGCGTTGCAAATATTCGAGTGGTTTTGAACCAACTACAATTTGCAAACCTGAACTGACAAGTCACAAACGATTCTGTTTGTACCGGTGTTTTGTACGACAGGCTATGCCGCCATGGTATCTTGCGCTCAATCGTACGATATGGGGCCGAAACCAGACACCAAGCCACTACAATCTGATACCAGCTAAAGTTCAGGTCCAGAGTCACAAAATATTATCCTGTTGACTGACAGCTCCCTGTCTCTCTCAACTGGTCAGCATGGCTGGCATGTCAAGCGGAGAAACGAGGAACTAGTGGAAAGCGCTGCTTGGCGATGTTTGCTTTGCTTTGTGCTGAAGCGCACAGGTTGGATTTTCGACTATCGCCACAAAGAAAAGCCCGGCAAACATATGGTAATTAGGCTCGCAATGTCCATCACTCTAATAGATTGAGATCGCTGTACCAGCTCAGAGACCGACAAACGCTCTCTACGGTTACTTACGGAGGTGACATGTCAAAGCTGGTCAAGCATAGAACTTAATGATGGAGGGTTGTCGATTGCTAGTCTCTTGTCAGTCTTAGTTTGATCGTGCCCTGGTTTGTTTCACCAGGGTGAACCTGTCTTGTTTCTCTGTGCCTCTGGGGAAGGCGTCTTCATTGGAGGTCAGGGCTTGTGTTGCAGATTCAGAAGGCTGGCGCTGCTCTCCTGCCCTTTCTCATTTACAGAAAACCTGAGAAGCACACGTGCAACGTTTCACCTACTCGGCAGTGCTTGCAGCTGCATAATTCACCGTTGCCTTTGTAGTAGGACTTCAGCTCTCCACTTGATATTGCTCCTTATCTGCACCTTCCCGCGCATGCAGCTTCCCGAAATGTGCCTGAAAGAGCTTAGGCAGAACTAGAGCGTGCAAGTCGGAGTGCCCTCAGCACCGAAATACTTCTATGGCGAAGAAAATCTTCCTGCTGGGCGATACTATGATGCATCACATCATCTTGTTTAGATGCTTGCAGCATATTGGATCCACGTTGAAAGCCCTGTGAGAGCAATCAGTATGCTTCTCATGGCCCAATGTCATCTTAGTCTTTCCCTGTCTACTTATAGTAACAAGTCATCAGCCACTACCTCATTATCGTTTGCTACTGCATTCAGCGTTCTTTTCTCTCTTCTTACAGCTGTGATTTTGCCGTGTAGGCTCCGAAGAAACCATACCAAACGCCAGACATTGGATGAATTCAAGACCTCCACGTGTGTCTGGTTTTCGACGCAAACTCTTCCATTGTTCCCATCATCTTGTTGCATTCAGCCTTAGTGAGTACGAGCTGCCTGCCCAAAGGATTCATGCGGTTTCATCGAAGATCTGGATCACTAATTGCCCGTCAGATTATGAGTCGGCCGTTGTATGGTAACCTGGGAGAGGTGGACTACTTTCGTCGCTCCAGCCGATCCATGCCGCTGGCTATTTCCCATGGTGCTCGCGACGAGGCAAGATCGTACCCTTTCGGACCTCGTGGTAGTGGAGGAAGCTCAGGGCCAGATTGCGAAGGTGACAAAAACGGGAGTCAGCCAAGGCGCCGGATTGCAGTCGCTGTAAGCAATCTACATCACCGTCTTCCTACCTGAGTCGTTGCATGGTGCTAACGACAAGGGCACTTACCAGTGTGGAAGGTGTAGAAAGAGAAAAATCAAGTGTAGCGGAGACCCAGAGAACGGCACAGGTTGCGACAACTGTAAAAGTGCTGGCGCCGATATGGGACAATGCCAGTTTTTAAGGGTGCAGTGACTAGACACCTGTTTCTACTCGGTCAGCAGTTGACGCGTGGATACGAACAGGTCAATTCTATAGACTGCGCAACATCAAGTGGTTCCGTTTGGCCCTATCCTTCGAGTGGCTCCGTGAGCGCGTCGGCAATGTCACAAATCGGCAGCAGTATGGGCCCTTATTCCATCGGTCAAGCTCCTTCACTAGCCCCTATGACGCCAGCCTCTTTCACAGCGTCCAGCCACTATCCGCGTACACCCTCCGGTCACAATTACACATTTTCAGCTCCGCCGACCAGGCAGGTTTACGCACCAGCTTATGGAATGGGTTACGGAGACGACCTTAGCGACGCATATAGTCAACAATCGCCACCGTACATGCTTCCAAGTCAAGACACTCTGGGCATGAATAATTTCTATGGCTCCCAAGACGCGCTGCGAACCTGGAACCCGATCAGTCAAAGCAGTAAGATTTCCCATAGTGGACTTTTCCTCGACCAAGACTCTCCACCTTCCTACGGAGTTTCTCAGCTCTCATACCTTTCTTCTTCAGTACCTCGTCAATCTGCTGTGACAACTGATGCATCGTCCTTCTTTCCTGCAATGACATCTTTAGTCTCTTCTCTGCCAATGGCCGGTTCAACTGGGGATAGGACTCTACCGAACCCAGCGGCCGGAAGACCGTATATGCAACAAGGGAATATGAACGGGTTCTCTCACGGGAACACTGTTGACGCTATCCCGTTAAACTCGTATGGTTCGTCACAGGGACTTACCTACAAGTCTACTGCCCCTTGGGGACCGGAAACGGTTACGACGGCCGGCAGTCAGAGCTCGACAAGCACCATGTCCGGGACAAACATGCTCATGGATACGTCGAGCTCAAAGTCGTCAACGGCCAATCCGCAAGAGACGGCCTTTGGATATATCGCGCTCTCCGGCACTCCCCCTGCTGATCTATCGGCTCCTGCCATTGTGTACAATACTCCGCGGTTACCGAATTCGGTCACGAACCCTAATCATCCCAGTTCTGTTATGTCTTCACTACCCAGGACCTCTTCGAAAGATTCTTTGCTCCAAAGCCATGGGTCATCTTCTAATCTTTATAGCTACAGTAACGATACCACCCCGAAACGCGGGTCGTTTGGCAACTCAGCGACTTCCGACGGCACTTTAGTGAGTGGACAACAATACACTCGTTTGCGTCACCCCAAGCCTCAACATACTGCTTCCTCAAACGCGCATCGTCGAGACTCGTTCGAGTCACGATCTCGGGTGCTTCCTCGAACGTCAATCTCAAGCATCAGTAACGCACGAGGATACTGATGCAGGTCGCCTAGTCTTCTCAGTCATCACTTGGAGAGTTTCTCCAGTCAATAGCAATCTTGGGGTCCTTCTTAGTCGCCGGTCAGTCTGTCGGTCTTTTCACAAATGGTAGGACTGTCGTTACCATATACTAGACTGTTGGTTAGGGGTTTCCTATGCTGGGGTCAGAAAAGCTACCTTATCCAGTTCCTCTTGTTGGAGTCTCCGGATATGGATTGTTAGGGCTAAAGAGATAGCAGGGATACGTGCCCGATGGCGGGTTTTGCGCTGGGACGATGAGCAATTGCAATTAGGCGACAATGTTTGGATCATTACTTTTACTTACGTTTCACATTCTTTCCACCTCCAGTTCGGGTTGTACTCTTTACAAACTAGGGACTATGTAATATCAGACCGAGCTGAGGCGCCATACACATTTGACTGCAGAAGAGGTACGACTAGATTTGGCCCTACGATTTAGCCCGCTTTCGATAGCTGGGTACGATACACCCGACTCCTAGCATACTACCTATCGCCGAAAATCTTGGATATCCCTTGAGCAGTGTGGGTGACTAAAGCGGTCACATCAAGTATCGTGTAGACAAAGCCCTTTGTCTTCCTACAAGGAAAGACCTTTTCCTTCCAGCTCCGAGAGCTTTTGGCACACTGCACAGTTCCAGAGTTGTCGCACTCTTCGAGTCGACTGCTTCGAAAATAGCTGGTAAATAGAAGCTCCTGCTCAGTCAAAGAGGAAGAAGGCTTCTCGAACGGGAAACAATGTACAAATCTCTGTTAACTTGTTCCCCGGCGGGTCTGAAAGGCTCTTTGTTCATGAAGATGAAATCGTACAGAGCAACAAAGATGTCAACTGTCTTTGTCTGGTCATTGTCTACATTGTTCTCATTGTTCGTCCTATCTATATAACACCGGTCGACCAGCTACTATCTTCCTCTCCCCATCCACTCTGGAACATCCAAGATCTCTCTACTGGCATTCATTCATCACAGAATCGAATACCTCTGAGAAATCTTCGACTCCATTCCACCGGATCACAACTCATTTACCAACCACAGCACCCAAGCCCTAACTCCCAAAGCACGCACCCTCAGCCCACACCCTCCCAACCCACCCCCCCCGTCACCACATTCCTCCGTAGCCATGTGCTACGGATCGCAGGAATACTTCATCAGCTGCCGGCACCCAGGCAACTTCCACGTCAGCCAATACTGCCACAACTACTACAACGGCTGCCAGGCGCGGATCGAAGAACAGACCATCCACCTCGATGGCTTCTGCCCAGGCTGCCAACACACCGCCTACACGGAGCAGCCTCGCGGGCGCGTGGACCGTCCTCGCGACGCCACGGCGTGGCGCAGCTTCCAGGAGATGGCCGACCACTACACCCGCATGATCGACGCCGCCGAGGAACGCCTCGCGGACGCGCAATACTACTACGATCACAACCCGCACGGCCGCCGGGAGGGCGTTGAGCTCCGGAACGCGCAGCAGGATCTCGAGGATGCGAAGCGCGGCTGGGACAGGGACCGGCACACCTTCATGGCCGACGAGACGGCGGATAATGATCGCAGGGCCTACGATGATCAGGCCTACTATGGCTTCCGTGACATTCAATGGTGAGAGGCCCTAAGTGAGGCAGATTGCTGACTTTTCTTTATCTTTAGGGCGGAAATGCATCTTGATTGGATATTCATAGCTGAGGGCTGGATCTGCTGGATAAATTGCAGCTTACATAGAGTGGCATAAAGAGCCTATGAATGAATCTGATATTCAATCGATGATCCTGAACCAGTGATAATTCCCAGAACCAATGTGACCCATGTGATCCCACTAATAGACTGATGCACGAACCTCGTAATAGTGAAACACGTAGCAGTAGGCGAAAGGTCAAACCCAGTGATCAAGTATCAGGATTGAATCGTAGAGTGTGAATGAGTTCGAATTGGATCAATCTGTAAGCTAAAGCACCAACAGCATCTAGTTGTGACATAGGGCTTTTATCCACGTGTCAACCGTAATGCAAGTATAGCGGATTGGTATGTAGGTACACAAGCATGACCGTCCCAGGTTCTCCCCATACTCGAACTCGAACATCGCCTCTAAAGCTGCCATACCACCATCGTCTATTTCTTTTCCTTCTTCTTGGCCGCACCCTTGACCTTCGCAGTACCCCGAAGTGTCTTGGCACGGTTCTTGCGTTGCTTGCCTGTATATCAGAATGATCAGATCCATCCCGTTCCATTTCCAGGCCAACACAATGTTATACGTACGTTGTTGTCTGCTCGGCTTCTCGATCTTGGTAGCTGCCCCAATCCTAACCAACCGGTAGTGTGGTTCGAACTTCTTCAACGCTTCATGCGAGTCGTAGATTAGGGCGAACCCAGTACTCTTTCCGCCACCGTATTGCGTCCGGAAACCGAAGACGGTGACTTGGTCTTTGTTTGCTTTGTAGAGTTCTGATAGCTTCGAGCGGAGTTCGTCCTTGGACACGTTGGCGCGGTTTGGGTGGAGGACGTCACTTCATCAGGAAATTAGTTGTGGTCCAAGCGGCAAGCCAGTATGAAGCCATGAGATTAGACGTAAAGGTTGTTTGCTTACACGACCATTTGCTTCCTGCCTAGAAGGGCGTTGCGGATGAATTTGCGCGTTCGAAGCGTCACCGGCTGCTCCCTATCCGCCATGATCGCAAGCTGGAAGAGTGTGTAGAACTATCGGTGCGCGTGGCGGGAGGTAGAGAAATGGTTGCTCGGTGTTGATGCGCTCACGGAAGGAAGTCGTTAATCCTGATGGTTGGATGTCGTTGTCGTCAAGATTTACATTTTAGTGGGGCAAGGTCTTGAGCCCCAAGCGAAAAATTACACGCTAAGCTAAGATAAGCTGCAGTAGCCCCAAAATGTCGATGTCGACACAAACAACACTTCACGTCAGGTTCTCGCAGATCGTTGGTCTTTCAATCGAGACTCAATTTCTCAAGAGTAGAAATGCCGCTGACCGGACAGGAGTCTGATCGCATGGAACTGCTTCGCCGTCAGTACTTGCAGCTACTTGAGCCTGAATTGCTGGCTATCCCAGGTCCAGAAATGCTCAGAAGGCCCGATGTGCAACGCCAATTGTACAAGAAAATGTTTCATTCCGAGAGCCTCGTGTTTGTTCCAAATAGGCGATATCAACTACGTGTACTCAAGGAACTGGTTACCAGGATTGAGAATGCCATTTCCGATCCGGAGGAGGATGTAGGCTTCCTTTACCTGTCAGGTTGTCGCTGTCTATCTCTGCATTCTTCAGGCAACAAACTTCTCTGTGGCCAGCACAGACGTGTCCACTTCAACTCATGAACTGATTGCGGATTCTTCACATGTAGGAAATATCCGATGATCTTATGAACTGCCTTACTGTTCTTATGGCTACTCCTGCAGTGCCTGCAGTTACCGCCGCGCTGCAGAAGTCTTACGTTACTTATACAGCACCTATATATGCTGAGGCAGGCCATAATTATTCATCAACTGTGACGACTCTTGAGTCTCGCGCTCTTCTATCAAGTTCTGGGGTCACTGGGCTACGGACCTGGGAAGGAGCCCTCCATCTTGGCGCATACATTGCATCGCCCAGCGGCAAAGCTCTCCTACATGGGAAAACTGTCTTAGAGCTGGGAGCCGGGACTGGTTTCCTCTCAATCTTCTGCGCCAAGCATGTAGGAGCTCATTATGTACTGGCTACCGATGGCGACGGGGGTGTCGTCGATGATATAGAGGCGAATATTTACCTTAATGGGCTCGAAAAGTCAGGTAGGATGGAGAGTACTGTCCTCAAATGGGGTCACTCAATTGTCGACGAGCTGATATCTCACCCTGAGGAGGAGCGAATCTATGACCTCGTCCTTGGGGCAGATGTGGTGAGTCCCAAGCCTGCAACCTCTCGTACTTGTCTGTCCTCGACCAATACACTGATAATTACTCAATCATCTGATGTTGAAGACCTACGATGTGGACGCGATCCCTTCACTGGTCGCTACTCTACGCGATCTCTTTGACAAGTATCCCAGGATGACAGCGTTAATTGCCGCAACAGTCCGCAACAAAACTACGTTCGAGGCCTTCACCAATGCTTGCAGTAAGTCTTCCGGTGTCAGCAGGCTCTGATTAGCATACAGTAGCCCAGATGTTTACTAAACCGATCATCTCAGGGGTCAATAGATTCTGCTATCGGGACGTTGACTTTGCTTCACCGCATTTGGATCAGCAGACGGGTTTCTTTAACCCTACGACGACGCAGATCCGCATACTGAGCATCACCCGATCAAAGACTTCGGTGAATGCTTGAGGGTGAATCAGCATGGTGAATAAGCAAGTGGTCTATATATGCCAGCCACCATCTGCTGGTCGACTTGGTCTCTTCCCAAGTCCAACTCAATACACTTCGAAGCTTCCTGGTCGCGTCAGTCTATTTCCTAACGCAATAAAGTGCCAGCCTGCTTCACATATCCACTACCGAGGAAAGTGTCAAAGACAGACACCATGGTTAGCGAACACAAGAAGAGGCAGTACTGGAAACACGGGCGCCCACGCGATGCCGATACCGGCGAAGTCACCGGTCTGGACGGCAATATATACACAATGTACACCCCTACTCAGCCTTCAGACACCCAAAGGCTCTGGGACGAGTTCGACCGCATGTCGGCGCTTCAGCTCGAGAGGGCACGCGGTGTTCTCGGCTACCGACCGATGCCGAGGGAACTCATCAAACTCCGGAAAACGTACGGAGAGTCGGCGACTTTGATCCAGGAGAACGGCGGATTGGGGATCTTCCACATCGGTGGACGGTGCGCCGAACTGCTCGCATTTGCTCTGACAAGAGAGGATAAGCGGTTCGACCTGCGGGGCGTCGGCACTGAGGCTTACGAAGGGAGCGTGTTCTTGATTCGCCCAGTAAGTCTCTGGACGCAGTTCTCCTGTCGGAGAAAGAGGGAAAAGAAGGAAAAGAAGGAGCGGGAACGCCAAAAAAAGAAAGGAAGGGGAAAGGACGGTGGGAATAAAGACCAGGGCCCACCCGCTGGCGCACAGGCTGCTGGGAAGCACGACGCAAAAGCCTCGGCGTTTCGCACGGTCAACTCGGGGCATTGGGCGGCGTCGAGGAACGGTCCTTGGGCGTTCGGCGGAGCGGGTTAGGTTTCAGGGAGGTTGTTTTGCTGTACGATATATATATCATGTGCGGGACGTGTTTGTTTTGGGTTGGGGGAACATGTTTACTGCTATGTATCTTACAACCTTTATATTAGGATTCCTTCAACAAGCAAACAGTATTTAAACCTGACATACGTAACAACTTTCGATTCAATTATCATTGATCAGATATTCTCGGAACACGATACGAAGCTTCTATAAGAGAGGATTGAGTGTCGCGCCAAAAGTATGATAAGCTGATGTGATATAGTGTGTAACTCTGATGCTTCCCTACCGTATATACGATGAGCAAGCTCTAAGTCTACCTAGTCTACTCCACATAAGTACTAAGGCGGTTTACTAAATTCTGGGGCACCCCACCAATCTAGGCGACACTGTAGGAGCAGCATAACATGTTCGTGGGGTGCCCCAGAGTTTAGTAAACAGCCTTCGTACTACCAGACACCCATTCCCCCATCCCAAACCTAAAGCCTGCCTATCCTGTCCAACCCGCCCCAACTCAAGTCCCATCCAACACCCCCACCCACCAACCGACTACCCCCCTCATCCCAACCTCACTTCCTCCTCCCTCAAACTCTCCCTCAACAAAACCCTATCCACATTCCTCGCCCTGACACCACTCCCCACCCCCCGCTTCTCCGCAGCCACCCCTCTCAGCCCTCCGTCCACACCCTCCAGCCTGCCACCCCCGGCCCCGCCCCCGCCCGCCGCTCGCTCCTCAACAGCCGCCAACGCCGCCTTAGCGCTCGACCGTCCCTCCCCCGGCCCCTGCCCGTGTCCCAGTCCCTGTCCGGGTCTCGATGCCGTAGCCATCGACGGAGCCGCCACAGGCGCAACGCCCCATTTGCCAAACACCCACTCCCCGACTTTCTTCCCCAGCGTTTGTTTCCCGGCCGGCTCCGTGTGGCCGTTCGGGGTAGTATTGGCGAGGTTAGAGAGGAGGGAGCGGTTGTAGTGCCTGCTGTCGTAGCCGCGTCTCGGGTGGGCGATGGCGATAGTGGTGGTGGTGGCGCCGAGGACAGGTTTGCTGGATGAGAGGGTTGTGGGAGTCGGGGTGGGGAAGGTGGGGGTTGGGTGTGAAGGTCGGGAGTGGAGGTTGGGGGGCGTGGAGCGGAGGGTGAGGGTTGGGGTGTGGATGTCCATGCCTGAGATGGAGAAGAGGCTTTCGTGGGAGGTGGAGCGGTGGAGGTTGTGTGGGTTGTGTGTGCCTAGAAGGGAGTACGGTTCGTCGGTGCTGGGTTCGGAGGCGTTGTCTGGGAAGTTCGAGCGCTCGTTCTTCTCAAGGATTCGGCCGTATCTTGATCCCGGTCCGATGGGAGTTTCGTGGTTGGAGTGTTGCAATGTGGCGGTCGACTTTCCTTGGATGGTCCAGGAACCGCGGGCCTTGAGCTGGAATGCAGCAGGCGTGGAAAGGCTTCGGAGAGAAGTGTCATTGAGGCGTTTCCTGTTCCTTACAAACAACACAGGTGACTCTGGGAAATTACTCTCCGGACTTGTAGGTCTCGATGAATCCATGGCGATATCGCTGCGGTCGAAGATTGTATCGCGAAAAGCTGACTGCGGCGAGCTTGGGACGGATGAAGGTGCGAAAGAAGACATTGTCCTTTCAGACTGCCTCGACCAGTGGTTTACTGATGTCGGTCGCGTACACGAGGGTACGGTTACTGAAGTCTGTGAGATTATCGTAGCAGCCGCCGAGGTCGGGGTATAGCTCTCAGAATACGACGTAGGTGTTCGAGGAGTACGTGAGCCAGGCCGAGAGGTAATCATATTTGGCGTAACAACGTAGCGTTTCTTTCTAGGCCGTCGGTATAATGGGAGTCTATCCTTCACTGGCGGATCAGGCTTTTCCGTTGGGTAATAGTGATGATGCACGTGAAGCTCAGGGCCACCAATTTCCGTCCTCTCAAGTCCTAGTTCTTTTCTGAGGTTCGGTTTCTGGCTTCCGTCCTCGTTGTCCGACACCACTGGCTGGTGCAATATCATGCATTCCCGCAAGCTTTCCACCTCTTCGTTCGAGGTCAACAGCATGTCACGGAGCTCGACAATACCAAGCTGCAAGTTGGCGTTATCCTGCAGGATGTCTCTGACGAAATGCGAGACAACACTGCTTCCTTTCTTCACATTTCCTACTGTAGATGCGACTGCAGTGCCTTTCAGCCTGCCTGCGGCGCTTCCCAACTCTGTTTCTATTACCCTCTGTCTCTCCACACGCTCGAGAACTTCGGCATGCCTTTCGCGTTCTTCCCTTGCCTCACGGTCGATCTTATCCATCTGTTGCTGCAGATTGTGGATAGTGCGCTCGGCTTGCTTCCATCTCCGCACGGCTGAGCACTCATCGTCCTTCGTCGTGGCCAGTTCTTGATGCAATTGTTCTTGCTCTATCTCCAGCGCTGCTAGCTGCTGCTCCAGATGCGCCGCCCGTCCCGCTAGAATCGTGATCTTCTGAAGTTCATGCCGAGTAGCATCCAACGTCATCGTCAAAGATTGGACCTCCGAACTTGACTCGGTGACAGTGTTATTGAGGTCTTCGAGCTGGTTGAGTAAACAGCGATTCTCCCCGATCACTTGTGCATTTGCAGTCTCTAGATGCTTGTTCTCCCTCTCTAGCTTGTTGATATCAGCGGCCATCCTACTACGCTCCTCTTCCGCCTCAACCATGTAAGTCTCATGACGAACAAGTAATGCCTGAAGCGCGAATGTCAGCGACATGCCCACTAGTGAAGCTGCGTTTTGTCAAAGCAACGGACATGAAGATTAGGAGGTTGCAAGCCTCCCTAGACTGGACCCTGCAGTAGCGTAGTGAAGCCTATTGGTGCACACCAAAACGTACCTGACCGACTTGCGCCGCCGTTCGCAAGTCCTTCTCCAGACTGCCCAATGCCATAATGTTGTGCTCGAGGTATGCACATTCCCCCCGGCCACAGCAACAGTTCAGATTCCCCGAGGACTGGCTGGGAGATTGCGACCGCGAAGGGACAGGCTTCGAAGGTAGCGAGGAATGCGCCATAGTACAGCAGACTCCGAGAGCATCACGCTCGTGCTCTCATCCTTCGAGAATAGTCATTAGGGTATTGTGACTGTTCGAAAGGGTGTACGAAGTAAAAGTCGAAACGATGTAAAGCTTGAGTTGTCCGAAGCAGAAAGCGCGTGGAAAGGCACTTGTGCGTGATTGCGGTAGCTACGAAGTACGATGAGCCCTTCTGTCATTGCTTACATCATCAAGATAGAACAATGCGCCCATGTAATTGGTCCAGCCACGGTGAATATCTATAAATTCCAACTTTCTCCGGTTATCCCATTCCGCTTTCGCTTTGCGCTTGCTCTGCGTTGCTCTTACTGCCTCCAACAAGGCTGTCGGCCCATCTGGAAAATCCCCCACATCTATAGTTCTCAGCGCCGGATCCGGCTTGTCTTCTTTGCCTTAAGATGTGGGCTTCATTGCACGGATGGCGAACGAGGGCCCTACAGCGGCGTCATCCAGCGCAGCACGGTCGCTGTTCGGTTCTTATTCGTTATGGAGCAGTCTCGTGGAACCGCCTCTCAGCCCCCGACATCCCTATTTCCATCTCCGGCTCCATCTCCGTTAGAGACGCTCTGCACCTTTTTGTACTCCTGCTCCATCGCCCGTTGCATTTCGAAGTCTGCTTGACGCTCCTTCTTGACGCGTTGCTGTTCGATATCTCGAATGACTCCCGCATGCATTGCCTGAACGCAAGAATTAGTGAATAAGTTGTTGATCCCGAAGGTCTGTTTTGCTGTCTTACAGCTTTTTCGGCTTGCTGTGCGTAATGGACGAAGACAACGATACCCGCAGCCATGAGAGAGGTAGTGGCGAGTGTGACTTTCGAAGCTCGCGACATAGTATATGAACTGAATGAATCAATAACAATGATATAAGATCATGAGGCAAGTACCGTAACGTTACGGTGATGCAGGGGAAGGAAGCTTGATGCTTCCCTAGAAGCGAGCTCGGACCACCAATCGTGACAGGGCCACTCCCAGACCTACCGTACCTCTTGAGCAGCCCAGCAGAACAGACACAACACCGCTGGGCGTCGTACTACCCCGAAGATGGTGAATTCTCGGAGGGAGATGCATGTCGCTGCTATGTGCTAACATGTTTATCTAGTCTGCTCAAAATTCCGCGGGAATCCAAACTCTGCTCGATGTAGGCTCCATAATGCTACAGCTTCATGTGGATCCGGTCTAATACACTCTCAAGGCCGAGCGAGAAGCACAGAAGATCGTCCAGAAGGGTTCGTTATACTCAGACAGCTTGGTGGTCAGGGTCCGAAACTAATTAGGTTACCAGCCAGAGAATGTATACAACGCAGGTGTTCCCCGATTTGTTCAACGCCCTGACCGGTAGTAGACCGCACGAAGCGGGTAAAAGACGCACGAAGCGAAGCACAGAAAGAGATAGAGCAGTACAGGAAACAAAAGGACGAAGAATTCAAGAAGTTCGAGGCAGAGGTGCGTTGGATGCCTCTATCTACGGTCCTGAGATCACAAGGCAGGCGACAGAGCTGATATATCCACAGCATACCAGTGGAAATAAGAAAGCAGAAGAAGATGCGGCAAAGGACGCTGAGAATAAAGTCGATGAAATCAAGGAGGCAGGGAAGGAGAAGGGCGGCAAGGTCATTGAGGAGCTACTGAGAGCGGTCATGGATGTCAAACCCGAGAAACCAAATCGAGTAGCAGCACCTCCAAAGTCATAGGCGGGACTCAAGGGTTTTTCTCATAATACAGGGCTGTACCGGTGTTGCTACAACTACTCTGCCTGTTCTGCATGGGGGTGTTCTGTTTCTACTCCTCTTGTGTATAGATTACGGTGGGATAATCTCGAGAAGAAGTAGATCATGACACCGTTATCTCCTCGGTTCACAAGTTCATGTATATACCATAAGTTATGTCAACTCGACTAGCATGTTGACGCGTTCAGTCGTGATATGGATGTTTAGGTCAACTCGCTAGGGTATGTACGTACGTAAGGTCGCCAACAGCCGACGTCATTCATCGGCGGCCCGAAAACATGCTACTCTAAGCGTTCCGTAGATTCCGCAGAGTCAATATTAATCCACCACAGAAACCTCCGATGGGACCATGATACGTCTGATCTCCCGAGCGTGTACAAGATCTCTCTGCGGCCCCGTTGTGAGATGTGGGACTACCTTTGCCCGCAGCGAGTCCAATCTAAGGACCGAAAAACCGCAGAAGTCTTCTGATCCGCGACTGGCTGAACTCGGTCGGGCGATTGAAGATGACTATGCTACCCTCCGCGAAGCCTACCGTAAGCTTCCAGTGTATCTCTGTGTATGTGGAAGTACTCATAATCTCGACAGAATGCCCAAAGAACCCCATAGTCCTTGCCCACGGTCTGCTTGGCTTCGATGAGTTTCATATTGCCGGCAAATTCTTGCCTGGTTTGCACTACTGGCGTGGTATTACGGAGGTGTTAGCTAGCAACGGTGTCGAGGTCATCACCGCTTCAGTACCTGCATCAGCATCTATCGAGCAAAGGGCAGAGAGGCTCGGCCGGGACATAAACAAGAAGGCTGCTGGGAAGAGCGTCAATATCGTTGCGTGAGCCACATCTTGACTAATGATATGCGTGGACAATGGGAGCTGACTGTACCCAGGCATAGCATGGTACGAAGTATAGGTGTGACGTGCAGTGAGACCTGAAAGCTCACTTCGTACTAGGGGTACATATAGTCTTATTCTTGCAGCTCGAGGCTCCCGACTGATAAGATGCACAAGGGGCCTTGACTCTCGGTATATGATAAGTCAACTGAAACCCCCGGATGTCAAGGTCTTGTCCTTGACAACTATCGCTACCCCCCACCGAGGTGAATACCGTTTAGCCACTCACAACCCTCTCAGAACTAAATATTGTAGGGTCCGCGTTTGCCGACTTCTGCTTTGATAGAATTGGAAGTATGCTGACAGATAAAGCCCTTCACTGATTCCAGCCACAAGCTGACAATAGACAGCCGACCGATTGCCGAGAATCTACAAGGCCCTTGAGTTCCTACGGATGGAGTATGGTGCATTCAGTCAACTGACTCGCAAGTATATGCGAGAGGAATTCAACCCGAAGACACCTGACGACGAAGGTATTCGGTGAGCAGTTACCCCTTCAAGTGGTTAGTCCCGACCATCTTGGCTTAAGCCGAAGGCAGATACTACTCCTATGGTGCTATGGTCGAACCATCATTTTGGTCCGTTTTTCGGCAATCCCATCGCATTGTCGAAAGGGAAGAAGGCCCAAATGACGGGCTTGTCAGTGTTTCGAGCAGTCAATGGGGCACTTACAAAGGCACATTAGTTGATGTCAGCCATCTGGGCTTGATCAATTGGACGAACAAGTTACGATGGCTTGTCTGGGAGCTTACCGGCAATAAACGCAAGTAAGTACTGCAAGGCCAGCTTCTAACGTCTCTACTCCTGGAGCACTAACAAGGTCACAGCTTCAATGCAGTCGCATTTTACCTGGATATAGCAGGTAAAGAGTCTTCGCTATTGGCGACAAGTGTCAATTGCTGACCACAACCTTGATGCACAGATATGCTGGCCAAAGAAGGACTGTGAGACGTGATAGCTTGAAGATTGGGCAAACCCGCGAGACATTGTATGCCCTCTCAGCTAGGTGCTCGAACAGTCTTCGGACTTGAGGGCTCAATTTGAGAGTCCTTCTCTTGATAGATAGGTCGCTGCTGATCCGAAGGCCATCTCAAGCTTTGGTCTTTTATGTATGGAGGTTCAGTGTAGGATACCCTGATGGATGAATTTCGTAGATGCCCTAAATCCAGATTGTCAATTTTACGGCAACACTCTCATCGAATGATAAAACGTCCACCGAGACGTATTATTTATGTTACAGTTTAAAAACGATAGGCCATGATAAATGTCTCTTTCACATGTGCGAATTGCTGATGGCTTTGGTAATCTCTGAATGGTCGGTGGTCGTACTACCTACGAGTCTTCGCAACTAGTCTGGTCTGACAGAGTGCAGAGAGCCTTATTCTCCTGCGGTCTAACACCAGGCGTTGTGTCCTGTTCTTAGAGATAACTCCACCGTCGATTTCGGAGGTATATGACATTATCAACACATGATAGTCTGAACTTCACGGGCGGCCTTGCTTGTCTGCCTTATCAACCATGTCTGTCCGCATACAGCTTGTCAGGCCATTCGCCCATTTCACCAACCTGGACCACATATCTGGCAACGTTATCCTCAATTTGACGACAGATGAAACCGTCTCAGCTATAATCGTGAAGCTGGAGGGTGAGAGTCGGACAAGGCTAGCTGCCGGACCCCGACCTGCTGTCATTGAAAGGCATGATAGGAATAGGGTTGAGATTGAAGTCCACAAGGTGAGTAAGTAACTCCACAGGTGTTATATGAGATCATGCAGATTCGGCTGACCGCTGCACAGCTGCTCTACAAGGTCACCACCGTCTTCCCAAGTCCCGAGATCCAGAAACAGGTTTCAGGAAACCCCAGCTACACGCTGAGTCCTGGTCAATATGAATACCCTTTCCAATTCAAGGTATGCTCCGCAGTTCCTTTAAATCAATTCAGGCCTTCTTATTGATGTCCGGTAGCTTCCTTTCAACAACAACTGCTCCAATAACAACAGTATGTTCACCAACATCAACATGGCTGGCCTACGAATGGAGATGGCGAGGGACACATACAAACATGTCAAGAAGACACTACCGCCTTCCTTGAACGGCTTTCCGGGAGCAGCGGAGATCAAATACTTTGTAAAAGTTACCGTGGTCAGGCCACAAATCTGGAGGGAGAATCGCAGAGCGGTACGTGGTAAACGTTTGATGGTGTTTGCTTGCCTAATATGGAGAGAACAGTTTGCCGACTTCAAGTTTCTCCCAATCGAGCCACCTAGGCCTCCAAAGACGGTACAAGAGTCGTATGCCCGCCGGCAGCATCAGTTCACGAATAGTGTTGCCGCAGCGCCTCAGAGAAGGGGCTTGTTCGACGGCTTCAGGACCCCGGTCCCGGAGGCACCGGTCGAGGACAAGGAACCTCTTCGATTTAGCGTTGACGCACGTCTGCCAAGTCCTGCGATCATAACGTGTAACGAACCATTACCCTTACGCATTCTGATCAATCGGCTTAATCAAGGACATGAGATGATATTCTTGCAGACGATCCAGATTGATCTCATTGGCCACACAAAGATTCGAGCACATGAGCTAACCAGAACAGAAACCGGGAGCTGGATCATTACAAGTGCTAGCAATATGAAAATGCCCTTAGGAACCGTTGTGGAAGGGACAACGAACGAATTCGAGATAGACAGCAAGTTATGGAACCGTGTGCCTTTACCGAATACAATAGCCCCATCATTCGACACTTGCAACTTATCCCGTGCCTACGAGTTGGAAGTCAAACTCGGGCTAGCACATGGGACGCCAGGGAAGATTAAGGTACGCTACCTCTCGTATCACTCATCATCACTTGAACTTTGCTCTCGGGCTACATCGAACGATTACATCTAACTCCCATAACTTCTGAACGGTCATGGCATGCTTCTCCCATCATCCCCAACCAACACCAACACAATCACACATGAACCACAGAAACTAACACCCCCAAAGCCCGAACCCATCGTCCTCCCCCTCCGCCTGCCCGTCCAAGTCTTCTCGGGCATCGCCCCACCCAAAGCCCTCCTATCAGCCATGGCCGCCTCACGACCACCCACCTCCTTCGCCGCACACCCAAACGCCCGCCCCTCATCGCTCGTCCACAGCACGCCTCCAACCCCCATGACACCCACTTACAGCTCCGTCCCACCCCAACAAGGCCACTATGGAGGCCCCATCTCCGCCGACGACGACGCGCCCCCCTCGTACGAGGACGCCATCGCCGAGGATATCGGCCCCGTCGACGGGCCGAGACGCGACTACAACCAACCCGACGTCCCGCCTGGTGCGCCGCGTCTTAGTGATGACTGGAAACCGTCGGGGGAGAGACTGTTTCCGGAGACGGCGCCGAGAGGGCATCCACCGGGAGGGGGCTAGTTCGTTATGGTGCGGTAAGAGGCGGGGCTTTGGGAGATTGGGGACGAGGGCGCAATTTGATCTGGCCCGGCAAAGGAAGGACTTCTTAATCTGCAGGGCGTTTTTCACGGGCTTGATGAAGGATGGCATTCCTCGGTGTTCGTTCGATTTGGCTAGTGGGGATGATGGGTAGTTCGGACGAGGGCTTCGAACGTTGGATAGCTAATTCTTAACCTTCTGGAATGTAATGGAGAAGTCTTCAGAGTTATTACACTGCGTTCGCTGTCAGGGCTATACGTCGGCAGCAGCGAGTAGAGGTCAACGCCGGCGGTAGCGAACTTCAAAACCTTTGCGACACAAAGGCTGAGAGACGAAATATAGTACAGTGGGCGTTGAAAATGACCATATAATTCGTCCGATATGATAACCTATCTACTCACAACCCACCCAGCGACAAAATCACTCCAACCCCACCCTCCCAAACCGCCCTAAATCTTCGGCAATCCAATCTCCAACACATCAACGCCTTTCTGAATCTCGCTCTTGGACGGCATCTTCCCCCGCCGCATCAACTCAGCACACTTACTATTGACCGGATCCATCTGCATCGTCGCAACCGCCACGACCGTCTCCCCACTCGTATAGAACGCCGCAAACTTCGCATTCTCGGGCTCGCCCTTCAGGACCAAATCGTCGTAGCCGTTCATGGTATTGCCACAATAGCGCAACTGCTGGCCGAGCGCGGACCAGAAGATGGGGATGAAAGACTTGGGCTTAGACCCGGGGCGGGCGATGGCGAGACCAACGCTGCGGCCGGCGTTCTGCGCCACGTTCCAGTGCTCGATGCGGGTCGGGGCGCCGTTGCCGCCGGGGCCGTGGTAGGGGTAGGTGGCGATGTCGCCGATGCCGTAGACGTCGTGCAGGCCGGCGACCTCGAAGGCCTCGTTGGTGCGGAGGGAGCCGTCCTTTTCGAGCGGGGGCGCGCCTTTGGCGGATTGGAGGAAGTCGGTGGCGGGGGCGACGCCGATGCCGAGGATGACGAGGTCGGCGTCAAGGACGGTGCCGTCTTTGAGGTGGACAGCGCCGACGTTGGCGGGGTTGCCGGTCGAGGGCGTGGCTTTTTCGACGCCGGCTTCCATGTGGAATTTGACGCCGTTTTTTTCCAGGAGGGATTTGAAGATGTTGCCGACTTGTTCGCCCATGACGCGTTCGAGGGGGGCTTTTTCCATGCCGACGACGGTGACGGTGTTTGCTTTCGAGAGGCAGTTGGCGACTTCCATCCCGATGAAGGAGCTGCCGATCACGACGATCTTCTTACCTTTGTCGCCGACTGCTCCCAGGATACCGTGCACGTCGGCGATGGTCCGCAGGAGGAAGACGTTGTTGAGCTCCTTGAAGCCTGGGAGAGGAAGCATCTTGGGCGTTCCCCCCATGGCGAGGATGAGCTTGGTGTAGGAGTGACTGTCGCCCGATTTCGTCGTGACTTTTCGGTTCTCGAAATCTACTCCTGTAACCTCGTCCGACTGCAGATCAATAGCAGCTGACGAGTACCAATCCTCCTCTCGCAGTGCAATTTTCGACACGTCTGGGATGAGAGCTTTCGATAGCTTGGTCCGGTCGATGGGCGGGTTTGGCTCGCGGGAAATGACGGTGATGGCATCCGTGTAGTCTTGCTCGCGAAGAGCGAGTATTGCTCCCATCGTTCCACTCCCGCTACAAACATGCCATCTCCGTCAGTGCTGGATGAGTAACGGGCACACGAAATCGGTAGCTTACCCTCCAATGATGAGGACCTTCTCTTTCCCCTTCGGCGAGCACTTGAAGTTGTTCGGTCTCATGCTCCCCTTAATGGTCGATTCATCACCCTTAATATAAACTGCACCATTCTTCTCGACAACCTCGAACTTAGCCAGAGGATCGAGTGCTGGTGAGTCTTCTACATCTCCTGACTCGACCTTGAAGCAAGCTACAACCTAGTCGGTAAGCATCCACTCCAATAAAGATCAGATCGCATGAATGTACCTCCATGCCATGGGCAAGTCAACCTCCCGTCCGGAGTCAATATTCCCTTCACCAACGGAGCACCGTAATGCGTGCAATTGGAGCCCAACGCGTGTGTTTTGTCGCCCAATTTGACCAGTAGAACCTTGCCCTTTTCGATGCCTTCGACCTCGACTTCGCGTTTCTCCCCGCTCTTCAGATCTAGCGAGGAGAGGCCCTTCAATTGATACTCCTGAGCCATGATAGGTGTGGTGGTATGGAAAGTTGCTCTCGAGGATGTATATATGAGTAGACGAGCGGCTTGTTGTCTTGCGAATAAGGAGAAGGTAGTTCTAGTGACTGATCGAGTGTGGAGCATGGAAGAGGCGATAGATAATCAGATAGGCTACCTATGCAGAACAGAGTCAGGTCGAATGGCAGCCAATATCGTCGTACATGTACGTGTTCATCATCATCATCAGGGTCTGCTAAGCGGGCGTACCGTGGTATCGATACGTAGGCTGACCAAGCCAATCAGAGGCGTCTCAATATAAGCCCCATGCCCCGCCAAACAACCCCTCCATCGGCTACTACGGAATTTCCCTAGCGGAACAAGTACCGCAATGTCGAAGACAATATATTATATAGAGGTGCAGGAACATAGATATCCAATCGACTTGTAAACAGAGTCCAGTCCTACAAACCAGTGTAGGGCAAATCCAACCTCAGTTACCAGCAATGGCTCGTAAGTACCTCCCGCCACCACAGCAGAACTACCCACTAACCCTCGCCAGACACCTCCTTCCCCGCCGACCTCCCCGTCCTCGAAGACGACGGCGCATGCGCCCATCTCGCAAACACCCCACTGCCCTCGATCCCCTCACCATCGACGTCCCACTCCTCCGTCGACCTCTCCACAACGCAATCCCTGACCATCATCTTCTGCTACCCCCGCACCGGCGCGCCCAACGAGGTCGTCCCAGACTCATGGAACTCCATCCCCGGCGCGCGAGGCTGCACGCCGCAAGCGTGCTCCTTCCGCGACGCGCACAGCGAGCTCTTGCGGGCGGGCGTGAAGCAGGTGTTTGGCCTCTCGACACAGGATACGGCGTATCAGGCCGAGGCCAAGGAGAGGCTGGGGCTGCCGTACGACTTGCTCTCGGATGAGCGGTTGGCGTTCGTGGAGGCGCTGAGGTTGCCGACGTTTGAGTGGGAGAGGAAGCGGGTGGTGAGGAGGATCACGCTTGCGGTTGAGGGTGGGAGGATCGTGCGGGTGTGGTATCCGGTCTTTCCGCCGGATAAGAGCGCTGATGAAGTGTTGGAGTGGCTGAGGAAGGAGAGGACGTGAGGCTATGGAGGTTGCGCTATATCAGGGGTTGAAAAATGCAGCAGGACGTTTAGATGCGTGTACTTGCTCTCTACCTGGGAGGCAGGCTGTGTTCAAAGAGGGGTATTGATTAGTGTATATATGGTTGGACATCTCTTAGAAAGAGCGGCTTGCTAGACTAGGTATGAGTTGCTGGAGCGAGAATAGAACCTTGCCCAGCTTCACGCACGTTGCTGCAAGAAAGCTCAGGTCAACCACTTTCCCTTCCCTTATTAGCAAAACGCAAGGGACTAAGCATGCGCAGCACAAGCAACTGCAAACAGCAATAAATGAAACCGCTCATGCCATTCGCTACTGGCATTGCAGCAGACCTAGCTTCCAAAGGACCTGCTCTCATGACACCGTAAGCAACTTGAAACCCGCTTTGGGAAGATTGCAATCTCAAAGGCTTCTGTTAATTCTCACGGCAGCTCTATAGGGTCGTTTGCCCAAAGCTTTCGACGACGTCTCACTTCGAAGGTTCCGTTTCTTTACCCATCCAGGTCCCTTTGGTAGATCGACTCCATCATGGTATTCGCCGTCGCCGTCGTCGTCATCGTCTATTGGATCCACCGGATCGCTAGATAATGTCAGATCTACAACCTGAGATCCCGCTGGTAGTTGCGATGAGCGCGATATCGAGGTGTGAGCAGCTGCGCCATTGGTAAGACCGGCGTGAGGCGTTGCTTGCGGAGACGGTAATGCTGTCGGTTCCTTTTTATGTGGTGATGACAACCGTTGCTTACCATTCTGCTTGGGTGCAGCCATCTCGAATGAAGAGCGAGCGGTCGATAAGACGGTGTCTAGACTCGGAAAGTCGTCATCGGACAGAGCTCCATCTAGTCCACCCACCGATTTCTTGGCTGATTTTGGCGACGTGTCTATCGGCTGTTCGATAGGTGACCCAGCGACCGATGGGGATAAGGGCCCAAAGAGACTCTGCAACTGCTTGCGAAGTTTGTGCCGGACTGTGTTTGGGGAGTTCTCATTGGCGTTGCCGGCAGGTTGTTGCTCGTCTCTGTCGGGGCTTGCGCTTTCATTCTTCACCTCGTCCTTGGCGTCTCGACCCTTGTTGGGTTCCTCGCCATGCATTTCATCCACAGCCCTACCTTGGCCAACGACGTCACCAGTGGGCGTTCCGGCTTCTCTGAGAATGGAACTTTGCCGAGGTGGAGAAGACGGGCCAACCCTGCTTGCCTCCTCGGCGGCTGGGCTAGATCCTAAGCCGTTGAACCTAGGTGAGCTTGAGCCAGCGTTACGAACATGTGTATGCGCTTCGTTGAGCGTCTCCAGCTCTTTTAAACTTGGACTATCTCCGTCCTTTGCCATCTCTTCTGCGCGGGCAGCTTCTGAACCAATACTGGAGCGAAAGCCAACGTCCTTCATCAGCTGTATAATTTCTTTCCGAACTTCATCATCGACCTCAACATGATCGTCGTTTGCCCGAGCCTTATCAAGCTCTTGGGCTTTTCCACTGCCACGGGCTTCTGGTGGGTGGGCAGTCTCAGCATTCTGAGTTCTGGTATCCCTTTGATCTTGGACAACATCCGTTCCATGCTGCTCTGAGGTAGCTTTGGATTGAGATTTCGTGGCTTGTAGCAGCTTTGGCTCGATAAGATCGACAAACATGATTTCAGCAAAGCCGTCATCCTCGGCCGCAGCTTCGTCATCGAACTCGGGCATCTCAAACTTCGCATAGATTCTCTCCCCGGTTTCTTCATCGTAAGTCTTATCGTCGTGTTTCCTATCCCTTTCCGAGAGTCTAAGTTGGAGTGCCTCGTTCTCATTGATGTCAAGTACAGTTGCGGTCCGGTAGTCGGATATCTTAGGCTGCCAATTGGTACTCTGCGACATTTCCAGCTGTCTGAATGCAATTATAGCTCCTGGCAAAGCAACCTCCTTTGCTAAGGCGCTCATAGACGAAAAGTCCTCTGGTAATACTTGTAAGTCGTCGGGACCTTCGACACTTCCAGGTGCAGTAGCAGATATACCATCGGCGTCTCGCATAAGCTGATCGTTGACCGCCCCGTCAATCTCGTCACTTTTAGGTTGCGCGTAAGACGCAATCTGTTCTGGCTCACGATCATCAGGATTCAACATATCATTGACATGTCCTTGTTCAAGATGCACTGATTCTTGAGTGCTGTACTCCCCCCCTCCTTTCTCGTAGTACTGAGATTGGTTGCGCTTACGCTTCTTTGACTTGCCACCTTTCTTGCGGGCTTTACTGCCTCCTTGTTGCTGAGGATCCCATCTCTGCATGAAGGGAAATGGCGGTACGCTCAGCTCCAGGCCATCATAACAGCACTCTACCGCCTTCAGGATGACCTTTCTCTTCCAGCTATCGTCGTCTCCAATCTCCTCCTGCATCTGTGTAGTAGCATCTCCAAATCGGAGACCGCCCTCATCAGTTTGAAAACTGACTGGAACCACTGCTGGTTTTGCCTGCTTCGTTAATTTCTCTCGGAGTGTGTGCTCTTCATCCTTTGTTTTGGGTGTCCGAAGACCGAGAGATCCAAACAGAAGTCGTCTAGAGCTTGCTAGGTCTAATTTGGCTCTTTGTTGTGAGGGTTCCGAAGCAGGCTGATTGCTCAAATGCGACACGATCGCGTTGTGTGGAGTCGAAGCCTGGTCGTGTGGATCGGCGTGAATTACAGAATCTTTCTTTGTAGCAGTGTCCTCGGTTGATTTAGAGGATCGAGGTGGCTCTGGCACGTCCAACTCTACACCGCCCGCTGCGATAGAGTCTAACAGTTCCTTCCTTCTTGCTTCGAAAGAGTCTAACAGTTCCTGACTTCTTGCTTCGAAAGAATCTGCTTCGTTCACCTTCCTGTGCGGAGTTACTGCAGCTTTTAGCATGGAGCTTACGAGCCCTCCATCTTGACCTCTATTACCAATTTTTGGCGATTGCTTGCGAGGGGAGAGCCCCAAGGCTTGCAGAGCAGCTGCTTTCTTCTGTGCCCGGCGTCTCTGATTTCGCTTCTTCGTTCGAACCTGCCCATGGCCGGGTTTCACAATTTTAGCTGGAGCTGTTTGACGTTCCTGTTGGTTTGGAGACGTATATTGCGATGATGGTTTTGCCTCTGGATTCTTGCCAAAGGCCTTCTCGAGCTGATGACTCTTCAATTGACTTGAAGCTTCTTCAGGCTCTGAGTCAGAGCTGTCCTCATCCGAAGAAGACGATGACAACGAAGAAGAGGATACAGAGGATTGGGTGTCCGAGCTCTCAGATTCGCTGACAGATGTAACCATGCTGCTGTCGCTCGGAAGAACTCCAGGCTCAAGATTCTCTTTATCAGACTCTTCATCTGAAACTCCTACACGGTCGGGCGTGAAGTCTTCGTCAAGCGAATTCTCCTCCTCATCTGCGAAGTTCCCACCAGACACTTCATAGCCGGGTGGTTTGAATCTTACACTTTTCGAATTTTGCGAAGAACTTCGTCTCTTGTTACTGTTAGACGTATCCACCCTCGATTTCCCCAGTTCCGTACTGCCACCCAACCCGCCTTTGGCGCTCTTCCTCCTCTTTGATGCAGGTAGCTGGACTGTATCAGGTGAAGCCTCATCTGTTGCATAGTAGTCCAGAAGGGTGTTACTATATGCCCCGGGGAAAGGATGACCCTTCTCATCAACAAGCTTAATTACCCTTTGCGCATCCAAACCCAAGCCCTGCACATTTCGCTGTGATCTAGTGATGGTCCTTTGCGGTTCGTGAAGTCTTGAAGGACGCAATTGCCTCTTTGGAGCCTTGTTGTGCCGATCCTCATCACCCGCCTGCATCGGCTCGAAGTCCTTCTGCAAATCCAGCGCCTCATTCTCTAATGTACTTTCATCCTCATCTGCAAGCACGTAATCTTCGTCCTCTTGACTGTTCTCGTCTTCATCTTCGTCTACATTGACGAAGTTGGCTCTCAGGGCCACTTGTTTGTCATTGATGACTTTACCGATTGAGTCGTCTTCATCGTCACTTGCATACAGTACTCTCCTCCTCTTTCTGGGCGGGATTGATATAGCAGGCCTATCAGCGCGTCGAAAGAAAGGTCGACCGAAAGCAACACCGTCGATGAGGTGCTTCCCATCGTAGGCGATTTGATCACGTCCAGAGACCTTGCGAGACCGTAGATCAAAGGTCTGTAACGGCCGTACGCTGCAAAATATGAGTGACTTTGTTCCGAAAATTAGACGTGAGGAATGCCTCACACAACTTTGTCCTCATCTTTCAGGACTTCAGTCAATTCAGCGAAGTGCAAACACTCAAAGCCTCGCACTTCCACCACATAATCTTCCAAACCCCAATGCTCGGACTCCAGTGGTATTACGTCGTTGACTTCCTCTAGCAATTGTGATATCGTGCTGTTTGAGCCTGCAGCAGTGTATGGAGGTCGAATTCTGGTGACGGTCCATAGCACTTGCATTGGCGGTAGAGCATGCCTTTGTACAGTTAGCAGCAGCCTCATGGTTGCATGCGACTCTGGTCCAAGATATGGTATGTAAGGGATGTCGTTTGTGTGTGAAGTGGTACGCGTTCGTGAAGGTGGGGATTTACACGCTGTCGATCTGGCACAGTTCACGGCCCGTACGATACATACAAACCCGGGCATGCAACCATGGCGTACAACTGATCATCAGGTTACAGCTTCATTACCTGAAATTTGCTGCTTTCTCACATCAATGGGATCACGATCATCAGGTTACGGGGCGTAACGTCAGTAGCCAACCGCATGTTAGATTTTATTAGGTTGCACAATATCTATCACTTTGGTAGAGATGTCCTTATGGCCTACTCCCAGTGCTCCAGACATTGTTGCCTTTGCATGCCCACCGACCGTCTGAGATTTCGCTCTACCCGAGCCCCGACTTGCAGCTGCCTCCTCGGCGAGTAGCTCCAACTCAGCCTTGTCGCTCAGCATTGAACCCTCAATACTTAAGAAGCCTCTCTCTTTATCCGAGGACGAGCTACTTTCCAGATCCCTAACTCTGAATCGGATTGCGCCTTCTATCTTGTTGCCTTCTGAGTCTTCGAAGTATCCCTCACCCTCGGTCACACCAACTACATTGACTTCCTCTGAGCCTCGTTCCTCAGCAGTCTCGTTCCGTCTCTTCTTCTTCTCCTGCTGCGTGGATTCGGAACCAGCCCTGACCCATTTCCATGTGTGCGGCAACCGTCTTCGCTCGATGCTGGCGTTAAACAGGTTCCAACACACAAGTCCCAGGTGGCCTTCGTTCTGAAGGTTCACCCATCCTTCTATCCACTCTCCCCGTTGAGGCCGGAAAATTAAGAAATCCGCCGTGACCCATGTATAGCTGACAGCGTATTCATCGACTGAGCGCCCCAAGACCTTGCCGGTAGTGGAGTCGGAAGTCGACGGATGTTCTGAAAGACGTACGTTGGAATATGATAGGACCACACCATGGAAGGGCGGAAAGAAGGTCAAGATGAGCGGGGAGAGGTGCTCAGCGCAGAGGCCCTTCAATGGGTATAGTTGTGTTATCGGAGAAAGTGGGAGATAGAGCGATGAAGTTTGAATGTGGAAAGGGGTTGTCTCGACTTGGCTCGAAGATCTGGACAACTCGGTACCCTCGTCCGCGTTGTGCGTCGTCGCCGACCGGCGTTTCTTAGACGGTAGGTGCTGCGATTCGGCAACGTCATCCCTCTTGCGCTTCTTCTTGCCTCCTTTCTCCGATTGATTCTTATTTCTCTTTGATGCCTTCACCTTCAAGTCTGGTGAAACAACATTTTCAGTAGACATGGCGATAACAAGGTAATATTAATGACCAAATTTGAGCGCATAAGAATATCGGGCGTTTTGTCGCGAGAACGGCATCTTCCGTCAGCAGCTCGCGTCGGATGTTTCGCGCCGTGGGGCCGACTTATACTTGTCCAGATCTATACTCGAAGTCCCTAGGGGTGATGCTCCAACAATAGGATTAGGGCTCCGAAGAGGCGCCAGGAAGTACTTCTCATCATGTCTAGTAATGTCTTCTCATATGTCGGCTGGACCTTTTTGCCAAATGTGAGAGTCCCTCAGTATGAGCCCTTTCCATTCTGTCAGTTGCTTGCGATACGACTTCTTACGCCTGATCTCACTGCAGATGTGAGAATCCAAAGCTAATGACTGAACAGCTAGTTACAGGTTGGGTGCAGTCGATTTACTATGGCATTGCCATTCGAGCTGGTGAGCCGAAACCACGGCCGGGCTCCCCAAGATATTTGAAGCATCGGCGACGCATACAGATCGTGGTCGTTCTAGCATATCTCCTATACACAATCATACAAGCAGACTATGATATACAACGGGAAGGAAGCTTCTATCAAGATCTTGGGCTGGCACCAGATGTGGACGATAAGGCAATAAAATCAAGATTCAGGAAGCTGTATGTATCAGACCTCTGGCCTATAGCCCGTGAAGATGATATCCGGCTCCTGACCTCCTTGCGCAAACAGAGCTGCTCTCCACCACCCTGACAAAACCGCGTCTACAGAATCTAATGGCTCCTCAGAAGCCTACTTCGTACACCTGAAGCTAGCGCAAGACACGCTCCTTGACCCCGCAAAGCGCTTCGCATACGACCGGTTTGGTCCCGACATCATTAAATGGCGGCATTGCTCCACGATACGCGAGTATGTCATGGTCGGCCTGCAAGCGGCAGCCCCATATTATGTTGCCTCTGGCGTTTTCATGGTGATAGCCGGTGTGATGGGCTACCTTGAATGGGGACGTTACGTATGTTTGCTTTCTTCATTATTACTCTGCACTGTCGAAGCCGTTGCTAATTTGCTTATGGAAGTGGCGATATCTGGCTTTCACCGCCCTCTGCATTTTCGAATTCCACACTATTACCCGCCCTACCTCAGCCGCTCTCTCCATCGTCAATACCGTCCTTCAAGAACTAACTACTCATCCCCCTTACTTGCCATTCCAGATCGTGATTCTCGCTCGAAAGGCGACGATAACGCTCTTCATCGCCATCTCTCAACTTGGGCCTCTTCTACAGGACCCTCAAAAAGCCCCTGTTCAGAACACAGAATTGAGCCAGCAGCAACAGCTGGATCGACTCATACAGGTCGCTCGTGGCAGCGAGGTAGAAGCGACTAGACTGCTGGCGCTAGATATGGCACCGTTTGCGGGCGACGAGCAAGCACTCAAAGACGTACGCGGGACGATGAAGGAGTGGCTCGTGCAAAACACTATCCGTGCCGACCCGGAGGTCAGGGATGCTGTCGGTAGAGTAATGGGGAGGCGCAAAGAGGGTCCACCATCTAGGACACGGTGACATTGTAGGGTGTCAAGGGCGGCGCAATCGGATCTGGATCTTCTGGGCAAACTAGAGAATTTCATTAGCTCCTGTTTGACCCATCATGGACATGACCCCTTTGTCCTTCTACTTTGTGTGAAATAGAGAGCCAAGAGAAGAACGTCCTTCTACTGTTTACTAGACTGACACTGGGGTTCAGAGAACAAGTGAAGTAAATTTCTCAAGGATGAAGCACGTTCGGTGAACAGACATTAGTCATTCCCAGACCCTTCGAGCTATTTGTAGTAGTGGTCGGAATCGACCCCATCGGCAGGTCAGGATCTTGTTGCAATCCGGAGACTCTGTACAGCATGCTCCGTAGTACAAAGTCAGATCAGTTTGATCTACCTGGTACTCCGTACTCCGTAAGGTAAGCCGTGCCCTGCTGCGACAATCCTTAGTGTCTTTCGGTCATGGAACAACATGCATCCGCACAGCCCTACCACTCAAGCTCCTCCTGCCGTAATGCCGTACTCCTACATCCCGAACACTCGAGCCAGGAAGGTTGACTACCACATATGTTCCCGTTCGGAGTATCTGCACGCTGTTGTCATCCGCTTCTGCAGACGAGGTACCACCCTGACAAACTGCATCTACTATCTATCCATGATTCCAACCCGAGGTGTTTCCTCTATGGTTTGGCTGTTTTCGTGCTCTGCATGTACTTGTGTCTTCAACTGTAATATACGAAGTACAGTCCTCCCGACTGTCGCTTCTCATCTGCTCAACGTCTCTGCTACTATTGACCGAATAAGTCTATTCTAATCTCCTGCATAAAACACGAGTAACCTGTGACACTGGCGTCTGTCCTGACACGTCTGTCAAACCTTGTTCGGACCTTCAAATCCATCCCAGAATCTCCACAGACATCCACGTCACATCTGCTGCACTGCTGTATGTAAACGAGCCTCTGACCTATCTCCGCAAACCCCATGCGTCTCGCAGCATTATCATCCATCAGTCTCACCCTCGCAATCACAGCCAACTGTGCTTGCGAATGTGGCTACACCCTCCACGACACCGGCGCCTACTATACCCACGTCCTGACCCACAATTTCAGCACCTACCCCGACGACACTTCACTCAGCACCAACCAGGCTGTGCCCGAGTTCTCCAGGGATTGGACCGTTCAGTCGTGGTCGGCCGGCGCCGGTCCCGACAACCCCATACCGAGAACCAACACCGAAGCGAATGTGTTCGTGCATGATGGGACGCTGGTGCTGAGGCAAGTCGGCTACACCGCTGCCAACGAAGCTGCGAACAGGAGCGTCAGCATCGCCGCGATCGTGAGCAAGGAAGCTAATTTCCAACACGGGAGCTTTCGGAGCGTGTTCAAGGTGTCTGCGGACCGAGGGTCGGTGGGAGGTTTCTTCTGGTATCATGTGGGTTTCTCTCCCAACCGCGCCCACCGTTTCCGAGCGAGCTCAATACCCTATAACTCGACCCACCCGAAGCTGAACTGGCCCCACCGAACAGAATGACACCAACGAAATCGACATCGAAGTCCTGACCAAAGAACCCAACGACACCACCATCCACTACACCACGCACCCATCCGTCCTCTCCTCCGGCGCCATCATCCCCGGCGCCTCCACCGCCGCCACCCTCGCCACGCCCTGGACGACCTACCAGGAACACCGCTTCGACTGGTCGCGCGAGAACATCACTTTCTACCAGTCCGGCCGCCCCTCGCACACCACGACGCTGAACGTGCCGCGAGTCGGGGGTTCCGTGCAGATGAACCTGTGGGCCGACGGCAGCGCGTGGTCCGGGCGGCCGAGCGCGACAAACGTGACCATGAGCGTCAGGAGTGTACTGCTGTTCTACAACACGACTGCGAGTGAGGCGGGTTCCGATCAGGCCTTCAATAAGGCGTGTCAGGACGCGGGCGGGAGGAATAATTTCGCCGTGTGCATGGATACCGATCCGAGAGTTACGGGCGTGCGAAGCGCGGCGGCGTTGATGGCTGGCGGCGGCAATGGATGGCTGGGCTATTTGATGGCTTGCGTGGTGGCTTTGCTGTTGCTTTGATTTGCCGTTTAGGAATTGAGGGAATTGGATGGCGCAAACGGGACGGCACGGGAGCGGGGGAAGCTTTGCGCATTTCAATATGGAAAAGGCCAGCGTGGCTTGGTCGCCGCAGGCACAGGTGATTGAGGAGGAATACACAATGTTATCCGTTAATACAAGTCTACGTCCTTCGAGGCCGCTTTGATATATATAGTTCTCAAGGACGATCGAAGAAGCTCCGATCCCAGATCCGGGTTGACAGACAAAAACCGGACGATCGATGAAGGGTATAAAGTCCATCCGCATTCGTGAGCTACAAGCATATGTCCAGAGACCTGTCCAAAGTAGTGCGTCCTTGCCCTTTCCCTTTCCCTAATTACTTCCCACCGCCCCCCTCCGCCCTACCCCCCCCTTTCAAAAAACCCGCCCAACAACCGCCCAAGCAAGCAAACACCAAACCAACCTCACGCCGACTCCCCCCTTACACCCTTACACCCTCACCCCCTCATCTCCTCGCCGCGGCCCGCCCCGCCCCTCCCCCCGCCCCCGGCCACAGCCCCGCGCGCTCCATCTCCGGCGGCGCACGATCCGGCAAATCGTGACAAGCACAAACACTACGACAGACCTCGGTAGCGCCGACGTTCATGAAGCGGGCGTTGACCTCCTGGCCGATGCACACGACGACGGGCATGTAATCACGCACGGACCAGCAGGCGCAGTTCGGGCCCATGACGGGGTTCTCGCAGTAGGCCTGCAGGTTGGCATAGTGGCCGGCCCACAGGCCCGTCGGGTAGTTGTTGCGGTGGTTGGCGGGGAGGTTGCCGGTGCAGACCATGGTCTGGGTTGTGGGGGGTGGTGGGTGTTAGTTTGGTTGGGGAGGGAGGGGTGAGGGTGGGAAGGGTTTGCTGGGAGGGGGGAGGAGGGACGGACCAGTGCGCGTTTGGAGAGGGATGAGGTGGAGGCGGTTGGGTTTGTGTTGGTGTGTTGGTCGGGGAGGATGGGGGTGCCTTGGCAGGTGGGGAGGAGGAGGGTAAAAGCGGTGAGGAGGAGGCGGATGATTGTAGCGGCGGCGCGGTGGGGATGGGGGACTTTCATGCTGTCCGGTTGAGGTTGGACAGAACGGACGCTGTGGATGGAGATATGCTGAGCGATTGCGGAGAGGCATGGAGGGAAAACGTGGTTTGTAAGACCTTGATGCACATGTCACGTGACAGTTTCACTTTGAGCCTTCAAGCACCCTGGAGGATTGACGGTTTCGCGCATATGGTCCCGGCGTGTTGGTTCGCGATGTAGCTGTGGCTTTAAGCGACTGAATGGTTGAAAGATGATAGGGTCGCGAATAAGCTGTACTCACCTCGGATTTTAGCTCCTGATGGTGAGGCATCAAGTTAAAACGGGTGTACTGCAACAGCCGAGAGATGGGTCGGCGGAGAGGTTGAAATATGATCCTTGTCTTCAGTGCACGGTTTTCTGCATCTCGGATGTTGTTGTATTGGCGAATGCTTGTGATGTCGAAGGTCGTAGGCGGAAGTCCTGAGGTGGCGGACAATTTTGCAATTCCCCTTCGTACATATACAACGCAACCCGCTGATCCGGAAAAGTCTGGTCAGACATTGAGAGGTGACATGTCCAAATCCAAGAAGACTGAGATCTGTCCGTATACTATACCACACGACAAGCATACACTCCACACCAAGGGGCTCCATAAGCGCCATGAGTGCAAGGACATTCCCCAATCAAGTATTTACACCACCCTCTCACCCACTTCCACATCTCCTGCCATAGGTTCGGTCAACCCCCGCCTCTTCGTCAACAACCCTCCCGTCCAAAGAACAGTCGGGACAGCACTCAGCGCACTCAAAAGACCCAAGGACCAAGCCATCGTACCCCACCCAGCCCGCTGCTCCACGAACCCAGCCCACAGCGGACCAACCAGCGTGCCAAGTGCAAATGCAGTATTGAACAGTCCATACGCCTGCGCGTAGGCACCCTGCTTTCCAAAAAGACCCGGATCCTTGTTCTCCTTCGCCTCGACGACGTACGTGACCTCCGCCATGAGCGCAGGCATGCAGAGCGCAAGGCTGAACCCGAGAAGGGCGAGGAGGGTGCAGAGAAGGACGATTTGCGAGAGGGAGTGGTGGGTGACGAGGCGGAGGAGGACGAGGAAGGGGCAGGCGAAGACGAAGCTTGCCGTGGCGAGCCAGCGGGGGCCGTACTTGTCGGTCGTCCATCCGACTAGGGGAGCGGAGAAGGAGGGGATGACAAGGGCGAGGAAAATGAGACCGGCGCCGGTGGAGGTCCAGTTGAAGGTCCGGTTGACGAAGAGCGGGAGGACGGAGTCGAAGGAGGTGAGGAGCGCGGCTTGCACGGAGCAGCCCCAGAGGGCGGTGAGGAGACGTCGCGATTTTAACAGGGTCACGACAGGGGGTAGGTTGTGGGTGAACCGCGCGAAGGGGCGATTTTGTTGTGGGGAGCGTTGCTTTTCAGCAGTCTTGCTCGTGTCCGAGACATTCTTGTCATGAATTTCGACACAAGAGGTCTGGTTCTCGGGCCCACTCTCGCCGGGAAACTTGGCTGCATCATGACCCTCATCCTGTGCCGTGCTCCACTTCCTTGCAACCTTCTTCTCCACCAGCGCCAACCTCAACACAATGTCGAGCCCTATAAGCGCAAACGCCATGGCAAACACCGCATAGTACCCACCCCGCGCATACACGACGCCACCCAGAAGAGGTGCCACCAAAATGGCGATGCTCATGCTCAGCGAGACATAGCCCATAACTCGGCCGATCTCTTTCTGGCCCACGGTATCGACAAGCAGCGCCAGACCAACTGTCCAAACCACAGCAGCTGAAAGCCCTTGCAAAAGACGTCCAGCCACGAGAACGCCGATTGACGAACCAACGCAAAGCATCACGGTGGCGCCAGCAACGGCGACGAGGCCGACGAGGAGGGGAACACGACGGGAGGCCGAGTTGTCGGCCAGTCAGCCGCATATCGCTGCAGAGCAGACGGAGTCAGCGGTCAAACTGTGGGGCACCGGACCCGGGGAGATGGTGACGTACGAGACGCAAACAGTATAGCGGCCCCGTAGACTGCCAGGAGGACAGACACCCAGTGTTGCACTAGGCTTCCATCAATATTCTGGGAAACTCGGAAATAACATAACAAGCGAAAAACACACCATCTTGCTCAGGAACTCCAGCTCGTTGCGTCAAAGCAAATGGAATGACAGGCACGATCTAGGGCACTGTAAGTGGCGCAGCATTTTACCGAGGGTTACTCCCACAACTCACGATGCCGTAGAGAAACAAATCCTACATTAAATCCATCAGTACAACGATAAGTCCTATAATGACGAGCAGCTCACGCACCGTAAAGACCGCGATACAGATCGTATTCAAAATGAACCATTTTGCGGATCGATACTTCAACAACGGAGGAGGCTGGTCGGAGTCTCGCTTCCTCCATTGGAAGATGTCTCTCGACTTCGACTCTCTATCCCTAACCATGACTTGACGACAACGACCAGGCTTTGCGATCCATGAGACTTGGTAGTGACTCCGAATCCATCTTGACGGAATCCAGCTACAGATAAACACAGCGATGCCGCCACCACCTCGGCCCCACGTTGAATATCGATGACGGTTTAACGTTATGTACCTTACGGAGCACGTAAAAGACTACCTTACCTAGGTAGGTAGCCAACTGTCAAACTTTCAGCCTCATTTCGTTACCTTAGTGGTTCGGAGCCCTACAGAGGTTTTGGGAACATGCAGAGTTTGCTAGGACAAACAGTTTGCTACAAATAAAAGTTTTTCCTTTCACCAATTGAAGGCCTTCTTATAGGGCCACATTTTCATAGAGTAGCTAGACACTTATGATTACATGTTCATTTCACTAGTCACTTCTTCTATGTTTGACAGATTATGAGTTCAGATATGTATTGATATTTATTTATTCATTAAGTCATTTGTTTCTATTCAAAATGGTGAAAGAAAAACATCTCATCATTGTTGTTATTTCATGAATGTTAGAAAGAGTCTTAAGAGATAAAGTGAATTCAATATATAATGAGAAGTTATTCACATCAAACTGTTATAAATTCACAGATAAAACAGTCAAAAACAACTCTTACAATTATTTTAAAGTTGAATCTTTACATTAAAAATAACTTCATCACTAATTTAAATGTTCTCATCATACAAAATGACTATAATGTCATATGATCTCACATTTTTAAAAGTTATGAAACTTAAGAAGTCAGTGAACTACTCATTATGAAGAACATTGATTAAATACAGTCTGATGAGTACTGAATTATGAGATTTAATAATAAAAAGTGATGTTGAAATCTCATTAAAGTCAGATGTTTCAAGTCAGTCAGTAATGACTGAAGAATTCATATCTGAAACAATGACAACTACATTAATGATCTTAATTAACATTACTTAAGTTGACTAAATCACACAGAACAATAAGATCACAATCATTATTATTTTTATTGTTAGCTCAAAGATTATTGTCATTATAGATGACATGAAAACAGCAAAAAAGATGTAAAATTATCTTGTATATCTTTATTTATTTTATGAATTTAATCTTAAATATATTTTATTCAACAATCTATATGTCTGTCAACTTAATCAATACTTCTCTGTTGATGCTTATATTCTAAAGTATAAGACACTCTTACAAGAAATTACAGTCTTCAATCTCATCATTAATGAAATTCTGAAGATTATTACTTTTCTATTGAATCTAAAATTCTTCTATTTTCAATAAATAATGATGAAATGCTCTGAGATTCATAATGTGATCTCATTTCTCAATGACTTAATCACTGAACTAATCAACAAAGAGTGTCTTAAAGAAAGAAACAAGAAGCTTATTTTAATGAATAAAAAGAAAAATCATAAAAATAAGAAGAGAAAGAATAAGAAGAGAAATGCTGATAAAAGTAAAAATAAAAATGAAATATATATTCACTGTAAGAAAGCAGTTCACTTTGAGAACAATTACTGAAAGTTATATCTGAAAAAGATGTTTAAAGAGTTAAAGAAGAAGCAAGAAACTAAAAAGAAGAAAGAGAAAGAAAAAAAGAAATTCTTAAGTTTTAAAGATAAGTAATATAATAAGAACTTAGTGATCTTGACTGCAGTAAAGAACTATAATTTTGTGATTAATAAGATGTCATAAATAGTTGACTTTAACACAACATAATATATGTGCTGTAATCTCTCTGCATTTAGCTTAATCAAAATGTTCAATAACAGACTTTCTATAAGAGAAGTGTCTGAAGTAATACATATTTAAGAGATAGAAATGATTGACTTATAGCTAAAGAACAGTAATGAAAAGACTTAAAATATCATTTAATGAATGTTTATCTTATGTTTAATATAAAGCTCAATTTCTTCTTAATTGAAACAGTCAAAACAAAAGAGATATTGATTAAAATTAAGAACAAATTATTACATCTAAAGAATAAAGTAAAAGATATGCTTAATTATACAGTACATAAAGACAAGCTATATTATCTTTAAACTTTAACAATGAGAAAATCTGTGAACAAGAATAAGATTATGTCAGTTATTAAAGATAACAAGATCTTGAGAACTACTTAATATTGATATCTTGATTATATAGAGAATTTAAGTCTTGATAATGTGTCAAAGAATCTCAGAATAGTGAGACTTAACTTATAAGAATTTATAAAAACACTGTTATACTTGTGTGATGTCTATATGAGAGCAAATTAAAAGAAGAAGATCTTAAAAGAATTACAAAACTGAGTTATAAAGATGATTAAATTAATTCACATTAATGTTGTCAGCTTCATCACATTAAAAGTATATAATGAATTCTTGTAATATATAATCTTCATAAATGATCTTATCTGCTGACAATACATTTGTAATATAAAAACAAAAGGTCAGACAAAAGACAAAATTGAACAGTTTCTTAGTATGTTTTTTATTCAGATGAATTTATGAATTGCATAGATACAACTTAATAATGAAAAGAAATTCAGAAATGAGCTCATCATTAAATGATTATGAAGTCTCAGAATTATTTATGAAACAACAGTCTTTTATAAATTAAAGCAGAATGAAGTGACAGAAAGAAGTAATGAACTTTTGACAGCAAAAGTTAAAATTATAATTTTGAATAGTGAAGTCTTTAAAACTTTATAATTAAAGACTGTTAAAACAGCATGTTATCTTCTTAATTAATTCTCAATGTCAGCTCTTAAAAACAACAAGATCTCAATTCAGCTACTGTTTAAATCTTTTAATAAGAATAAATCAATGAATCTTATTGATTTTAGACATCTTCAATGTTTCAAATGCACAGCATATATATATATTTCAAAGAAGATTCAAACAACAGAGACTAAATTTGAATTCTAAAGCAATAAGAAAATTCTTGTTAAATATAAAGAAAGAAATCAATATAAAGTATGACTTTCTGAAAAGAAAAAGACAGATTGAGTAATTAAAATAAGAGATGTGCAGTTTGATGAAGATTCATCAATCTATGATGTTGAAGTTGCAGTCTCAATTTTTAAAGTCAGTTAACTTCACATTGTTAGTGTAGAACAAAAAGATATGCAGTTATCTTTCTTGTTTTCTTTTTAACTCTCATCATTGTCATCATCTTTAGAGTATGTATCATCATACTTTTTCATACTGATATTGTTAAATTAATTAGAAGAAATGAAGAAAGAAAAAGAAGATATTATAAATATTTCTTTTATAATTGACAGATCAGTATTAGCTGAGTTTTGATGCTTTAAAAAAGAAAGATGATTCTTTATAAAGCTAAAGCTTAAAGCAATCATGATTTATCTGACTGTGTTTAATGCAATTATTAATGTTATAAAAAAGAAAAAAGACTCTGAGAATAAATCTTAGACATTTAAACAGATAATTACAAGTTACAAGTTGAAAGATTGAAAGAAAGCAATGAATAGTGAGTATAACTCATTAATGATTAACTTTACATGAACTTTAGAGATGTTGTTATCTAATTGACAAGCTTTAAAAAATAAATGAATCTATCATTATAAAAAAGAATCTAACAGCTCAATTCTACAGCATAAGACTTGATGAGTAGTTAAAGAATTTAAATAACAATTTAAAATTAATTATAAAGAGATCTTTGCAATAGTTGTCAAATTAATGACTTATAAAGTTATCTTCATCATAGCTGCATTTTACAACTATAAATTGAAATAAATAAACATCAAAACAGCTTTCTTACACAGTGATTTAAAAGAAGAAGTTTATGTGATTTAACTTACTGAATATGAAAAAGAGAGAGACAAAATGTGTAAATTGAAGAAAGCTTTATATGAATTAAAACAGTTATCTTATCTGTAATATAAGATAATACATCACTTTCTCATCAGTCTCAGATACACACAGATTTACATAAACAATAATGTGTTTAAAAAGAAAACTCTAATTGTTGCTGTTTATGTTGATGATATTCTTATATGCAAATCAGATAAGAACAAAATTCTAGATCTTAAGATCAAATTAAGCAATCATTTTGAAATGACTGACTATAAAGTGTGTAAGCATTACTTAAAAATGCTAATTACACAAAACAGAACTCTATAAATGCTTATTCTATCTTAGAAAATTTATTTTACAAAAATACTTAAAGACTTTAATCTACAGAATATTAAGACAGTTATAACTTCAATGAAACTCAGAATCTATCTTACAAAGACTATCAGAACAGCTGAATCAGAGTTAATAGCTTAATATTAAAAGATCATAAAATTTCTTATATACATCATGACACAAACTTGACTCAACATTACATATATAATGTTAACTCTTAGTCAGTTTGCACATAACTTTAATGACATACATTGAAAGACTCTAAAGTGAGTATTTTAATATGTGTAAAGAACTTTAGATGTTGTTCTTAAATATAAATTGAGTAATTAACTCAAATTGTTAAAATATTTAAATTCAGACTGAAAGAAAGATCTTGAATTAAAAAGATTTACATCAGAGTACATATTTAAAATGATTAATGAATCAGTATTCTAAAGTTCAAAAAGACAAAGAATAGTTGTTTTATTCTTTTATGAAGTGAAATACATGACCTTAACAAAGACTACAAAGAAAGCAATGTGAATGCAGAGATTACTTAAAGAGCTAGAGCTAAAGAGATTTGAGACAGTTACAATTTAAATGAACAATCAGAAAGCTATAGTCTTGATTAAGAACTCTGAATTTCACACTTGTACAAAGCACATTGACATATGTCATCACTTCATAAGAGAAGTTGAATCCTGTTTGAATTGGGTCAGAAGCATGGCACATCTTCCTCAACTCTATGAGTGAAGGAAGTGTGCCTCCATTTTCTACCTCATCGTCATCAAAATAGGCTGAGAGAGTGTGTCAAACTTTCAGCCTCATTTTGTTACCTTAGTGGTTCGGAGTCCTACAGAGGTTTCAGGAACATGCGGAGTTTGCTAGGACAAACAGTTTGCTATGGATAAAAGTTTTTTCTTTTGTTGATTGGAGGCCTTCTTATAGGGCCACATTTCCATAGAGTAGCTAGACACTTATGATTACACGTTCATTCCACTAGCCACTCCTCCTATGTTTGACACCAACCAACCTTGACTTAGCATATCCACGCGCCTTACCGCTTGGAGCAGGTCAAACCCAGCGTCGTGTAAGTTACGCCTAACGTCCTTCGACACCAAAACTACCTGGTACTCTCGAGATCGGATTTATATGTTCATCTATCCCCTATACGCATTACACCGGAATAGAAAACATGAGTGATGTCGAGCAGAGTTTGACAGGGCCCGAAAAACAGATGCCGCCCAGACGACCCAGAGCTCCTATCCATGATGCATCACAAGGCCAACTATGTGGCGAACAAACTGGGTAGAAATTTCCCGTAAGCAATCCTGAATCTTGGCGCCTTTCGAAAACAAAAAACCCGAAGTGAGGAAGCTCAAGTCAGGAAATCGCCACGAACATTGATGAACGTCCCTGCGCCGCCGTCTTCGCTGATAACGTTGATGAGGACTTCCGTCTGCTGGTACAGACGCTCGATTGCGGCGGAGGAGGACTTGCCGAGTGACACTGGAACATGTTAGCACGCCATTTGGATCAATAAATGGGCTTGGTGAAGTAATACCCAAAATGGCCGAATTGAGCTCCTCCGCCACGGGTACCCGTCCACTTGGCTCCAGCAGATGTGCGACTACCGAAGTCTTCGGATCTTCGTAAGCCAACAGCGAAAATGTCTCCTCGAGTGCTTTCTTGACCTCCCGCCGCCCGTCTTCTCGAAATTCCAGCTGTAGCTCTTGCCCATACTCCAGTGTTTCTTGCAGTAGAGTGTGGTACTTCATGGTGTTGTCGGCTTCTTCGGTCTCCATCTGATCCCAATCGTCATGCCCATTCAAATGGTCGTCTAGTTCCATATCAGGTTCAAAGACATCTTCGTACAAGTCGCCGGAGTGGCCGTTCGTCGCACTGCCCCGCTTCTCGGAGGATCCAGTATTCAGCTCTGAACATCGCCAGATCATTTCGATGAATTTTCGGCACCGAAGTCGGAAGTAGATCTGTGGTCTGTCTTGGAGTACATGCGAGTAATAAGCATTCGTATGTTTCAACGCTTTGTCGACGTCACCGTCAAGAATGGCGACTCGTATTCCTATAGACCTGCCGTCAAAACGATGCTCGTCAAGGGAGTTCCTAAACCAAGACCTACTTTGACGATTGACAGCGTCAAGATCCTCTTCGGCTCCAAAATCTCTAAACCTAGAGTTCTCCCCGTTCTGCAAGGCTCGAGATTCTGCTTCTAGTTCACCCGAAAAAGCTCTCGCGGTCTCTACGTAGCCAGCGTGCGTCAGGAACTGGGCGACCAGCTCCTGAATAAGCGCGGTCTCGTCGAGCGGAGGATGGAGCCGCGAGGCATTGGTGAGACTGATTTCTTCCTCCAGTTTTGTTCTCTCCGCCTGACATGAAAAGTAAGAGTCATGCATCAGCGTTGCAGCAGATAGAAATGCTTACAGCCATCATCCCATCAATGTCGAACACGAATGGCCGCTGTCCAAAGTTCACGCTCAGATGCGCTCCTGGTTTCTTCATGCCGATTGACGGGTAAAGCTTCACGTCTTTGAGGTCTCGGAAAGCGTTCCCTGAGATCATGTGAGCAAGAGTAGTCAAGAAAGCTTGTCAAACACGAACCCAAGAAAACACCATTCTTAGTGTAAAACGCGCACCCCGTAGAGAAGTTCACGCCACATCCGATGACATCTGATGTCGAGTAATTCGGACCGTACTGTTTGGGAGTCCCACAGCAGTGCGATTTTCCGTCGTCCCCGTGATAACCCCAGGTGTCCGGCTCCCAGCCCGGTATTCGTTCGAGGTTTGCTTTGGATCCCGAAAAGCCGATCCCAATCATCCTGTCATCTCTTAGTAACCGAGACGGAACCCATCGTGGCTGTCACATACCCTTCTTTGCCCTTTGAGACCATGGTCACCTCATAATAATAGATACCGCATTGAGGTGGCATCGGGTGGTCCGCCCGGGTAGCCGCGGCCTCGTGCTCATGGGACTTTCCTAGCCCCTTGTAGTGTACTTCCAGGCCGTCTCCTTGTATCTCAAGCCCACCGAATCGGTCCACTTCGGCCCACTTGGACGGCAGCGGTGTCAATCCATCATCATCGATAGGAGGCGGGTGCTCCACGATGTCGTATGTCATACCACGATGTGAGGGTGTCAATCTATGTAAGTTGACGCTGCTGGAGCTTGTCGAGAGCGATCCTCCATTCGAAGAATGGGCCGAAGAACTTTCCCGGTGCGTTGCATGTTTTGCCTTGTGTGCCGCCGCGAGTCGTTCACAATATTTAGAATTCCGTAGATAGGACGGGACGAAGAAATGAGTCGACACCAACCCTCCGATGCCATATGTGCCACAAGAAGTGCTGAACATGAATTGACTCGAGTACGACGGCAGAGGTCCACTTCTACCCCAGGATCCGGATAAACTCCCCCCTCCGTTTGGATGTGAATCAATGTCAGACCCATGCTGCGACAAACGATGTGATCTATGGTCTATCTGATTTGAGGGGGTGTACGTCGTCGATACCGGAGTCGGGTTCATGAGATGCGAGAACGCCGCGGGACGAGCAGGCTGGCTGTGGGTCTGGGAAGAAACAGTTGCGGTGCCGGCGGCAACGGAAGCGTATGAGGATCGGCGTGGCATCAATCCAGTGTTTGTAAGTGGCGGATAAGAAATCGGGGGTGCTCCGCCAGAGCCGTGAGGAACGGTGTTCGTCATGGCTGACGAGCCGCTGGAACCGATAAAGTCTTCCACCTTCTCCACGAGATGAAATACTGTGCAAGTGCGTGTTCGGACAAAGACAGGCAACAGCGGGTCAAAGTCCGACCTTATCTCGTAAATGTTCACTGTGGTAGATGGTTCCAAACAGAGCTAGTTACTGTGCGCTGTATCTCAAAGGGTACGGACACGGATAGGTTGAGACGGCACCGATATGTTACGAAACCGAAGAGGATGTGTTCTTCTTAACACCAAACTTTCTCGACTTCTTCTTGGGTGGTGCCTGGTGTGCCATACCGGCAGTGTTTGTGTTAAGTGTACGAAGATGAGGTGTCGAGTCGAGTCAGTTGGCAGGTGGTGTGGCCATTGGAAACGGAGCACTAGACAGACGCACGAGAGCTCGCTACGGACACTGCTTTCCTCTCCCCGCTTCGGTCATTCTTTGCTCCCATTCAGGGGAGGGAGCAAACCGATTGCATTTCCTGCCTTCATTATTATTACATGCTGCCTACCTACCTAGTAGTCATATTATCACCATCTATCATATAGCTGTTCTTCATGAATGGTCACCGACATCCATCTTCTTGATCAGGAAGTAGTGTATAGCAATACATCGTTGTTTGGGAACATGTGTCCCAATGTGTTTTGTTGACGGACTTCTATCTCAGTAAGAAAAACGCAGGTGTCATGCACCCCAGACTTTAGAAATTACAGTGGTAAAATCGCACTATCCAGACGACACCGAAATGGACCTCCATGTAGCAGTGGTAAAGCTGAAGAATATCGACTCCGCAGCTGGCCACCCGACTCCAAAGCAAGGAGTAATAACCCTTGATGGTACAGACCCCGATTTTTACAAGCCCCTGCCAATAGTGAGCGCTTACAGACCGCAAGGCAGCTCGCATCGCATTGCCATGCAGAATCATCAAGCCAAGTCTTTCCGATGACAGGGTGAAAATGAAGTGTACATCCGGTACTTCACCAAACCCTCGGCGATTTTAACACATAATGAGATAAGCGTCCTAAGCGTCGGTCAGCGATTTGGTCAACGACAAGGTGATGCGAGAGATGCCATACCGTGATGATATGCTAGGCTGGTATGGGAATGCCGACGATTGGGGAGCTCGCATGGTTGCTGGCCAGGGCAGGAACGTCGACATCGCCCCCACTGTGGCTCTTTTCGCTATCCAGGGCACTGCTACTGTTGTTGGCTTTGCTATCGCCATCAAGTACTGGCCGGCTCGGATTCTTGTCGTCGTCATTCATCTTCAAGATGGTTGTTTTCGGTGCACGCCAGGATGGCAGCTGCCACGTGACACCGGTGAAGCTTTTGACATTGAATCCCTTGCGCTCCCATTTGCGGCATGGCTTCCCGGTGCGGTCGAGTGCACGTAAACCGGCATTGATAGCTCCTTGGTTGGCTTTGGGGCCGAGTTTGTGGGTTGCCAGTGGTGCTACCGTGGTCCAAGGCCGAGCAGTGGGAGTACCTTTTTCGATGGCACCATGTTCACTATATGGAGAAGCATTAGCACATATGAATCAATAAGTGGTAGCGTCGGTGTTGGATGAGTAGATGCATGAACAGAACAACCAAATGTGGGACATATTCTTGCCATTCGTAGCACGTGAGTTAGTCATATAATAAAGTGAAGTGAAGCCTCTAGCAAGTGTTGCCTCTAATAAGGTCGAGGCAAAACGAAGCAGTGAAAGCGATGAAAGACATGCTTACAGCTTGGGTTTCTTCTTCGGTCCGGGCTTTCCTCTTGGTTTTGGCGTCGGCTCCGAGCCCACGCCAGAACCCCGTTTCGTACCAGGCTTCGGCCCCGACATGCCTTTCTTCTTCGCCTCGTCCGCTGTAGGGTCTAGAGCCGGTGTCGCACCGCTAGCGGGGGTCGAGTTTGTTTCGGACGCATTTTCGGTGGATGAGGTAGAAGCGACAGGGGCGGCTGGAGTGGATGTCGACGACGAGGACGATTTGGATTTGGAGTCCTTGCGAGACGAGGGTTTGGACGAGAAGCGGGTAAGCAAGGCAGGGGAGAGGTGTAATTTGACGATCTTGCTGGGCTTGGAGTTCTTCGACGGTCGGTCGGAGGACAATGAAGAAGAGTTTGCTTGTATTGAGTTCTTCGACGACATGATGTTTGAATTATGGTGGAGGTATGCAAGGTTTGTAGACGATCGTAGAGGGTGTACTGAGCCCGGTCGGGTGAAAGGCTCTGGTGGTAACTCGGATGGTGCTTAGTACCTTAGTGATAAGTCGACGATGAGAGGGTCAATCTCGCATCTACTTAATTTGGTGGTTGAGTTTCGTGAGGTTGGTTATCACAAGAGGGATGAAGTTAAGGAGGGATAAGATGGATCGAAGGTGTTGGATGGCGAGGTGATTGTTGGAGTGGAAGTGGAGGAATGAAGCGATGTTTCATTATTACAGGTGGGATGGGTAATTGTGGTGGTAGCGGTGCGGTGGTGCGTGTGCGTGTGCGTGTGCGTGTGCGTGTGAGCATTTGCGTTTTGGTCGCGAACGTAAGTAAGTCTGGCTGTTCAGGTACTGGTATCGTTAAAGGTACAAAGTAGGTAGGGAGGTAAAGCAGGATGCCGAGCTAAATTATCTGATGAGCATAACGGGATAACCCGTAACCCATGACAAGGGATGACGCTAGTCTTCTTCACCACAAGCGTCTTTGCTGCTGTTGCGCACAAGGGACATTTAGTTAAAGCGGCAAGTCGAAAACAGCCTGTAAGGCTGTAACACTTCATATGGATTTCTGTAGCTTGCTATATGGAATAATAGTGCTGTGTGCAGCTCTCTCAGCTATCCCAGGGTCACTCTTTCGGTGTGCACTTCCTGGGTGCCTTTGTACACTACCTCGCTGCGTGCAGAGCTGGCCTGAATGGAGGTAATCAATGGTGGTCCATACCTTACGTTCTGTACCTTACCTACCTTACGTTACCATAGCCCTTTTAACCAACAGCGACCTTCACACCATGGGATAACGTAAGGATTATTCCATAGTGGGATGAAAATGCTTCCATCGAGCGTCTTGTTACTCATGTAAAGGATGATTTTTGGCTCTCTATTTTCAGTGATCATGCTTTTCAGGTTAAGCATTCCTCCATTTCGTCCCTAAATATGGATTTGGAGGGGCTTCCTTCATTCCATGCCTCCTCAGCCACAATCCCAACCGTGTACCTCGACTTAACGTTACAATGTGCACACTTGTTCATGCCGGCCACAGCTAAGAATGGGTGCTCTCGATTGGAACAGTGTGGGCTGAGATTCCCAGCGCTCAAATTGCTACCACACACCGATGACTGCGACTGACTGTGGCACTCCAAGGCTGATGGCTAATTTCAGCTCTTCTGGCCCCAAGAGGCCGGCAACTCTCAAGGAATGTACACTCGCAGAGACCACAGGCTGGGGCCATCTGACATGATGCGCAGTGTTTATCTCTTCAATGGTCTCAATTTGGGGAGCACTCTGGTGCACGGCTCACGTTTCAGATGTTGGAATTTCAATTGCTGGTGTGGTCGCGGCGTGGTCTTCGCGGACTATATGTATCCATATGCTCCTACTGTTGTTGTTCAAATCTTCAATCTCTCTAGGTATAATGTTCAAGATGTTGCTTGCCATCTCCCACTTCTTCACATTGGGACTCTTTCACTGGATAACCCAAGCCCACGTCGTAGCTGGCGCCCATATTCCCCATTCGAGGAGGCATGATATCCGGGCAGCCGGCGCGAGCGGGACCAACGCTGCTTACACGTTCAGAGCCGATGCCTCGGACAATGCTGCCGTCTACTTCGGACAGACGGATGCCACAGGGAGGACGAGTCTGGCGAGCATGTGTCAGGACCCTAGCGTCGACATAGTCATCCTGGCCTTCATCACGGTCTCCTTCGGCCCGGGGAATTATCCCGTAGTCAATTTCGGCGCTGCCTGTGATGGCCAAACTCCACAAATGAAGACGCACGCCCCTGGTCTCCTCAGCTGTCCCACCCTAGCCTCCCAGATCCAGACGTGCCAGTCCATCGGCAAGAAGGTCCTCTTGAGTCTTGGGGGTTGGTTAGCGGAAACGACTTTCAACAGCGATGCGGACGCTACGCAGCTAGCCGGAACATTATGGAATCTGTTCGGTGCAGGCGCCGATACAGATCCAGCGCTGAGACCCTTCGGCTCCGTGAGGATCGACGGGTTTGATTTAGGTACTTGCTAACATTTCTTCTGCAAATTCTACTGAAGCTGACTGGACACACCAGACAACGAAGACCACAAAACAGGGTCGTATCCCGGCTCCGCCTCGGCCCACTACGACACCTTCGCCACCGCCCTACGCACCCAATACGCCAAAGACCTCTCCAAAACCTACTACATCTCCGCCGCGCCCCAATGCCCACGACCGGACCCTTCCATCCCGCCCGGCGCGTTGCAGAACGCCGATTTCGTTTGGGTGCAGTTCTACAACAACCCGGCATGCAACCTCGACAGTCCCGGCTTTGACGCCAGTTTCGCGGCGTGGAGCGCAGATCTCGCGGCAGCAGGAGCAGCGAAGGGTGGTCGTGGGCCGAAAGTCTTCATCGGCGCACCGTCGTTCGGGAAGGGAGGGTCGGGTTACGTCGATTCGCAGCGGTTTGCGAGTCTTGTGCAGAAGGTGAAGAGGAGCGGGACCTCGAATTTCGGTGGTGTGATGCTTTGGGATGGGGCCGAGGGACGGTTCAACGTCGATCAGAGCGGGAGGAGTTATTTGCAGACGACGAAAGCTGCGTTGACGGGTACTTATATTTAGAGGAAGATGTTACTAGGGCGCGTTTTGGATGGGTTTCTCGGCGTCGGAGGAGAAGCTATTTGTATACAATTACCGTTTGTCTAGATCCAAGTCTGCCAGTGATGACCCAGTTCCAAAGACCGATAGAGCAAAGTCGCCTGTTCAACTTTTCACTGACATTCTTGGCATCTTGGAATAACGTAAGTTCCTTCCTTTAACTGAGCCGAATACGTTTGCCGTACTTGACACTGTCTGGGAAGCGGAAAGAGACATTGATGCCCTTAGCTTCTGCGTATGCGACTGCATCAAGGCTCACGCCAGTGCAGTCGTTAAGACAGAGTTCTTCGATCATTCCGTGTGGCTTTTGCACCAACGACTTGACTCCGACACCGGTTATCTTTGTGCCAGATAGATTGAGTTTTTTGAGCTTTGGACAGGATCCTGCAATGGCTTCAGCAGTAAAATCGTCGACGTCTGAGTTTGACAATCGCAGATCCACGATGCCATCCAAGTAGCCGTTGGTAATCAGCCCGTGGATGGCGGCTTTGTCAATCTGGCCACAGCTGCTAAGGTCTAGCTCCGTGAGTTTGCCCTTGGACGGTTTTAGTAGGATCTGAAGAGCCGGATATGTGAGTAGATGATTAAGGGACAAGTCGAGAGTTTCTAAGTCGTGCAGAGTATAATCTTCAGAGGATTGGCTACCCTCCAACTCGCTGAATTGTATATCGGTGGCATTCAAGTAGAGATGACGAATTTTAGGAGGAAGTTTGGGCAGGCGCAGTAATCGGGTTCCGCAGAGGTTGAGTGACCGGAGGTTCAGTAACCTCGAGAAGCCCACTTGCATGAACGCAGTCTCGTTCACGCCCGTAGGCAAACATAGCTCGTTGACATCTGGTATTTGGTCGAGCAAGGAATGCTATAAGTAGAGCCTGTCAGCGAATGGACTACAGATCGATTCCGCTTACATACCAGATTCCACGCGGTGGGGCCAATGGGGTTTGTACCAGTACTGAGTGTCAATGTGCGTATCTTGCTACTGATCTGCCATTGAGGAGGTACTCCGACAATGTAGATCCAGTGGAACTCGGCACGTTCGAGCTTGCTGCAAAGGCTTAACATGCGTGTCACCACGGCCAAGTCAACCATGCAGCTATTCGAGACGATCAAGGTTGATAGATTCTGCGCTAAACTCGCTGCCTCAAGCAACGACGTGCTTGTGAAACCCTGATTGACCTCGAGGTGATGCAAGGCCCTGCAACATTTGAGAACATGTTTGAGTGCGCATGTGGTAGCGGCGAGGTGGAGCGTAGCATGAGTGATGCCTCCTTTGGAGCGCTCGACGCAAGCACGGACTGCCGTCAACTTTACTGGTTTCTTGGCGTGCGAGAAATCAAGGTGAGTCCAAAGACGTGGCATAGATGTCAGAAACTGGTTCCATTGCTTTGAAACCCCGAGAAGGATCCTAGATCGACAATCAGGATGATATAGGGAGAGACCGAATGCATGGGCTTACACCAGAGTATTGAATGGAAGGTACTTGATTATAATCTCCGCGAGCTCCAAAGGGAGCATCAAGAAGAAATCGACAGCCTTTGGCGGGGACTGGTACTGAGCCAGTTTGTTGGACATGTTTTGAAGTAACTACAGCGGAGATCAGTACAGGTCTATTCCTAAGTACCTATCCTTCAGTGGACGACCATACCTTGTAGTTAGGCGCATCTGGGCGAACGTTTCGCAGGCCGTATTTGTATATCTCCAAAGCAAGGTCTGCCTTATTTAATAGCTGTAGAACTTGCCCGGTTCTGAGATACCCCTTAAAGCGATGAGCATTTCTGTATGCTATATTGAAACTCAGCACTCTCCATACCGTCGCCGTAGACTTTTCTAGATCAATCATGCGCTTAGCATCTCGAAATGCTGCTTGCAAGTCGCCGAGCTTCGTGTAAGTTGCAGCACGGTTATCGAGGGCACCAAAAGATGCCCTATCGCTTCGGTTTATTGACTGTAACGTCAGGGTTGAGTCTCAGCTTGACGGGAATCCCAGCATACAGCAGTAAAGGCTGGTAGAGCCTCCCGATATTTCTTCGCTCGATACAATCGTTGTCCAATCTGCCGTGTCTCCTCGGCAGACAAGCTGCGATAGATCTCCGTCATAATGTTTGATGTAAGGTACCTACAGCTCGCGCCGACGCGAACCTCATCTAATCTCATATGACTGTGTACTGTCACAAGTTGGCGGCATCTTCTGACTGACTTTGCATAAAATTTCACATCTCTAAGTTCTTGCTGACATCGCAAGGAGGCCGTAATTCACCTATAGTGTCGCCTTTATACATAGGGTGCGACACGAATTTAGGCGACACTATGGGGGTAGTTGAGGGTTGCGCTTTTTTGAGCCTTTCATCCCATGTACAATGATGGTTTTACATCCACAATTCAATCATCAAAGATTTACCCATTTGTCATGCAAAAGTCAGCTTATCTGCCATTGGAAAAAGAGACTTGCATCAGTCTTCATATATTGAGAGGATATGCAAGGCTGACATTCTTAAATTGATGCCTCACTGACTGTCTTATTTCTTCATTGCTGTCTTTTCAAGTTCAGTCTTACAACATGACAGACATTGAAGTTTTAATCATTTATGCTGTTGCTGTCATTCTTATGCTCTCTCTTTTTCTGAATTTTTTTCTGAAATGATGTTTTCATTACAACTACTTCTTCACATATCTACATGATGACATGCCTCTTTCTCTTCTCTATCTCATCTTTGTTTTATCATTGATTTTTCTCATTAAAAAGCAGCAAAGTAGTCTATGATTCTTAATGAACACAGCATACTTAACTGTGCTGATCATTAACTTATTGTGAGTTTCTTTTAATCTACAGATATGCTATAGAAATTCCACTTCTGACTGTCAAGAGCTGTTAACTGTGAGCTAGATAATGATTGTATTGTGAATTTAAAAGAAGATATCATTCTTTATATTGTTTTACAGTCTTTAAATCAGCAACTAATAACTTTTAAATTCATTTTCTGTTCATTTTATTCTTCTTAACATAATCATTCTAATCATCATTGTTTTACAGATCTTATTTTACATTATGTTCTGCTGCAATCTTTCTTGATATATACTCACTTTATTCTTGATATTCAGCAATCTGCTTATTTATGAATTGTCTTTTATCTTAACAGTTTATATTTTGTGAAAATATCAGCATCAATTAAATGCAGTGTACAAGACAGAGAGAATAGCTTTGACAGAGAGAAAAAGATAAAAATAAAGAAAAATATAAGATTTAATGATCACTGTTGTAATGATGCTTGCTGCAGCTTTAACATTAATGACATTGCTTATAATGACAGCACTGCTGAATGATCACTTTAGACAGTCATTAATACTTGTAAATATAGATGTGTCTTTTATGCAAACTCTTCTAATACAAATAATGAAAAACTATTCTTAAATGTCTCAGTATGATGTTCTGAGTTCTGTTGCAAGCTTAAAAGAAGCTGATAGTTCAAGAAATACATCAATACAAGTTAATCATTCTTGCATCTTCTAATACTTTCAGATTCAGTGCTTAATCTTTACTTTATTACTCTTTTGCAAAGCTTTAATTGCAGAAAATGTATACACTTGAAGCTCTATGAATTGTGAATGAGTTATTTCACTAGAATCTCTTATTACTTACTATTGAAAGATTATACAGTTCTATCTCAGAGCTGACTTCAGAGAAGTATAATACTACTTTATTGATCTTACAACACTCTATAAACATATTAAGTTACAATAGTTTCAAAGTTAATATTCAATCTCACTCTGAATTCAGGCCTAGCCTGCTTCTCTAGATGTGCAGCACATTTTTCTTCAGTTTAAATAGAACTCTTTGTTAAATATATAACTTATAATAGCTATGCTATTAGTGTGATGCCACCTTTTAACAGGTTATGAGCTCAGGTTAGTGCAGTGATTTCTTGTCTAAAATCTCATTGAAGATGCATGTCTAGGCTATCTTGTCAGTGATTTAAGTTCATAATGAGAAAGAGCTCAAAGATTATAAGTTTAAATCACTATCTGTGCACACTCTTTACATTTACAGTCTGATTGTGGGCTGATTGCAGATTAGAGAGAGTGTTAGATATATAACTTACAATAGCTATGCTATTAGTGTGATGTCATCTTTTAACACTCTTCAACTCAATTCTAAGTCTTGATAAAAGTCTTATTAAAACTCACTCTCATCTTTCATCACATTATGTCTATAAGACAATTCTCTTACTTAGATATCAGTCTGCATAAAGAACAGCTTACTCAGCAGCATTTAAAGATACTCTCAGAGACTATAAAAACTGATTGAAAATGCAGTGATACTTAATTTATACAGCAGTCTATAAAGTGTTCTAAAAAAAATCTTCATGATAAGAAAGCACAAACATCAAAAATTCAATTTTAACTTTTATACATTGAATAACAAATTGATATTGAAGTTGATAGCAAGAAGAGATCTAAGAAAGTACATGATATAATAATGCTGTTAAGAGAGTTGACAGTTAAGCAAGACAACATAATGCTGAAGTGTAGACAAAATTATGTAAAGAAATTAATTGTGTACAGAGTTGAGAATGATATAATTAAAACAGTTAGAGATGATCTAGATACACTATCAGAACTGAATGTGCTTAAGAAAGTGTATAAGAAAGAGCTCAACTTAGACTTAATCTCAGTGATGATGAATCAGAAAAGATTGAATAGAGTCAATGAGTGAATGAAGCTGATATACTCATATAAACATTGCAAGTCACTTCATCTAATGGCTGACACAATCTTCTACAAAGACCTTAAACAAGACCTCAGAGTTTTAAGAATGTACAGTTGAGGTCTGAGGGTAACTGCTGATACTAAGAAGAAGTCAGAGCGGCAAATGCAAGTTGAAGAAGCCTTTTCACTTTTTATGACAAATTCATGTATCTAGATGTGTTTTCCATAGCCTGACAGGCTGCATAAGGTAAGAATGATAAACTTGCAGTGGGATTGTTCATGTAACTCTAGCAATGATATTAGGTTATATGCAGTGAAGGTGATATAGCCCTAGTATGTTGAGTCGGGAACTTCAGGACAAGAATCTCACCCCTGTACCTTGAAGAGCACTTTCTCATAACACCACTAAGGCTGCAAGCTAGTCAAAGCATCAGGACACAGTCAGTGATCTTTGACAGATCACACATACCTTAGTGGTGACAAGACATTGCTCTCAGACTTCTGTCAAAACCTTTGCCTTACAATTGGCAAGCCCTTCAGCTGCAAGATGTCTTGAAGATTAAGGGTTGAAGAGAACCTGGTTTCTGTGTGCTTCTCAAGCAATCTGCTGTAGATAAAAAGTGGACATACACACAATCCTGTTCCCTGAGCACCATGTGTTTCCATAGGGTGCCATGTCCTTCGATTCTGGCCACTCACAGTGGCTGGATCCCCAGACTCAGCTTCAAGATATTTCCTTCTGTCTCTGTGTCAATGTGCTTTCAGCAGAGCTGCACATGTCATATTCTGACCTCAGTAGCTTAACAACATTACAAACAACCAGCTTGCTGACATCGCGATGCAGAATGACACGGTGAACAATCGAAAAGGCGCCTTGCCCAGCACCGACACAAATTCTACCGATTCCGTATCACTCATTTCACCTGGGTCTACATTGGCCAGTGTGACCAGCTTTTCTGAAGTCTCTGTCTTTTGGGGCCTGAGCTCAGAGCAACAGTTTTACTTCGATTATCAGCGGCAGTCGATTGGAAGCGACCATTATTTTCTGGAATACAACACCACAGAGTTCGTCCGCTCAGTGATGGCCAGTGCGGCACTCACATTCAAACCGCTCTTTCACGCGGTCGTGAGCTTTGCGGCCTTCCATTACAGCGTCCACCATGCCACTGGCAATCTTTTCGACTCCTTGGAATCTTACATGCAATCTGTTTCCCTTCTTTGCACAGTCTTGCAATCTAACCAACCGTATACGGATGCAATGATCCTCACTATTTTACAACTGGGTACTCTGGACGTGAGCAGAATATAGCCACTACTGGATATTCGAACTTGAATGCTAATAGTCAGCAGGAATACTTCGGAGACTGGAACGGCCTTGTGAATCTTCAAAAGACCGCCTATCAAATGATCAGTGAGCTGTACACGCCCGAGACCATCATGCAATCCGAGATGGGCCGGAAGATATCATTATGGTATCTGCGAGTTGATTTTTTTACTTGCGTTACCCTCGGCGCTCACACGTGGATCGGAATGGAATGGTTCAACGTGTACGACCAATATTATATGAGCTGCTTAGGGGCAGATCCCGACAACATTGATTTGCAGATTGAGGGCCTCTTTGGCAAGGTCCGATTATACGGCCTAACAACGCAGAAATTACGCAAAGGAGAAGTATCCCTTGCGAAATTCATAGAGCAGGGACAGTGGATAGGTGGTAAAATTCGTTGCTGTTATCTTCAAATTAAGTCCTACCATCCGCCTAATGGTCCGGATCCTCCGCAATGCTGGTCCATTTCGCTCCGTTATCTCATACTGAATCTTCTGGCGGTGGAGATGTCAATCACCCCGACTCCGGACCACCCACGTTGCCTTAAGATGGCGCGGGAGCAGCATGAAATACTCGAAGCCCTCGAATTGTCGCCGCAGGTTCCAGCGGAGGCGCTTTTGCCTTTACAGACAAGTTTACTCGTTGCCTGCTCAGTTCTCCCGCATGAAGAAAGCCATATATCCTGGTGTCAAGATAAACTCGCTCGTTTAGAGTGTCTCGGGTATGTTTTCCTGCCAGGTCTATCCGGCTGATGATGTGACGCTGATCAGCGCCCAGCTATATGTGTTCGCAGAACTTCCGCGATAAGATGGTCAAACATTGGTCTCTTCCATCGCCAGATTATGGGTGGCCGTCCGACAGGGCGTGCCCACCCATTATCAGACTACTTCGCTCGATTCAAAAACTGCCCACTTGAGGGTGCAAGCGCTTGAAGCCTCGACGTTGTTCCAGGGCAATTTGAAGAAGCAATGTGCGGGGATTGAGAGGCCAGTGTTTGAGTTTCTTGGGCAATGACACCGTATAGAGGCACAGTGCTTCACGTCTTCGTTGGGTTAAGCTCCCTGGTACTATCAGTTTTCCGTTCAAGACAGTATCTACTACGATGGAACAACAGAAGAAAGGCTGTATTATGTGTGTAGCAAAAGGACTTCCTTTCTGTATCTGTGTCTTCTCGTTATCTCCTACTACCATTGATGTTACCTATACCTAAGCATTCAGCTTGCCTCCCCCCATTTCATCCCATGCCCATGCTTACGCCCCCCTGCATCTCAATCTACTTCTTCTCCTCCAAGTTATCCCAATTCCGCAACGCTATGCCGGACTGTCGGTACGGTACTGTGCCTTACGGCGTCCGGACCGCGGGCATGGAGGACGATAGGTGGGCGCACATTGGAGGCGTGGGTAGCTGGTTGTTGTGGTCCCCGGGGTGTGGACTAGTTGTGGTGGAGGGGATGGAGGTTGGTAATGGGGGAGTAAGGGAGCGGAGGGAGAGCGACAGAGAGAGGGGGAGAGGCGCTCGGCCAGGGTGGCTTGACGAACCTGTGACCCTTCGTTAGATTTGCGGCTTGTGAGGTGAGGGAGGGAAGGAAGTTTCCAGTGGTACAGACGTTTATGATTCTTTGGTTGTAGACGGTCTGAAAGGAGGTTGTGGGTTGCATGATCATTGCCGGGGGAAGAGTCTCGTCCCCCCCACGGGAACATGTTTGAATAGTGTCGAATCCCTGCAAAGCGGGTTTCGCTAAAACCTCTTCACTCAGGTAGGTGTTAGCGCACCGTTGTACCTACTTGAAGAACTGAATCTTACCTACATTATGTTATTAATAACTGCCACTCTATAGCAGCAGATCCTCACATCTTCCGTTGCGGGTTTTGGAACACATTGTTTGTTAACGTCCAGTATCAGGTATGCTTTGCCTTTGTCGTGGTCTATATTCGACGGCGTATAGATGTAGTCATCTTCCCAGCTAAACTTTCGTTGGTGGAAACGCTCCATGAAAGCATTTACAAGAGTCAGCGGCCGTGCACAAGGCTCCCCAGGAATTTGCTCGACTTGGAATCGGAAGCAAAAGCGGGAGGCATTGCCTTTGTAGAAATTTGGCTGCTGAGAGTTGAGTTCCATCTCTGCACTGAAACGTGATATACGGAATAGAGTAGAATGTAATGGCCGGTTCGGGGAGCGAGGTGACTGGAAGACAAATGCAGGTACTTTCGGGTACACATTCGGCCGCCGCCGAAGCGGTGAAGGTTGATGCGAGATCTCCTCTTGCCATTCCATCATAACATTATTTCCACCTGCCAACGAAGTTCAAGGAGCCCCTTTTTTATTATCAGCCCAGTGTACAAAGTAAGGTAGTTCGCGTTAGGCAACAGGCAAAAATGTGCGACGACCAATTCTTCCGATTCGAGGGCTGTGGCTGCGATCGAGCGGTTGAGATCACTTGGTGTGCGGCTGCCAGAGCAGGAGGACAATGCTGTCCTGCCCCGCAACGTGGACGAGCGCAACAGCAGGGAGAGACAAAGCCAGGCCTGTGCCCTGTGTGCGCTGGCTCTTCGCCTGCGTCATCCAATTAGAAAATAGACCCATACAAGCTTTTCAATGAAAGATTGGAAGGTTACCTACGGAGTAGATCTATCTATGAAGTCAAAGGGAAGACTCTATTAATGTTTTATTAGGGCTCTTATATCGCGCAACGTTGGCAGAACCCATAGCAGTGGAGGCGCCACGCTCTTTTCCATGTGGCTGCTGGCTTTCTGTGGAGATTCAAGGAGGAGACTTGCTATTGAACGGGCAGAACATAAGGCACACACTGTGGTGGTTGAGCATCTTCGCTCCTTGTCAAGTCCTTCTGAGCTACGCCGTGATTTGGCTGATGGGCATTGAGTTGGAGAGAATCAATCATGAAGGTTTCATAATTAACTTGTTCAGAGTATAGAGTACATAAAGCTTTCATGTGTCCACCGAATTCCTCTCACTGTTCTCTTCAGTTTTCCAACCAAATTATCCAAAGGTCCCTACATAAAAATCTCCCAAGGTGATCAAGCTGATACCTGAGCCATCAGAATATGTGGCTTAAGGCATTGTGAAACAGGTTTGGTGGAAGAAATACATTCTGTTGCAATGTTAATTCATGTAGAAAATATGAAAGACATACAGATGTACACTTCTAAGACTACTCAATGATGCTGTCTGTGTTGCTGCTAAGAAAGTTTTGATTCCTGTCTGCTCTGATCACTTTTCAGGTTCATTCAGGGTGATTGTTTTTGAAGACAGCATGCTAATATCAGGCTTCATCAGCTTCATCATGATCAGATCAAGAGCTTGTAAATTCTTTCATTTCATCTTTTTATTTAGAGTTCTTTTGTTGATCATACTATCATCTATGTTTGCTACTGTGTTCAATGTCAGCTATGTATCATGTGTTCTTTGAGCTCCCTAACATTATCAATCTTAATCTTGCCTTTTGCTGATAGAAGAACATTGCTGCAGTGCAAGTTCTCATGATACAGTCACAGTTTCTCATGAAGATAGTGTAGACTCTCTAGAATCTATGACAAAAAGATTAGAATATGATGCTTAATGTTCAGTCAACAATCATTTATTTCTTTGCATACTGCTGCAATCTTGCACACCTTAAGGTCTTCTTTGAGACAGTAATGAATGTTTCTCAAAGTGATATTCATGCACTTATAGATCATGTATATGATGTTGTCATCAAGAAAGATTCTCTCAAGATTGACAACATAGTTGAAGGTGATCAAAATGATATCATTAATCTGATACTGATCTTTCACTTTTCTCTCTTTAATTGTAACTAAGAAGAAGTTCTTGTAAGCTATGATTGCAGGTCCTGCTTGATTAAGCATCATAAACTTGTAATAAGTTTATCAGAAACTGCATTTGTCTGATGGCTTTGTCTTCTTTGCTGAGGTCACAGATATTGAAGAAGCTTTGATGAATGTGTTTCTAGAGTTAACTGAGAAGTGTTGATGCAGATTCTTTCACAAATGATTTAATGAAATTTGCAGTATTTCTTAAGATGTTAATTCTGTTAATAGTCAAGTCTATTTAGACATGGTGTTGAGACTTTAACATGTGCACCTTTAGCCTAATTAAGTATAATGTCTTTGTCACCTAATTGAGCCAGCCACCTAAGCAAGCCACCTCAAAATCTTATACAATAGTAATATTTTGAAAATTCATAACTTTATCACATTATGATGTATTTACTTAAGAATTGATATTCTGCTCAGAAAATAGATAAATTAATTAAGAATAAAAATATTATATAAGAGTTGCAAGAATTAATTGTAGAAGTGTTAAAAGGTGGCACCACACTAATAGCATAGCTATCGTGGGTTATATATCTAACACTCCCCCTAACCCGCGATCGGCCGGCACGCTCATACGTCGCTTACCCAGCTTCTCACGGGCGGAAAGAATGCGCACACAACATGGTTCGAACTCATAACCTTGGGCTTACGCGGGTAAGGCAGCCAACGCATGTTCAACACCATTACGCCAACCCGGGCTCATAACCTGTTAAAAGGTGGCACCACACTAATAGCATAGCTATCGTGGGTTATATATCTAACACTCCCCCTAACCCGCGATCGGCCCGCAACCGACCCGCAGGTGTAAAGGGTGCACACAGATGGCGGTTCAAACTCGCGACCTTTTGGACTTACTCCCTCACCATGGACTTGAACCACCGGCAGAGGTGGCCTAGGCGCCACTTTATGCAAGTTATCACACACTAACCCGGGCTCATAACCTGTTAAAAGGTGGCACCACACTAATAGCATAGCTATCGTGAGTTATATATCTAACATGTTGAATAAATTATATTCTTATTATAATGATAACAGATTAAGCAAAATACATTAATATATTGATGTGCTGTCTTTAAATATTCTTGTTACTCATTGTTGACATGAAGATAATCATTTCACTACATAGTATGATGTTTTTGATTAAATTTGTCAATACTAAATTGACTGTCATTAATATTCTTTTATTCATAATTAATTAAAATTCATCACTCTTTAAATTTACTCTACAGCTCATTCTTTCTGACTGAGTCATCATGTTTTAAATATTGAATTAAATATCTTTAAAAGTCAATGAATTTTAAGCTTGAAGAAGATTTCAGAGATGATTTAATTAAAGTATTTAAAGATTTTGTTTAAGAATTAATGACATCATCATAAAATATAGATAATATTGACTAACTAAAAATTATATAAATAATTAAGTTATAAAAACACAAAGCTTTGAGAATTACTCTGTAAAGTGTGTGTGATGTGTTTACAGAATTGTGATGCATTCAAAAATATAAATATATTTTATAATTAAAAGTTAAAAATTAAACACAATTGCTATTTAATGTTTTTAATGTATTTTTTTAATATATAATGACTGCAGAGAGCTTTGTCTTTATTTTAAATATTTATTGATTAAAAAGAACTCTTAATTTAACAGTTAATTACTGAGTAAATTACTCTCAGTTAAGTTAAGAAAAGCAATATAATTTAATTATTGCAATAATTATCTTATTTATCTTATATATTTGCTGCTTTTCTCTAAGAAGAAATTAGAAGATGAAATAAAAGCTAATGAATTTCTCTGTTACTTAAGTCACTCATCTATTTAGATTACCTTGTCACAGCAAACACTGTTATTCATCTTGCTGTCATTACACATTCACAATGACTTCAGATAAACTGACTAAGTCAATTTTTAACATTGACACTTAATATTTCTTAGCTCTAGCTGATTTAAATAGTAATTCATCAGTCTTTCTTCACAAAATCACTTAAATCTATAATCTATCTCAATCTATTCTATAAGTTCAATGAAAAGAAAGACAATCAGTAAAGACCTTTTACATTACTTAACAGCAGCTGTCAGTGCATAAGAAGAATGCTTTAATTCAGTAAATTGATACTATGACAGTCTGAGAATGATCTTCATGAATTGCTTAGCTGAAATTCATGATTAAACAGCTTATGAAGACTAAGAATGATCAGAAATTTCTAGAATACAATTAATATTTAAGTTTTCTGTGTTGACATTCAGAATTTAAGACTTAATATAGTTGCAATCTCAATCAGAATTGAAAGAATACTGAAAACATCAAATTCATTTAGAAATAATTTGATCTATACAACTTCACTTAAATTCAGCATGATATCTTGAAGTCAGATATATACAACATAAATGAAAAGAAATTTACTATAAGCATTGCTGACAGCTTCAAAGTCTTAATACAATGCATAGAAAGACAAGCTTTCAGTGTTTAAGCTGATAATCAGAACTGAGTGTTTCTTATTGAGTGTATATGTTTCAATGATGATGTTCTTTCTTTCTACTTCATCTTTAAGAATAAGAGCATACAGCAGACCTAATTAAACTCTATTAATAATGATAAGACTGTTCTATCAGTCAGTGAAAATGACTGAATCATTAATGAACTAAAGCTTCAATGACTAAAGGTCTTTGATCTACACATTAAGACATAAACTTAAGAAACTCATTAACTCTTAATACTAAATAGTCATAAAAGTTATGTGTCTAACAACTTTATTCAGTACTGCTGTGATCACAGCATCATCACTTTATGTCTTTCTTCTTATTCAACTCATTTGTTACAGTCACTGAATGTTGAAGTCTTCAGCTCATTAACTAAGACCTATAAGAAACTGATGCATAAACACTTTCATTATGATGCTGTCAACATCAATAAGATGAACTTTCTGCACTATTATTAGAAGATCAAATCAATAGCTATCACAACCAGAAATGTTTTTAGTGCATAATGAGCTGCTGAACTTATTCTGTATGATTCTTCTGTTATTATTTTAAATCTTTCTCAATCAACAACAACTTCTTTCTTTGCATCTCTTACAAATTTCAATGATGTTCAGATCAACATCATTGTCACATCTCATACAGCAATTTAAATCAATCAGTTTGTGAATGAGATTCTTGCTGATATGACTTCATTGTTACATTTACATATCTTAGATCTAAAGAACACAGCTTTAACAGCTGTGACAGATAGAGCAGTCTTACAACAGATTAATTAGAAACTTCTTAAGAAACAGCAGCAGCAACAGAAGAAGCAGTCATAAAAGACTGTTAAAGATGTCTGAGTTCTTACAGTCAATGAGAATAAAGTTATGATGCAGAAAGAAGAGAATAGAGTAAAGAAGTTGACTACTAAATCAGCTAGATATCATGCATTAAGAAGTAAAGTCAGATTTGCAAAGCTGATTTGAAAGAAAATGACTATAAACTATTCAGTTTTTATGTAATTAGTTTAGTGATGTGAATATTTCAATAATTCTAGCTGTTTCAACATCACAAAATAAATGACAGTGAGGTAACCTGACAGAGAGAGTTGTCTGAGTAATAGAGAAATGCATTATGTTGATGATGTTGTTATAGATATATTTAAAAATTATATTATGTAATTTATAAATATTATAAATCATCTTTACTTCTATAATATTGTGATGCATTCAAACACATTTAATACATAATACTTATCATTGTAATTAAAAAAATAAAATTAAGAATTAATATTTTTAACAGACTTTTCTAATATGTAATTTTCTTGTCTTTTTCAGTCTAAATATTATTGAATGTAATCATTTTTAAAGTGCATTAAAAGAATTAAATAGTAAGAGCTAATCTTTATATTAAAAAATGTCAAAAGTGAGCATCACACTTTTAGTCACAGCTATTATGAGTTATATATTTAACACTTTCTCTAACTCACAATCAGTCAACACACTCACATGTTGCTTACTCAGCTTCTCATAGTTAGAAAGAATGCACACATAATATAGTTTAAACTCATAATCTTAAGCTTACATAAAATAAAACAGTCAACATATATTCAATATCATTACATCAATTTGAGCTCATAATCTGTCAAAAGTAAGCCTTACACTTTTAGTCACAGCTATCATGAGTTATATATTTAACAAAAAAGAAAGTAAAATGATTTACTTATTTATAATTTATATTATAAATTAAAACATTACTGACTACTTTTCTCTTTTAACTGTTTTAGAGTTTTTCAGATCTTACTTAAGACAATATAATTACTTTTGTAAGCTTTGCTTCATCAACAATCTGTTTCTTACATTATAATGTATACAATGTTAATAAAAATCATATTATAAAATTTAACTCTTCAAAGATTCTTTTTAAATTATTCTTTACATCTTTAGAAGTCTGCAATTGACATAAATATATTAAAATTCTTTATTAAAATTCTTTTATCTTCATTATTATCTTATTAACTACAGCATTTTTCTCACTGACATCTTTCTTCTTAATTTTATTCTTAACAACATCTTTAATCATAACTTTCTCTTTAATAACATCATTCTTTACAACTTCTTTTTTAATTATCTCTTCAATCACAACATTCTCTTTAATCACAACTTTCTTCTTATTAAGATTCTTCTTATTAAGATTCTTCTTCATAACTTCTTTTTTATCAACATCTTTAATCACATCTTTCTCTTCTTCATCAACATCTTTCTTCACACACAAATTCTCTTCTGATAAAATAACAATGACAAATTTCTTAAGCTTGATCATTTATAATAGTCATTAATATGTTTAAAAATAACTGTTAAAATTCTTTACTTTAATTATGAATTCATTAAAATATTTATGTTCATTTAAATTTAACTTTGTAATTTAAAATTCATCATCATTTTTTGTTCTCAGTGTCATAACAAAATTTTTATCATTAAAAAAAAAATACACACTCTTTTTAAGATCTTAAGATCTTTAATTGCATTGAAGAATTCAAGCTTTAAAATATGTTTTTTAAATTTGAAATTGTGTAGTTATTAATGATAAATAAATATACATTAAAATAAATTATTAAAATACTTACTTCATTATTATATTTATAATATTATTAAAGTCTGTCATCTGCTGCTAAAAATATCTTATATACATTTTTAACTTAAAATCATTAACTATTTAAAAACTATATCTTTCTCTTAAATAACTTATCTATTCTTAACACTGAATTACAAAATCAATGTTTTGCTCTGTTGTCTCTTTAATTGTCAGATAAAACTATTATATAATGAGTAAGTTTTAAAAAAAAAATTTAACATATATATATAATATTTATTTCTTCAGTAATCTTCTTCTTCATTAAAGACTTCACTTTCTTTTTATTCTTCTTTATAATTATAAAATCTTCAATCTTTATCTGCATCTTTTACTTCTTTTGTCTTCTCACAATCTTCTATCTCTCTCAGTTAATCTTTAACTTCAGTCACTTCACTAATGTCTGTTAACAGTATTAAATTTATAAAACTTTATAAATGTATTACTTTACTGAGCATAATAATAATTTTTTATAATATTCTTTATTAAATTCTTCTTTATTTACTTTCTTATCTTTACATTAATTTAATTCATACTGATGTCAGTCTGAGCTTATTTAAGATATAATGATGTGTTAATTTGTCATAATTATTTATTTAATTAAGAAAATAAGCATTGAGAGACAGCTTGCTTTAATGTTTTCACTTTGCAGCAATATAAAGATATTAAAAAGATTTATTCTTCTTTTTATACAGATTGTCACTTTCATCTTTAATATATTGTTTAGCTTTTTTTAATAATTCAATTTCATGCATCTCTATCAATCATCATTATAAGATACAGACTTCAATTTCAGACTTCTATATGCTTAATGTTATTAATGTGTTAGAAATAAGCATTAAAACTTACATTAATGTCAGTATTGTCAGACTCAGTAGATAAAGAAATATTCTTAATAATAATTTTAAACAGCATAATATGCAAGATAATGTCTTTCTATATTTTAAGTATTATTAATGTGATAAACATAGATGTTTTAACTTATCTTAAAGTTCTTATAATATTTTGTGAACATATTAACAACAATATTTATGACAGAGTCTCTCTATACATTAAATGTTATTAATGCATTAGAAACAGACATTAAAATATATCTTATTATCATTGTTGCAATGCTTCTTTGAAGACAATGATATCAATAAAGATGTAACACAGCATTTTGAAGTTTTAGAAGATATTATAATATGTATTATTTTTATTAAATAATTTCAATGCATATGTCAGTTAAAAAAGAGATATAGATGTTGAAACTCATATTCTTAATGATGCTGATGAAGATAAGATGTTTAGAGTTAAATAATTATATAAAGAAAGATAAACTAATTTTTAAATTTATTTTATTTACTTAGTGAATTTCTCAATAACATTACAACAACAACATAGCTTCAATAACACTACATTGATAATTTTAGATCAGAATAATACATTTTACATTAAAATAAAACATTTATATTTACTGAAAGTCTTTATCTTAGACATTACATTCACAGAGTTATCAGCAATATTAAGTATGTTTAATTCTTTGTCTTTAATGCATCATTTTAACAGTCTAATTAAAACAGAAACATTTTCATTATATTTTTATAATAAATTTTATTTTTATGAAATCATAATTATTATCAAATTATTTATCAAGTCAAAGTCATCTATCTCATTTCTAATGAAGGATTTTAACAGTTCTAGATAATATAATTAGAACAAAGTGAATCTTAAAGATGATGAAGTTAAGTAGAGTAATAAACTACAATAAAGTGAGAAATATAGCTAAAGAAGAAGACTGAGTAACTATAAAGTTAAAGAAGAAAATGACAGCTGAGATTACATTATAATCATTAAAGAAGTAAAGATTTAAAACTAACAATATATATACATTTTATCTATTTTCTAACAGTACTTTCTAACATATCTATAGTGATTATGCTCAAAGAAATCAAATATTACTAAAAAAGTATGAAGTCTCTGATTCTTAAATTATCATTTCAGTGACTGATTAAAAAGATTGCACAGAATATCTTGTTTAAATCTTATCTTTATAAATTAAATGAATTTATTCACTGACAAAGCTTTGCTATTTAGACTGTACAAGAAGCTATGAAGATATTCTTAATAGAATATTTTGAGAGTAATACTTTACATATTAATGTTGAGATCAACTATTAATAGATATTTAAACATTAATTTGTGTGTAATTCATGTAAAATACACAACTATTTAAATGAAGAACATAAAGTTAATTTATTACTTCTATTATAAATTGATATTGTTTAAGTTCTTTTTAAATCTTTAAAGATAATATTACAGTTGTAGTTTATAAACTACAATGTGTATAGCTTAACTCATTATAATAAAATCATACTTATTCTTAATCTGTTACAAATACACATTAAAAATATGACTATAACATGATTGTGATGTTGTCTAAATTTATATAATAAACTTATGCTACATATTAACTCAATAGAACATAGAATTAAGATCAATGTAACTCATTATGATTAATCTTATCTATATACAAATATTTATACAGATTGTAGATAAAGTTAATTTATATATAAATTTAATTTGATCTGACTTGAACTTTAGTACAAATTCAGATCAGATGCACTTTTTTTAAACTTAATCTGACTTTATACTCAGTCTATAAGTGATAAATAGTATGACTAAAGTAAATATCTAGGCATATAGTAGTGAATGCACTCAACATAAGTATGTATAATGCAAACTTTGCAAGCTATAAAGAATACATTAAATTATACAAAAAAGATTTAATATATCTTATTTAAATAATCTTACTAAGTCACTTTTCTATATTCTAAATACTTAAATTTAAGCACTATATTTAATACTTTCTCTGCAACTATACTTAATGTACTTTCTCTGTTAATATTCTTCATTCTTATTCTTCAAGTTATACAATTTTAAATGTTCTAAAATTGTAAAGTTGACATATTTATTTTAATAATAAAACTTATAAATATATAATCTTAAGATCATCATTATCATATTATTTTTTCTTTTTCAGATAGTCAAAATCTAAAGATATTAAATCTTATTTAATTTATTAAATTATACAATTTTAAGATGCTGTCTATAACTTCTAAAGATATTCTTTATTAAAGTCTTTATCAATCTATTCATTAACATATTGCTTATTACAACTCATTTAATAATTAATTTATTGTTGTTAAATATGTTCTGTATGTAGTGATGCTGTATATTGATATGTTTTATATTGATATGTTGCTTTATATTATATATTAATTTAATACTTAACTTGTTGTCTTTTAGAAATGTAATACTCAGAATTATATTATTTAATTTTAATTTATTAATAAATCTTTACATTCATAATTTCTGTTTAACATCATATCTCAATGCTATATACTCAGCTTTCATTATAAATATTAATACTATACATTATTTCTTTAACATTTATACTGTAATGTCTTCATTCAATATGAACACATATCTTATAATAAATCTTTAATTTACAATGTTTTCAGCATAGTTGCTGTTCACATAATTATCTATATATTTTGCATTTTAACTCATATAAATATTTATAATAAGTTCATATATTAAACTATAGCTTATATTTCTTCTTAAGTACTGTAATACTTACTTTACAGCTTTAATATATTTTATTTATATATCAATGAGATTCTGACTTAAACAGTCTATCATAAAGATTATATTTAATTAAGTTTCATATATAATGTATATCAGTTTTTCTACAATTTATTGCAGTTTTATACTGCTTACTTTTGTAACATCATTTAACTCATTTAATATGATGTATAACTTTAACTTTATTAATATTTTAACAGCTAAACAGTCTTGCATATCTTTTTTTAATAAAACTTTTATTACATATAAAACTTAATTTAATATCAATATTTACTTATTTCAATTGAGTCACAACAGCAGCAAAACTCTCAATACACAACTTAAGCAGTTAAATAAATTGTATAAAACACTTTAAAATCATTCTCTTATCTACTTATCATCACACTGATGATGACTCACATAAAGAACATAGATGCAGCACAGAGAAGATGTAAAAACTCTGTTAGACTGTCAGTTACACTTAAATCTCAACAGTAAAAGAGCAAAAAGCAATGAAACATTACTGAATTCATTAATGCTGATTGATACACTTTTATTAACAGATTTAACAAACTTACAGATAATCTCTTAAAGTTTAAAGAGTCAGATCAACAACAGAATAAGATGTTAAATATGATTTGATGAGTGTATACTCTTTAAACACAATTAAATTAAAAGAAAAACTCTACTTAGAAGCAGCTCTTAAGAATAAAGAAAAAATTAAACAATTTATTAATAAGTAATGATTTAATGAATTAAGCTCAGCTGAAGATGTGAAGAGAATGAGATTTAATGAATTAAACATAAGTAAGTATGACAATACAAGACATTCATTAGATAATTAAACTGTTATTGTAATGCACTGTAATCAGAGTACAGCTGTTAAACTTATAAAATAAATTATTTATTAAATTTCTTGTCATAGTTAAGTCTCTGATGGCAAAAACATATGTAACAAAAGAATTATAAAGCAACAACATTAAGATGTTAATTTCTGATCAGTGCACAAAGAATTAAATGCTTAATCAGTTACAGATGAAGAAGCTTTGAATTCTGCATTAAAATTACTTTGTAAAACTTTAAAAAGTATTACTCTTCATGTAGATCAACAGTAAGAAAGATATAAACAATATAATTTTTATATAAAGAATTTGCATTACTTTTAAGATCATTTTATTTACACTTATCATAAATAAGATTTGCTGACTGCACACATTTAAGCAGTATAAATCTTAACTGTAAAAAGATAAAATTAAAGAAACTGTGATAATCAGTCTTTTCACATAAACATTACAGTATAAGATCATTCAGAAAAGACTGATCATTAATTTTCAGTTATATAATGTTTATCTTTATGATTACAGCACACAGATTAAACAGTGTTTTAACTGTAAACAGTAAGATTATATGCAGTCTATTTATGAAAAGATGATGAAGTGCAGTATATGTATAAATATACATCAAATCATGAACTGCTCTAAGAAAAGAGTTTTATGTATGAACTGTGATTAGATTCACAAGACATGATAAAAGATGATGTATAAAATCTTTAAAAGCTTTCTTATCATCTATTAAAAAAAATATGTGATTTTAATAGTCAGAACAACAGCAATCTGCAGTTATTTTACAATTACAATGCAATTATCATCACAGTTTAACAGATTTAGAATTGTTCAATTAAGAAAGTAAGAACAGTTTTTAAACACTGCATCAATGTTAATTAAGTAAGATTTTAATTGCTTATAAAACATTTTAACAGCAGCATAAGATTTTATTTAAATCAAGCTCTTTGCATTAAAGCTTAATGACAGTGATTAGAAAAGTTACTTAATGTATGATGAAGCATTGACAAATCTTATAAAAGAAGATGCTGCACAATTAAAGTTCTCTTTATATTAAACATTTAAATTCTTCAATTTAACTGCAGTCTTGCAAACTATAGCATAACAAACCTTATTTTAGACACAGTTAACTCAAATACTCATTAAGTACTGATTATACAGAGTTCCAAAAGAACTGATGAGTGAATCTAGCCAGCAACAATCACATCAGCTATCAAAAATCCACTTAGTGCATGTGAAAGAGCTCATTCACATCTCTAAACCCCCCAAATCTTTTATCTTCATCACCATTTTTCATGGTGGCGGAGCTCCATTTCC
>JAABUY010000463.1_pt1 | contig 70818 bp, 69 predicted proteins | sample 5560271 | NCBI WGS metagenome assembly JAABUY01 (sample SAMN10711886, study PRJNA513374) | rock metagenome | isolation source: Antarctica rocks | place: Antarctica: Victoria Land, University Valley | reverse complement strand
CCATGGACTTGAACCACCGGCAGAGGTGGCCTAGGCGCCATTTTACGCAAGTTATCACGCACTAACCCGGGCTCATAACCTGTTAAAAGGTGGCACCACACTAATAGCACAGCTATCGTGGGTTATACATCTAACAGTAATTAACTTATCTTTTAAAGTCATAAGACTCAAAGCATCTATCTGTTGACTTAATAGCTGAACAGACAGATATGCTAGATAGAACTTTTTCAGTAAAAAACAGATTTTCATTTTGTCTAATATGTTAAATATGTTGTGAAGATGATTTAAGTGCTCTTCTAGCATATTAAAGAAAATAACAATATTATTAACATAAATTCTGATGTATAATCTCTGTTGTTGTAGAATTCTATCAATCATTTATTGAACATACATCAATGAGTTTCAATATCTTATAACTACAATCTTGAAGATTTTCTGACCTCAATGTGAGACAACAGTTAAACAGTATTAATGTGTTTATTTTACTCTTTACTGATAGAAGAAGAAGCTGCAGTTAACTGTGAAGATGTATTTAACTTCTTAAACTGCAGTTAAAATGTCAGTCTGATTAGATACTGAATAAATATTTGACATGATGATTTTGTTAAGTGCTCAGATGTCAACTACTACTCTATCTTTTTGAGTCTCATTCAGTAGATTTTTTCATATCATAAAACAGAGATAGATAAAAGAAATAAAGCTTATAGTTCACTTTAAGCAGTCTTATATCTGTAACTTGTTAACCATTATATTAATTACTTCACAGTTCTTTTGCTCAACTAAATATACACATACTTGTTCTAGCTTGTACTGAGTCTTTCAATCATCAATAAATGAAATATTCATTCATTCTTTCTTCAGAATATTTATCAAGTTGCTTTGATCTGTTTAAAGATAAGAATATAAGTGCATAACTGTTGCAATTTAAGTCATTACAGTGTTAAACTTATAAACTGTTACTTTATGCATGATCTTTCTCTTAAAGCTAGTCATCATTCTTAAATAAAATGTCATCACTGTGATCAACAGACTTCAAAAACACATTCTAACTCAATTTATTTATTTTTTAATTGTGAAGACTGCAAGTTCTGAATTCTGCAAATTGACTAGATAACATTTGTTGACTTCATATTTCACAATATAGTTAAGATGAGTTTTTTGTGAAATGACAAGAGGCACATTCAAGTCATTTTGCACTTGTACTGTTGATAAAGTATAATCAACAATGTAAGTATATATCACTGTGTTCTCTGTGTGACAATCTGATTCAAACAAAAGATCATGATTTTAAGATAGAGCAGTCTTAACTATTAATACATTTGTATGATTTCTGAGCTGTATAATCATATTTTTATAAGTCATTATAGTCTTTTGCACTGAATCAATTGACTATGTAATGACTGTTAGTGATAGTTCAATGTCATCATAACTATTCACAATTGTCTTTCTGTTTAAAAGCATAATAAAAATATTCTTTAAAATGAGAATGTCAATGTCTATAAGCATCTTAATCTTCAGATTATTGATGATATGTATCTCTTTAATGATTATCACTAATCAGTCATTATTGTCAGACAGATAGATAATCAGAATAGTGTATTCATTATAATAGTGAGTTTTAGTTTTTAATTCTCAAATCACAATGAGTGATGAGATTCATTTAATCAGAATATCTGAAATCTGTTTCTTTAAAAAGCTTCTGTTAATTAAACTTATAATGCAGTCTGTATTAAGGCAGATCAGCTCTTCTTTTATTGTAAACATCAGTTTTGCTAAAGCAGTAATGTATCTTCAGTCTTAAAAATCATAACTGATAGACACATAAGAAGATGAGCTAGCTATAAATCTAATCAGCATAGATTCTGATGATTTAATGAGTTTTGCCTTCTAAATTGTCTTATTAAGCTTCTGTTTAATCAATTTTCTGTCATTGCACTCATTGTGCACATGCTTGTGCAATTTGTTGTTGAACAGAAAGATTTTATGACAGCTGTAACAGTTATTTTGTATTTCAGTTATGTAATTTACATTCATAGCTTCTTCTTCATTCTTTTTGTTCTTCAATTCTTGCTTTTAATCTGACTCATAGATCTCTTCTTCTTTCTAAATATTGAATATATTGACTTTCTGATATGTATCATTGTAATAAACATTCTTAAATTCTTGATAGTCAGTCTAATCATTGACAGAAGATTCATTCTCAGAAGAATTCACTTTTTAAGTGAAGTATGCTTAATTGCTGTATTCATTACAATTGTCTCATCATGAAGACTTATTGTCTCTATTTAAGCAGTTAAACAGTTTTTTGATCTGATTTTTAAATCTTTAATTCAATGTATTTATCTCAGATGACAGTCTTTCATTTTCAGAGATGATTTAAAAAGATGTCTTAAAGCTTAATTGAATGTTTAATAAAGTATCTTGCAGATAAGATTGAAATTATTGTAACTGATTATTAGACTGTCATTGTGGTCTGAGTGAATATGAGAAATTGTCATATCTTGATGATGAATATGATGAGTAAGAAGAAGATTGATGATCATAATTATCTTAACTATAATTGTTATGATCATACTGATCTTGCTGATTACATTGAATAAATCTATTAGATTAAGAATTGTACAAATAGCTATTATATCAATTCATTTATTTAACTAAAAGAGTATTGACAAAATCTTTGACAGATATTTCATTCTTAGATTCATCAATATCTTGTTAAAGAAGCATATCAATATGCATTCATGCCTAAATTATCAGGTCAAATTCTAATTCATCTTGATCATAGCTTTTGACAGCAGTCATAAGAATAATAATGTATTTTATTGAGCTACAACAATTTTTAACATCTTCAATAATGTATCTAATCAAGTTAAACTTATTTCAAGCCTCACTGAGCAATATTTTAAAGCATTTCTTTAGTGTCTTGCATCATTCTTCAACATCATTAGAATGAGCTACTAATTCAAGATGAATGATCTTTGACAGCTAACTATTTCATTACAGTTCTGCTTTTTCACATAAATTAACATTAAGATTTTAACATATTTGCTTAATGTCTCAAGTAATAGTCATCACTCTGACTCAATTAATGAAGACATAGACATTTCAGTAATAATTCTTGTTATTCTTATTGACAATATTGCTGTCTCCTCACTTCTTAAGCAAGTTTAAGTAGAATAAGTCAATATTGATCAGCTTTTAAATCAAATTATCTTTATAAAAGTTATCATCACTGTTAATATCATCTCTGTGAGGATTAGAAGAGTTAAGTGAATCAAGTAATTCAGATATATCTCACTGTAAGATATCTTGTTCTTATGATTAAGCAATTAATGCAGTGATGATCTGCAGAATCTGTGCTTAAATGACAGAGTTCATATCAGTTAAGAAAGATGTATTGTTATTATTATTTTGTAAGTCAACATTCTGATCATTGTTCATCATGCTTTGTAATGAATTTCAGAGAATGTTTTCAGTAGTACTGAAGCTAAACTCAGACTTGACAGCTTAAGATGTTTGCAATGTGATAAAATGCTCTAAGATATTCAGATTAATTTTTAATGAGATAATAATGAAATGTTGTAGTCTTCATTCAGTCATAAAGAGATTTAACAGATCTGAATCAGACATATTATCAATTTTTAACTGCTGACTAACTGTTTTGACTACTCACTGAAGAAAGAATGAGTCTATACATAGTATTGCTGTGTTCTGATTAAAGATTTGTAGTGCTGAATTGAATAGAGTTTGATTATGTGCTTAAGCAAAAGAGAATATGTCAAAAGACACTGAGAAAGTGATCTGAATTTCTTAAACACTTAACTGTTTGTATAGAGTTGTAACTCTGTGAATAAGAATGACAACATTGTTAAGTATGAATGAGACAAAGTCAAGATTCATTAATTCATATTCTTTAAGTTAATAAGCTAAAGTTACTGTACAGTCAGATAGTCTTAATAGATTAGACAAAGAGAATTTGTCAGAGATCTTTATCAGCTTAATGAGTTGAGAGATATTTTGATTATAAGATGAAGTCATGAGATGAAAGAATGATGTGACATGATAGTAAGATGATGAGATTTCTTAACAATTTAATCTATTGATCTCATCATTATCTGATGCAGCACAGAAGTCAAGCTGTAGAACTGACAGTCTAGCAAGCTAGAATCTTAATAAACAATTAATAATTGTTTTAATGAAACACTGTTGATGCTATTAAATTGTTATCATCAGATAAAGTCAAGAGATAAAAAGCTGTCTTGTTAAGTAAGCAAGAAACCTCAGCTATATAGTTGTCTAACTATTACATCATAATGGCAGGTAGACAGAAGCAATTTCTCATAATGATGAATAAAGCAAGATTGAATGTCTAAACAGAAAGAAATGGTGAAAGATCATAATGATGAATTAGTGTGAGAGAAAGAAAGACATCAGCATCATAACACAATTGCTTAGAAAGCACTGTTCTGTGATAGCTGAGTATGTTTGACTTGAAAGATTCATAAAGAATTGATTTTAACAAAAATCAGCATTTACAGTTATTCAGAGAGCACTGTTCTTTGACAGCTTAATATGAGTTATTGAGATGAATAAGCACTATTATCTTATAAAATAAAAGATATAAAAGCTTTTTATTTATTTTACTTATATTATCTTCAATGTATACATTGTTATTTTACTTTATTCACTTCTTATACTATATGTTGACTATCATCATCATAAACTTTGACAACTTCTTTATAAAATGATGATTTATCTCAATTCTTACTTGCAAGAACTGCAATCAATGATTTACTCTTATAAAAAGATGATTGATAAAAGAAGATCTATAAAATGTTGTTGAAATCTTAACAATTAATATACTAATTAGTGAATTCTTAAACTCATTTTCTCTCAGCAGTCTTGACTTTAAAAGTCAGAAAATCAATGTAAAGACTTTATATTAACTTATTATTTGTATAAATATAGATAATCAAGAATATCTGATGAATAAAATTAGTATAAAGAATATTTAAAATGTATTAAAGTTTAAGTATAAAAAGAAGCTGCAGATGATTAGAAGACAATATTTGATGAAGTTTGTTGAATACAGAATATTAAAGAATGTATTCATTAAAGAAGTATAAATTTATTTAAGTAAATTCAGCAAAAAGATTGCTGCAACTTAGTCTGATATGACTGAGTTGTTTAAATCAGAACAATGATTTTAGACATTGCTTTAAGCACTATTAGTTAAGTATGTTGTGATCTGTAATATCATTGATGCTCAGAACAATTTAGATGTTAAGAGAGATTTATAAAAGTTTTAAAAGAAAGAGATACAGTTTAAGACTGATGAGACTGTCATTGTTTTGTGAATAGATAAACAGAAAGAAGATTAATGTTTAATGAATTAGAACTGTAGTTTATTAAATTATTATGCAGTTAATATTAAGTAACATTATTGCAGATCATTCAGTTCAGACAGTGATCATTTTTTTTGTTGCTTTATTAAATACTTTCTTTGCAACAACTCTCACTTCATTAAAGATTGTAAATTTCTTTCTAATGTTAAGCAAAATACTTAAAAAAAGATAAGCAAATTAACTGTAGTTAAGCTGTACAGATTGATTGCAGTTAAGTTGTATTAGAAATCAGTTTATAAAGAAAAAGAAAAGAAATACAGAGTCTTTGATGCAGAAGTCAGTAATAATAATGATGATGATTTTTTCTTTAAATTTAAAGAGAAAAAGAAAATTAACAATGAAATTGCTGTTCTGTTTAAGAAGACTATCAGCAAAATGTTTAAATTTAAATGAGTTGCAGACTCTGAATTCTTCTTATATGTTAGATATATAACTCACAATAGCTGTGCTATTAAAGTGGTGCCACCTTTTAACAGGTTATGAGCCCAGGTTAGTGCATGATAACTTGCATAAAGTGGCGCCTAGGCCACCTCTGCCGGTGGTTCAAGTTCATGGTGAGAGAGTAAGTCCAAAAGGTCATGAGTTTGAACCGCCATCTGTGCGCACCCTTTACACCTGCAGGTCAGTTGCGGGCCGATCGCGGGTTAGGGAGAGTGTTAGATATATAACTCATGATAGCTGTGCTATTAGTGTGGTGCCACCTTTTAACATTATATATAATTAATTAACTTTAACTCTTCAGTAATCTTCTCATATAAATGAGATGTCAACAAATTAAAGTTAAGAAAGAATATTTATACTCTCATTATTGTGAAATAATCATTATGCAAATTAAATCAGAAAATTCTGTAAGACTGAGTTCAACACTTTATGTGTCTAAACTTAAAGTCAATCTTCTGTTAAGAAAGTGAATATGCAAAATAAGACTACATAGAAGCTTTAATTAACACTGTCTTTAAATGTGTAATAAGCACAGTAAGACTATAATAGAAGCATTAAAGTGAGATGAAGTCTATATAATTAAGTATATTGCAAAAAATCTTAATGAATTTACTTTAATATTTACAGTATACACATTACATTCAGAGATCATCTTCTCTATTATTACTTTAAATGTAAGTTTGCATGTTTAGATTTATAAGCATAATCTTATGATTAACTTCTTAAACATCAACACTGCATCATTAAATAAAAAGATCAAGACTTATAGACTTTAACATTGATAATTTGCTCATCTTGATTTCATAAAGTTGCATGATCTTTACAAGATAACAATTCTTAAAAAGTTAATTCTCATTGTTGAGAACAACAAGAATGTATATAAGATTTATGCTTTAATTAAGTTTATCAATAAATGAAATCACACTGTAAATAAAAGAAAGATTAACATTCTTGTTTTTATCTTTATTGACATATATAATTCATTACTCTTGTCATTTAATGAATATCAGTACTTTCTGAAGATAGTAGATAATCATTTTTGAAAGATATGAATGATATTGCTGAAGCAATGTAATGAGATCTTATAGACACTGTAAGAATGATGATTAAAGACTGAACTTTAGATTGATATAAAGATTCTTGCTGTACAAAGTGACAATGAAACAGAGTTAAAGTTCATTTTAAATGACTGATGTAAATCTCTTAACATTACACTGCAATACACAGTATTCTACATGTCAATTCAGAATGATATTGCTGAAAGAATTATCTAAATCACTGAGAACTCAGTGCACATCATAATTAAAGAAATATAATTATCAATAAAGTTCTAAGTGCAGACAGCATAGACAGATGTTTATCTTTGTAATTAGACAGCAATTAATTTCTTAATTAATGACAAATAAACAACTTCTAAGAAAGCTTTCATTGATGTAAAGTCATTTATCAATTACATTTATATATAAGAATGTAAGTGCTACAGCTACATTGATCTTAAGTTACTATCTGAAGATAGACACAATAAGTTCATGAATTAAGAACAAATAAAAGTCTTTATAAGCTATATTGAGAAAATCACAAAGCAGTATCAGCTTTAAGCTTTAGATCTTAAGTGCATCATTAAAAATTATGCTGTAAAGTTTGCTAAAAGTGAGAAGAGAGATACTGTTAATCTTAAACTGTAATAATAAATATTAAATGTTTTTTTGAACAGAAGATTTATTGAATGTTTATAAAAGAAATTAATCATTATGAAGATCATAGCTTCAAATTAAACATTTATGACTTAGAACAGTAAGATGCAGTCTAACTTAATTATGATTAAGATTAATAAGTCTTAAGATAAACAATATGAGATCAAGTTGACTGCAGTTAATCTAGATGAGTTGTTAGATAAGAAGATCAACATTAATTAAATTAAAATGATGATACTTAAAGAAGTCAGAATCTTTCTATGCATTGAGATCTTAAAATGAAAGAGAAACAACAATGATGATAATTAAGATGTAAATAAGTTCTTAATTAAAATATTAAGAATTATACTGACACTTATAGTGTTCTTTATAGATAAAGAAGACTCTATAATTAAATTTAACATTTTAATATCTGTCATCTATGCTGAAGCAGTGAGAGACTCAATTTAAGAAGAAATGTAAAAGAATGTTATTTATGTGAAGTTGACAGTCTTGACAACAAATGAAATATAAGAAGAGATTGTGTCATTAAGAAAAGTTAACATTGTAATCAGTAAATAAGTTTTTAAACTTAAGCTGAACACTGATAAATTCTTAGATAAGCTTAAGACAAGATTTGTGACAAGAGACTTTTCATAAACATATAATGTTGATTATAAGAATATCTTTATTCTTATTGTTAAGTTTAACATTCTGTAAGTCTTTCTGACTATTATTGCACTCAAGAATTTAAAGTATCATCAAGTAAATGTCAATAATATCTTCACAAAATTCTTTCTAAAGAAAACAATTTATATAACACTCTCTTCTGAAATTAATGTTACATCTAATTATATTTTATGCATACTGTACAGTCTTTATGATCTTAAGCAAGCTGCACAGAACTAATATAAATAATGTGTTACTGAACTACTTAAATTAAGTTTTCATTAAAATAAAATTGATCTCTATCTTCTTCTTTACAGCATTAAAAGAATCATGCTGCTTCTTTATATAAATAATATTGTTATAACTTCAACAAATCTATTATACATTCTCTGATTCAAGCAAGCTCTTGTGAGTGTGTTTAAAGTTAAGAACTTAAGAAAGACACAGAAAATTCTTAACATTTAAATTATATATAACTGCAAAATGAGAACTCTGTGCCTGAATCAGACTCATTATGTAAATAAGATATTAAAGAATCTTCATATACAATTTAATAAGTACAGAGTCATCAGCATTTCATTTAATAAATATGATGTTCTTTGTCTTGCTGACTTAACTGATCAAAGAATAAATTAAAGACAGTATTAACAGACAATTAAAAGTTTAATGTATGTGACAATTCATATTTAATTAAACATTATTTTCACACTAAATTGACTAAATCAATATCTCAATGATTCTGTAAAGCATTATGAACATGTACTTAAGAGATTACTGCAGTATGTAAAATTAATCATCAATCTCAGCATCATATATAGCTTTAATGAAAGTTAAGTAATGTTTAAATACTCTGACTTTAACTATGCTTTGAATAAGCAGAATTAAAAATCAATTTTAGAATGTATTTATATGTTTAAAGATGAATCAATGTTGTAAGTAAGTTAAAAGCAGAAGTTTGTTGTTATCTTAATTATTAAGATTGAATACATAACTATATCAATGTATATAAAGACTGAGATCTGACTTAAACAGATGTTAAGAGACATAAACATAAGCAAATATCTTAAAGTCAATTTACATTGTATAAACATTTAAAAGAATAAAGTTCATTAAATATCTTTACTTATTCAGTTTAAAGAAGATAATTAAGTGGTCTTGATCTTGATTAAGAATGCACATATATATAAGTAATTAAAGTACATTAATATCTTTTATTATAACATCTACAATCTGTATAAGCATAATCAGATTTAGATAAACTTTATACTCAGTTAAAAGATGATTACTGATGAGCTTATTAAGTTTTTATCTAAACAGATCTTTAAGCAGTTCATTAAATTTATAAAACTCATTGTTAATGATTAATTAAATTTTTAAATGATTTGTTAAACTCTTAACAATGCATTTAGTCATCTGATGTTTATCATCAGTGAGAGTCAATAGACACAGTTCTACTAAATAAAAGTGTTGAGAAATGATGTTTTAGCTGTTTCTATGAAGCAGAATAGAATTAATGTCAAGAACTAAGTAAAGACTCTATTTACATTAATTACAGTCAACATTCTTTCTACTTCTTCTGTAACTCTCTTGATCAAGATGTGCCCATAGACAATATAGTTTAGAGATTTCACTAAATAACATAGTATAGCATGAGTATCTACTTTCTTTCAATAAATATTTAGAAATTCATAACTTCAGAACATCTATATAAAATTCAGGGAGTGTAGTTTAATTTGACATTATATGAATATATTTACTTATAGCTCTATTATAATTCAATAAAAATACATAATCTTGAGTTCTTCACTTATAAAAGCTGTAATTTATGAAATTTATAATTATATCATACTTCTACAATTAATTCTTGCAACTCTTATATAATATTTTTATTCTTAATTGATTTATCTATTTTCTGAGCAGAATATCAATTCTTAAGTAAATACATCATAATGTGGTAAAGTTATGAATTTTCAAAATATTACTATTGTATGAGATTTTGAGGTGGCTCGCTTAGGTGGCTGGCTCGACTAGGTGGCGAAGACGTTAAGCAGTAATATTACAGCGAGCAGTAACCTGAATCACGTGGCACTCCATGTTTTAGCGCTTGTCCTCTTCTGGCTATCAGTTAGTCATCTATTAGGAATTAGCGTTGAGGCGAAGGGCCATGATACCTCAGTACCTTACGTAGAACATTGATCCAGGCAGCTTCCCTCAAACTCACTGTACATCTTCAGCATAGAATCTTCGCCACACGGTTAAAACGCTGCCCAGGATACATAGAACCTCATTTTACATCACTCGGACCTTGAACTCATTAAGAGCGGTCAAGCAGGGCAATATCCAACTGTTCGAAGCGGTAGTGGGGCAATATGAAGCTCACATTCAAGGTATGGCTGGAGTACACTTAGTCCGTCCTGTATGCTGAAATTCTTGTGTTATCAGGATCTCAAGCAGCAGAAGTTCGTTATCGAGGCTGAACCTTCTGAGACGGTACGCCACCTTTGGGGTCTTCAAATCTTGATACACAGACAACTGGTTGTCGAATACCGTTCTTGATCGCAGCTGATCATATACGACTTCTAGATCGGCGAGGTCAAGGAGAAAATCTCAAAGGAGAAAGGATGGGAAGCAAATCTACAGAAGCTTATCTACTCTGGTATGATTTTTTGAACCGGTTCACTGGGATGTTGGCTCAAAGATCCGCGCAACTCCTGGGAATTGTATTCTCTTGGATGAAGGCTAAGCTTGATACGTGCAGGCAAAATCTTACAGGATGCAAATACCGTTGAGTCATATCATATCGAAGAGAAAGGCTTCATTGTCTGTATGGTGTCGAAGGTATTCTCGAATGATCTGCTCTGCGTGGATGAAGGAACATAACGCTAAGGCTTCGTATAGCCCAAAGCCGCGCCAGCAACATCAAGTGCTTCATCTACCAGTAGAGCGCCTTCAACGCCTGCACCGAGTGTCGCGCAGACCCCGTCAGCTCCAGTCGCAGACCCTACCTCAGCCTCGAACGCGCCGTCAGGAAATGCACCGGCCACTCCGTCCCCGGCCCCAGCAGGTACAACAACAGGAACGAGCCAAGGAGGAAACTTCAACGACCCATCAGCGCTCACGTTGGGCGCCCAGCGGGATGCTGCAGTCGCAAACATGGAGAGCATGGGATTTCCAAGAGCGGACATTGATCGAGCGATGAGAGCCGCTTTCTTTAACCCAGATCGTGCTGTGGAGTATCTCCTGAATGTATGTAGAACCTACCCGTTCCGTGTGATTCTCTCTAAAGACGACAGGGCATCCCCGAGAACGTTCAACAGGAACAGCGACAAGCGTCCCAACCCGGACAAGGCGCAGGTGCTGCGGCACGTCGAGAAGGTACCGCTCCTGCTCCTGCAGCTGCCACCAACCCAGCCGCAGCTCCATCCGGCGACTCTGGCGACCAACCGATCAATCTGTTCGAAGCCGCCGCACAAGCCGGTCGGGGCGGAAGTGGCGGACGAGCAGCAAGGTCCGGAGCCGGTGGCGGAGCCGGAGCCGGTCTTGCTGCGCTGGCCGCTGGTGCAGGCGGAAGCGCGGGAGCAGCAGCAGCAACAGCAGGTGGAGATAGCGCCGCGGCCGCCGGTCTCGGCAACCTCGACTTCCTCCGAAATAACCCGCAATTCCAGCAACTCCGTCAAGTGGTGCAAAACTCGCCGCAGATGCTGGAGCCCATTCTGCAACAAGTCGGAGCCGGCAACCCGCAACTCGCACAACTCATCGGCCAGAACCCGGACCAGTTCCTCCAGCTTCTGGATGAGCCCGGCGACGAAGATGCGCCGATGCCACCAGGCGCCCAAGCCATCAGCGTTACGGAGGAGGAACGGGAAGCAATCGAACGGGTAGGCCAACCAGAATCTCAGACATGGCCTTGTTTGTATGACACGAACACCCCGCTAACACTCGCCTACAACAGCTATGCCGGCTAGGCTTCGAGCGCGACATGGTCATCCAGGCCTACTTCGCCTGCGACAAGAACGAAGAGCTGGCCGCCAACTTCCTCTTCGACCAGCCGGACGAGGGCGACGACGCCTAGTCTCCGCATTCCCTCCACTTCCGTTTCTTGGACATGTTCGTCGTGGGCGTTGCCATCTTCACCTCAACAACAGGCGCTTTCGACGAAGCCTTTCATACTCCGTAGCACCTCTGCTCTAGGTAGCTAGCGTCTGCGTAACGCCGATATGTTCTCACTCTGCTCTTGCTGTGCGTCTTGAGTCAAGATTTATGCTTAATCTAACGGAGCATGATGACGACTCCCGGTTCGTGCTTATCTAACGGAGCATGACTACGACGATCTTCGCACCAGGAGTGGGCTTCGGTGATGCGCGAAGCTTCGGTATTTAGAGGTTTACATTGCCGTCCCGAGGCGGGCGCGGATCATGACTTCGCCAGGATCTCCTTATTATCCGGCCGTGCGTTATAAACTGTGTTTCCTTCAGCCCGTCGGTCTGGAGGTATATACGTGCTGCCCCAATGCTCGAGGACAAATACGTTGAATTAATGGCGTATACAAACCTCCGCCGTAGCCCCAATAGAGTCCACATACTATGCTATACAACCCCTCCCTCCTCCACCTATACCCACCAAGACCCAGAAACACAAAACCAAGAAAAGAATACCACACTGCACACACCTCCGGAAGATCCATATACCTAACCACACACCCTCCCCACCCTCCAGACCCGTAAACCCCTCCGTCCGACAACCCTCTTCACCGTCCCAAACAACCCCTCTCCCACGAAATCCACGTCATCGAGATTAATATGCCGCCTGTACATCCAGACGAGCTCGAAGCGTAGATCCGATTCAACAGCGGTCTCAGGCCCCGGCGCCGTATAGCGATCGAGGAAAAGCGCGGAGTGCGGGGCAACGAGATAGGTCGTGCGTGCCTCCTCTCCGCCGTCGTTGCCGTCGACGCTAGGATTGGGATTTCGTTCGTGACGAGGGCCGGAGGAGTGACACGGTGCGACAGTGCTGCGCAGCTGCACGAGCATCTTCTCGGCTTCCATGCCCATGAGGTCAGTCGTATTGACGGACGATCCGTTCCCATCCAGCAGCCAGACGGGCGGACTGTAAGTCTTCCACCAGAGGGCGGTCGCGGCGGTGTCGTTGAGGGTGCCGAGCCACAGCTGGGTAGGGATGACGCCGGCCTGGTGGTAGATGCCGAAGAGGACGCCGAAGGAGGCGTTGAAGACGAGCCAGGAGGCTAGGAAGGATCGGCGGAGGTGGAGGGAGGTCGGGAGGCGAATGGAGGAGAGGATGAGTGGGATGGCGGGGAGGAGGAAGCGGGGTTCTTGGTGGCGGAAGAGGGAGAGGAAGAAGGTGCCGGATAGGGCGGAGAGGAGGTGTGGTGTTCGGGAGGGAGGGGCGAGGGTGAGGAGGAGGGGGATGGCGGGGCCGAGGAGTTGGGGGAGGTTGATGAAGAGGTGTTGGTAGTAGGGGTGGAGGCCGTGGAGAGCGAGGTTGGAGGATTGTGCGTTGTAGAGAAAGTTGTTGAGGGGCGTTATGGTGGGGTTGTGGAGGAGGGTGGACAGGGTTAATGTGCCTGGTGAGTAGAATGCGGTGTCGGTGGCGATGGCCAAAATGGTTGTTAAGGAGGCGAACAGGAGGAAGGATAGGAGGGAGAATGGTCTGAGGTCTAGAGTTAGTCCTTTTCGGTGAGGCTGTGGACTTAGGAGCTGGGACTCACTTGCGAAGGAAATGAGGTAAAAGGCGTAAGCCGGGAATTAAGATGAATGCGGGAAAGGTGATGCGGTTGAATATTCCAAAGACGACAAGAAAAGCTAGAAGACCGGAGGAGAAGATGGACGATCGCTGCTGTCCGGGTGTCAAACTCTGCTAGGTTCGAAGGATTTTTGGGGGTGATTTACCTTGTTCTCAACAATGCGCTGTATCAGAACCAAGCTCCATGCCACAAGCAAGGTCTCCACAGAGTTGGAGAATGTATGCGTTTGATAGGTCCAGGTGACGTAGGACGATGCTACCAGCACTATCGCCTCACGCCGTCGACGGGGTGACTGGACAAGCTCATGGATCGCCCAATCTTCCAGCACAAAGCTCAAGATAAACATCAAGCCTCGCAGCGTATAGAATGTCACCGTCGGCGCGACCTTTTCCTGTCCAGTCTCCGTCCACACCCACCGCAGAAGCCCCATCGGCAAGCCGTACACCGGCCATAATGGGAAGACACTTCGGATGGGATTCGCGGATGTGAACTCCCATGTCAGATGAACTGGGTAGTCAAAGATCTGGCCTGTATGGCGTTGTGTCAACAAACAACTGTATCTTGGACCCGAACTGTTCATGATAGGCCGAAGATGGGGCCAAATCTTGTATGCGCGCCATGCATCCCAGCTTTCAGAACGTGCGCCTAATGTCCGCACGCCATGACACTGGGGGCTAATTGGCCTTGCGCTTGAAACAGTACACCCAGGAAAAGATTCGACATACCAGCTATGACCTCAGGTCCTTGAAAGTTCTCATCGGGATGAATGTAGCTGGGTGAGAAAGCAAAGTACAAGCGTACCAAGATCAACAAGAAGTAGGTTCTTCTCCACATACTCAGAGATTACACGTCAATGAAGACTGAAACAACATGCTCGCAATTGCAGGAAGGCAATGTCTTGTATGCTGATGTCGGATTAAAGTCAGGTCAAGCTTGACCTTAGACACGCAGCGGGTCGCATCTGGTAGGCAATGTTACCTTGATGACGGTCCCAGTCAAGGAAATTACTGTTTACATAAGTCGCACAATGACGTCAATCCTGTGGCTCTCAACTCACTGATACACCTGGTCAGGACCTCCTACTCATATCTAGGGCTCAGTTGCTGTATTTATTGGAAACATGTCTGCTTTTATATATTGGGAGCTGTCACTACTACTCCGTACATGGTCTGCCAAAATACAATTTAAAAGCAGTCCTTGCGTGGACACAATGATGACCTAGCAGGTCCGGATTCGCAACAGGCGCAACTGTGCTGCAAAGACTGAGAGAATAGATGAGAGAAAGTCTGCGCATATCTCAAAGCAGTCAAGCCATTGATACTGATACTGACTATCTTTGTTGACCTTGCCTATTGATATTCACTGGGGACGGAGAAAGCCGAGACGTCACTTCAAACTCCGCAAGCAGTCAAGGTCACCGTACTACTGCTGCCTTACGACTTACCAACTTGACACTTTATCGTTATTATTAACTCATTGTTAATTCACAAGGTGGCCTAGCACTGCCCAAGCAACTCCAACCTCTCCGCACACAGTCCACTTCGCTCTTCCATCATCACACCGACAACCTGAAAACCTACACGAACATCTATCAAACCGACACCAAACCGATACCGACGGAGCAGAACCCTACACGTTGCACTCATTGCACAGCGGATCAAGATGACTTCCAACAGCATGATTGTCCTGATGAGCTCTGACAATGAGGAGATCCCAGTTGGTGCGTCTCGCAGTCTTTACTTAAAGTCGCAGTCCTTTTCCCTTCTTAGGTGGTCTAGCTAGCCAAGCCAGTACTCATGCTGATATGCTGAATATATATATAGAGCGCGAGGTTGCGGAGCGGTCCATCCTAATCAAGAACATGATGGAGGATGTGGGAGACGCTGCGACAGCGGAGGCCATTCCTATTCCGAACGTATGTTTGAAGACTCACAGGTAGCTTTGCTTGATGGGTTCTGAGTCTTTGTCGCTAGGTCAACGCAACAGTTCTGAAGAAAGTCATCGAGTGGTGCCAACACCACCGCGCCGATCCGCCTGCCTCTACCGACGATGACTCCGATTCACGCAAAAAGACCACCGATATCGAGGAGTGGGACCAGAAGTTCATGCAAGTTGATCAGGAGATGCTGTTCGAGATCATCCTGGTGAGAGATTCAAGCTTTGATTGAAGTTAGCTGGACGCATGTGCTGATGACAGTCCTGCAGGCGGCCAACTACCTTGACATCAAGGCACTCCTGGACGTCGGTTGTAAAACCGTTGCCAACATGATCAAGGGCAAGTCGCCGGAGGAGATCCGCAAGACGTTCAACATCCAGAACGACTTCACACCCGAGGAGGAGGACCAGATCCGCCGGGAGAACGAGTGGGCTGAGGAGTATGATTCTAATCCTCACGATTTTCCTGATGGAGCTAACATATTCCAGCCGTTGAGACCTGAACGAAACGTGTTCACTTCTCGACTCTGACTCTCTACTTGGTTATCTACGACTTTCCATGCATGAATGGGAGACTACCGGTCGTCTGTGGCGTTACTTGCTCTTCGTTTGCCTGCACGGTGCTTCTGGGTGCGTTGATGAAATGGCTGTGGTTCCTTTGTCCCTCTTCGCACTTTACGCGCTGCGAGTCTCAACGAGATGGCTGTCAAGGGAGGCTAGGCAGCTTGTACCGCTATGCCGTATAGATGATTCTACTACGAAGCAAGCTAGATTCAAATCGGACATCTGTGATATAGTAGGCAGACCACGAATTGCCTTCTGGAGGTGCGATATCGAGGTACGTCAGAAGGGTAGAGTGCTCACACCTACCCCATTACACTTAGGGATACCACATCAGATAGCACATATAAGTTGAAGTTCAGGAATATGGATCGTAAAGTACGAGTAGACAATCTGAAGTGATTGAGTACGTCAGACAGTCCGAAGCAGCAGAAATATGAGTATCTGGCCCCCGCAAGTTCAGCGATGAAGGAGCTCAGCTACTCTGCCACGCATTCCAGAATGGCTACTCGACCTTATCTCCATCCTCTATTCATTCTCGAACTTATCCTTACCGTATACGGCGTGGAGACTTTCAAATAACCCGGCACACTCTCCCATCCACAACCAATACTGGGCATCTCCTTCACGGCCATGCATGGGAGATGAAGAATGTAGAGTTGATTCATCTGTAGTACGAAGTACAACCGTCAAGCCCAGAGCGAGCGAAGCGCCCTCAACAACACCCCACTCGACTTCCACACCCTACTCCCCAACTCTCCTGCTCCGGCACCTCCCCTCCCCCCCCCTGGCCCTCGCCTGCTCCCTTCACCACTCCGCCACCATCACCCACACGCCGCCCATGAAAATCGCAGAACCCCGGACCCGGCACGCGTGAGGTAAGGCAAGCCAACGGAGAGCAAAGCCGAGCGCGCGGAAGGCGTCTAGATACCGATCCTAGTCTTGCGCCAATGCCGTCGCTTGGCGTTATATCTAACCCCCTCACGCATCAACCTCCCGCTCACAATCTCAATCTCTCCAACTCGGAAGCTGTAAAGTCACACCGCTGCCGAAACGTACCTGATGGTGTTGCCTGTCCGCAATCGGATCCACTGTGGGATGGGCCGGTTCTGCTTTTGGGCCCGGGCGAGCTTCTGTTTCGTGCGGAAGGATTTGTGGCTCTGTGGGTGTGGGAATGGCGTTTGTCAGTGGGCGTTGGGTGGGAGGGGAAGGGGGATGGGTGAGGAGGGTAACGTACCGGCATCGTGAGCGGCTGCTGCTGCGCGAGATGGAGCTTGTGAGTTGTGTTTGGCGGTTGTGGCGATGTCGTGGGTTGGGTTCGGCTTTGGTGAGGGAGGTTGTGTGGTGTTTTCAGTAGGGCTTAAGCGAGGGTGATGACTAAGCAAGTTCGGTGATCTGTGCTGGGTGAGACTTGGATGGTCGCGAGCTACATAGGGTACCATACTATTGGATTACAATTTTTATATGTCGATTCGTTCCAGAGGGCCTGGGATAGGTACCTTACCACCGAGGCTTTTCGCTCCGAAGACTGACTCAAGGCTGTCATTATTACCTTATTAATCGGCCAGGCAGCAACGGGTCAAGGTCAAGAAGTTCGCTTCCAGGCGGCACTGCCTGCTATCGGAAGCCGAGAGAACAACCGTTACGGACGTACGAACTTCAAAGGAATTGTGCATCATCAATTGTCTAGCATTATCTAGCATAAAAGTAAGGTAAGTTTATTATTTGTACCTCTTCTTTCTTTTTTCTTGGGCAGAAGAGTCATCCGGAAAACTGTCGGTATCACTGTAGCCCTACTGTGGAATATCGTTGAGTGTAACACAAGGTGACTGTTCCAGCTCACCGCATCTGCTTTGTATACAGGCTCTGTGGATGTTGACCTCCTTGCGGTAAGACATACTGTGTAAAGCGGTGTAGAGTAGAGTACGAGGTATGAGGAGTAAAGAGAGCAACACAACCCTGTATATATTATGCATGGAAGCGGACACAGAAGCCAAGGCGTAGAAGAGTCCGGAGTAGAGTCATGTCATCGTCTCCGAGCAAGATTACCTAAACCTAACCTAACCCTATTTGTACCTACTATAATCAAAATGCGGGAGGGAGTCATCTTAAGCGAGCGTCGATAACGTTAGAATTAGGGTAGAGTTTACCCGACGGCTTTGTGAAGAAGCCCCGGCTACGCTATGTTCCGAACTGCGAGAGAGTCATCGTTAATGATTAATAATAATGATGTGTATGTACTGTATCTTCACACTTTTGGCGCGGGATGGGAGGCAACCCTCTCCCCGATAAATAGCTTCCAGCTCCTGTTGCTTTCTGACTTAGATTGCCATCTTCCTTGTCTTCTGCCTGCGGCTACTTTGTTTCGTTGTTCAGTCTCTGTTGTTCGTCTATACCTGGAAGAGTGTTAAACGTGGGGCAACACTGCTTTTGATGGAGCATCGGACTATTTAATTTACTGATAGTCAATTCCACCTCCTCGCAAACTTCCCTTCGTTACAGGACTCTCCATCGCTCAAGACCAGGAGTGCCAAACCAAGAAAGTGCTTGCAAAAGTGGGGCCCAATGGACAGCACCGGTGGTGACCTGGCGCATGCCGCCGGGCAAGTCGATGGGAATATAGAGAAACGCTCGATACATAACGTAAGCCCTACAAGGACGTCAATGGAGAAGAACGTTGTCGGGGAGAAGGATATACAACCTCCACGCTCGTTCGACACGTCCTCGGAGGATTCCGCCGTTGTGGAGAAATTGGATTCCAAGATTGTCAAGGTCCGCGACGCTCCAGATGGGGACGAGGCATTTGCACATCTGCCCGATCATGAGAAAGCAATCGTCAAGAGGCAGTTGGATATTCCTCCGGTGAAGGTCACTTTCGTGACGCTATATCGATACGCCACCAGGAACGATCTGTTGATATTGTTCATCAGCGCGCTGTGCGCCATCATCGGCGGTGCGGTTATGCCTCTAATGACGGTATGCATATAGCACTCTTAGTCATTCGACGTAATACTGATTCGTGTGTAGGTCATCTTCGGTCAGTTGGCTGGCACATTCGCAAACTTCTTTCAGAGAACGCTCTCACACGCGGACTTTAACCATAACCTCTCTCACTTCACACTTTATTTCATATATTTAGCCGTAGGGGAATTTGTCACTATTTATATTGCTACTGTTGGCTTCATCTATACTGGGGAACATATTACACAGAAGATTCGGGAGCAGTATCTGGCTGCCATCCTCCGTCAAAACATAGCCTTCTTCGACAAGCTAGGCGCAGGAGAAATCACCACCCGTATCACGGCGGACACAAACTTGGTCCAGGATGGTCTTTCACAAAAGATTGGTCTCACGCTTACTGCCGTTGCTACGTTCATCACAGCTTTTGTGATAGGTTTTGTCAAATACTGGAAACTCACCCTCATCCTTACGTCGACAATCGTCGCCATCGTTGCCTGCATGGGGGGCGGGTCTACCTTTATCGTCAAATACAACAAGCGATCGCTTGAGGCTTATGCGTTGGGCGGCACCGTAGCTGAAGAGGTGGTCAGCTCGATCAGGAATGCAACAGCGTTCAGTACCCAGGACAAACTCGCCAGGCAGTACGACGCGCATCTGGCCGAGGCAGAGAAGTGGGGTCTGAAGGTCAAGGTTGCTTTGGCCTTTATGATTGGCGGCATGATGGGCATCATCTACTTGAATTATGGGCTCTCGTTCTGGCAGGGATCTCGGTTCCTAGTAGCCGGGGACATGGGCTTATCCGACGTTCTCACCATCTTACTTGCAGTCATGATCGGAGCCTTCTCACTCGGCAACGTTGCCCCGAACGCGCAAGCATTCACCACCAGTGTCGCTGCAGCGGCTAAGATCTTCAACACCATTGACCGCGTGTCTCCGATCGACCCGAAAACAGAGGCAGGCGCGAAGCTTGAACACGTCGAAGGCGCGGTTGAGCTCAAGCACGTCAAGCACATCTATCCATCCAGGCCAGAGGTTGTGGTCATGGAAGACGTGAGCCTCTTGGTACCAGCTGGACAGACTACAGCCCTCGTTGGCGCATCCGGTTCGGGAAAGAGTACGATTGTGGGTCTCGTCGAACGGTTCTACAATCCGGTCGGTGGACATGTGTATCTGGATGGTCACGATACTCAGACGCTTAACCTTCGATGGCTGAGGCAGCAGATCTCATTAGTCAGCCAAGAACCCATACTTTTCGGAACCACCATCTACACCAACATTAAACACGGCTTGATCGGCACCAAGTACGAACACTTGTCCGAAGAGAAGCAGAGCGAGCTGATCATCAACGCGGCGAAGATGTCCAATGCCCACGACTTCATCACAAGCCTTCCCGAGGGCTACGAGACACACGTTGGTGAGCGTGGTTTCCTTCTCTCTGGTGGCCAGAAACAGCGAATAGCGATCGCTCGTGCAGTGGTCAGTGACCCCAAGATCCTCCTTCTCGATGAAGCTACGTCCGCCTTAGACACCAAGTCCGAAGGAGTCGTACAAGCAGCACTGGACGTTGCTGCTCAAGGAAGGACGACAATCGTCATCGCTCATCGACTGTCGACCATCAAAACAGCAGACAACATCGTCGTCATGTCTCAAGGACGCATCGTCGAGCAGGGTACACATGATGAACTGTTGGAAAGACGATCCGCTTACTACAATCTCGTCGTGGCGCAACGGATAGCTGCGCAGAAAGAAGAGCAGAACGCAGAAGAGACTGCGAGGTTGGACGCGCAATCGGAAGAACTCTTCCGAGCCCAGACAAGAGAAAAGAGCAATGTCATCGAGGTTGACCCGGACGATGTCAATATCGGCAACAAGCTCAACCGTACCGTATCGGAAAAGTCACTCTCGAGTGTGATCCTGCAGAAGAGGAAGGCGGAGGACGGAGCACACTACTCGCTGTGGACACTGATCAAGCTCGTCGGCAGCTTCAACAGAAAGGAACCAATGCTTATGTTACTCGGGTTATTCTGCTCGATCATTGCTGGTGGCGGTAACCCTACGCAGGCTGTTTTTTTCGCCAAAGCCATTGTATCGTTATCCCTCCCACCCAGTATGTACGACAAGCTACGACACGACGCGAACTTCTGGTCGTTGATGTACCTCATGCTCGGTATCGTCCAGTTCCTGTCATTCTGCGGCCAAGGCCTGGCATTTGCTTACTGCTCGGAGCGTCTCATCCACCGTGCAAGAAGCCAGGCTTTTCGAACAATGTTACGACAGGACATTGCTTTCTTCGATAGGGAGGAGAACTCTGCTGGTGCCTTGACTTCATTCCTCTCAACCGAGACAACTCATCTGGCGGGCATGAGCGGCGTCACCCTTGGTACTATTCTCGTGGTATCGACTACGCTCATTGCTGCCATTGCGCTCTCAGTTTCGATCGGTTGGAAGCTTGCCCTAGTCTGTACAGCCACCATACCACTCCTTCTCGCATGTGGGTTCTTCCGGTTCTGGATGTTGGCTCAGTTCGAGAACAGAGCGAAGAAAGCGTACGAGTCGTCCGCGAGTTATGCCTGTGAAGCGACCTCGGCCATCCGTACAGTCGCATCGCTCACAAGAGAAGATGACGTTTGGGAACACTACCATCTTTCACTCGTCGCACAAGCTCAGAAAAGTCTGAGGTCCGTGCTGAAGTCCTCCACCCTCTACGCAGGTTCGCAATCCCTCACGTTCCTTGCCATCGCCCTCGGGTTTTGGTACGGTGGGACTCTGATCGGAAACGGCGAATATAACATGCAGCAATTCTTCATCTGTTTCTCCGCCATCATCTTCGGCGCACAGTCCGCGGGTACGATCTTCTCCTTCGCGCCCGATATGGGCAAGGCAAAGCATGCCGCCCACTCTCTTAAGACGCTGTTTGACCGGAAGCCCGCGATTGATTCATGGTCGCAGGATGGAGCCGTCCTCAACGATATGGAAGGCACGATCGAATTCCGAGACGTTCATTTCAGATATCCGACCCGTCCCGAGCAACCTGTTCTCAGAGGTCTGAATCTCACAGTCAAACCAGGCCAGTATGTTGCCCTCGTCGGCGCCAGTGGATGTGGTAAAAGTACCACCATCGCATTGATGGAGCGATTCTACGACCCGCTGGCCGGTGGTATCTTCGTGGACGGGAGGGAAATTTCCAGTCTCAACATCGGCAATTACAGGAGTTTCCTCGCTCTGGTCAGCCAAGAACCGACCTTGTACCAAGGTTCGATCCGCGAAAACGTCCTGCTCGGCGCCGACAGGGAAGACGTGCCCGAGGAGGCCATCGTGCAAGCATGCAAAGATGCTAACATTTACGAATTCATCCTCTCACTACCGTACGTAACAAACCCCAAACTTTCACCCAGACCATCAAGCTAATCTTTTCTTTTTAGTGACGGCTTCGCCACCGTTGTCGGCAGCAAAGGCAGCATGCTCTCCGGCGGGCAAAAGCAACGCATAGCCATCGCCCGCGCCCTCCTCCGCGACCCCAAGGTCCTCCTCCTCGACGAAGCCACGTCGGCTTTGGACTCGGAGTCGGAAAAAGTGGTGCAGGCGGCGCTCGACGCGGCGGCCCAGGGTCGGACTACCATCGCCGTCGCTCATCGGCTGAGTACGATCCAGAAGGCGGATATGATTTACGTCTTCGATCAGGGGAGGATTGTTGAGCATGGGACGCACGATCAGTTGTTGAGGAATAGAGGCAGGTATTTCGAGTTGGTCAATTTGCAGAGTTTGGGGAAGACGAATTAGGTTCGTTGGGGGGTGGGGTATGACGGCGTCTTAATATTCATCGCAGTTATGTATGCCGGCAGCGTTGGTGTGGGAGCCTCGCTCGGCGTTGGATTGCATAGATAGATATATGTATGGGTATGGGCCGGCATGGCGTTGGCGGACACGGTGTTTGGCACCGCTCAGTCTCTATCCTTCTTGCTCGGTCGTTATAGGTAGACGGTCATCTCACCCGTCGTATAGACGTCGAGTGCTTGTACACGAGTACGAGTACGAGTACGGGTTTTTATGTAGTAAACGGGATTCATGTAGTAATACACCACTGCTCCCACTTCTCCGTCTCCACCCACCGTTTCCAATGCATCGAATCGAAGCGAATAGACACGAGTCTGACAGCAGAGATCCAATGCCGCTATCTTTTACAGCACTCTACCCTCCCTCCCTCCCTCCCTCCCAGCATAACACAGCGAAGTCCTTTATCCCACCACGAACTGCATCCGTAGCCATGCCTACCCCCTATCCCCCTCTCCCCACCCAAACCTCCTACACCTCGAAAACAAAAGCAACCCCTCTAATTAATCCCGCCCCGCAACGCCCATCTCATCATAAACAGTCTGCACCCTGACACCGCGCTTCTCGGCGATCAGGCCCATGAGAGCGGTGCCGACGTCGCGGATTTCGTTGTAGGTGTGTAGTAGGTCGATGTGACGCTTGACGATGGTCGAGGCGGGGATGGAGGGGGTTCTGAGGGGGAGGTGGGGTTAGTGTGAGTGGGGAGCCGGGGGGAATGTTAGGGGGGTGGAGGGGGGTGATAGTGGGGGGAGGAGAGGGCGTTGGAGGTGGGGGCAGAGTTGGGGGACGAGAGAGGGATGGGGAAGATGAAATCAGAGGTAGGCTGGTATCAAGAGTAGGAGTAGTCAAGTTTAACAGACGGAAGGAGAGGAGAGAAGGGAGGGTGAAAGTAGGAATATCTGATATCAGGAAAACTCAGGTAGAGTCAGGTCGGGAGAAAGGTGAGAGAAAACCACACGCATGTGCGATGACGGAGCGCGGCGTGATGTGTATGTGTACACGCGTACGGACATATACAGCTTGGACGCATGTAGGAAACAGCAACTCTGAAGATGAAGAACGACCGAGAACCGAATCAAGCGGAATGAATGGAAAGACTGCGAAAGAGATGGGGAAGGAGACTTTAGCTTCAATAACAACCCATCCCGTTCCGCCTCCGCTTCCGCGATGCGGTCGTGGAGGGTCGCGATCTTGGCGGTCGTTTGTGCCTGCGAGGAGGATGTTAGTGGTGGTTTGAGAAGAGGTGGGAGACAGTACGATTCTCCTATCTTGCTCGCTGTCAGGTTTTTGGGTTGCGTGCGGCTGTTCTTGCTGAGTGGGCGTTTGGATCGCTGAGGTTGGGACTTGGGCTGGTGTTATAGAGGTTGGGGGCTGGTGCTCTTCGCTGGGAGGTGGGGGAGGGACGGCAGTGGGCGGGGTTGGTGTACTATCCATCTTGTGCTGATGAGGGAGTCTTGTCGGGTGATGAGATCACTATTGGTGGGTAAGTGGATGCAAAATTGGGATCTTTGGTGGTTGGTTGCTTCGAAGGAAGGGAGTGTAAGGGTGAGGGGGTTAGGGTTTGTAGGTTGGGGTTTGGTCAGTAGCTTTTGAGTGGCTGAGGGCTTGAGGGAAGGATTGAAGCGATTGTGGCAGATAGATATATTCATGGACTGAAAATTCCGATTGTGGAAGGAGATGGAGTGTGAGATCTCATGTGGGTGATGAGCTGTTGGCTACCATGAAGAAAGCCGGGTAGACGTGAACATGTCAATGGTTGGGGAGAGTAAAACATAGACGAATCAAGAGAAGTTGATGCGATCAACTCGAGTAGGACCGCTTTACCTACTTATCGATGACTAGTCACCATATATTTCCTTCTTCGAGGTCCGGGGATAAAGGAGACTTGCTTGAGCGTAGATAGATACTGGGAATTTGTATTCCCCATGCCATCGTCGATTTTTGTATCCTACATACATTTGTGTTTGTCTTGGGCGCCTGCGAACCCCAGGAGAAATCGCAACCGCCTTCACATAGCCAACATGCAATGTTTCCTGTTGTCATCTCTGACTACTGGGGCTGGCTAAGCTCGAAGTGGTGTTGAGGTCATCATCAATGCAGCCCTTAGAGTTACAGCACGTCCATAAAAACCTCGAAGGAGCGGGTTCGGTATTAATTTCTTGCCGACTCAATTTGGACCCACCGCTGGAGACAGCTTCAAGCATGGCGAGTATCGTTAGTGGAGCTAGCGATTATCTGAAGCCTTCTGTGCTCCAGCCGTACCAGCCATGCTCATCGACCCTTTAAGGATAAAGTAGCAATATGATGACCTTCAGAGCTAAGAGAAGGCAAAATATCTAAGGTATGAAAAGGTCGTAGCAACATCATCAATGCTTGGTCGCTGAAATCAATAACCAACCCTTAGATCCCAGCTATATACAACGACATTGGTGTCCAACCCATCACCGTACCACTTCCCTTTTCAACCTGCCCCTTATACCCCAAGGGGTACGCTTGACGTAAGCCCACCATAATGCCGCAATGATTATGACCACCCACATCGGCACCACGATCCCAATAAGGACTTCGGCTACCGTACTTTGGCGTCTGTTGATGCGGAACTTTGGGCTGAGTGCGGATCGCGGCCTGTCATCACCGTACCCGTGTCCGCCGGGGTACCAGTACAGTCTCAACCGGCCCTCATTCGCAGGCTGTATGAACAGAGGATCGAGTTGCCAAAAGGCGAAATTCTGGTTCGTCTGGTTATCTAGATAGTTGCGGCTTCCGTATTATTGATGTGTAACTATACTCAGGATGCACTTGCGGCAAGGGGATGGACAAGGTCATATCCGTGGGAACGCACTAAGGAAGGTCCAAGTATGAGACGAGGACAGATGATTCTCCTCAGTATCATTCGTATATTCCAGGCTTATCGACACGTTGGAGGGAAGTGCCCAGGAGACCGTAACGGTCTGACCAACGAAGTAGGTATCTTGGAAGTCAGGGCCTTGCGGGATATTGAACGGGTGTGTGTAATTGACGGCGATGCTCATGACTGCGCCGAGCTTGGTGGATGTGCCGGAAATTCGAAAGTGGCATTTAGTCCGTCGACAACAGATGAACTTCTCTGATGAAGGAGGATGTCTGAATTCTATTTCCCTGGAAATCTCTTGCGATAACCTTTCTGCCAGATCTTACTCGCATCCGAAACGAAGGTGAACGGGCCGCAAGCTGGAGAAGTCTCTGGTATATGTCCATCTGATATAGGTAGGGCCGAGTTGTGGATTGGGGGTGTGATGGAAGTGGTGGAGCTCGTTGCATTGCAACGCCTCCCACACGCACTCACATGTTCCCGTGTTTCAATCGAGTTATTCGTACGACTCGATCGATCTAGGAGCCAAGGGATATCGACTTTGGACTTAACAGTGTTCAATCTCTTCATACTTGCGGAAGTACAAAAGCGTGGATTGGAGCGGTAAGGACTGCGAAGGTTTGCTCGAGTCAGAGAGAGTAGTTTAGGTACGGAGGTACTACCCTTTTGCGCGATAGCAACTGTACGGTGTACGTTAGCCACTAAAAGCACAAAAGAACAAGAAGAAGAAGTAAAGTTGCCTCCGCTCCACAATACCGGCCCGCCATTTCCCCGGCGCTTTGGCGTCTGCGTGTGAGTTAATCTAGACTTGAGGCTGAAAAGGAGACCCAGAAGAGGAGACGTCATCCGATACTATCGAGTCAGCTTGATGAGCGCGGCAAGTCCTCCGGAACCTCCGGAAGCTGACAGGCTCTCTTAAGCGCTGCAAGACTTTCATTCGTAACGTTGTGCCGGCGTCATTAATTCCAAGATGATCGCGTCTGCGCCTTGGGGAGCCTCCGCCACCATGTACAGAACGTTGAGCGTCGCAGGCTTGGTATACATCCTCATGATTGGTCGCGCGACGGCACATGAACATCACGGGGAGGATATTCCGGACGGGCAGGCAGTCACGGCGGAGCCAATCGTATGTGGTTGATTCGAATAGTCGTTGGGTTGCGCGGATGGTGGACACTGATGATGGGGGCAGGACTCGATATTATGGGTACATATTATACTTCAAATCGTTACCTTTGGCCTGATCTTCCCCACTGGGATGGTCCTTGGGGTATGTTGCCCTCAGCGGAAACAATCCCCATTACACGCCAGCGATTGACACAGATTCGTACAGATTGTCCGATCGCGATGGCATGTCTCTGTGCAAGTCTTCGGCGCCGTCGCGGCCGTTGTCGGCTACTTTCTGGGCCATGCCCACGGCGGGCGTCAATTCGCGCCCAACATTCATGCCGCCTTCGCCTCGTCGCTGATGCTGATGCTCCTTCTCCAAATTGTACTGGGCGTATACCTCAAGCTACACCTGACGAAAGGCATACACTCTCGCATCCGTCCGCATGTTGTCACTGGTCACGGCGTGGTGGGCAAAATCATGCCTATTGCGAGTTGGGTACAGATGCTGTTCGGCGGGATCACTGCCCTAGGCTTCTGTCGAGGTGACCATCTAGGTCAATGTCTGGCACATTTCATCATGGGCAGCGCCTTCATCGGCTACGGCATAATGCTCACCATCCTTCTCCTCGTCGGTCAAATCTGGCTGAAACGCACCGGCCGGTCGCAGGAGTTCTTTGATTCGCTCGTCATCGCGGCTTGGGGCTGTGTAAATACTTTCACGGAGCATAGGTGGGGTACGGCGTGGGTGAAGAATGATTTACAACATACTAGTATGGGGATCGTCTGGTGGTGTGCCGGACTCTTGGGGATGTGGTTGAGTCGGAAGAGGGACGGCAGGCCGAAGAGGAATTTGATTCCTGGAATCGTGATCCTCCTCACCGGGTGGGCAATGTCAGGGCACCCGCAGAGTCTGCACTTGAGCACGATGGTTCACACCATATTCGGCTACACGCTCATGGCTGCCGGTGCCACGAGGATCGTCGAGATTGCATTTGTGTTGCGGGATAGAAATTCAATCTCCAGAAATCCCGAGGAAACCAGCAGCTTCCAATACCTACCACCATTCGTAAGTCCCCTAAGCCACTCGGACTGCTGCTCCACTAACGCATTGTCGTAGCTTCTCTACGCCTCCGGATTCCTTTTCATGGGCGCCACAGAAGAGCAAATGACGCTCATGTCGGCCGCCAACGTCACGCACGTAGCCTACGTCCTCGTTCTCTACAGCGTCGCATTCCTAGTCTTCCTCTTCGTGAACGTCCTTCTCCACATCTACGCCGTTTATGCTTGGCCCACGGCACCGAGAAAGGATCTGGAGGCATCAAGAATGAACGGGCATGTCAATGGTCACGCTCGGACGCCAAGCCAGAGACTGGTGCGAGACGCCGAGGAATTTGAGCTGGAGGGTCTGATGAGCGATGGGGCCGAAGAGGCGGAAACGCCGAGAGCGACTACGAAGCGTCCCTGACTGGCTCATAGTCCCAAATATTCTCTTTTCGTGCATCTTTGTATTGGCGCATTCGGGCGGCTTGTTCAATTTGGAGCGGGGTTTAGCTGTATTCTTGTATCAATATGTTATCAGTTACAAATACTTCGCAGAGCATCCCCAAGCCATGACCAATACAGCGGGTATTGACCGCCTCTCATCTGGATCAAAGAGGAACGCGCGATGTGTCAGATGACTGGCTAAAATCGGGTGCTCTACAAGTAATATCACAGACTGTTCAATCACTTCCTCGAGTAATACTCAAGGCCCAATCAAGGGTTTCTCGATGTGCCAAGCCTTGCTTGCTTACAAATTCAGCTAGGGCTAAGGTACCTCACTGTGATAGAGTTGTTGAACATGCGTGCACTTGAACATCAATTTTTCATACCGTCCCTTCACTCTGTTATGTTGGTGTTTTCATTTCGAAAGACCAAGGTTATCTCTGCTTTCATATGTCATAACTGTCACCCTACATGACACGTCGTTCTGGGTGCTTTCTCCCCTCATAGCAGGGTAAAGTGTGCGTTCTCTTCTCTTATCACAGGTACTCCAGAATAACTTGTGGCCTCGACTTTTCTTCTATTGAATAGCTCTGTCTGCGATTTTTGTCGTTGGGCAACAGAAATATCAGATGAACTTGCTTAATTGTGTCTACGACAAGTACATTGCGGAGCCGCATCCCTACCAGCAACAGGCTCTCGAGACCTTTGCTTCCGAGTGGATCAGGGCAGTTCGCGGTAAAGAACCAGATGTCCAGGCCACGGCCCAGATCCTCGCCACTCACATTGGAAATGCCCGGCATCCCAACCCAGCAGTATACATCTGGAGCACCATACTAGCGATTCACCAGTACGCATCTGACAACCCCGTCGCCATCGATTTCATGATCCGTACCTACGCCGAAGCCGCCAAACTACTGCCGGACACGGTCACGAACGAATACGGCCACGGCCCTCAAGCCGGTATGCAGCAACTCAAATGGTGGATCGTCGAGGAGTCCGACGGCTTCCAGGGCATGCAGTTCCCCGGCAGCGTCGGGTCTCCGCATCCTGACGACCGCTCGAACCTCCAATTCCAGGAAAGCGAGTTGAGCGGTGTTGGCAAGCTAGATGCGGTGCTCGACAAGGTGCAGGAGTGGAAGAGCGAGCGGACGAGCTGGATCGTCTCCGCTGCCATCCAGGCGCGCTGCTTCGCTCTTGATGTAGTCCGCGTCAACGACGGGCGGAAAGCGGAGGCCCTCATCGATGCGGCGCTCGAACGGCATCCGCGGTGGAGTAAGGCCGACTTCATCGGCTGCTGCATCCTGCTTCGAGGCTGCGCTAGGTCGCTGTTGGAATGCCTTAGCGCTGGGGCCAAGAAGGACAAGACGGAGCAATGGAGGAGCAAATTCACTGAATTCCTGATCGGCGGCAGCCTCAACAAGGATGATGATTTTGTTACCAAGGTCCATGCGGCGGTATGGTTCGCTCCGTTTCCGTTTGCCAAAGTTGACCACTGGAGACTTTGGACTGATGTTTGGCTAACTCTCTCCTTTCCAAGCTTGTGCTCCAAAACCTCACCAACGGTCCCATCGATGAGTCAAGCGAGCAATTGCTTTCTCCAAGTCAATGGATGTTTTGAGTCAGAAGCATGTGTCGGAAAGGCTTCAATTAGAGAGACCTAAATTAAACCCACTGCCCAGGAGTCCCAGTCTTTTTAGGATAGTCAAGGGCAAAAGGGTGGAAGAAAGGCAATTATACGCTGGTGTCAAGAGTAAGAAGGCATTGAATACTTCGTCGTCACTATAAGAGGTTCTGTACTGAGCTGGCTTCGCCTCTGGCGTCTAGCTTGCATCCATGCCAGTAACTAATCAGTGCCCCTGAATATTCTCCGAAACATAAAACTCCTCCAGGTTTATCTCCTCCTCATCCGTCAGCACCGTGCCTTTCAGCTCCAGCGACCTCTTGCAAGTTGCGGCCCAGCACTGTTCCTGTCGGCGCGGCCCAGGCATGGCTCAGGGCTGCTCACCGCCAGCGCACCTCAAAGCAGCCACTGCTCACCTTTGAGGCGAGAAGTGGTAGAGGGGCAAATGTTTCGTGATCACGTCTAAGAGGGTACAAATACCTACCTAGACTGTCGAGGTGTCCAAATCCGGGAAGATGGGATGCATCGCGTAAACAGGCCCCATGGATTCCTCCCCATCGAAAAGAAGCAAATTCTGGATCGGCTGTTCGCGTTGGCCGAGGACATTGATCACGTCTTGCGCCAGCTGGCCGCCCAGGAACGCCGTGACGGGCGCCAGCTCGCTGCCCAGATTCTGTAAGAAGCTGCGGAGAAAGTCGCTCCGCAACGTCTCCGGGGGCAGCTGTAGCTCTTTGTGCTTCTCCGTTGCCAGCGTGGTGAAGAGTTCCAGGTCGGCGTGACTATGTGATGGGAGCGTTCCGGAGATCTTCTGGAACTCCCACAGCGCTCGGAGGCAGGTGAGGAGTGGGGAAACTTTCATCTTTCGGCGACGGTTGGTGAGGTGTTCGGGCGGCATCGGGGAGGTGTTGGCTAGGATGATGGGCGAGTAGATTTCTCGTTTCGTTACCATCTCGACCAGTTTGCCGTTCTCTTTCTTGGTCGAAGCGGCGATGATCGACCTGGTCGCTGTTTCGGGTTTCAAAATGGTGGGAACATTGGACTTCTCGCGTTCAATAACATAGTCGTGCTGGATGAGATCAGCAAAGATATAACCGTAGAACCCATGGCTACCGGCGGCATAAAATGGTCTGTTCGATAAACGACAGGACGCATTGATGGTAGAAAGTGTGTTGATGTCGAGCTCCGTGGCCACGACAATGTCGTAGAGAGAGTAGAATTCTGGTTGCTTCATCTGGATTTCATCCGTGTCAACGTGAAGAGTAACCCGAGGGTTAAGCTTCTGTATATTAGGGGCAGCCGCCTGTGCCCGCTGTTGAAGTGGTCAGCTTGTACTTCCTGCGGATGTGAGAAGCATCAACTTACGTTCTTCCCGATATCCTCTTCTGACACGAAGAACTGAGAGCAGAGATCATCCTCGGTGACAACTTCGTGGTCGACAATTGTAAGTGAGCCTATCCCAGCAAGAACCAGGTTCTTCGCAACCTCATTACCCAGCGCTCGGAGAGTAATCAAGAGTATCTTAGCAGTCCGGAGCCTTGCCGGAAGTAATTATAAGCATTCGCACGTCCCTCTTAATAACATTTTACGCCTTACTTCTCTTGCGCCTTGACGCCCCATAGCCGGATCTGTCTGTCGTAAAGCGCGATCTCATCTGTCGAGTGTTAGTAATATATCAAAATATCCCGACATATTGAAGGCGCAGCTAACCTGCACTTATCGTCTGGCCTGGTGGAATAGCAGTCACAGGTTCTTCAGCCTGATCTCCAGTATGAGCTTTCCCATTGGTTCCGTTGTTGAGGCTTGCCATGTTCGATTGATAGTGTTTTTTTTTACTTCGACTCCTATGACCTGACAGATACTGATACTAGTAATGTTGTTGGATGAGGACTGTAACTCCCAATCAGGCACTGTTGAGCCCTGAGATTAACTTACCGGGAATCGTGGTCCTGAAGCCGGGAGCGCTAACTTAAGTTTGGCCAGGACACAGGTCGGATGGTCTCACTAAAACCTCGGATGATCTTACGCTAATTCTTTAAAATAGAGTTTTCCAAAAAGCTAACAAGCAAGATACTGAACTTGAGATTGTGTAATTCATTAATAATTCATTACAAATCTATTAAGAATCTATTTGTAACTGATTAGTGATTAGAAATTAGTGTTTGAGAGTTAGGTGATTAGAATTAGGGAGTTTGAGTTAGCAATATGAAATATATTATGTATGCATTTCAGATACATTAAAGTTAGAATTAATTAATTCAGAATAAATTAATAACATATTCAAAGAATTTGGATCTCAATTGATCTTGAGGTGTTTTGGAAGATCAGATGGTCTTCTGATAATCTCTGTCAAGATCATCTGAGATTTTAGTGAGACCATCCGACATGTGTGGTCGTTTTCGGCCCTTAGATCCAATGTCAGTCTCATGGTCGCTTACATAAGCATATCCATATTATACATGTGGGGTGGCGCCGTTGACAACCAAAGTCCTTTGTCCAACGACTTCGATGACGGATAATATAGATTTATACTTGACTCGTACACGTATGCACTCTGTGTCACTCATTTTCTGTCATCTATTCTCGAATCTTTGAAGATCTAGTTACAAGACAGAACAACCTCGAATCCTTAGATTGACAACGAGCTATATGTCCCAGCAGTGCCTCTCAATCTGAACGGCCAGATACTACAGTCTTGCCTATTCAGCTTCCTCGATGACCTTAGATGACAAGCCCTCTTCATCTGTCGATAATGGTATGTGTCATTCATCTGTCTAGTCTATAACCCCTGCAGTTGCAGTCAACATTGAATGGACTACTGAACGCTTGATACTCAGTCTGGCCCTTTCGATTTCCCGCAAGCATCGGCATCTACCAACGGCGCAAGTGTACCGCCTCGTCCTTTAATGAATATATCAATCGATTCTTCGGTTCGTCTACAACAACTTCAGAACTCTCTGCGAGCCGACCGAGAACGGGAGCGAGCCGAACGAGCAGCCATGGATGATGAAGCCGTTCATAGGAATGCAGAGCGGCGCCGCCGGAGGTTACATGAGATCGGCCGGCTTCGTGCTGCTAGGGACGCACCGAGCACTGCGGATCGAGCGCAAACCTCCGATCCTCCCATACCTGCCATCCGCAACAGACTTCAACCAACGCCACGTGCTCGACACCTCCATCGATCTCGTCAGGAACAAGATTCATATCATTCAAGCGCACTGGCCGGTCTGCAACAGGCTGGAGAACGTCTGGCCGAAGCCAGCTCTAACTTGAGCTCGCTCCTAGATCAACCGATTCCTCGGATCACCTCACCCGACATTACTACTCAGGAATACTCTGGCGAGGCAGAATTGAACAGGAGAGGATCCAAGCGTAGGAAACTCGAAGGCGATGGTCCACCTGGTGGCATGCAAGGTTTCAGTTATGGTCATTTCGGTCAGGTCGTTCCAGGGCGACTGAAGATGGAGATTGTCAGTTGCGACGGAGGAAGTCACATCGAACAGTATAGTGACAGTAGAGATTATGGAGCGGAGAACGTCTTACGAAACGATCAGAGCGTTTACTGTACGAAAAGCAACAGATGCAACCTGATCTTAAGCCATATAGGGGAAACCACGTTCTGCTTGAAGAAACTAGTCATAAAAGCTCCATCAGGGGGGTTTACCGCTCCGTAAGTGAATGCTCTCCGAACACGGCACGAAATGCTGAAGGTCCACCTGTCGTAGGGTACAGGAAGGCATGGTTTTCATTTCCATGACATTAGATGAATTACTTCCACGTACCGCTCAATATCAAATCCACTACTCGTCATCTTCTCCACGGAATGTGTCAGGCTCCTCAGCCATCACTGGTCGCGAGGATCCTCGTTCGGTTTCGAGTCGTGTCAGCTTATATCCAATTCCGAGAGCCCACCCGCCACGGTCTTCAGACGTTTACCCCGGCACACGACCGAGACGGGAATTCTATGCTTCCTGGAGTCCTCCCTACGGCTTGGCAAACCCATCAGCAATACCCGGCAATCCGAACGATGTGGAGGAGTTGTTTATCGACGCAGAAGTGGACTCCTACATCAACGACCACCCTTCGGCAACCACCCATCTACCATCTCCGCCACCTTTCACTGTCATCACCGACTGCGACGATAAATCCGGTGACGAAGAAGACGAATCCAGTGCCGCCATCCTCACAGACCGGTACAGGCGGGACCACCTGGCAGTGTCCTACTCATCCGACGACGATGACAGTGGTGTCAGCCGCTCGGTCAACATTCATCATCGCATGGTTCCTCCACCTAGCGGCATCCGGCGCCATCGGCAACGTGCCACCCCAAGCCGGATCGAGCTCTCAACCTACACGAACAGTGCTCACACGCAGGACGGCGCCGCACCAGCGACGTCGGAAATCATGGCCCCTCACGCGAGGTTCTTCATCCAGAAGGAGAGGAGCATGGTCAGCATGAAATTCGACCCGCCTGTGTAAGTAAAGCCTCCTCAACCGCCAGATTCGGACCTTGTGGACAAAGTAACTAATCTGCGATGTGCATCTGGACAGATCCGGCAGGTACATTCTTCTTAAGCTTTGGAGTCCGGCGCGCGACCAGAACATCGATATTCAGAGTATCGTGGTCCATGGATTTGCGGGGCCGAGGTTCTTCCCGGCCTTGGATTTGATGTAGAGCAAGCGTTTTCGTGTCGTATAAACCACCGGTCATGCTGAGGGCCGAACATTGTGTCGAGCGTTTTGGGCAGCGATGTACCGCACTCTGTTGACATTATATTTTTGGTCTGAGCATGGGATAGCGGAGCGTTTCTTGACACCGACCCCGAAGGACGTCTGATGGAATTGAGCGCATGGTGTGAGCGTACTGGCATTCTGTACCTACGAGCTGAGGAGCGGCATAGCGTTTACATAGTTATATTTCTCCTGACTTCAAGACCAGCCCTCATTCTTAGTAACAAACACTATGGTCTGCATTACGAACCTAATACTCTCTGAGAACTAAACTCAAGGCTCCACAAATCTACAGCATATGCATCATGCCGTCTGAAAAAGGGCGTTTGTCTACGATTCATCCCCCACATAAGAGCATACCCAGCAGTCCATCGACACTACTTTGCGAAAGCGGACGGGACACTCAACACTTCAAAGCTTTCTTTCGGTCATTAAATCGCGTATCCTATCCTATCCTGCCCTACCGGGTCCGATCTTCTATCCTGATCCAAACCCAAGCACAAGAGACTACTATCACAAAAACCTCGTCCTTCCTGCCCCATCTCCCCGCATCTCATCTCCATCTGGCTCTGCTACAGACACAGACACGTACACAAATGCAAGATTCGGATCGGGTTGCGCTGGGCTGGAGGGTGCAAAGCAAGTAGAAACGAGGTCGCCCGACTCGTGAAGAAACTGTTTGAGCAGATTCGGTGTATCCAGAACAGCCGCCGCGGAAAAACGCAAGCCTGGAACTGGGAAATGAGAGAGAAAAAAAGAAAAGAAATATGTGCAAGCAAGCCCGAGAACGGTCGCCCTCCGGCTATTGTTTGGTGCCCGATCGGTTCGCCGCCGTCATACCGTCGTAGCCGTCGTGATCGTCTGGTGGTCGGCAGGATCTTCGGTGCGTGAGAGGTGTGTAGGAAGGCATGGATAGAGTGTCCAAGCTGGTAAGTAGATGAACGCTAACAAACTACAACGTCACCACCGGCTGGATCGGAGCCAGGGTTGCCGCTGTCCCGCACAAAGCCGCTATATTTGGCCATGCTGAGATCCTCGTCCGATATACCCAGACTGATGCCGCTATCGTCATGGCTCTGTAGGTGACCCAGACCGGTTGCTGCGTTGGCGCTGTCCATCGGTCCGCCGTTTTTGGCGCTCAAAGTAACTCTCGCAGGCTCGAAATCCACGTCTACACTGCTGAACCTACTCTCTGCGTGACTGCTTGTCGCGGTGCGTGGCCTCGAGTGGAAAACATCGGATGGTGCGTCGAGAGCCAAGGCGGTCGCGGGAGTGGAACTGGCCATTGGTGTGTGCTCCATGAACCCACCCTTCTCGGCGAGCCACTCGACCATTTCGTCGACCCAGACCTTAGTAACCCACCACGAGCCGAAGCTCAGCGATTGTCCCATGGTGATATCGCGGAGGACTGCTGAGCTGACTTGACCCACCCCTTGGAGAATAGTGCGAGCATCTGCGCCGGGGAATCTCTGAGGCAGCCTGCAGAGAAAGTTGGTCCACCGATCAAGGACACCCTCCGTCGAAGTGTTGATCTGATATGCGTGCTGGTTCGTACTACCAGAAGCAAAACTGGCGCTCTCGAACATGGTCCCAGCTTCGAGGTAGGATGGCGTGTTCAAAGGCCCCAGGAGCTCTCGAATCTCGGAAGTCAGGATTTTCAGGACGCGGTGGTAACCACAGTTGGGCAAGCTACTTTCGACCACTTTGAGCGGTCTGACGCTGAGGACCCAATCATGCCACATCTGATCGCGGTTGGCGTCATTGCACAGCATGTTCGCTGCCGCGTGGGCCGTTTCATTGACTCTCAGGAGGCGATCCAAAAGACCAGCAAATATTGTTGCAGGAGCGAGTTTCGCGTCAATGACGTGAGAGGGATGGTTCTGAAAAGTGGTTTTGATATGGACGCCCAGCCTCTCCGATATGGTCCTCAGAGTATCAATGACTAACTTCGGTACCACTTGAAGAGTTAGAGGCGCCACCACTCGAATCATCTTCTGGTACATAAGCCAATCGCACTCCTTGACCCATGGCGCAACGCTGGGCTGAGCTAGGAGCTTCTGGACAGGGACTGTCAAGGTGCCATGAAAGGATGTGAAGTGGTGAAAGAACATCTTCTCTTTGCAGAACCGTATGCAATCTATGACGGAAACGCAGTGCGATCGGTACAATGCTGTGAGTGCATCGGCGACGTCAGGATCAGTACCAGGTGGAGTGTAGTGGTGAATGCTTGGTAAATTGATGGGCTCGTTCTCTCGAAAAGGCATCTCCTCGAAAGTGGGAAACTTGAGTTCACGCCGAACCATGTTTGAGCGTGAGGATGCACGATCGAGGTCGGTACTAGTCGCGTCAATGAAGAGACCGCCCGAGGCCATGTTACCCTGCGAGTCTGAGAACTTTATAGTGTTGTCAAACGACGCGCCAGGCGATGGAAACACAGCAGTGTTAGCAGGGAGGCGTGGGTTGAAGCTATAGCATCACTAGCGTGTAAGTAGAGAGAGCTGCAAAGTAACAACCGAGTCTCGCGCGACGCGCCAGGGCAGGACGAACCTTCTACCGTTCAGTGATTGAGATAGCCCTTCATGCTGTACACTATGAGCTCTCTCCCGGTCAATGACATCCTGCTGGTCTTCTTCCAAGGATAGATCAACATAATGATACTTTGACTCTCCACGCATGCCCAGTCTTCGCGTCTGGATGCCAGGAAAGATGATTCGGACAAGTTTACCAAAAGATGCTGGATTCAGAGGAGGGACTCGTTCAGTGCCACATCTTGTTGCATAATGGGCAAAGACGCGATTTCGAGGAACCGAGCCAGTGCTCTTTTTACAGACGGAATTCAACCTAGGGCTCAAAGTTAGTCCAAGAAAGGACTAGAGACTTTGCAGATCATACCATAGCATTGCAAATATTTGCTTCGTTTTCTCGGATTTCGGTCCACGTTCGTTGGTCAATACTTGTGCAGCAACTTCTCTTATTGATCTGCCTTGGTTTTCACGGAATAGCCTCCGCAGCTCAAGGTCATTAGCGATGCTTGAGGCGGACCCTTTCTTCTTCTTGACTCCATCCGGTTCTGTGCCGTCCTGTCCTGGTTCTTCCAATGTAGCGTCAAGCAGCTGGCTGTCTGCGCCATCAAAGGACCGATAGCGTTCTAGCAGAGGTCGACCTTCCAAGCCCTGAGTACTATAGTCAGCACTAGGGGTATGGACCTGGCTAGGCTTGGTGCGATCTTGGAGAGCCGGATCCAGTGCGAAGTCACTAATTGGAGCTTTCAGCTGCTGAACCGACTGGCGAAGCATGTCTTCTGCCGTATATGAATATGACGGTTGTTGTTGCTGGTGGTGACTCGAGAACCCGAAGGACGTATCAGGCGCATGTGGAGCATCATGTGAAGGTTGAGTGTTGATTGATTGCATACTTGTTGTTGAGGCTCTAGACTTTGGCCGGCGACTACTGGCTGTAGATCCAGACGTGTTCGAGCGTGCTCGAGGCATATTCGAAGCCATACTGGCCCTTGGTGGGGAGATGCTACCTACAATCACGGTGGTTCAAGTTAGCACAAGTCCTCGATAATCACCAGAGCAACGTAGTGGTCACAATGAGTGTCACGAAACATACTTGGACTCGACTTACAGTTGCCTTACTGGATCTCTCACAGCTGTCTCCTTTTCTTGGCGGGTCTGACAAGTTGCGAAACGTAGCCGCGGGGCACAATTGATCGCTGTTTATTGTGTGGCTGAACCACAACAATGTGCGGCTTACAGGACGGACCACCGCAGGCAAATCGCGCGATAATTATCAGCGCAGCACCAGGTTTTCGAAGCGCTACCTATACTTGAGATTAGTACCCAAGGTTCACTGAGCTCACCGTCTCAGCTCACTGTCGCCGGTCGTTGTTGTCAGAAAGAAGGTCGGCCGAGCAACCGAGAAGATTAACCAACACTCACGTGATCTCGCTTCCCGGAGGTTGGATCAGACCACCGATTCTTTGCAGGTTCGTCGTGTAACGTTAATCTTAGTTACAACGAGGCAGAACAAGAAATAACTTACACTCCATAGCAATCATCCACAGAGCTTCTCTACAGAACATTGCACCAAAGCATCATCAGCACTGTGTAAACTCTCGAAACTACAGTCGATTACCCACAACAGCACCCACCTTCGCAATGTCTTTCCAAGACCGAGCCCAACATCAGATCGGACAAATCGATAAGGAGGTATGTCAATCGAACTTCAACACCCACATACCACACGGCGCAATACGATCAAGACTTCCTCGATTCCTCGCATAACTACCGCCCAGAAGTGTGATATGCTAACAAGTAGTCTGATAGCTTTCCAAGTATCCTATGCTCAACAACCTGGAGAAGCAAACCTCCGTCCCCAAAGTCTATGCTTTCCTCGGCCTTCTCGGGGTCTACTTCTTCCTCATCTTCTTCAACATCGCTGGCGAGTTCCTCGTGAACATTGCCGGCTTCATCGTACCAGGATACTATTCGCTTGAGGCGCTGTTCAGCGTAGGAAAGACAGACGACACTCAAGTAAGCCCTCTCTTGACTGTAACCTTTCAAGATTACAGCGTCCTTACATCTATCATCTGTTCCTCTTGTACGGGAGTGGCTGCTGACTTTGTCTTAGTGGTTGACGGTATGTAATCCGCCCTAGAGCAGCTATGATCTTATCGGAACCTGAACACTACGACATGCTGTGCCCCGATTATAAGCACACGACTGATCAGACGTTTCATGCAGTACTGGGTTGTATACGGGTTCCTGACCGTCTTTGAAAGTGCTGTCCACGCCGTTTACTGGTTTCGTACGTACAACAGATTGTCCAAAGCCGGCGTGTATGCTTGCTGATATATGACAGCTTTCTACTATACCTTCAAGTTTGTTCTTGTCTTGTGGATGGCTCTTCCCCAGACAGGGTAAGATACCCTGTGAACGGGTGCTAGTTCGAACTTTTCTAACTCAAATTCTCTTTCAGTGGTGCCCAGATTGTGTTCCGATCTCTCATTCAGCCCGTCTTTTCGAGATACTTCTCCCGAACGGGTTCCACTGCCGCCAACTTGCGCTCTCAGGCCGACCAGGCAACCATGCCTAACAGACCCCACGCCTTGTAAGCGTTGGTATAGTTGCGGACAACATACTCAAACGCTAGGGCAAGCGCTTGTATCTGGTGCGGCATCCGTGATTGAATGGTACGTGGGTAGCGCAGCGTTGATATGTGTACGGTTTTGTGCCTTGTCTACCCTCAAGTGTCGGCATCTGCTCGAGATACGGGGTTGTGAGGATCGCCTCGGAGACTTCGTAGACTGCAGCGATGCGAGTCAGCGGATTGTTTTTTACTTTTCATGTTCTCACGAACCGTATACCTTATTGCTCCTTCCTTGTTCCTAGACGCCATAGAGATCTGCCTTTATGTACGGCCCTATCCTGATCAAGCCCGCGCGTATCTAGATGTGCGATTACTGAAGGGTAGACTTGGTATGTGGATACTCGATTCTTTCTGTGTCTTGGTGCCATATCTATCTTGGTTCGCTGCCCAACGCCTCGGCCTCCGTGCCTTTGGAATTGAAAGACAAAGAAGCAAAGCATGTGATGCACAGAGCACATGGCAGTCGAGTCCCTTCTAAATGATCGATACATCTAGGCCAGAAGTTCGTGTACTCTGATCAATCCTAAGAGCAACATGCTTCTTAACGTTTTGTCCAGAACAACACCCATCAGTTCCTTAACACCACGGCTTGTATCTTCAAGCTTGCCCACTCTGGACCTGTACCTCCCCCCGCCACGGCCTCGCCCAGCCATCATCAAGCCTGAAACTCCGCTGCCTCATAAACCTACTGACATCATCCTGCACCCGAAGCTCCTCCAAATACCCCACAACCTGCGCCAGCACATCTGTGCCTCTTTGCTCCGGCCTATTCTGAAACTCAGGAATCTCCAGCAAGTTATGCGGCTGCGCCGCACCCTTCAGCCGGCTATCATCAATGAGCACCGTATTCGACTGATCCCACAACCCACCCTTCTCCGCGTGCGGATGCCGGTCTCGCATGGTGTCGTCCCGCCATATCTTCTCCAGGCGCTTGTACACCTGCACCTTCTCCCTGTACTGCGCGGCCGTCAGGTCCAGCGTGTCGCGGGCCCATTCCGCAATCACTTGCCTCCGCTGAGTGGGCGAGAAGAGGCGCTGGCAGACGTTTCGCACGGTTTCGGGCTGCGCGCTCGACCAGATCATTAGGGTGTGGGTGGCGAGGACGTAGTCTATGAAAGGGGCGAGGTTGGGGCGTTCGACGAAGCTGCTGGTGCGGCGTTTGCGGTCGACGAGAGTGCCGTTCAGGTCGATGACGAGGAGGAGGGGACGGGGCGTGGCTGAGTTGCGTGGCGGTTGGTTGGCTTGTTGGAGGTATTGTGCCGTCGGCTTGGGGATTGGTAGTGGTTTAAGTGTGCGGTCGTCTCTTCGAAAGTTGGAATTCTTGGGATGCGGCGTCTCGGAGTGACGTTGCTGTGCTATTCCAGACCCAACTTGATCGAACTGTTGCGGGTATTGGGTGGTCCGCTGTGTTACAGATCCTGTCCACCGCTCCTGGGAAAGTATGCGTGCTTCTTCATCCTCGGCCCAGGCACTCCGCGTATTAGCTGTATGTGTAAACCTGTAGTACTCGTCAATACGCCAGAGAGGAAACTTGCGAGTAATCTGTACTGACCGTAAGGGCTGATACGTTGCGAAGCTGTTTGTCGGTTGGATTCTTGAGCTCCTCTGAACGCCCAAAGGTACTGCTGACGGTGGTGTATATGATGGCATAGTTACTTCTGGTCGCCACGTTGGCGAGGTACCGTTGTTGCTTGTAATAGTGGGTTGCGTTCGAAGAAACAACCTCTCGCCTTCACCGGCTTGCAACGGAGCCCGAATCTCGATCCAACCTGTTCGGCTGGGTTTAGGGAGACTGGGAGGATATATGCCGTTCTGGTTGGGCTGAGGCATATATCTAGGGCTTAAGAATGCTGGTTGCGCGTCGCTTAGGCCTGGTCTAGGCCCGTAGTCAGATTGTATTGGGTGAGGTTCACGAAATCCCGACTCTCTCGGTCTCCACGTATCCCAGCTAGCTCTCGTAGTATTACCGGGTCTGTACTGGTCCGGAAATCCATGGGAGAGCAACGGTCTCGAGTGGCCTGTAGATGCCACAGCTTTTCTTGACTCGGCCGTCCGGTCTTCGCCTGGGAGCTCGCGAGGGACCGGTGCCCTTGATCGCCCATCATTCGAGACAGCTTCCCTAGAATCATTTCGTCGATCCTGGTCCTGATCCTGAAATCTACTCCTCCGCGTGCCAGGGTAGTGGAAGATGTCTTCGGCAGATGTGCGCCTACCGCTTGGCGTCACATCTAAGGTAGGGTTCTGGAAAGCTCGCGGCTCGCTTCCCGGCTGGTTCGCCGGCGCAGCCAAGTCGGTTTGTTTCCTTGCATGCTTCTTTTTCCTTGCCATCTGATATATATTAGCAGAACTGTACATGCCGTTGGAAGTCTTGTACGTTACCTGACTGCTTTGCTTCTGGATTGGTCCATATGGTAGGCTGGCGTAAGGTGGGATGTAAGGAAGAGGAACAGACAGTGAAGAGAATAATTTCAGGACAAGTGGATTCGGGCACTTGTTGAACATACGGTATGGCAAATGTCACAGAAACCTTTGCTTCTCCAACAAGAGCCAGGCAGACTCTCATGCGATGCACCGTAGATCCATAAGTTAGACAGATTACCTTTAGCGCGATAATTCTATTTTCTGCTGGACAAAAAGTTCTTCACCGCCTACGGGACCCGAAAAGTCCATAAGTTACCCCACGATTACCTACTTTACTCCAAGAAGCGAAAGATGATCCTGTCAGATGCCCTTCAGCGGCGTGTGAGGCCACAGAAAGGAAATGACAAAAGACTCGAGAGCTATGACAATGGCTCTGATTCATCGAACGCTGGATCCGAAGGCCTAAATGACTCGGCCGAGGATGACATATCACAGAGCGCAGAAAGTCAAGATGAATCCACGGTATGTGATACAATTCAGACCTAACCTACGACTCTGACAAGCCGCAGTCAGAAATCTCTGGTAACGCCCACGAAGACCACGGTAACATCTCCTTCGGTGCCCTCGCCAAGGCGCAGGAAGCCCTAGGGAAGCGAAAGCGCGGTCCTGCGCCCGGCCCAGAGGCACCACAAGAGCTCCGAAAGAAGCTCAAAGGCACGAAGCACGCTCTTCACGGTGAGGGCGACGAAGCCGCAGAGCGCAAGGCCGGGAAGAAGGACAGTCGCGACTTCGCCCGACCGAGCAAGCACGCGCCGGCCGAGCTATCGAGCAAGAAAGCCGTCTCCCGAAAGCGCGAAGCGGTTGCCGTCACCAAGCGGGAGCACCGGGACCCGCGATTCGAGGCGCTGAGCGGGCCGCTCGACGAGAGCAAGATCAAGCAGAACTACTCCTTCCTCGACGGCTACCGGGAGGACGAGATGAAACAGCTGAAAGACGGGATCCGGAAGACGAAAGACGCGACGGCCAAGGAGACGCTGAAGCGCGCGCTGCTGTCCATGGAGTCGAGGAAGAAAGCGCAGCAGGCGAAGGATCAGCGGCAGGGTATTGTGAGGGAGCATCGGGCGAAGGAGAAGGAGCTGATCAGGCAGGGGAAGAAGCCGTTTTATTTGAAGAAGACGGAGCAGAGGAAGCTGACGCTGATTGAGAAGTTTAGCGGTCTGAAGGGGAAGCAGCTGGATCGGGCGGTGGAGAGGAAGAGGAAGAAGAAGGCGCAGAGGGATCGGAGGAATATGCCTGATTCGAGGCGAGGTGTCGATGGCGAATGACTCCGGGGTCTAACAGGTTCTTTCACACGGAAGCTGTCTGTCCTTCTCTGGAGTTGACCTACAATCTGGCGGGCGAAGCCCGTCGCTTTCAATATGCACATGTGGCTAATGAACATCGAATCCGGCGTGGCGTCTGATACCGAGTACAACGACAACAGGTCGGCCTCAGATGGAACCGCAACATCGCAGACTTCGCTGAGCTCAAGAGCTGTTGGGGTGTGAACTTTATGTTCCGGACTTCACCACTGACCGTCAGAGCTACACAATCCACACCCACCGACCTTGCGCAACTTTGCTGCCATAGACCCCTTCGCTTCGTTCGAAGCTTCGAGTTCTAGCTCCACTGACGTTATACGGCAACTGCCTTGGGGTTTCATATGTAGGGTGCCGTTGCAGCTCCGGGGACCATGTACCAACACTTACCGTGGTTGTTTGGCCTACAATGGATCTATTTGGAAGTGTGTGGGTTGCCTCAATCAAGAGCAGTTAATGATTGCGGATGTCTCCAACAGGGATGTGGCCCTGACATTGTGATGATCGAGCCGTAGGTACCGCGTGTGACGCGTTGAGACAGTTCTAGTGGTTGTATGATGAGAACATATGTTTGCCCTATGGGTTGGGTTGAGAGATCGCATGTGGGAAGGTCAATGGTGCGCGCTGCGAGCGAGGGGGTGAGGACTGGCCCTAGAAATGGGACAGAGCAGACAGACATGGAGGAGCTGGACGGTAGAGCCGCACGTCACGGATCATGACAACGAGAACATGTAATAGACTCTGCCCCATCGATCAATAGTTTATACCGAATAGAATCCTACTCTCTATACCCGCATGTCTTACTACCTAAGAAGCAAAGCACAAGGTCAGAGCATAGCACCAAATCAAGAACCCCACCGGACGCCACAACGCTAGACCAAAGGTCAGGAAGCAAGCAGGCAAGTATAGATGGCGCTCTTCAAGCCGTCCCCTTTATCGACCAGCTTCAGTCCTTTCCCATACATCATCCATCGTCCATCCGGGCTTGCTTCCCTACCAAGTCCAATAACCTGCCACAGAATGCGGATCCCTGTACGTTCCGCGTCAAACCCCATAAACCCAGCATCAGAGCAAAAAAGGGAAAAATCCTAGCAAAGCTCAGCACATGCCGAAAACCCTATTAGCGCAGGCCGCCTTTCTGTAAAACCTTGGGAATGAGAGATATATCCTCATAAATGATACTGAATCAACAAATGGACAGCCGCAAAAGCGCCAGTAGGTGGATAGCTATGATTGTAGTGCGACGGTATGGACCGGGCAATCATGAATGAAACAATTCCCAAGCCCGCGCACAAAGACCGAGAAATTCATCTTTTTTCTTCCGCTGAATATCGGGGCTGTCGACGCCCTCGCCAAACGGTCCTCGTCGCGCCTCTGGCCCGCCTCCAAGCGGCGGACTCCCATTGTCGCGCTCGTACTCCGCCCTGGCTCTTCTCCTCGATGGTACGTTGAGGCTCGCTTCGCCGCTCGAGGGGGGGTGATTGTGCTTGTGCGGTGTGAGTCCGTTGCCGGTGAGTGGCGACGGCGGGGTGGGAGGCTGATGGCCTCCATAGTGAATGATTCGGGGCAGAAGATCCTCCCGTCCTCCAGACAGATCTGCAACAGCCTCTTCCGCCGATCGGTATTCCCTCGACCGGCTTGAGGGTGGGGCATGAGATTGGTGGGATGGACGACTGGGAGATGGGAACGCAGGCCTGTGATTCGAATGGGAGGAGTTGGAAGTCGAGTTGGAAGTGTAGTAGCTATTCCGGTGCGCGTGTTCCCGATGGGCACCAAGTCCTTCGGATGCGAACACGTCGGCGATGGGTGGCAGGCGGTTGTTAGTCTGCGTGGCGGGTACGTGATGGATGTGAGAAGTACTCGAAAGATTCGATGGCTGACCGGTGACATGACGAGTCATCGGATGAGGCCGATCCCTGCCGGTGAAGCTTTGGTGCAGCGGTGCCGACTGAACCACTCGATGCTCGTTGGCAAACTGCTCGTGTGGCGGCGGGACGATCGAGAGACCCGGAGGTGGTCGCTTCTTCGAGGTTGATGGTGTTTTGAGCGAGGCCGGGAACGCACTCAGTTCCGCCGTCCTCGAACCGTCAGCACCATCGCTGGGTTTCGCTGTCTTCTGCAGTCGTGACTCGATGATATGTCTCTGCTGATCTCGAACAGATATACTTCGCTGCAGTTGCTCTCGCATGGTCGGATCATGGGTTTGGAAGCCTGGAGAGAGACATGCCAGGCCAACGTCTTGCATCACCAATCCACCGTCCCTGCTGGTCAATGGTCCGGCGGATGGGCGCGACGACATTGCGCCTTGACCAGCCTGTGCATTGGTCGACAGGTCGAGCTTGCGAGGTCTATGTCGCGACCCTGTCGGGAGATTTGGCGATGACGGCGGCTCCTTTTTCACGAGAATCTTCGGTGCGGGACCGCTCCGGGACCTGCATGGTCATGAGTCAGCGTCATGGGAAGATAACAGCAGGATAGAATAGGATAAAACGTACGAGTTTGGAGATCGCTTTGCTTCGGCGGCGGCTTTCGAGGCCGCACCGTCGCTGGTCCCACCTGATCCGGCAGCGGACGCCGTGTTCGGTGTCGCTGAGGCAGGCGAACGCTCAGCTGGGGCCGAAGGAGCCGATGGCGCCAACGCTGGGTATGACCGTGGACTTGCATCGCGCTGTACAGAGGGCGGAGCGAGCGGTGCCGCCGCAGCAGATGCAACTGCAGTTGTCATGTTGATCAAATGAGTGCGATACAAGTATGGCTCAGGTCAGAGTCCGGCGAGGAGGGTAGACGGACCCTCTCAATGAAGGAGAGACAGGATTGTGCCAGAGTAGGTTTGCTGGTCCGAAAACGAGGTGAAACGGGTTCGACGGGAAACAATCGGCGGGTGTCGCAGAAAGTCTCCTTGTCTTGCCAGCTGCGTAGGTAGGTAGTTATGATAGCCAATACTATGCACTTCCCACGATGACTTTCCCTTTCCACACATCCAACAGCGACTCCTACGCCGCTCCGGATGACGCAGGAGGAGGCGTATGTTGGTTGTTTAATTCGAGTTGAGAAGATTATATGAGGCAGCTGAAGGTGAGAATGGAAAAGGAGGGGTGGTAGTCGACAGCTGGTGCGCTTGAGACAAAAGGGTGCAAGGGTCCGAATATGTAGGAGACAGAGACGAAGACGAAGACGAGACGGAGACGAGACGACGGCCAGCGGGACGAACGAGCGAGGCCTGTAAGGCAGTCTTACAGTAGTGTAGGCAGGTTTGGTTTGGTTTGGTAGTACTGAGTCGAGCCAGTATTATAAATACAAATATGGATTCGGGTCTTGTCTGCCTGTCCTCTGTTTCACACGGTGAGAGTAAAGGTGCTGTAACCCAACGCCCGGCACACCATAGGCAGTGGAATGTTCCCGTTATCCTTAGGTAGGTAAGGCACGGTACCTTCGAAGATGTTGATGCTATGGATGAGCGCGAGTTGGATTCTGGAGATGAGGGACAAAGTAAGGTATTATTATTAATACTGTTATTGGCGAATGTTTCAGGTCTGACGAGCTTGCGGTGGTCCCGAGCTGGCGATAGTTTCGTCTTAGGGGAAGCGGGTTTGGCGTCGCTCACGACAGGTAAGGTTTTTAGGTACAGTAGATGGAGAGAATAGATTTACATCAGTTTTCTTGACGGATGACCAGAAAACAGAGGTAACAATTAAATGTCTATATCCTGTATCCTACTCAACTACCTCACACTTTTGGTCCCGTATGAGTGAAAAGATCGAAGGATCTGTGATGGGTCCTGATCTGGCCCCAAAAAGAAAAGTAAATTCGAAATAAAATAGGATCTAAGAACAACCAAAGCAATGACAACCATGGCTTGGGGAACCGTTATAACAGGTGAATTATTACCAGGTATGAGTCCGGAGTTTCCTGCAAGAGCCGATCGCTTTACTCAAAAGGTACCATAACGTTACCATCCACCCTTTAGCTTTGCTTCCAGCAACGCCGCAGACGCGCCCACGGCCTCGTCCTACTAGGTCGTCCTCTCCATCAACGGCAGACTGCATTCGCCCCGTCCATTTCCAGTCGAGGTACAGATACAAATTAACATTACCTTACTCAACCGTTCTCTAAACTCAATCCCTCACCCATTCTACTTTGTTCTCGTTCCTTGTTTTAATGGACAAGACAACCATAACATTAACGTTATCAGCATATCGAAGTCGGATTCCAAGAAGCAGCTGAAACAACAAGATCTGTCAGATTCGTGGGTTGAGGTGCATGCTTCCTTCAGGCCGGTGGGAGCACAATTGCTTGCCAGGCATTTTTATTCGTGGGGCCGAGACCTGCACAGGGCGCTTTTGTGCCAACGAAACGAGCCCAACCAAGCCACTCAGCCCAATTCATTCAAGTAACGTTGAACCCTTGCCACTCCGACCAGGCCTCTTATTCGTGATTTGACAGTCTACGGCATGTGAAGCGCCCTAGAATCGTCCGGATGATATGAAGAGGGTGATGATGAGAAGAGGAAGAGGAAGAAGAGGAAGAGGAAAAGGAAAAGGAAAAGGAAAAGGAAAAGGAAAAGGAAAAGGAAAAGGAAAAGGAAAAGGAAAAGGAAAAGGAAAAGGAAAAGGAAAAGGACTGACTTATGACTTACTGGCAGTGCTACACTTACTGTCTGTATGAGAGACGTACTTGTACAGATACAAATGATGATGATTTTCCTTTGAGGTCTCTGGCTGTCGCAAGTCTTCGAACTGTAGCCGTTTGGTGGTATGTACTGTACTTTGGCCAGCCCCCAAAACTGTGCCTTACACGCATGCTGTCGGCAGTGTGGAACTGTAAATCGTGCGCCGCCCCGCATCAGCTCTATGGAACGATGAGGTGGTCAAGGTAACTAATGCTTGTGCTGTGGGATCATCTCGAGCGTCGATGCTGCAAGTGCTGTCTTGGCTAGTAGGGTAATTATCTTTAGAACATCCTGACACCTCGCAGTAACGAGTACGAGTAAGTATAGTACTCGTAAGCAAGTTGGATGAATCAGAATAAATCCATGATACTGTAAATACGCCGTAAAGTCCGAAAGTCCGAGGCCTTCTATGTAAGGTAGGCATGTGGCACAGGGCTGACTTCAGGAACTCGGTACCTTAGAGCGACTAAAATTGAAGGGAGCGTTGAAAATGTCAGAAAATCATCCATGAAGATCCGGGGCGACGGCACATCAACAGCAAAGTACGGTACCTCCCTACAAGTACTGTGTACTGCGACTCAAACACATGTCAGAAGGATTCTCCCGCGATGCCGCGCAAGTGTCCACTTCGCAGGATCACCCAATGCCAGATGCTGCAAATGACAGTCATGGCGACACGACTGCTCCACCAGAGCCCGTGCTCGAACTTGGAGAGCGGCGCATTCTGATCGTAAGCAACTCCGTCCCTACCTTATTTCAACTTGGCCGGTCATACGACAGACTACCTGATGCGCCATACTCCGCGGTCGGGTTATGGTGTGCTTTGTTTGGCTACCGGCTTTTGACCCCCAACGAGCCGACAAGGACTTGGGTCTAATCGTCATGTACAAGATGCTATTCTAGGGCCTGTGGCTAATGGCGAATGGAATGAACAGCTACCAGGCGCCAGTGATACGGCAGCTTCCTTTCAGTTCGAAGGCGAGGATCACACGCTGGGGAATGCTCTTCGGTACATCATAATGAAGAAGTACGTATCACTTGTGCGAGGGCTAGAATCTTGGGATTGACCCTCGTAGCCCTGAGGTCGAGTTTTGTGGTTACTCAATACCACATCCATCCGAGGCCAAGATGAACGTTCGAATACAGACATATGGTGAGCCCCATCAACAGCATAAGCTGTACCCTATGTGAAGTTCGCCGTACTCGTTCGTGCATGCTGATCCTGGCGCAGATGGCACAACGGCGTATGATGCGTTAGAAAAGGGCTTTGATGACCTGATGGATCTGTGCGATACTGTCGCGGACAAGTTCACCGCCGCGAGAGACGCCCACGCGGCGAAGGAGTAATGAAGGAACGGCTTCATAGGCTCATACTGAGCGATGCATTCAAGGCGTTTGTGTTGCGGCATAAGTCGCAAATCGCTGTTTTTATGTATAAATAGTAAAAGACTCGATAACAAGACGTTCAATTCCTCCCCTGCAGTGCGAACGGTCAGCATTAATCGTGATGCTTCTACCTATTGAGGATTGTCATACCTCCAGAAACCCGCTCATGAAATTTTCTGGCAGCCGCGCAGTCGGAGTCTCCTCCGCCCGAAAGTATTTCAATATATGCGGCACTTGCTTCCAGAAATTCAGCGTCTCCTGCCAAGCTCAACATATTAGCAAGTGGGTGTATAACTCCCATTCCATCTCTTCGACAAGCCCAAGTGTACAGAGCCACCGCCCCCGCTGATTAGGCTCCCCGAATATCTGCTTCAGTTTGAGGGTGCTATACCTGATACTCCATGTTTCCCTGAGCTATCAACATATCCACCACATTAAGCTGACCAACATATCGATGCCTCTCGTACTCTTGCCGTACTTTCGTTCGCAGTACTGATACCGGCATGTTGAGGGAGTACATCGTTTGGATCTCTGGAGCCTGCGTTCATTCTCGTAAGCCCTATGATATACACGGTACCGCAGAACCAGTCGTCCAAGAGCTGTCGAGCAATGGCAAGCTTACCGCTCGAAGCCACTCTCGATATGATCTGATCACCCGCCGTTTGGCATCGGCCCAGTTCACAGCTGGCAGAAGGTTAGCATTTACTAGATGAATTCACGGTGGTGCCATACATGTTCGCGTCCGCTGCGCAAGGTATGTTGGATTGATCATTATCCTGCCCGCTGTTTGGGAATGAGGTCGGTGGGAGCGCATCTATAGTCGGATGTGGCCAAACTTGCACTAAAGGCTGCTAACGTCTGACGGATGAGGCTCAAGTGCCGATATCAGTTTGGAGGATCACCTCCGTAAGACTACACATAAACAACTCGTTTGCGGCGGCACTCAAGACGTCTACACTATTACGCAAAGGCTACTCCTTCCTGGAGCCATCCCTCGAAATATGCCACCGGTCCGCACAGCCCGCAATCGCAAACCCCCACCCGATGGCTTTGAGGACATCGAAGACACGCTGCTGGAATTCAGCAATAAAATGAAAGACGCCGAGAATGCTCCGCACGAAGGCAAGAAGCGGCATGAGGTACTCTGGCCCGTCTTCCAGATCAACCATCAACGTATGTCGGTTCTCAATCAGCTGCATGTTGGGCTTGTACCGGCTTAGGCTAACAATGCTCTCGGCCAGGGTCGCGATATATCTACGATCTCTATTATGAAAAAGAAGCAATATCGAAGCAGCTGTACGATTATCTGATCAAGAATGGCTATGCGAATGCAGATCTGATTGCGAAGTGGAAGAAGCAGGGCTATGAGAAGGTTAGCACAGCACGGTCCCTGCAGCATCGCTCTAAGCAATCCTCTTTATCCTCGTAAGGGGCGCTGATGGTTTGGTAGCTGTGTTGTCTTCCCTGCATCCAAACCAAAGAGACCAACTTCAATGCAACCTGCATCTGCAGGGTACCCAAAGCGCAGCTGAAGGAGGATCAGACTATAGAGTGTGTGAGCTGCGGATGCAGGGGTTGCGCATCTTCTGACTGAACATTTTGGGATTCGATGGGTGATACCCTTTAGCGTGGCGTTTATGTGACAGTTGTTCAGGCGCAAGGAAAATCAAAGTGTTCACATGGGACCAGTCTGAGGGAAAGTGCATTTATAGGGCGCCAAGAGAGTGGGCTTGAAATCTTCATATTCAACGAGGCTCGCAAAAGCCATGGGTACGTTGGGTGGTCGCGCCGTGGCTTCAGCTCAATGTATCACCATCTATATAGCTTCTACGACCCATGGCATCTGTTCATTGGCGGAAGGTTGGCTGCTGAGCTCATCTGACTTTGCGTACACTTGATTTGAGTTGGGGGCACTAGGACATTTGGAAAAGATCCTGACAGATGGCGGCTTTATAAATCTAGCTCGGAATCATCGTTTTCCTCAAGAATTGTGGTCGACAGAAGCCCCTTTTCACCCTGTCCTCCGTCCTTCCCCAGCCAGTCGGTGTACTGGCTTTTCAAGTATCGATCCGTCGTTCGGTACTCGCCCACTTCAGGCATTTCCCGCTGCCCCTTCTGCTTCTGCTTTCTTTGCTTCTCGGCTTGGTGGGAGGCTATCGTACGTCCACGTTCTTCGGTGACCGCATCAAGCTTGAGCGTGGTGAGAACGATCGATGACGAGAGGTGTAGAATCAAGCCCGTGACAGCGCCGACAACGGTGGCAACGCCAAAGAATATATACAGGGTCTGAAAAGGTTAGTCCGGCCAATTGGCAAGCCTGTCACACCGTCAAGACATACCTCAAATCTGGCGAGTATACGGAGAGGCCATAGACAAGCGTGCAGGATATAATGGCCCAAATGAAGAAGAGGGGCAGCGATGACGCCCAGTGCGATATGAACCCAATTGAGTAGGATCAACAGAGGGAAGACAAGATAATACAGGGAGGAGTAAATGACAGAGAATATTGTCTGAGCAGTGGTCATGATAATATTCCACCACCTCAGTCCGACAGAGGCAAATACTGCCCCACTAGTCTCGCTGCACCTTGATACGAATTCATTCCGAAGTCCATGCTAGGTACCTTATGGGGAAGGTATATTAAGGTTTGAAGCGTGTGAGCCTTAACAGAAGATCGTCATCCCTTAAATTACCGTAATATCAAGGCCGGGTTCGAATATTACTAGCGAAGGTTCTAACCGGGTGTGGCTTGCTTTACCCTATCTAAGTTAGCCAACACATTATTATTAAGTTAAGGTACCTTATTGACTTGCGTGGGGAACTTCATATCTGAAGTCAAAAAGTTCACATGCCAAGCCTTATATTCACTCCAGCTATCAATTCACCACAACCACATTTTTGCTGCGTAGAGAAATTCGTTATTTCAATCATCTCCACGGACGGCTTCTACCGAGACCCATTCACTTCATTAAGCGATTGGCTACGGCACGTCGCGGAGATTCAAAAGTGTTAAGATGGGTAACAATCCCTCCAAGCCAGAAGGCAACACGCCCACCTCTCCAGCTGCGCGTGCCCACAACCCACAGAGAGCTAGCAGTCAGCGAAGGGAGCCACGCAGACGGGATTCGATTCATGCCCTGCAGACTGGCAAGGCTACTCCTGTCCAACCTTCAGAGTCAACAACCAGTGCAACAGCTCAGTCTACCTTTCAGTCGAGAAAACCTCGGCTGCAGCACCATCTACAAGGCGCCGCCGAGTCAGATACAAGGTTAAGTGGACCCGAGGACAAGATGGGGAACGAACAGTCACGCCAGCAGATGAAGGAGCAAGGCCTTGATTGGGAAACCTTCAGTAAACGCGTGGAGAAGGAGGAGAAGGAACAGAAGGAGCTCAAAGAGAAGGAACAGGCAGCGTCTGGGCCCGTGAATGTGCCGTCGTCCACTCAAGGCAGACGCAACAAAGGTCCAAACATCGAGCCCTCCGGTCCGCCTCGTGACTCAGGTTACGCACCTCCATCCCAGCTCAACATCCCTCCCCGCTTGCCGCTCCCTATCGAAGAAGAGATTCACGCACCTGGGTCGCCCATCATCACCTCAGCCGACCTTGCCTCCGCACTTGATCAAGACGAGCTTGACAGCACCTTGCCTCGACGTAGCTCCGTCCTAAGCAGTACGACGCTTGATGATGACGAACTTGGCGACGAGCTACAGGCATATCCGCTGGAGGACACAAGGACGTCCGTGCCGACACTGATCGAGTGGAAGCAGGGTGGAGAGAAGGTCTATGTTACAGGCACGTTTGCTGCTTGGCAGAGAAAGTTCAGGCTGCACAAAGAGTAGGTCCTCCCTTTCATTGTCTGAGTCTCTGCCACGACTGCCCGTACCCGTCCCAAGCGATCTGATCGTGAAAACTAAGCTTTATTGGACATGGTCCATGCATTTGTTTTCCAGAAAGGGTTTCCATAGCCTCTTCGAATGTGCTGACTCGAGCTCATCCACAGTGAGAACCGTAATGTGTTGTCTGCGGTCATCCAGCTTCCTCCCGGAACTCATCATCTCAAATTCATCGTTGATGGCGAAATGCGAACATCAGATGACCTGCCGACTGCCGTTGATTACACCAACATTCTCGTTAATTACATCGAGGTCAGCGCCGATGATGTGCCTGCTCCAACCGCCTCCGCCGAACAACAAGTTCCGCCGGGCGTCTTTCCCCCACAAGTGCTCCCACCCACCACCGCGGTGAAGGATCATGCTCAGAACGTTGCTCAGGGAGAGAAGTCTGTTAAAGAAGAGGATACTAGTGAGCCGAAGCACTATGCAGCTACGATTCCGAAGTACCTCCTTGATCTCGATCAGCCCGAGGACTCTCGTCAGTATCAGCGTGCTGTTGGAGCTATTGAGGATCTACCTCAACCGCCAAGCTTACCCTTGTTTCTGGGAAAGTCAATCTTGAATGGAACGACGCCGATGAAGGACGACAGCAGTGTGTTGAACATGCCAAACCATACAGTCTTGAATCACCTCGCTACCAGTAGTATCAAGGACGGGGTATTGGCTACCAGTGCCACCACTCGGTACAAACGCAAGGTACGTGTTGGCGTTTTCCAACCTGTTAAGTCCATTATACTCACATCTCATAGTACGTTACAACGATCATGTATCAGCCAACTAGTACTGAGGACTAGACTTTGGCACCTGTTGAACGTCATCAGTCTGCAGAGTCCCTGGTGATCTCAATGCTGCTACTGGCTGCAGCCATTCTCAGCTGCTCTCTGCTGCAAGGGTAGCTTTCAGCCACTGTGTTTGCTGCACTTTAGCTATTGTCATTTCCAGCCGGTGTGATTACGGGGTTTATGGCAAGTGGTCGTCTCGGCTTGGGCGGTATCGTGTGCTCAGAAGATCGTCTAGCTCAATAAGACCTTGTCATCAGTCTCTCCATTTGACATAAACCTCGTCCGTTCTAAATCTCTGTGTACATGTGCTTTCGTCCAGCAGTGTCCTAAACCCCGTCCGGTATGCCAACAAACCAGCATGAGCGATCATGATCCCATTATCGATGCAGAACCGCTCATCAATTGCGAACACACTTCCTCCCCGATCCCGGGCCATCAATCCCATCATCTCTTGTAGCCGCTCGTTGCAGCCCACACCGCCGACTATGAGCACTTGGTTGGAGCCTACATGTGCCATTGCGCGCTCAGTAATTTCAACTAGCATTGCGAAGACGGTCTCTTGGAGACTGAAACAAAGGTCCGCTGTGGTGATCGGGCCTCCGGTAAATGAATCAACCTGGCCAGGGTTGGCTTTGAGCGACGCGGCTAGTATATCGATGCTAGCTAGGATGCCGGAGAACGAGCAGTCCATGCCCTTGACCGCATACGGCAGGTCGAGCAGGTGCACCCCTTGCTTCGCAAGCTGTTCGATATTGTATCCAGGCGCCGGGTCATTCGAGATATTGAGGGTGCGTGCAAAACGGTCGAGGCAGTTCCCGACCGCTATGTCTAGGGCTTCGCCAAATATCCGATACCGTTGCTCCGCATACGCGATGACCTGCGTGTTGCCGCCGGAAACGTACAAAACGACTGGATTCTGAGCGCCTGTTATTTCCCGGCCCATCTCGATATGGCCAACGCAGTGGTTGACGCCCACGAGCTCCTTTCCCCAGAGCAAGCTGAGCATCCGGGCTGCCACTGCTACACTTTGCAGCGGGGCACCCATACCGGGACCTTTGGTGTAGCATATGCAGTCCAGATCATCGACCGTGATGCCCGCCTCTTTCATCGCCTTCTTCACGAGTCTCGTGATCCATGCTCGATGATGCTTCGCTGTATCTTTGGGAAGGAAGCCCTCACCAGGTGGGGAGACGTAGGTATGTCGTATATTGGCCAATATCCGAGCTGGGCCGCCTTTCGCAGGATGTAAGATCAGTCCCACACCGAGTTTATTAGCGGACCCTTCGATGCCGAGGGCTATCATCTTGCTATGGGCCTTTCCTCTGAAAAGACCTTTTAAGGTGTCGTGGTGGGGTTCTTGAATGTGCCCGCCAATCAACGGGGCCGTGCACGGACCAGTAACCCGCACAAATATAAACTTGCGGAGCGGGATCGCCTCTACCACCTTTCGACCTACCTAATATCGCACATTGTTTCATTGCTGTTATTTTGGACCTCTCTTACATCCGAGAGGGATGGACTTCGAAGCAGATTCAACCGATTTCTTACGTTGGCTTCGGGAACAGGGTGGCGCCTCTATTAGTAGCAAGATTGCACTGGTTGACCTAAGGGCAACTGGTGGTGGTAGAGGCGTTAGTATGATTCCCTTTCGGAACGTCCGGAGAACCGAGTCTCTCGAGCTCCCGCTGATTGAAACCTAGTCGCTACAACGGACATAGAAGCGGACGAGGTCCTATTCTCAATCCCTCGTTCGATAGTACTCTCCGTCGAGAATTCCGACCTACGCAAACGGATACCCGATACACTCGATGACTTGGATTCATGGCTGTCTATGGTAGTGGTAATGATTTACGAGTCTTTGAAGACACCGGACACGTTATGGCGGCCTTACTTCCGTGTCCTCCCGGGCCACTTCGATACCTTGATATACTGGTCACCAGCTGAACTTGCTGAGCTCCAAGGCAGCGCTGTCACTCAGAAGATCGGCAAGGATGAGGCGGACAAAACGTTTTGCGAACAGGTTATGCCCATCATGCGAAAAAGCCCAGAACTGTTCCCATATCCACCAGGTGTCGAATCATACGAAGGACCGAGCGGTCAAGCAACCATCCTAGCCATGGCGCACACCATGGCGACCTTGGTTATGGCTTACGGCTTTGACATTGAGAAGGACGAAAGCAAGCAGCAAGTGGACGATGAAGGCTTTGTTTCGGATGATGACGAGGAAGATCTTCCTAAGGGTATGGTGCCTTTGGCGGATATGCTCAACGCAGATGCACTGGCAAACAATGTATGCAGCGTCATCCGCCGGCGAATCAAGCTTCCTCACTTACTGGATTCCAGGCTCGATTGTTCTATGGCGAGAATTCTCTCGTGATGAAGTCGTTGACTGCTATCGAGAAGGGCGGGCAACTCTTCAATGATTATGGACCGCTGCCGTGTTCGGATTTGCTACGGCGCTATGGGTACGTCACAGACAGATACGCCTCCTACGACGTCGTTGAGCTATCCACGAAGATGATAGCCCGGGTGGTTGCAAACTGCACAGGCATGACTGGGGCGAATATGGATGCGAGGGTGAGTGGTTCTCCATACTTATATTTTAGAACCAATGCTTAATGGCTTCACAAGCTTCAAAATATCGCGGACAAAGGCGATCTCACCAGTGCCTATGACCTCACGCATCCTGGCTTATCACAATCATCCTTTCCGGATGAGCTACTGCTCTTGATCAGGTTCCTGCTATCTGATGGCGAGACCTGTAACCTCAATGTGACGGGCCGCCAACCTCCAGTACCTGAGATCACCAGTGACATTGCACAAATTCTGCGCAAAATCATCCTTACCAGACAAGAAGACTATGCGACTACCCTAGCAGAAGATCAAGCACTACTTCAAGATCCTTCCATCAGGGCACGACGGTGTATGGCGATCCAAGTTAGGTTAGGGGAGAAGATGATCTTGAAGAAAGCGCTTGAGGAGCTAGAAAGACTCAATCTATCTCCTACTCCCAGCGTTGATCACAGCACTGACATCGTATCCACGAAACGAAGATGCGAACAGGATGGAATGTCCCAATCCAAGAAGAGAAGGGGAACCTAAGCGTTCAACAGTTCTCTCAAGGGAGGCTCGACAACGCTTCAAGAATTCGTATCAAAGTGGGTAGTAGTTTCTATTAATTCGATCGAATACCATTGCAAGCTAACCTGGCGACTCCTAGCCTGCTCCACCTAATCTGAAACAATACTATACAACAGAATGGGGATATCCGTCCTCAAATCGGCAAGCCCGTGTACTTGCCGATGTTACTCGTAACGGGGCAAGGGAGCCGTAAGGCCCATCGATGGCGCCAGTTGGTTGCCTTCTCCGCCGCTACAACGCAGCTGTGAAATATGCGTCCATTCGGACACATCCATGTCCTTCACGGCAAACTTGGAGATTGGGCATTTGAACGACTGCCATCTCGTACAACGCTTGAAGTGCACAAACCTGGTACCTTACGACCTCAATCTAGTGGAGGATTCGTTGGCTGGGAGCTAGTGGCGTGAGACCCACCCGACTGTGCACTGTTCATCGTCGTGTCAGTTTGGGAGCGTCGGGTTGCAGGAACCTGAGCAGGTGCATGATCTCGACTGTTTCCGGAGAAGGAAGCCCGGTACCGCATACTGAAGACGTTGTATGGATCGACCAGAAATATGGCTTCATCGTCCTCGTCGTCTTGATCATACTTGAAACGGTCCAGGACGGTAGCGTCTATCCCTTCCTTTGACGGAAGATGCATTCCCCGGCGGTCAATCATTAGTCGACCTCCTCTACCGATCCGGCGCCGGAAAGAAGGTTGAGTGTGAAATGGTCCATCGTACGTTGGAGATGCGTACCGGACAGTAACAGAATTATCTTTGACTCGATTTGGATGGACATCAGGAAGAGGGTCACCTGACTGTTCCGAAGAAACAGATGCAGGTGGTGTGGGTAAATACTCCGTTACAGCAGTCCGGAAGCTTGAGCTTGTACCCTGTTCCAGGGTCGGTGAGAGTGGCGCTCGTGTCAAGTCTATGTATCCCTCATTCCACTTCCGGTGTTGTGATATCTTCTGCTCAATCTCTCGCTCAATCTCGTTCTCCTTCTCCGCCAGAACGTCCTGCAGTGTGACCATATCTGCTTCGGTGGATCGGACATCCGACCTCGGAGGAAAGCGCAACTGTGTTGCAGAGGTCCGTTGAGAAGATGATGCTTCCAATGGCTTTCTTTTCTGTGGCTGCAAGCTACATCAGTCGAGCTACGGAAGTGCGAGGGGAACTCTTCCTACCTTCTGATTGATGAGGTCCTCATCATCTCCTTTGATAGCAAGAGACCTTTTCATCTCCTTGACTTTGGCCCTTTGTTCGAAAAGGAGTCTGTCCATGGCCAGCATCTCTCTTCTTGTCAATTCGCGCTGCTTCACCATTGCCAAGAGCTGGCGAGCATCTTCGAGCTCCCTTCTCAGTTTCCTGAGCTTCTCGGCGCTCTGAGCGTCTCTCCCTCGAGTTTTCCGAACTTGCCGCACCTCCCGCCTCCGGAAACAGACGTATGGATCACCGTCGTCAGTATCCGCACCAGTTTCCAACTACAACTGTCAGAGCATTGTCTGAGTAGAGTGGATTCACCAGGATCTCGTACCTTGAGGCCGGGCATCAAGCCCTTGTTCCCTTGCCTTAGCCTCCTGCCTGTCCAGTGCGGGTACATTTCTTTTGCAAACGGTCTCGCATTTTCGTCAAGGGCATCATCCCAAGCGTTCTCCATTTCTTCCCAGGCAAGGACTGGGGGATTGTCTACGGCTGCAAAGGGCTGTTTTGCGTGGGCGGTCTCCTCAAAGAAGGTCATGACCTCTTCGAACTGGTCTTCCGAACATTGTGTTGAGGCATTCTTGTTCATGGACTTCAAGAATGCATCGTCCTCATCGTCCAGATTGTACGGACACCCACAACAGTCCTCCACCGTCGAGGAGAAGCGGATATACGTCGCCGGCTGCGAGAAGGTAAGGGGATATAGTCGGTCATATTCGATGCTACTGTGGATCGTATCTGGAGTTGGGATGTAAATTTGGGCAACCTTGCCTCCGATCGCTGCCGCTTGTGAAGCAGATATCGCTGCTTGAAGATGGTGTTCCTACACCATCGCTCTCCCGTCAGCTTCGTGGTCTGTGATCCTTTGTTTTGCTACCAGACTGCGACAGGGCTGATGGGGTGCACGTGACACGTGCATGACGTATGCTAATTTTAGAACCGACTTACGATTTCTTCACCCTTTTCCACGCCGGTATCGACTTTGGGAATGTTTCTTTGAGCGTCATCGTCGATTTGATCTACCTGATCTTCTCTTAAGATCTGTAATGTTTGTTTTGTGGATAATTTGCGCTGTCGGAAGCGAGCGCCCCCCATATCGCGATGACGATGGCGATAGTAGGAAGTGGGGCATAAGATGGCCGCACAAAATTCATATCGCCCGATAGCTTAAGTCATGCAGAATCGAGATATCGAGTTTTTGAGTTGTGTTTCGGTTTTTGTTGTGGCGATTTTGGATGATATTATGTTTTCGTCGTCGGGGTGAGGTTAGTTCTGGGGCCCAAAATCTGGCCACAACAACCGGATTTGCGCTTGGACTGAAAGGAGGAGGTTGCGTCTTACGTGTTAAGCGAGACCCTTTGTATGTGTAAAGCGGCACCGTATATCAAAGACAATAAGTTACAGATTACGATACACAAGGTACCTGTACTCTATTGACTACCTACACACTCCCAGTTTCTACAATCCCATCAGCGCTACAATTACAGCCAACATGGCCTCCGCGAACCAAGCAGCGCTTATGGATGCGCGACGAAAGATATCGGAACCTCCTGCACAGGCGCTGCAGAACATAGTGCAAGGGTCCAATTGTGAGCGCAACATACATCACTCAGCCCTATTCACTCCGACGCTCATACTGACAGACACCACCCGCCAGTCGACAAGGATGAGATCGACAGATTACGAAAACGGTTCATGAAACTCGACAAAGTCAGGAACCCCCCCTTACTTCACCCCCATGCGCACGAATCCCGAAATTGACAGACAGGACGTCAGGACAACTCCGGGACGATCGAGCGCGACGAATTCCTCAGCCTCCCGCAGGTGTCCTCGAACCCTCTGGCAACGCGGTAACTTGCCCTTCCCCTCCATCCACACCGCGGCTCTCTCCTCTCCTCCCCCTCATACTGATGTTACACTTCGATATTCGTGTTCCAGGATGATCGCCATCTTCGACGAGGACGGCGGCGGCGACGTCGACTTCCAGGAGTTCGTCTCGGGCCTCTCCGCGTTTTCGTCCAAGGGCAACAAGGAAGAGAAGCTGCGGTTCGCGTTCAAGGTGTACGATATCGATCGCGACGGGTATATCAGTAACGGGGAGCTGTTCATCGTGCTGAAGATGATGGTTGGGAGTAATTTGAAGGATCAGCAGTTGCAGCAGGTGAGTGGTTTACGTACCTGGGCGGTGATGGACGGGGTGTGGGGTGCGAGGCGGAGGGGAGAGACGTTGTGTTGAACCTGGGGCTTGGTGGGAAGGGGAAGGGGGAGGGAGGGCTCGTGTGAGGTGAGGCTGATGTGCTTGTTTGCGATGGGGCAGATAGTGGACAAGACGATCATGGAGGCGGATCTGGATCGCGACGGGAAGATCAGCTTCGAGGAGTTTACCAAGATGGTGGAGAATACGGACGTGTCGATGAGTATGACTTTGGGTAAGTTGCATCGAATTGACTGTCCCCGAATCGTCTGCGCCTTTCAACCCTTTCAAGGTGCTGCTCAACGCTGACGTCCGCCTCAGACCAGTTCTGATCGACGACGTAGCCACTCCTCCCCTGACCTCGACTCACTTTCACCTCGACGCACCAGCCGCACTCATGCCGACGCTCGTGGCCTTCACAACCTCCACCTTGCGCCATATCTCTCATGGCCACATGAATCTACGACCAGGTGTTCAAGAGTTTCCCTTCCTAACTTCCTCTATCTACCACCAGGGCCGGGCCGTTACCCCTTCACATCTAATACTCAAACTCACATCCATCATATGGATCTACATCATATATCTACGACACAATCCAACCAAGTCCTAACGCACATATGTGTCATGATCTGTCGAGAGAAGAAATGAGATCCACAACTTAGATCATGTTGAGAGTCTAAGGGCTTCGGTTGATGCGCGGCAGTCCTTGAACTCGGCCGTTCTCTTTTCTCTGTTCTTATGGATCTATAATATATATAACCCCAAGTCTACTCACATCCTATCACTTCCCATCGTGAAGGTTTCGAACGGCACTTTTATGAGAACCTGCCGTGTACAAGTATATGGAGCTTGCCCACGGCTCATCTCCTTTCTGCCTCAACCCGCCGACGGTTGTGCCTTCCCGGAGATCGACTGATACGGGTGGGGTATATAACTTGTATCACTAGATGAGAGACTGCAGTATCGTCTCTCGATTGGACCGTGACGTATGTGAGTGTATACAACTTAACTGAGCATATGAGGCATTCACAAGTCTTCCAAGTAATCCAGCGTAAGTGGGTCCATTCATGTGACCACCCATTTCCAAATCTACGGCGTGAATAACAATTCAACCCCTACCTGAATCTAACGCCTGACCTTCATCATCAACCCAATATACAATCCCAATCTCAATCGCCACCCAGCCTCCTCCCCGCGCCTCTCCCACCCCAAATGCCCGAAATCCCTCCTCCAAAGCCAGTCGATCTGCCCTGACTTCCCTGCTGCGTCGCAGGCCTGAACGCCGTCCCATACCCCCTGGCCGTCTCACTCCGGCTCGACGCCCCAAACCACCGCTGCACGACGGCAGGCGTCTGGATGAAGTTCCTGCCCCCGCCGAAAGTCGGGTAGATGCGCGTCAGGAAGTCGTACAGGTGGGCGGCGACGAGGCCGGTTGCTTGCTGGAGGGCCATGTTGGGACCGCCCATGACGAAGGTCATCAGCAGCATGGCGTACGGGAGGTATGGGACGGGAATCGTGATGATGAAGATGGTTACTTTGCGGTTCCGGTTGTCTTGCGAGTAGGTGTAGGCTAGGGCGAGGGTGAGGGCTGTGGAATCGCCGATGGTCAGCTTGGATGGTTTGGGGAGGGATGAGGGAGGGGCGAGAAGAGTGAGGAAGAGTGAGGAAGAGTGAGTGCCGTACCTGATGTGAAGACGAAGGCGCCGAGGAAGCCGCCTGCTGTTATCTGAATTACCGGTCAGTACTGTTCGAGAGTCAAGTGCCTCATGTATATTCAGACATGACCAGCAAGACCTTGGATATGAGAAAGAGAAAAGATGAGAAATATGTAGGGAGCCAAAACCACCAAACGCAGATTCTGTAGTTACGCAGGCTTTCTCAAATGACGTTCCCACCATGCCCGCACCGCACACGATCCTCTTTGGATTGATTGCGAATGATGGATCGTGCGAGATGCGAGGGTGCTCTACCTCGTCTCCAGGAACCGCTTCAGCTAGATGGTGGCTGGGCGGGCAGATAATGCGAGGTGCTTGAATCACACTGAGCGTGTATAAAGAAAAGGAAAGATAAAGACAAGAGTAGGAGGTAGCAGGTTGAGATGTAGGATCACTGTGAGGACAGCGTCCGATACTTACGAGGATGACGGCGCCGACAAATATTAGGTATGTGAAGAAGCTCCCCGGCTGGCTAAACCTCGTCGACTCAGTCTCCAATGAGCTACCGTAGGTATATACTCCATAGACGTTAGAACAGCATAGAGACACAGCGAACCAAGGACATACGGAAATAAGTGTCGAAGACGATCCCCAACCCAGGTCCCGTGATCAGGAACGCGGACAAAACTCGCCATAGCTCAGGGGGAAACTTCAAGATCCACGGTAGGTAAAATATGACCCGTTGGCCGGAGAGTAGCTGGCCATGGACGAGTAAGGAGGTGGCAAGAGTTGCAGATGTGAGTGTTCTGCACTGTTACTGTCAGAGACTGGCCCATCCATCGAACTGCTTGAATTGCAGTTTTGCGTACTGTGATCTGTCACATACCTTGACACAGGCGGAGCGGCCCAGAATACTTCCATGATGGCCTGGACTTTGAAGGGTTCGACGTCTTGGTGGAGAGTTTTAGGTGGTTAGAGGACAAGTTGTAGCTACAGTACCTAGTCAAAGACACTTGTTAAATGTGTGTGGGGGTTTCGTTTTTACAGCTGCTGACAAGGCGGAGTTTAGCGAGGAGAACCCCTGGGATACTTTATAACTGCACAACCTGCAAGCAACACAAATCCCTTTCCATGTGTTCATCCGGATGGCTTGTTATCGCGCATGACAAGATCATCGACGTTGTCTATCAAAAGCCCACCGAGACTGCGACGCCCTAAATCTATAGGTTCTCGATTCAATCGGTAGAGATCCCGAGCGTAGTATAAATTTCAGAGGGAGAGGTACTGCCCCCGGAGCTCTGGTAAATTAGAAGAGGCAAGCTACGGCACAGGGCCTTTTCTGTGGTGAGGAGATACGAACGTCTTCCCTAGCTTAGAATTCTCAAGGGTGACCTGGAAGGCCGTCTGGGCTCTGGCGACGAGCAGAACCAGGCTAAACAGACAATCGTAAAACATTCCCTCGCCACATTTTACCACCTTGTTCCTGAACGCCTCGCTATGCTGCCGATAAACCCATTCCAACCAGACAAAACCGATGCAGGACAGTGCATATCTACACCACCCTTTGCCGCTTAGGATTAAGACCCGAGAAGCCATTCGCCTCGCGCACCCGTTTGCGCTCAATCTCCTCCTTCATGATTCTCTCCGCCTCACTCATCGGCTTCTTCGGCATCTCCTTCGGCGGAGCCTTTGACGTACCCAGGGCGTTCTTCTTCGACGCTGCAGCAAAAATGTTCTTCGGTTTGCTGCCAGCACCCATTTTCAAAGAGAGTTTTTCTGCCTTGGCAGAGATTGGAGGAGGTGGGTTGCTATCGTCCTTCGGTTTTGGACTGATACCTTCGTTCTCCGCCGACGTGCTGCGTGGTGGTGAAGGGACTTGCGTCGTCTGCGGCTTCACTCCAAAATGCAGAGTGATCTTCTCTCCTTCTGTCCGCTGCAAGGCTTTGGCGTCCTCGGTCCCTGGCCTTCCATCCTCCTCCGCCTTGGCATCGGCATCCATCTTCGCCCTCTCAATCTGGTCCCGGATCAACCGCTGCTCTCGCTCTTCGTCACCCCTATCTTGCCTCTCCTTCTTCCTGATAGCATCCTGCCTCCTCAACGCCTCAGGGCTATTGTCGATCCAAGCAACCATCAAACCCTTCTCTCCCTCCTCAACCCGACAGATGCCCTCCCGTCCCAGAAACTTGGCATACTCCGTCAAACTGGGCCACCTCGTCGCGTTCATGTGCACATGCTCCTTGTTCGAGATATACTCCTGGTAAAAGTGGTTGATGTTGATCGATTTCTCGCCGTGGGAGGTGCGCAGCAGTTGCAGGAAATCGCGCTGGAATTGGTTGCTGTAGTCGGAAATGTGCTTGCGCGGGTCTTCGCCGATGAGCAACATTTGTCGGACGTGCGATTCAGATTGCGTGTGGCACTTGAATCCATTCTCGTCGCGCATCTGCCGTTCGCAGACCTGTAGGTGGCGCGGGGAATGTTAGCAGCTGATGCTGAGCCTGGTTGAACCCGGGGGACCTATATGATTTGAGGGAGAACTTGCCTGACAGTACCATCGGAGGCGCTGGAGGCCTTTAGATTTGAGCTTATTGTTGAGATACTTGGTAGATCCTACTTCGGCACGAGGCATGCTGGCGGATAAAGCTGAGGGTTGTTGGCAAAGTATTCGTAGCTTCAATTCGGTGATCAAAGGTGGTGGCACGCAGTTTGCTTACTAATCAATAATATAGCCAAGATACCGTACCTACCTGATTTGTCCCTTACCTCACCGTGTGAAAAATGTTTCTGTAATGAGCAGGCGGCTTTGATAAAGGCTATCATGGTCACCGGTGATCAAGAGAGGATTTGCATTGGTAAATGTTTTTCGCATCCCTTCGACTATGAACCATGCTCAAGCTCAACCTAATCTGGAACCAGAGATATCTACTCCAAAGGCTACATGATGGTCAAACATAAGCGCTGGCATTGCTCATAGCTGGCGCAACATCATGTTGACACGTAGCGAAAGAGGTCGTCATCCACATCATGTACCCTTCATAATGCCCGCCAAAGAACGAGTAGACGTGCCGGAAAAGAGGGTCTACTTGAAGACTTTCCCGTCAGCCCACTCGTAGGTCTTTCCGTTGGCCTCGATCGGCTTGTCCCAAGACCACTGGTCCTCCACGAACTCGCGGTCTTTTTGGCTGCTGGGGTCAAGCTTGACGAACTCGTAACTCTCATAGTCAGGTGCGACATCGAAAGCGGGTAGAGCTTCGTGGCCACGGGCTACGAAAGCGCCTCGAATGACAGAGTCCCCAGTCACACCGTACACGGACAGACAGCCGAAGAGGTATTTGCGCGAAGCTTCGAGACGGGCGAAGAAACCACCTGAGCGGCATCAGCAATATCAGGGATAGCGATATGACAGGTTTGCTTACCAATCAAATTCGATGACATGAAAGTCATGCTCAACTCATCGTTGTACTTGTACTCCACCCTCCACAGTGAATACTCCTCCGGCTTGTAGTTCTCCCAAAACCATGGCAAGGCGACTTCGCGCGTTTCTTCGTTGGAGTACTTGCGCTTCCAGTCATCGAGGATGAGTGTTGGCTTAGGTAATGCCTCAAGTGGATGCTTTGATTTTGAAGCAGGTTTGTCATCTTCCTCTTCCATGTCATCAACTTCCTTTGCTTTTGATTTCGGCGCTGCCTCTTTTGGAGCTTGCTCTTTCTTCGGGGCCTGCTCCTTCTTCGGTGGCGGGTTTGGGATAGCCTCATCGATGAGGACAAGCTTGTCTGCTACCGCCAAGTACATGGGCTGATTGTACATAGTCTCGAACCAACGTGAGACGTTAGGGCTCTCCTGGCGCCACTTCTTGTCGAAGAGAAATTGGAAGCCTCGGGAGATGATGCTGGTGGTGAAGATATCCGCAAGGGTTATTCGCTCGCCAACCAGGAAGGTATTGTGCAAGAGATGCTGCTCGAGAACTCCCATAGCTTTCACGGCGGCCTTGGAGGAATCGTCGACGCTCTTCTTGTTGTACGGAATGCGGCCAATGAGTGGCAGAAACCAGCCACCGAGCCCCGGGAGGATCTCACCATTGGCGAAAGACATCCATCTCAAGATCGAGGCGTAGTCTTGCTTAGTCTTTCCCAGCAAGCTGGTTTTCTCGTTCTGGGAAGTGACTTGTTGAGCTAATCAGCACGAGTTGCAGGCAACTGGGATCATAGTGTGAAGGTACGGGAAGTTGCGGGCAGGCTCAGAGTTTATAATTCTCAACAGGTATCTTCAGACAGGGATAACTGAATTTGATAATGTGTCTCATCCTTATGCGGCAAAGGGCAAATGAAGATAGACCTAGATCTTGTGCGAAGGAATACATACTATAGATGGCAATAGCGATACATTCAGTCAATGTGTAGCCATCGGCGCCGACGAAAGAGGGAACCTTGCCAAGAGGATTGATCTTGAGGTATTCCGGAGGCACACCGTTCGCCGGGGTGGTCTCGACAAACTCAAGATCAAGATTGTTTGCCTTCGCCACGGCACGAATCACGGTTGAGCGTGGGTTTGCCTGAGAACAGACATAGGTTAGAGCTTGCTGAAACTGACAGTGCAGCCTTGCAAATCAAGGATAGAGACATACTGGATACGTGTAGAGCTTGCCGAAAGCCATGACTGTAACCTCTCTGGCTCGCGCGTGGTTGCAAGTATTTGAGGTATGCTGCGTTACTATCGAGCTCAGTTCAAGGTGTTGACTCAAATGGTCTGAAATTTTGTGGCATCTCTGGTTCAACGGTGTTCGCCTTGTCGCTAGTGCAGCCAATCAGAGAACCATACTAGCGTTACCCATCACGGAACCGTGCTATGGCAGACAATCAAAGGCGAAACGTGAACCCACTCATAGGCTTTGGACTGAATGTCTAATAGTCTTACGATAGTAATGTAATCTATGCAGTGAGGTCTTCATGCAGTGAGGCTCCCAGACAAGGCCCCTGAGCGAGCCCGCTATGGAGCGAGAACTATATGTGAGGCCCCTGAGCGAGGCCTTTATAACGCAAGACCACAGTGGAGCAAGAACTCTATGTGAGGCCCCTGAGCGAGGCCCTCATAACGCAAGACCACAGTGGAGCAAGATCTCTATGTGAGGCCCCCGAGCGAGACCCCTATAAAGCAAGGCCTCTAAGTAAGGTGCCTGAGCCTCTATAGAGTGGGGCCTCTATATAGTGAGGTCACTGAGAAAGGTCCTTGAGTGAGGCCCCTACATATGTAGTGAGGCCCTAACACAGCAAGGCTTGCTCAGGGGCCTTGTCTGGGAGCCTCACTGCATGAAGACCTCATTGCATAGATTACATTACTATCATAAGACTATTAGACATTCAGTCCAAAGCCTATGAGTAGGTGGTTCATTTTTTGTATGTATGGTAAATTTAGTCTTCCGTAGAACCGCTAAACATCGACGTTCAGAACTTCAGATAACTCGTACATACCTGCACAGTTGCAGCGTCTTCTGTTTTTGCTTGCAAAGCTTGAACATTGCAATGAAGGTCTCAGCTTTCCCAAAAGGCCTTCTGCGGAGCTTCAGGCCTGATTGTCGACGGTGCTGCATCGGCCCCTTGTCGCAGTCACGCCGTGAGAGACATCAATTCCAACCTCAATCGGTTCCACGGCATTTCAGCATCTCTCGACCCCATGCCGCAATCGCCGCTCCCGAAATCGACTTCACAGCCCAGCAACATGACGGACAAGCTCTTACGGCACGCGTCGTGCCGGCTTCTCCATCCTACTTCACCGGCAAGCCCGACTTCACCGACAACTTGCTCCATCTCCAGTCTCTTCTCTTGAAATACCAACTCCTGCCCGTGCTCGCTCCCGGGCATGCTCCAAGGGTGGCATGGCGGACCCTCCCGCAATACCGTATCCGCATCGGGGAGCCCATCCGAGCGTCCAAATATCAGAAAATCATCAAGTTGCTACACCGATTAAACCACATCCACCCGAGCTTGATGCCGGCAGAAGTCCGCGACACTCTGGAGCGCTACAAAAGAGATGTCAACCCTTACGCCAACGTCGCTAAACCACACACGGTCGACCAGGACGGCCGCGCTATCGGGGTGGGGCGTCGAAAATCCGCAACGGCGAGAGTATGGTTGGTGGAAGGGGATGGAGAGGTGCTGGTGAATGGGAAGGGGTTGCATACGGCATTTGGAAGGATACACGATCGGGAGAGTGCCGTTTGGGCCTTGAAAGCTACGCAGCGAATTGACAAGTACAATGTTTGGGCGCTGGTGGAGGGCGGAGGCACGACGGGGCAGGCGGAAGCGTTGACGCTGGGAGTGGCAAAGGCACTGATGGTCCACGAACCACTTCTAAAGCCAGCACTCAGACGCGGTGAGTTTGATCAATACCCCCCCTGCTCTGCGCTTCTACACCGAGGTATGGGAAGGGATGATGTCCAGAATTGGGGGCTATCCTGCCTGGCAACGTACGGTCCATGGATTGCGAAGAGACTGTGTTTCAAAATACAATCTGACCAATGCTGGAGACATGCTGACTGGCTCGATCGCTAGCCGGCTGTGTGACGAGGGATCCTCGACGGGTTGAGAGGAAAAAGCCTGGAAAGCTGAAAGCCAGGAAGATGCCAGCGTGGGTGAAGAGATAGTTGATGGAGGGTGATAGTAGTCAGGTCCGGACCGGTTTAATGTGTGTGTGTATGTGTACATGTGATCATTGCTGCAGAGCGGTAAAGCACCTGTCTGTCAACAAATGTGTGACACTGAGGGCCTCCTCGGTATCATTGGGCGGTTCACTAGCTTAGGTGCAGCTGTCATGTGAGAGAGGTTGCACGTTTGATGCACGTTTACTAGGTACAGTTCCATCTGCCTACCTAAGGTACCTACTGTACCTAAGACTGCAGACTCCAAGAAACCCACCCTACCTGCTCAGGGTAGCGAAGGTGATGATTCCTTGATAGCGGTGGCGCAAGTGCAGTGCAGCGGGCCGGAGAGTACCTGGTACGTTTCAGAAGATGCGGAGAAACAAGCGCCTTGCAAGGCTGGGAAATTACAGGAAGCACTCGCAAACGCTGTCCCCTCTCTGTGAGGTATTTACCCTAAGGTACAGTACCTACCTTAACGTTACACGTACCTTACCTTACTGTAACTTAGGGTCTGAAAGTGGGGGAGGACGGCAGTAAGGCAAGGCAACGGGTCTCATCCAATACCATGTGCCAGGTGGCCATGTGCCGTACAATAGCTTGGCTTGACAATTCCCGAGTCGTAAGGTACGAACTACGAAGTACTCCGTATGGGTAAGTTACATCTCATCAGCGGGTATCCCTATCGATATCGGCAGTTCAAGTTGTCAGACCTCTGTCTTAGGGAAGGTACAAGTATACCTACCTACTTTGTAGTACAGTATAAGGTAGTACAGGATCTGAAGGCTAAACGGAAGTTGCAGAAGTGTTCTAGAACCTGATCGGCGTCTTCGAGAAGCCAATGAGATCTCCTTTCTGAAGGACTAACGAGTCAATGGAAATTAAAGGTCGGACACGCTCGGAGATGACGCCTGGAGTTTCCTTGGAAGGCCGAAATCTTACTTAGAGACTTCTACAGGTACCCATACTGGACGGTACCTATAACGACACCCTAAGAAAGACAGACCCACTTGGAAGTCGGACCGAGAGTCCTGAGTCCGGGTCCAAATCGAGTCCATCTTTACATTGCAGGTGAGGTCTAACTTAAGGTACTTACCTTGTTGATATTAATAAGCTTATGTAAGGCCTCATCTTCCCAGATCAGGGAAAAGCACCCAAGCGCATCTCGTTCACTGAGATTCCAGAGAGTTCTGTACGCGATATGAAGGCGCAAGTGGAAGCGAGCCGTCTGTGGCATGTCTTACAGTACACTACTAGTAGGGAGGTTTTGCCACGAAAACAAGTCCTCAGACAAGTCATCTGGGTGGCTGCCCATTGTAGTTAGTAGCTGAGCTAGACTATAAATCAATTACATCAATAATTAATCATAATTATTGTCACA
>JAABUY010000462.1_pt1 | contig 70873 bp, 76 predicted proteins | sample 5560271 | NCBI WGS metagenome assembly JAABUY01 (sample SAMN10711886, study PRJNA513374) | rock metagenome | isolation source: Antarctica rocks | place: Antarctica: Victoria Land, University Valley | reverse complement strand
GTTTAGAGAACCCAGACCAATACCGCGAGCTCATCGTGGTGAAAAACGGGATCGGCGGTGGTAAAATTGGCATCGTAAAGTACGGACCACCGAACGCAGCGATATTCAGAAGAGAAGATGTTACCGGTTTTGATCTATCGAACGTGAAAGATATCAGCATACCTAGCACACGGCTTGGGGAGAAATGTCAATACGTCCAGAATAAGAAGGTTTGGGAATACACCCGTCGTGACCTTATCTCCATTCAAGGTGTTGCGCTCCCAGAGTCTCGCACCCTAAAAGACCTCAAACGCAAACGCCGAGGCGACGGCGTACATCTGCCGATCGATATACTCATCAAATGGAAAAAGAACGACGCTATTGGCGTTGAACATTCTTGGGAGACCACCACGAGCTTTCGGAGGATCTGGGGCAATCACGGTGACGGAGCGGACGCCGCAATCAAGCAGGCCGCTGGGTATGCCGAGAAACGTTTCAATGAATGGAAGAAGGGCGAGCGTCCAGCTCGCAATCGATCACCAACCGTTGATCCAAACTTTGGGAAATCAATGTCGAAGCATGCTTCCAAGTCCAAGAAGACCACTCAGAAGTCCAAGAAGACAGCTACGAAAGGCAAGAACAAGAAAGGGCATACAATAAAGACACGTGCTTCGAAGAAGAGAAAGGATGACGAAGAAGAAGAAGAAGAAGACGAGGATGAAGACGAAGACGAAGACGAAGACGGAGACGAAGACGAAGACGAAGACGAAGATGAAGACCAAGAGGAAGAAGATGCCGAAGAGGAAGACGAAGACAGCGAAGAAGAAGAGGATGAGGAGGAAGAAGAAAACGATAAGCAGAAGAGCAAGAGTAAAAGTAAGACGCGTGAGAGGACGGAGAAGGAGGGCGTACGCAAGTTTAAAGAAGCCTGGTGCATGATGAATCACTATGGTAAGCCATTCGATAAACTGAGTACAAAAGAGAAAGCGAGGGCGGCGAGGGCGATGGCGCTAGTCACCAAAAAGCTCCAATAGGTGAAACGGTCTCAAGCAATTATACATGAGTTTAAAGGTTGTCTCAGCTGGCTGAGAGACTCTCTGGTTGCTGTTGTTAGATCTTCGTTGTGTTTCTGACTTTAATCCATCGTTACGCGTAAATTAGCTAGCATTAGATAATGAAGAAATGAAGATGCTTCTTTAACAGTTGACTCCTCGATTTACCGCAATCTGCAAGAAATTTGACGAATGTAGTAGGCGCAGGTGCGTAGGGTGAAAAGGGAGCAGAGCACTACCTCGTATTAGCGCGCGCTTAGGGATAAGAGGCACCCCCCTAAAAGAAGCAAGTTTGCCGGCTTGGCTTACCGATCCGCAATCAAACAATTATTACACCTATAACCATGACTTCACCACTGATCTATTATAGATCTTTTTCTTATCGTCTCCTTTCCTATCATGGAATTCTACACCGCTTCTAGCCATCGTAACGCCTGCTCGGTTTCTTTATCTTCAACATCTTATTATTAGGCGCCTTGTACGAACTTCATGCAAGTACCGCGATTGAATTACACGAAGGGGATCAAAAGGTTCGCAAAAGTTGTAGTCCTGTCCAGCCTCTTACTGCTTCCTCTTCTTTATCTAGCCGTTATTTCTAAACAATGAGTCTCGCTCCGCAACATGCCCGGTTCACCTTATCGTTCCTTTTCACCCCGTTGATACTGGTTGAACGCTTTCATCACTCTCAAGGTCGGTTTCCTGATCCTCCAAAGATCCTTCGGCTGCAAGGCTTAAGCGTTCTTTGGCTTTCTGCTCGCTCCATGCGGCCGCGCCTGCTAATGCACCATGCGGATCTTCTTTGTGATGAAACAGATATCCCTGAACTTCTGCCACTATAAACTCGTTTGATGGCAGTAGAGTACTGAATCGCTCTGCGAGATTGTGAATCTCTTCGTTGTTGATCACAGGTGTAGGAATATTTTCATTGTCGATGGCTGGTGTATTATGTATTTCTTCATTAGCGTCGGAGAGGTAGGTAACCAGGAAGAGATCATTCAGCCCGGACTGTGAGGCATTCGTGAAATGCACCTTCTTGTAAATTCTCCCAGGTCGCACCAGAGCCTCGTCTAATGCCTCCAAATGATTTGATGTCATGATAAGGATCATGCCTTCTTGAGCGGCGACGCCGTCCAGGACATTCAGAAGTGCAGATAGGTTGGTAAGCCCGGACTGGGACGCTTTCGAGGATCCGCGCTCGGTGGTTGTAGCATTGAGAGCATCTATATCTTCGAGAAGGACTATACAGGGGTCACGAAGGCGCCGAAACATTTTTGCGAGGGTTTCTTGATCGATCTTGGGGTCGTTAATGGGCACTATATATAGCTCGAGATGGAGGTAGGCTGCAAGTGCAGAGGCGAGGCTTGATTTCCCTGTTCCAGGCTTTCCATAATATAGATGACCTCGACGATAGGGGTAACCCCGTTTTGTGTACCATCGACGGGTCGCCGGGCGCTTGAAATTCTTGAGATCTTGGATGATGTCATCCTTCGTCTCCTTTGGCAAAATAATGCTTTCCAACGGTCGTGATAGTTTAAGGGTTCTGATTGACCAAGGATTAAAGGATTGGCTGTCGGCCTCTCGAACGACAGTATAAGCAACCTCGTTGCCTCGCTGTTCCTGAAACCACTGAGAAACAATCTCTGTCATCGTTTTGCAGGACCAGCTCCAAATAGTGAAACTCAGGAATTCCTGAGGCGGATCCTTCCCACTCCCAGAACCAGCTAAAAACCCGCGTTCAACCCACATAGGCTTCGAGTTGTACCAGTATAAATTGGTCCCAAAGTTGGGCTCAGTCTTGACAGTTGTTGATTCGTCGTCGCTGTCGCCGCATTCGGAGTCCCAGCCAGAGTCCTCCTTCGAGATAGTGTCGGCTGTTATCAGTACAGATCGTGGTTGTCGAAATTTTCGCAGCGAGGCCACCACAATGGGAAAAAGGTCGTCGTAACGTTTAATCGTTACCGTCGATATAGGCGGTCCCTTCCAGGTGAGATAGTAAGCGCAGATAGCAACCACGACGAAGCCCACACCGAATGCCCAACCGAGGATGCCATTGGGGAGAAAACAGTAGAGTTCGGTGAGAAATTCTTGAGTTGCGTGTAATTGGGGTCCAAATCCGATCAAACTCATAAGGCCCCACATTGTACTTTCTAGGTGTAGGAGGTTTTAGTGAGGTCAGAAGATTTTACTTGGCCTAGGAGTAAAGATCTTGACGCTCGACTCCAAAATGCAGCAGAATTCAGTCAAGATCTAGTCCAGACAAGAGTCAGGACCGAGACTCCATTCGTACGCATGAGCGAGGCGTTATCGGAACTACTGGTCGGTTTTTTCGTAGCGTGAGACAACAAGCAAGCCGTACTAGGAGTCCATTGGACATAGGTGCAGGATCCTCCTTGGACCCACCTTGAGCGGCGTGACAGTACCGCATACGAGCCTGGTGGGAGAGACCACAAATAGGAGTGACTCCTTCGGAAACGGTGTGATCAGACATGCATATCAGCTTCTTAGGAGGCTATGGAAACGGAAGACATAGCCTCCCGCCTCGACATGCTCTTGGGTCGGCCTTTGTTTCTACGCTAAGACGCCATGTTCAAGTAAGGCGGAAGCATTACTGTGGAGAACAAGAGCTTTGACCCTTTACCGGTTAACGTTAATCAACGGCTTCTACACACACATAGATGCATAAATTGCATTTGTGTACTAAGCATCGGCATAAGTGTCGCGCCGGCTTTCAGTCTGCGTGAGTGCAGACCTGTTGAGTATTGGTTTAAAATTTAACAGACAATGACGATATTACAACACTTCTTGCAAATAACCTGCAGGCCTCCTACTACACTGACGGGAACAGTCCGGTTCCAGTGATATTGACAAAGATGTACTCATACAGGATTCAACGCTCCATAGCCCTCCAATCCAACGAGACCGTTCCATCACTTTCAGCTGCGCATGCGGGCCACAAAGCGGCGGAATGGCGACGAATTGGGTGTAGACTGCACCAACACAGCTTCCATCCTGGAGGTTGAGGAGACCTCAAGGATATCTGCATCTCCGGTAGGGTCGTCCTCTCTGAGATAAGGGGCCAGAAAGGGGAGGCCAGGCCGCCTCTTCATCTCGGTTCGGCAAACAGCGAAATTGTCCGTGGGATTGAAGAGACTCGAGTAAACAGAGTCGAGATTAGCTTGCTGTTGGCCATGTACGAGGGCAGCCAGACGGTGCCAGTTACGGCAGGTATATAATGCCTTGAACACCATCAGCGCTAGTATTTGATAACGTATGAGTCCTCCTTGCCTGTGCGATCTCGTTCAGGTGATAATTGAGGCCGGGGTAGGCTTTGCCACATTCTGCAATCGCTTCACCAAAGGATCCGCCGCTCTGGACTAAGCGTTGTAACTGTGATCCTTTGGCTTTGAGGGTTTGAAGACTCAGAGGGTCGAAGTCCAATCTGTCGGAGATCGTCATTTCCGTTGCGTACTCCCGAGGAAGAGAGCTCGCAATCAGCGCCTCGAACGTATCCGTTTCGATCGTGAATCGTGGCCGCCATAGGGGAAAGGACATACGTCGGTAAACACAGTCGAAGCGTACTGCGAGAATTGGGAGTCTAGTGAGTATGGCACCGAGGGACAGAGTCGGATCTTCAACGAAATGTCTGAGTTGTTCACAGACGTGATCGAGGCAAAAGTGGGTTGGAGTGTCAGGCAACAGACCATACAAGACGGCTTGATGAGCCAGTGGATTTCGGTTTCGCAGTTTCTGCCGGTCTTAGTAGGAAATTGGAACGTTAAGACCAAGATGACTGACCTGTTCCACTTGATGATATGTTTTCGTCACCGTGGGATGTTCGCGAAGATAACAGCGTATCCTGAACGCGATGCACCTATACTGGCTAACAAGAGTCTCCACAGAGCGTTCTGCATAATCTAGAGCGTGCCTCAAGCAATCTTCAAACCGGACATGTGCGAGTAATGAAAGAGTACCTCGATTAATGACGTCGGCAATCTGCTCAACATGCAAATCTTTTGCCTGACGAGGTTCCCAGTGCCAGAAGAGGTTGGGAGAAGGACAAGTCGGTTCCACCAGCTCCACGATCTTTTCCACCATTTGCGTGTGCTGACACTTAGCATTCGTTCCCTCATCCGTGAGCCGGGCAAGGATTTCATTTAACCGCGATGTCTCACAGTCTTGCAAGGCATCGTGGAGGGAATCTTTCTGGCCATAGAAGCGGAATCGAAGCAGCTGGTATAGGAGCTCGATTTGACCGGAGCAAATAATTTTCCTCGCTTCTGTCTCCCACCGTCGATTGAGGACCGGCAACGCAGGTTCGCGAGGAGGCTGACGAACAATTAGCTGAAGCTGAAGAGTAGACAAGCAGCCGGGTAGTACAGCACCTCATACGCTGGTGGGTCTGCCTCGTAAGCTGGCAGGACTGGTGACTCGCTGCTATGCATGTATGCGTCCTCCCAATTGTGAAGCTGCGATCCTGTGAACGACTGTTGGTCCAGCGATTGCATGGTGAGTGTAGAATATCAAAACGAATGATCAATGTGGGCAGTTCAACACCGAGGAGCGAAGTTCAACCAATTACAAGTAGTGAATGTAAGTTCGACAAGTACAATTTTTTTACCAGGAATATTGGAACCAGGGACCCGTGGAGAATTACACCCTGATTAACGCTGAAGAGGCCCACTAATGCATCAGCATCTGCCACCACGCGTTGATGTGACGGCACCTGCATTGAAAGATGTGACTGAGTTTGCGTTTTAGCTATATTTGTTGCCGTGATTGTCTGATGGCGGTTGGCGGCCTCCATGTCCTGAAACTAAGGCGTTCAGGGATGTTTCACGGACTTTGAGATACGAAGACTACTCAGGGATGAGCGTAACCATTAGGAGGCGGGTTGATGTACAATGAATCAAAGGCAAGCTTTCCCGACGTCACTTCATTCGATTCTCCTCTGTAGTATTTATTTAAACGACCCCCATGACCTGACCGGTCGCTTTCTGGATATTCATAGACTCTATGGTGCAATGGATTCGAATGACAGTAAGTAAGTAATAACACTCCCGGCAGCAATAGTAACAGACAAGCAGGTTCCACCTCCGAAACTGGTGCACACAATGTTCTGCGCTATCGGTTTTCATGTGACGACACAAACATTTATCTCGCATCTTGGTCGCTCGCAGATTGAGATAAGGAATTCGTTCGGCGGAGGTATACTTTGCCAAGTCGGTCTCCTCAGTTTTCACCATCTCCGGTTTTTATGACCGTGGTCATTCGAAATTCACCACTGTCACCGCTTGATTTCTTTAACTATGTCTGTGCCATTGGGCCCGTGTTCATAGCACGTACGGCACGAGGACTAGGATTCGGGTGGGTGACATATCTCTCGAGGGAGCACGCCTCCCGCTGCTTTGACGAACTTGTTGACAACAACTACGACGCGGGAATGTATACGGTAAGTGCTCCGTTCGACAGAGAGTTCCCATGGTCTAATGGAACGTAGGGAACCTTTACGCTGCCAAATTATTGTCGGCTTCCTGAACTGGCCAATTTAGTATAGCAAGATGACCGTTGGTTGTGCGATGATGACACAATTCTCAATGCTTCCAAATAGGGAATTTGCACGGAGGAAGATGGCAACGGGACCAAGCTCACGCCACCACCATCCAGGGTGGTAGAAGTCCCTGTGTAAACAAGAGCTATTGCTGAAAGTAAACATTTGCATTGATGCATTCCTCTGGTAGAAAACATTACCTCTGGGATCGTTACACATGTGATAGAGAAGCATAGAAGCAGGTCAACAGCAAGCCAAAGCCGTTCTCCTAGACGTACTACTTAGCCGCTAGAGTATACGTGGTATTTGAAGGAGCCTTTCCTCACCGTTGTCAATCCGCTTTGAGATGTACAAGACAATTAATATGACCAGAGCGGAGTCGAACCCGAATTTGAATGATCCATAGCTGTGGCTGCTGGAACAGCGCAGACTTCGAACCGAAGCGGATATGCTGCCAGTGCAGGAGAGGAAGTGCCGCAAGATCAACAACGAGGACACAAACGAGAACACCTAGGTGAGCTGTCGGTGAGACTCTTTTCCATAATAAGAATGACAGGGGGTGTAAGCGTGCAGGTGAGTGAGGCTGCAGGAGACAAAGCGGTGCTTAACAAACGGGGTAAATAAGGCAAAGGTGGCAATATGCAGGACATTGTCCACGACGAGGCTGCAAGATCCATGGTTTCTATATAGGAGCTATGCATGAACACGATAGTAGCCGTCACTTCCGTCCTTGTTTGTAAGTCCACATCAGAGGAGTTTAATGACCAATACGATCAAGTATCAACGATGCTAATCTTCTCGTCGGCGCATGGTGGCTCCAAAATTGACTCGAGCTTCCTTGCTTACGATTCTCCACGACCGTAGTAGGTCGTTAGAGCATGACCAATTGAGGCAGGGAAGTGGGATAGAGCATGCCATGCATCGCTAATGTGTGTAGTGGCTTCGATGGAAGAGGCAGCCATTAAATAATCCAGTTCGCGTCGGCAGTAATTTCCCAGGGGATGTTGTAGGCGACATCGGACCGATGAGCCCTCGATCTACATTATCCCTGCAACGTTGTCGCAGTGCTACAACGTTGCAGGGATGGTGAATGACTAAGAGGTTTCCTGACCCTGTGCGCAACCTGCGTCGTCCCACTTTCTTGTCTTCACTTCGGCCATTGATTAGAATGGGCGCCATAAATAGTCGGGAGTTCAGCGACGCAGTTTCTACTTACGTCGACAGAGGTGGTAACTTGGAAAAACTCTTAGAAGATCCAAAAGTCGTCAGTTTCTTCCGTATGTCGACGTTGCTAATTGACATTTAGTTTGTGCGTCGTTGGAAACCTTCATGTCAAGCGCTGCCCCCTGAAGCACAGAAACGCCTCAAGGCTCTCACCCGGCGAACACGCCAAACGAAGAGAGAGAAGGCTTATGTGTCGAAACTAGAGCAAGTACAGGAGTCGGAGATTTGCATTCCCAAAAGTCTCAAACCCACTTACACATCATGGATACAACCGACGACATTCTTCAACCCGTCCGAAAGGCTGAAGGGAGCATCTCCGGCCGCTCAACTCTATGAAGAGCTGCGACACATAGCTCAGCGCAAGGTTGATGACCCAATCCGTACACGAATCTATGCCGTCGCGCTTTACGACCTGCGCCTTCAGATAGATGAGAACAATTGTCTGCAACTCAAACGGGGCATCAAAGAGAAAATCGTGCAGGTTATTTCCGATTCATCAGTTGTCCACGACTCTCTTGAAGACGTGGAGAAATGGACCAAGTTGTACTTGAAATTTGGCGAACGAATGAAGGAGATTGCGGTGGGGAATGGAGGGCTTGGGGCATTGATTATGATGCCTTTATTACCCTTATCATTATACCAGTAAGTAATCCCAACATCTGAGCACAGTTCACTGAGATAATGGCAACTCAAGGTGGACGAGAGGCCTTAGTGCCGACAAATTCAAAAACTACATATTACATCTGCAAAGCCTCAATCTCGCTGAAAAGGCCCGCAACACTAATGCTCATGAGGTTGCACGTCGAATTCACAGGCTTGCTCTACAGGGATTTACCTCTGGTATCGAAGAACCCAATGCGCACCACAAGGAGGCGATGCCAGACGAGGATTCGAGAAGTGAGGACAATGGGTTATCGAAGGCCAGCAATGCTACGTCGTCGTGCACGAGTCTTTCCACTCTAGCTCAAGAGTGTCGTCGAAGCCAAGAGCATATCTACCCACCCGGTATTGAAGATGACGAGTTAATGGCAACCGATGATCGACGGCGCGCTCATCGCTCGACACCAGCATTCGATGGCGGACGGTCAAATGGTATGTTCTCAAATCTTAGAAGCTTGACACTGAGCTAAAGAATAAGGCATGAGTGGTCTTACGCGGATGGATCTTTTATCACAAGCAGCGAACGTTGCTTCTCATCGTAGGTGATAGCTTCTCACGTCTCGACGTTATGCTTATAAGAACAGAGAACGGGCAACGAAACGAAGGATACAATCCCGTGGCTACAGTCCAGCCCTTCCAGGATACACCTTCGGGACCTTTTTCTACCACCGCTATGGGAAGAGGGCATGATTTTAGAACGGGTAAGTTAAGCCTCAGATTACGCGATTATTCTAGACTGAAATAACGAAGAAGTGAATCCGATACCTACGAGCCAGAGTGCGCATTCTCAGCCGCTCGAGAGCTTTCAGAAACCCCAACCATCCCAGAACCCGTATCTTCAGCCGCTCGAGAGCCCCCAGCCGTTCCAGAATCCGTATCTTCAGCCATTCGAGAGCCTCCAAATACCACAACAATTGCAGAATCCGTATTTGCAGTCATTCGACAGCTTTGGAATACCACAACCAACTCAGAATCCGTATCCGCTCGACAACTTGCAAGCAGTGCAACATTTTCGGAATGTGCATCAGTCACAACCTGAAGAGCACCATGCTTTTCCGACTCCACAAGACCCACCGATCGTATCATATATAACCTGACCCAAGCATCGCCAACGTAGCTGTCTCTCATAGATGGAAGATGGGCGAATCCTTATGAACGGACCTTTCTCAACACTACCAGATATGCGATGCCACCTCCTTGACCATCGAACGTCTGCGAACTATCCCCAGATAAACTCAGGGCTTGGCCCTGTTCAAGGACTACCGGTTGTTGAGGATCCTGGCGAGGTAGACCGTTGGGATGGGTCAAGCGGTTAAGTGCAATAATTACGAGAATAGTGTCTGGGAAAGGCCGTTCGATGTATCCAGGCTTAATCGTCGTCGTCAAGTAGCGAACCGGTTTAGCAAAAATAAGGTTGGCCTGGACGATCGATTTCGCGTCCACTCCATGCTTCTGCGCCGTTTGTTGTACGTTCGATGGTGACTACTGCATTTAGCACTTAACTGTTTATTGTCAGCAAGGCACTTACTGTAAACCATTGACGCTTAACCTCTTCCGTGGCGTCCGAACCACGTAGGTACTCGAATGGGGTATCTAGTGTCTCTTCGGCCGCCTTTGCCTCCTTTAAAAGCTGGTCAAGAGCCGTTTGGGCACATTTTTCAGTTACAGCCTGAGAAGCCATGTTCTGCGACTCTGCGGATGCCGTTCTTATGCTCAGGTCGTTTTGAAGGCGCTTTGATTGCAGAGTAACAGGGTGGGATTCCGTTTGGCCGGTTGAAGCCGAGTTGTCTCGACGCAACGATCCTGTATGACACGGGCTATTGGAGGTGGAAATCAGTAGTGAATGCACTGGAGCGCATACACTGCTCCAGCCAATGCCTAAATTCGCTGTAAGCCGTCAGCGGTGATAGTGGGGCGAAACGAGTTCTTTTCGCGGGTAGAGCCTTAGAAGGAAAGGTTATCCGGCGACGTCATGTGATTGGACTCTTCGCTTGGCGATGATCACGACCCCTACTCCCCTGCAAGCACTTCGTCGCTTTCAAGCCCACAAAACATCTTGCGCTCCCAATCTCCCTTCTCCCCCAAGACGACTGGACGGCCACTCAAGAGATTCTGATCGATCTTCCCAACCGCTACCTAGGTTGGAAGCGACTCAGTGGACGCACTTCGCTCGGGACGGGACTTGGATATTGAATATCGACGTCTGGGAGGTGGGGTACAAGTTTGGACCGCCCGTCAGTCGTCAGCTTTCTCTTTATGGCAATTGCAGCTGACAACGATGTAGGAAATCTCGATCCAACACAGGTGGGAGACGTCTGTCATACACGACGCGCGCATCGATAAGTCCCTCGAGAGTCTGTCCCCGTTCCAAGAGTGGGAGGGTGACATTGAAGGATTACAAGATCTGAAATTGGGCACCGAGCAAGATCGAAGTCCGACACCGAGCAGAGGAACGAATGGAGACCTTGAAAATAGCTGGGTCATCTGCGCCACCCCCGGATATCAGAGCTTGGTCCTTGGAGGGTCATCACAACTATGGACTCTCCGACCACCAACTTTTCGGCTTCCGGATTGTCCACAGCGAACGCTCGGCGCATTGGAATCACCAACGCACCACCTCAGCGGCCGCAGAAACAATAAAAACATAACCTGACGCTGAGCGTGTGTTATATGCGAGTGAGTAGCTCCACCCTTCGGCCTGGGATAGTGATATTTGTGTTGATAGGGAATATGTCCACTGGGTGATGCTAACGACTTAGAAGTTCAAGGGCAGAGTAAGATGTCACATGTATGCAATCTAGATAGCTTCCACTGGGAGTAGTTCTATGTATCAAGTACGCGAAGACTTCCACATCTGGTCCGGGCCTTATCTACTTTGCTGGTCTCGGGCCAGGCGTTTACTATAGCCATTAGGATCGCTAGTTTACTGGTACGATGGGGGGTGGCACAATAGTCAGCTCCAAGTCTCTTGGAGAAGTGGAGTCCTAATAACCCGTGGTTCCCGATCTTTCCCCAGACTCCTCAGGGTCCCAGGTAGTGCAGCCACCTCGGCTTATGCCTATTACTTTCGACCGCTGTGCCAACCTCTTCTTTGCTCACTCTTTTTCAGTATTGATCCATCAATAACATTCTGCTTAAGGTCGTACACCAACCTGACTCCTCCATGACGAATATGGACCCCATGATTAGTGGATTGAGCCATGACAAAAGGCTCAGCTTACACGTACTGGCCACTTACCAGTATGGCTGGGGCCGCCAATGAGAGCAAAGCGCAGAAAGCTGACGGATCTTCAGATCAGGGAAACGGCAACGCCAGAAACTGTCTGGGCAGCAACGGCTCTCACTTGCACGAAGGCGCTTATTCCTGCTAGGCATCAAGACCAAATTCAAGAAGACCTTCGGATATCCACTTTGGAGATTTGAAGTTGAATACTGGGCTGATCTATTGGAGATCGAGAGACCGAAAGAGCACGAGATAGCTGAAGAGCGACCCGGTGAGAAGGACGACAAAGAGACAGACAAGGTCGTACAGTGGTTGGCAGCAGAATGGCAGTCTGTGGTCAGGATTCTCAGGCGGATAGAGCCCGATGGCGAGTGGGTCAATGACTACTAGAAGGGAAAGAACGACATGAGCCAAGGCAGACTTACAGACTGTAAAGTAAGCCGTATGATATTTTAGCAGTGACAACAAAACGAGTTCATGCATGTTGAGGCAATGAAATGGCGTTGCAGCACGCAGGTCATGGCTGCAGCTGCACGGGCCATCGGTCCATGTCACTCAATCCGCAAGTCTCACCAGATACAGCTGGTGTTACGGCTCAAAACTTTTCATCACGTCGTGTTGACCGCCTCTATGCGGCGGATTACAGAGCTGCCTGAATATCGAAGGCCGATTGGTTAGAAACGCTAGCTTGTAGATAACATCGGACCCCTTTTCAGTGAGGAGAAAGTGGCTTACATATGATCAACCACCCTCTATAAACCAAGGTGAGTTCCCCATTCCTTTCTTTGTTCCTCAAGACCGCCTCTACCTCTCACGTATTGAGCCGACTGGTATTCTTCTCTACTTGCTAGGCCACTCCTCCGTAGGCATTCCATCTCACGAAGCTTTGGCTTAGCACTGCTGACGTGTCTAGCAAGTACTCTTCGTTGCTCATACTCTGAAGTCACGTCCTGATCTCAATTCACTGAGAAGCTTATTGCCTGATGTGGGTTCTTCTGTCCTTTGTCAGCTACTTCAGTTCAGGAAGCTTATACTATCTTCAGCATGTTCGCGTCTGAGCTTGCACCACTTGTCAATTATTGCGATTGGGCGACACGACACAGAGAGGATGGCAGCGCTTATAGGGTCAAGGTGCGAGATTGCGGCAACCCAGCGTGCAAGTATTCAAGTGTAGGCAAGAACAAATGAGGCTGGGTTAGAGATTTTCAGTAGCAGCAGCAAGGCATTTTGTGACATGGTGGTGTTGGCTCCTTTGGCTCTGGTATCGTTTAAGTTGTAGAGAGATAGATCAAGAGGGCAAAAGCAATATGACATAAATTCTTTTGACTCTGATGTTGCACGGTCAATTCTCATTTTTGATTCTTTGAATGAGTGCCAGATTACTCCCTTAATTGTGCTTGCCTCCGCGACATTTCATCGTCAACCTGAGCTATGTAGCGTTAAGTAAGGTATTGCGAAGCTGCATCAATCCAAAATCATCATTCCTCCGCTCCGACCTTGTGATCTTTGGACCGTCAGTCCACCCTGGTGTACCAGTGCCCAACGGTGTATCGCCCTCCCATTGGCATGAGTCAAAATCGATGATGACTGGCACGTCCTGCTTGTTCAGCATGATGTTCCGGGGGTTGATATCATTGTGGTTCAATCCTAGGCTGTGGAGGTGATCAAGGCCGTCTTTCACGCCCTTCAGGCATTCGGAGAGGTTTATAGGCCGGTTGAGGTCCCTCAACCGGTCCGATAAGGTTTCCTCGTATCTGACAAAACAAAGACCCTTGATCAAACCTCCGTCACTGATGCAACCAAGGTAGGAGGCGATATTTTTATGTGGATGTTCCCGCAAAATCTCACATATCTGGGCTTCATGGAGAAGCAACTCGCGAGGTTTGACTATGCTCGTCTGTGGATTGTAGCTGACCAATGTGGGCTCCTTTTGAAAGGCCTCATCTGGTACTGGACAGGGAGCAAGCGTAAGATCATCCTTGAGCAGGGGCCAAAGATCCTCAGTCAAGATGCGGAGCAGAGGGCAACGGAGCTCTGCAATGTCGATATCCTGGTGGACAGCAAATGCACTTTGACTTTGTGCCTTGAACACCCTAGTACCCTTCATGAGTACGATCGAGAAATGATCAAAATTGCAGTCGTCTCCGTCTTCTTTCCAAACTTCGAGGCAATCAATAACCTTCATAATGAAGCGATATTGAATGGGTGCTAAAAGCTATGTGAGCGTTGATTGTTGATGAAGAGGGCAAGAGGCATTCTACTTTATCTGAAAGCAAAAACCTCAGTATGCCACCTATAACGGCGTGGCCTACTCGTGGCGATCTGCACATAGCCACAGCGATTGCCCACAGCTCGCCGCAGGACAGCTAAGCCGAGCCAAAACGCCAGCTGAGCGCAGCGGCAAAATGTAGGGATGGCCAGGGGGGGAAGGTTGGAAAAGGATGAGGAGAGCGTGGGAAGAGGAATGAGGATTTCGGAGTGTGGTGTGCCAGTGAGGATGATAAAGCAAGAAGCACGATCGCGATCGTGGTGGGAAACCTTTCGACTGAGGTCGGCGGCGTTGGAGCTGAAAGTGATCGTCGCAGCTGGGTAGCCTTGGGCAGCCTTGGATGCAGGTCCGAGCAAACAGTCACGAGACGGGAAATGGTGGAGTGGATAGCTGCGCAAGCTGGTGCGAGCGAGGAGGAAGAAGGAGAGTAGAATGAGCAAGGGATTAAGAGTCTTGAGGACAGAAGGGATAATCTGAGGGAGCGAGGTTGATATTGGATCTCAATTCCATCGTCGCCGCTTTTCCAGTAGACATTCAAAGGCCGCTGACCTTGGTGTGAAAGAGCAACGTAATGGTTTCTGATAAAGTGGGAATCAGGCAGCAGCTTCACCCCCAAGGGGGCGCAGTCACCCAGATGCATCACCCAGGTCGGGTGCGGCACCACCCCTGCTCACCCGGCGCACTTGCTAAAGCGGCAGGGGCCAGGCGAGCCTCGAGTGAGCTGGGGGCAGATTTCTGTCACCTTCAAACGCCAAGCGTAAACAAAGATCGGCGCGGGACTATATCCGTGCTCTTGGCACTATCATTCCGCCTCTTGAGCTTGGAGTATCACTTCCCTTTGAATCCACTGATACTATTTCCACATCCAAAATCACCTCTCATCTCGACGCTCGTAACTCTTATCGGACTTCGCGATCAGCTAACTCTACATATTGCAGCCGCAAGTCCGCCGAAATGGTGCTCGAAGCAACGATGATAGTGTAAGCATCACCTTCCTCTTCCATGTTTCCCAGCTCTTGCTAATCCTAAGATTTACCAGGCTGGACAACAGCGAGAATAGCAGAAATGGCGATTATGTGCAAGTTATAACATTGCTCTCGGCTGCATCAGGAGCTGACTGGGCCTCGATACGATATAGCCCGTCAAGGTGGGAAGCACAAGCCGATGCTGTCAGCCTTATCTTCTCCGCCAAAACACAAGCGAACCCTGAATCTTCGGTTGGCCTTATGAATATGGGAGGCAAAGGACCAGAGATGCTAGTAACCCTAACTACGGACTTTGGGAAGCTTCTAGATGGTATACATCGAACCAAGATAAGAGGCAGCACACACCTGGCCACGGCAATACAAATCGCGGGTGTGCGTCGATGTGAGACTCCCTGATCGTTGCCTATGGCTGCTGATATCGTTGTCCATTCAGCTCGCTCTAAAGCACCGCCAAAACAAATCACAACGCCAACGGATTATCGTGTTCACCTGCTCCCCTATCGATGAAGACGAGAAAAATCTCGTCAAACTTGCTAAGAAGATGAAGAAGAACAATATCTCAATTGATTTCATCGCTTTTGGCCATCTAGAATCAGAAAACACGAAAAAACTAGAAGCGTTCAATGAAAACATCAAAGGTGGTGACGGCTCACATCTCGAAATCATTCCGCCAGGGCCTAGTCTGCTTAGCGATCACATCATCTCGACACCTATATTAGCTGGTGAAGGTGTAGCACCAAGAGGAGGTGACGCTGATGGCGACGGTGGAGGAGACGCTGGTGGGGGTGGTTTCGACTTTGGTGTCGATCCAAGTGCGGATCCAGAGCTGGCGCTAGCCTTACGTATGAGTATGGAGGAAGAAAAAGCGCGGCAAGAAAAGGAAGCCCCGAAAGAGCCCACACTCGAAGGTATACCAGAGGAGGGAGGAGAAAACCAGCCGTTACTCAATGCGGACGGGGAAGCAAGTGGAGGTGTGGATGCTCCTATCACAAAACCCGAAGAGGGAGAGAACAAAATAAAAGAGCACCCTACCGATCCGGATAAGCGGGAGGACAAACAGGACGAAGATCGGGATCCGGATAGTATGGACACTGCATGAGCGTTGCTGGCATAGCCCGGCGTTCGGGATGAATTTTGCATAGATAGCGTCTCTATGTACCATCAACATTAGATGATCTCTTCGCCGCTTTGATCCTTCTGCACCATCCAATCCCGAGTCCATGAAATAATTGGGGTATTTCTCCTTTTGACCTCTCCAATAACCCAAACGCCGCGCTATGCCCTTGTCCTCACTCATGGACCACGTAATTTCTGCTTCCGCAGCCATCCAAACAACACTCGTCCCGGCGACCTCCTCAATATGTTTGTCCCATCCTGATGACATCGTAATATCAGATCCACTGATCATCATGCAATCACTACTCGCCCTCACACTATCCCCTCACTCAACAAAATTCCTCAATTTCGTAATGTCATCCAGCAGCTCCTGCAAATCGGCATCGGTGATCTTATTCGACAAACTCGGTATCAGCGTCTTGGCCTCCTCTGCGCTCTCACAACACAAGCTACCAAGCTGCGACCGCTCAAAGAGTTCCAATTCCGTATGCGACGTGAGCATGCGCTCCACAGCCTCGATATTCTCTTTCTGCTTGAAGCGCGCGAATACGTCCAGGTAGTCTTGGGTTTTGATCAGTGTCCTGCGCGCAGATGTATATCAGCTGTGCTTCCTCCTATCGCTGCACGATGGGGGGAGATGTGGTTTGCGATTTCGGCAGGTGTAGAATGTACTCTGTCTCCTCGACCTTCCTCTGCCCCTTCCGATGATCCATGACTGCGTTTATGAGCAGCCGCGCTTCTGAAAGTGTGAGGGTGGGCACGTTTTGGAATTCGCCGAGCTTTAGGTCTGCGGCTGCTTCTTCGTCGCCGGTGATTTTCTCTCGGGTGCGTGAGGTGGGGGCTGTATGCTGGGTTGTCATTATTGGTTGAGGCTCGATGTAGAGTGCTGGTAGTTTTCCTCAGGGTCGAACGTGCGTTCAGTCTTGCGCCCACGGTAGTGGCTGATTTAAAGAGAGACAGGTTCCAATCGGTAGAGACCGTGTTTGTGATGCGCAGTATGTGGGATGGTGTTGCTGCAAATCAGACTTGTCGAAGAGTGTTGGAGGCTGCGGGGTGGAGCTCGTGCGTTTGAAGCGGACAACTTTCACTTTTTTCACCAGAAGAGTACCACAAAACGTTTCGTGCAGGACTCCAGTAGTTCGGGATTGACTGGAAACAATGTGTCTCGAGACGATGGCATGGCTCTCACGCCCATAGCTTTTTTCCAGAGTCATACCCATGGACTGAAAGGCAGACACTGCCAACCCTGATCCCGATCTGAATATCCTTCAGATATCATGTAATAGCCCCACTTTCCTACCCAAGAATTTGCTGATACTCGGAAGGGTCGTCTACTCCCTCATCATCATCAATAAAGCTGGCGGCTTAGTCTACAACCGCGATTTCAACTCCGCCCTGAACAAAGTATCCGTCAATGATCTCCTCGTACTCGCTGGCACGTTCCATGGGTATCGCCTCTACTATCGCTATTTTCTGTCATGGGAACACCTGCTAATGAGCTCATGTAGCGTTCATGCGATAACTAAGTCCCTTACTCCTTCCACCCTCGGTGTACCATCCCGCGATAAGACTGGGATTGAAGTCCTCGAATCATCCTCCTTCCGCTTAACCTGCTTCCAGACCTTTACCGGCCTCAAGTTTCTGCTGTTCACGGAACCGCAGCAGCCGAACGTGGATGTCATTACCAAGAGAATATATGAGCTGTATGCGGATTATGTGATGAAGAACCCATTCTATCAGCTAGAGATGCCAATCAGGTGTGAGGCGTTTGATCGGGAGTTGATCAAATACATCAGGGCTAAATAGAACGGAGCAGGGCAGTGCCCAAACAGCATGCAGTGAAGAATGTGGTCAAGATGAGATCTGGGAAGTAAGACATATCGGGGCCCCCAAGGAAGTGGTGATTTTCGACCTTTGAAACGAAGCTAGAAGGCTGCGTTGGACTCGTTATGGAAGTCAGATAGACCCTTGCAAGCCGCTTCGACGATTTCCTCATCATTGACCAGAAGTACAACCGTGGCAACTTTCTCATTCCGAACTTCCCGAACTTATTGTGTATTCTCGCAGTCTCGCACCGTCTTCGTGAGATCACTGCCTGCGTCAGAAAAGGTTATGAGAATACCCAAAAAGCATGCCCATATTATCATTGCTTCCATAGGAGTTCTAAAAGCTTGGGGAAATACCCATCGACCCTGTTGAAGACGACCAAGTTGAAGGGTAGGTGCAGAAGGACACATGCGACAATTTTGTTTACTAGTGGGCACGTTGGTGAAGGTCTATCTTCTCCGACTCATTACAAATCTCCTCCCACTGAAGACAAAGTCATTTTAACATGCTTTTGTTCAAAGTCGAGACACTGTTTGAACCCGACAATTTCATCGTGGGCATAAGGAGCAGAACTTAAACCTGGAACATAGAGCTTGGGTCGATGGATCTAGTGGGCATCCGGTTGATTGGGATTGAAGAGAGAAGTCGGCTACTATGGCTCGGGAGGTGCATAAAGGAAGAAATGTGGAGGAAGGGAGTCTGCTCATGTGATTTAGCTACTCTACGGGGGTTGCGGTGTACGTCAGACGGACTCAGCGTGATAGTCTTTAATTCTGGGGTGTCCATTGATGGTCTCATCAAGCATACAGAGTAGGGAGTGGGTCGAGACTATTTTTCCCATCTGACGCTAGCACGGATCTGTCTCAAAGAGGATTAGCCCGCCCTGTGCTCCACGAACTTTTGAAGATTCAACGGTAGTATAGTGCAGAAATTCCCAAGCACCAACATGCCCATCTCATTATCATCGATTGTTTCCACGCTGCCTTCGGACGAGACATGGGGCCCAGCTACCACCACCGATGCGCTCGTCGATGGCGTTCCGTACGCACCCTATTCGAAGGGGGACAAGTTAGGGCGAATGGCCGACTGGACCACCGAGGGGAAGGATCGAGATGGACGAGGAGGTAGACAGCAATACAATAGGAACTATCGAGGTGAGACCCGACTCTAGAACGTATAGGTCTCGGTGTGCAAATGCTGACTGTTCATCAGACCAGCAAGTCTATGGTGCTGGCACCTCGAGTCTCTTCGCCGTCCAAGTCGCAGAAGATGAATCCTCTTTCTCCGTCGTTGATAACACTCGAACATCCACTAAAACGCGGGGCTTTGGCCGAGGCGGTGGCACCGTATTCCGGGGCCGGGGAAGAGGTGGTCGTGACCAACGTGGAGGACGGGGGAATTTCCAGAACTCTCGAGTGGGTGGCCGCGGCGGTCAGCAGGCATACCTCTACGACCAGCGAGGAGGAGCAAGAGGTGGACGAGGCAATCGCCGATTTGGCTGGAAGGACTATGACAAGCCTCAACGGAATCGGGATTCCTCTGTGAACATCAAGCCTGACTGGACCATGCTGGAGGAAATCGACTTCGCCCGATTACTGAAGTTGAATTTGGAGACCTCCGCAGGTGAAGACATTGACGGCTACGGTTTCCTCTATTACTACGACCGAAGCTACGATAAGCCGCCAGTCAAGAACACCGAGCGGAAACTCAATGTGGTGGACCGAGCAGCGTACAATGTCACAACCTCTTCAGACCCGATTATTCAAGACCTCGCCGAGAAGGATGAGGCCACCATCTTTGCTACCGATAACATCCTATCCATGCTTATGTGCGCACCTCGATCCGTTTACAGCTGGGATCTCGTCATCGCCAAACATGACAATAAGATATACCTTGACAAGCGTGACGGATCGTCGCTAGACATGGTGTCGGTCAATGAGAACGCTGCTGATGCGCCCTTGGAAGCCAGCGAGGGCAACAAAGATAGCATAAACTTTCCTGGTGCACTAGCGCTGGAAGCAACATTTATCAATCACAACTTTGCCAATCAGACGGTCATGGAGAGCGAGACAAGCAAGTTGGAGATGCAGCACGAAAACCCGTTCTACAACCCGTCGGAAGAGACCGAGCCGTTGGCCTCGAAAGCATACAAATATAGACGCTTCGATCTATCATTAGAGAAGGACGAGGACCCTCTGCACTTGATCGTGCGTACCGAGATCGACGCAGTGGTCAAAAATAACATCAGCGGCGAAGACCAACTGCTCACCCTGAAAGCCTTGAACGAATTCGACCACAAAGCACAAGGCAGCGGTGGCGCTTTAGATTGGCGAACGAAGCTTACGAGTCAACGCGGTGCCGTCGTAGCCACAGAAATGAAGAACAACAGCTGCAAGTTAGCGAGATGGGCTACGCAAGCCATCCTGGCTGGCGCGGATGTCATGAAACTTGGGTAAGCTCTTTTTACTCCCACGTCCCGTTATCCCCATTTATCCCCCAAGTCTACTTGCCATAAGCTTCATCATCTGATCATCGTCTGATGCAATCCGCAGCTTTGTCTCGCGCACATCTCCCAAAATGCCCGATAAGCACGTAATCCTTGGGGTCGTCGGCTACGACCCACGCAAATTCGCCGAGCAGATGAACCTAAACCTTGCGAATGGCTGGGGTATCGTCCGCACCATCGTCGATATGTGCCGAAACATGAAGGATGGCAAGTATGTGTTGGTGAAGGACCCGAACAAGGCGCTGCTTCGGTTGTACGAGGTGCCCGCCTCGACCTTCGAGGATGAAGATGGCGATGAGGGAATTGCGGAAGGCACGGAGGCTGGTGGTGAGGAGGATTAGATGATGGCACGGCTGTGGTGCGGTTATTCAATTTCGATTGAGGCAAGAATAGGACACGCGAACACGTATGAAAGGCATATGAGTGGATGAGCCGCGCCATAGTCACCTTGCACCCAATAATGTTCTCAGATGCTTGATCGAGTCTCGTGGATGGCCCATGCTCTGGTATCCCGAAGCTTGGCGCTAGGTTCCAAACATAGCTCTTGATGTTTCAGGGCACCTTGCCATCACATCGAACAATATTGCGAGAAGTTCGAAGCAGGCATGGCAGCCATGATCTCCTGATATAGCATCGTAGACCAGTTGTGGAAACTCTTCATAGCAGACGTGCTGTGGAGATTGCTATCACCTTTCGATCGTCCACTTACTGGACTTATCAAGTGCCGGGGCGGAAGCGAACAATCATGCCAGTTATACTTATCAGTGCGGGTGCATGTTTACCGTCGACGTTGGGTGTATGCGGGTGATGAGAGACCTCCCTCCAGTCACACCGTCCTGGCTGGATATGCCTTTCGAGACTCCGGAGTCCCAGGTCTAGCTATTTTACTATAAGAACTTTTTAGTCTAAGGTTTTCTACAATTATTATAGCGAAAATAAGTTAAAACAATCGGCCGTTAGTGCATAAGAGGGCGTGGACCAGAAGGGGGTGAACTCTTCTACCTTCCATTAGCATCATTAATCTACGGGATGTCGATCAGAATCTCCGACGAGAGGATTCACAATTCTCCTGATGGTCACACCAATTGTTCACATGTCTATCACCCATCACCGTTACATCCGAAAGGGGTCTGACATGCATCAGAGCTCTCCATATTCGTCAGAGTTGGTATTTCATGTGCCATAATCATGCATTGCCGAGCATGAGAAGTGTGCTCGTCCGGTATCGACGATGATTGGAGCAGAAAGTCGAGGTGCACGTTGCATGCGACAAGGCGGAAAGGCTCTTCCAAACTTTTGGACATGGTGGGGGTGAACAGCAGGACTTCTGTTACCTTTGCCCTCGTACATGGAGGGGAGTACAGAGTCGTATCAGGGAATGGATACAATACAACTTCCCGGACACGGAGAGTTTAGCACCTATCGTCAATGCCTGCTCTACTCCGTATCGGGCTTGAGATGGCAGTTTCAGATCGCTTCGATGAATGGGAGGGTGATAAGGACTAGGCAAGGCGCGTGGCCTCGGCGGCTACTCATACAGAGGCTGGCTGACATGGGAGAGCCACTCGCACCTCTCTGAGAGCGCAGCATGATGACGGGAGATCTAATTGGGCATGTCAATAGCCAAGATACACCATCATGGGCGGCTATCGGACTCTGGTGGGAAGGGAGTCTGGGATAGAGGACGGGGCTGTGTGCGGGAGCTGCTGCAAGTCATGAACAATCTCACTCACTACGCCTAGTGGGTTAGAATTGGGAGAAGATGATGTTGTAGCAGATCGCTGCATGTCTGCATGGAATGAACAATCTCTGTAGACGCTTGCCTGAAGATTCAGAAGTGGTCGATTGTGCTTACTGCAGGCTCGATTGGGCTTGGTGTTGCGCTGTTTATCCACATGCAATCTCCCCTTTCCCCCCGGTTCGATGACTGCGCAATTGATTGCGGTGACGTTGGCTTTTCATGGCTTTTCATGGCTTTTCTCCAGTCAGCCGCTCATCCCCTTTTCAACTTATATTTTCCCCTTTCCCTTTTCTCTCTTCCCTCCAATCACAAAATTCCTCTTCAAGCCAAAGCATTCCATTTTTCCATTGGCTGCCACGCTCGCACTTTCCCCATTCCTCAAACGCGCTTGTCGTGTGCTAGAAGCTACAAGCACATTATTGCCTAAAGTGTTTTCACCCCCAACGCCTTCACTGGCTCGCTCCTCCTTCCAATCGTTCTCATCAACCCGCCAACAGCCTACAGCCTCTCTCTGCCACCAAAGTCCTCATCCAATCCACTTCCCAGTACCCCACGGCAGATCGACTGTACCGCGATTAGGTCAAGGCAACCTATCGCATTGCAGCCATACCACATTGCGCGACCTTATCGTCCATACGGAGAGGGCAAAATCAGCTGACTCTCGACGACCCAGCGCCGCGGTCGCTCAGACCTGTCAAGGCTGCCTGCAGCCAGTCAACGCTCTCAATTGGATTCCCAATTGAACGTTTCGTCTGTTAGTGAGTTCCCCCACAACAGCCCCGCGTCGTCAATACTGCGTTGTTACTGTCGAGCTGTTCGACGCATCATACAACAATGACGCAACTAAAAACAAGACTCTATCGCATAGGATAGAATCACTATCAAAAGCAGTTGATATACCATACACAGCTATTGCCCTGCTGACTTGCCTGTACGGCTGTCGCAAGAGGCAAACAAGAATCCAACGAGACTCGCATACGCGACACTGCGACAGTGCAAACAAGCGCTTCGCCTTATTACACCGCCTACGGGCACCGTATTAAATCCACCCACGCGCCAACCTCTAGATTGACCCTCACACGAGTTCGAAACATCATCGTTTGATCCAGATCGAACGTCAGCTCGTCCTTTCACTGTCAAAGCAGCTCTGGCAGCACCTTCTGGTGATCGACACGGTACGTTTTCCGCCTGCAGTGCCTACCGCGCGCTATGCAATGCCAACGCATCAAATCATCACCGCTCTTTCTGCCAATGCTCAACCTGGCTCGCACACACCCCTCCCTTGTGCAACCTTCTATTATTGCACACCATGCTAACATCACTCCGCCTGCGAAGCCAATCTCGACCTCACCAACGAAACCTTCGGCTTCTCTCCCCACCATTCCCAGCTGTGCGCCACGAGCTTCACGGGAAACTTCCTTGCATTACTTCGGTAGTGGCGATACATAGCTTACCGACACATGCGACCGACATATGCACCGCCTCGTCACTCCGAAAACAACGAGCACGTCGGGCAGCTCATCCTGCTAGCGGAAGCATCTCGAGACCACCAGTGGGGGCAATATTCACGAAGAACCCAATAGCCTAGCGTCTTACCGAACACCGCTGCGGCCAGACTCACTCGTAATATCGTGGAGCCTTCCTCTAGTAAATAAGAAGTGGTTGACAGCGCACGCCAGTGACACCAATCCGCTGCATAGGAGCCTAACGCTATTCGCCTCACAGGACAGCCCCATCCATTCCCTCGATTACACGCTCATAATCCTCGTGGATTGGCATTCATGAAGGCATAAGAAATACTGGCCAAATCGAACAAACTCATCATTATTCACGTTGTTATTGTTCAAAGATAATTGCTCCTGGTGAGTTGCTGATCTTCAAATTCACCCAATAGAGACGGAGGTTTTCGTGCCGAGACTAATACATGCCAGGGCTGCAGGTTCGCGCATAAGATCTTGGCCAATCCTCGCAGCTGGCTGGTCCCCGCGGCGAGTAAATTACCGTTACCAAGCACAGCTTCTCCCAATCACAATACAAGAAGTCTACGTCGTCTACAGACTTGACAATCTCGAACCTGACTAAATTCGGGCGTGGTCCGCATCTGCCAGCCTATCCGACCCTTGTTGAAGCAGATTCGCGTTTGCATTCACGGGCGCCACTTCTAGGTAGCACCGATCTTCTATATCTCTGCTCCACCTTGGTTTACCCATGATGGATTACGCGCAGACCCAGGCCCATTCATATGGCCATCCACAGGCGCCGCACATGCACGCTGCATACTCCAACCCGCAGCAAGGGCCGACGATAACCTCTCCTCCCATTCAACCACCGCACATGCACCAACAGCATCCAAGTCAAGCCTCACCTATCCTCCCATCGCAGGGCCATTCGTATCCGCAACAGTCCACACCCCAGAGTAGCCATCCAGGGCTCAACTATCCGCAAACGTATGGTGCTGCGCCGACCAACATGCATCAACCCTACGGCATGTCACCATCGGCGGCAGCGGTGGCCATGGCGAATCAGGCAGCATCCGGCCAACAGAATCACTACGCGTATCCGTTACCACAAACCTCCATGGCCAGTGGGTCGCCGCGTATGGCAGGCATTGGGATCAAGAACGAGCCGGCACGACGATCACCTCCTCAAGCGAATAATCCCATGAACACCTTGCCCTCGCAGGTTCAGCCAAATCATCGCATGTCGCATAGCCACTTGAACCATCACGTCGGTAGCCCTCACGTGCAACACGCGTCATCAGTGATGATGAACCACCAACCCCCGAGAAGCTCTGTGCCACCTCAAATGCCTCCACCTCAACAGCAAGCACCTCATCCAGCTTCACCTGAGATCGGACCCTCGGGTGCGGAAGAGGCACCACTCTATGTCAACGCGAAGCAGTTTCATCGTATCTTGAAGCGGCGCGTGGCCCGACAAAAGCTGGAAGAGGCACTCCGGTTGACCTCGAAGGGAAGGAAACCGTACCTCCATGAATCAAGACACAAGCATGCGATGCGAAGGCCAAGAGGCCCAGGTGGAAGATTCTTGACGGCCGAGGAAGTGTCACTGATCGAGAAGGGTGAAGGTGGAGAGTTGCAGAAATATGCTGCAAAAATTGAAGGATCAGACAAATCAACACCAGAAAAATCCAGCAAGGCATCTTCCAAGCGCAAGTCAGGTGCTCTTGATGACGACGACGATGCGCCGGCTGCCAAAAAATCCAAGATGGCACCAAAGGATACCCCGAGCGGCGAGAGTGAAGAGCCCGAGGACGATGATGAAGGTGAGGATGATACTTGAGCGTCGTACACGTTCGAAACTCGAGATACCTCTGGCGGCCTTCACTTTTCATTGCGTGTCTTCACGACTTACGAAGCGTTACATTTCACATATCGAGTCCCCATGACCACAACAAATTTTTAATATTACTTAGCTCCACATTCGCTTGGCCGGTACAGCACATGATTTGGATTGCATTTTGCAGATACCCCTTTGGTTTAGCATTGGCGATGGCTAGAAAGGAACCCCTCACTGGGACAAAATGGATATGGATATGGGTATTGGAGGAAGTAGGAGTACATTCGCTACCACACTTATGTTTGACGATTTTCCTTGCATGTCCTGATTACATGCAGCGAAGGATTTTGGAGGACATAGCGTGGCGTTTTGACTGTGACATACTACTTGGCTGAGAAGGGGTAGTACCACTGCAGGATACATATAGCACATATGGAGACTGGTCTTCAACGTCGTCTTGTGATATCGAATTTAGTGATATGAATATAGTGATTACTGGACCAGCAGTTCGTGGAGCATACTGATACGCACTAATGTTTCACAGGCTCTGCATCTTCGGGGTTAGCGAATGTTTCTAACCTATGGCAATAGGCCTTGGCACTCATCGCCCCCGAGTGAAGGTTGAGGTGTCCAGACGTCTCTCATGTACAACGGGGACCTCTTTTCCCTCACACCACACTCTTCTCATCATGATTCTGAGAAGTTGTCATCCTATATTGTTTCCTCTCTCCATTTTCCTCTATCTCCTCCTCACATCCCCTGCTCTCGCGAAAAAAGACACTCCGCGCATCACCAAATACAAATTCGACGCCTCGCCCGCCGCAGCACCCTTCTACTTTGAAGACTCGGATATAATCCTCATCCTCGACGTGGTCGGAAATGTCATACGCTCCCCCAACGCCGGCGAAGAATGGGCGCCTATTGTAGATGTCCCCGAAGGCAAAGCCTGGGATCTCGTCTTGCACCCATATTCCAAGAAGACCGCATACCTTTGGGGCAAAGATACCACGCATTGGATCACAGAAGACCAAGGGGCGAGTTGGCGTGAGTTTGAGATCGTCGGTTACCCTGTACCTTTCAGGCGGCCGTTCAGCTTCCATGCGAATGATCCGGATAAGGTACTTGTAAATGTGTGCACCAGCCTTTTTGCGTGCGATGAGATGGCCTGGTACACTACCGATGGGTTCAAAAGTGCTGCGAAGGAGTTGAGGAAGGATACGAGGAGTTGTGTTTTCGCGCGGAGCACCGACTTGTTCCAGACGAGCGAGGATGATGAAGGCGATGATCGCGTGGTTTGTGTCGTCAAGGGGAAATACTCGAACCCGTGGAGTACGAGGGATAATGGGCTGAGGGTGAGCGATAATTATTTCGAGCACGAGCAGGAGCCAATCTTGGACGAGGGGCGGACCGTGCAGGGCATTATCAACGTCGCGGTGGTTAAGAGCTATCTGCTGGCGGCGGCAAGCGCTAGGGGCACAAATGAGCTGGCTATGTATGTGACGGATGATGCGAAGACTTGGCATCGTACTGTGTTTCCAAGTGATCACAAGATCGAGGAGGATGCTTACACGATCTTGGAGAGTACGAATTACAGCATACAAGTCGATGTTCTGACCACGTCGCCGCTCAATGCTATGGGAGTGATGTTTACGAGCAATTCGAATGGGACGTACTTTACCCGGAACATTGAACATACAAACCGTAATTACAGGGGAATTGTGGATTTTGAAAAGGTTTCCGGCATACAGGGCATCGTGCTGGTCAACGTTGTGGATAATTGGAAGAACGTCGAGAACCCACGTTCGACAGCGGCAAAAAAGATCAAAAGTAAGATTAGCTTCGACGATGGAAGGACTTTTAGCCCGCTTACGGTTGGTGGCGATGAACTTCATTTACATTCGGTATCAGACAGGTCGAACTCAGGCGCAGTCTTCTCAAGTCCAGCACCGGGGCTGTTAATGGGTGTGGGGAACAAGGGCGAATACCTGAAGGAGTATGGAGAATGCGACGTCTACGTTTCCGACGACGCGGGCTTGCATTGGACAAAAGCGCTGATGGAAGCTCACAAGTATGAATTTGGCGACAGAGGCGCCGTTTTGCTAGCCATCTACGACGAAGGTCCCACGGATATAATTCAATATTCTCTGAATCACGGTCATAATTGGGTGAAGGTCAAGCTTGACGGCAAAGTACGCGCCAAATTACTCACGACTACAGCCGATTCCACCAGCCTCAAGTTCTTCCTCGTGGTCACTGAAGGTGGCGGAGAATCTCTCGAGTATTTCGCAATGATGATCGACTTCGCCGAGTTGCATGAGGGGAAATGCAAGGATACTGACTTCGACAACAAGTGGTACGCTCGCGTCGATGAAGATGGAGACCCAACTTGCATTATGGGACACAAGCAATGGTATCGCAGACGCAAGTGGGACGCAGACTGCTTTGTGGACAAGGAGTTCACAGACCCAGTACCAGGGTATGAGGCATGCGCGTGTGCCAAGGAAGACTTTGAATGCGATTTCAATTTCATTCCTAGTGATGATGGAGAGAAGTGCGTTCCAGCCAGCTTCCTAGACGTTCCCGAGGATCAGTGCAAGGATGAGGGTGATACGTTCCGGGCCAGCTCAGGGTTTCGACTAATCCCTGGTAATAACTGCGATCGAGCGGCTAAGGGTTCTGTGGAGCTTGATGTGGATGTGGAACGTTCATGCAAGGACTCCAAGAAGCCTCCAGTCAGCGGAGCCATCAGTACCGAATTGACTCGATTTCGAGCTGACAACTTTGCGGACTTTTACTATCTCGAGAGAACCGACAAAAGTCACGGGGTTGACGAAACTATCGTTATGCGGACTACCGAGCACGAGATATACATTACCAGAGACGCCGGTAAGACCTGGAAGCAAATCCTCAAGGAGGAGGAGATTACCGCGATTTATCCACATCAGTACTTCAGCGATGTTGTATTCTTCCTTACGCCGGGAAAGAAAGTATTCTACTCGTACAACAGAGGCGACACGATCAAATCGTTTGAAGCTCCAGCAGATCCAACCCGTGATAGACTACCAGTGTTGAGTTTCAACCCTACCAGCAAGGAATGGCTTATCTGGACCGGTGCGGTGGACTGTGATACCAGCAGTAGAGGGGAATGCCACAACGTTGCCTTTTTCAGCGAAGACCGGGGTGGCAACTGGGTGCACAGAGTACGATACGTCAACAAATGCGAATTCGTCAAGGAAGAGGGCCGAGGTGGTGTGGATAAGCTTGTGTACTGTGAGCAGTACGAAAACGAAGAATTGAGTGGCCGACTTCAGCTAAAGTGGAGCGACAATTGGTTTGCCGACGACCACAAACCATTTGAGGACATCATTGACTTTGCTACCATGTCTGAATTCATCGTAGTCGCTGCGAGGAAAGAAGACGACCGAGACGCGCTCACATGTCATACCAGCATGGATGGCAAGAATTTTGCTGACGCTCAATTCCCGCCCAGTCTTGAGGTACCGCGAGAGAAGGCTTACACCGTCTTGGATAGCTCTACTCACGCCGTCTTCTTGCATGTTACTGTCAACAACAAAGAGGGGTCCGAGTATGGCTCGATTATCAAAAGCAACAGCAACGGCACTTCATATGTGATGAGCCTTGATGGCGTCAACAGGGACAGCCGGGGCTACGTCGACTTTGAGAAGATGCTTGGTCTCGAGGGCGTCATCCTTGTTAATCAAGTGGCGAACCTGAAAGAAGCTGACAAGGGAGCTTCGAAACAGTTGAAGAGCATGATCACCCACAACGATGGAGCCCAGTGGGATCCGATACAAGCACCGGCCGAAGATGCAGATGGTGATGCCTTCAACTGCGACGTGTCAAATCCTGAGCAGTGTTCTCTTCATCTCCACAGCTACACGGAACGCAAAGACCCTCATGCTACATTCTCCTCACCATCAGCTATGGGCCTCATGATGGGCGTCGGCAATGTTGGAGATTATCTGCGTAAGAAAATAGACGACGACACGAGTCTTTTCATCACCCGTGATGGCGGTGTGAAGTGGCATGCTGTTAAGAAAGGCAACTATATGTGGGAATATGGCGACCAGGGTTCGATTATTGTTATCGTCAAGCAGGAAGTCGCTATACAATCGCTGTTCTACAGCCTTAATGAGGGTATCGATTGGATCGAATACGAATTCTCCGAGAAGGACTTCACCGTCAAGTCCATATCCACTGTTCCCACCGACAAGTCACGCAACTTCATCCTTTGGGGCTTCGAATCTACCAACGACAGAGACATTGCTACGATCAACCTCGACTTCACCGGATTGACCGACAGGCAATGCAAACTTGACGAGAACGACCCCGAAGCAGGCGACTATTACCTCTGGGAACCTAGACACCCTGCGCAAAAGGACAACTGCCTGTTCGGTCACGTTGCACAATATCACCGCAAAATCCTAGACCGGGATTGCTACAACGGACCAAGCATCAAACACCTCCACAACATCGCCAGGAACTGCTCTTGCACCCGGGAGGACTTTGAATGGTAAACACTCCCCCTTCCTAAACCTCTCTCAATCCACATACTGACACCCTGACTTCCAGCGACTACAACTACCAAATCGCCTCCGACGGCTCCTGCAAACTCGTCCCGGGCCTCCCCCAACCCGACCACAGCCAAATCTGCCGCACCAATCCGGACCAAATCTCCTACTACCTCCCCACCGGCTACCGCCGCACCCCCCTCGACACCTGCCAAGGCGGTCAAGACATCGAATACGCCTCGGGCGAAATCCCCTGCGAAGGCCACCGCAGCGAATTCGAGCATGAACAGCGCAAAAAGGGCCTTGGCGGCTTCTCCTTCTTCCTCCTCGTCTTCGTCCTCCCCGTCGCCATCGCGTGCGGTGTCGGGTACTGGGTGTGGCGGAACTGGGACGGGAAGTTTGGCCGGATACGGCTGGGGGAGTCGGGCGGGGCGTTTGATGCGCAGAGGGCGTGGATCGCGTGGCCGGTTATGGGCGTTAGTGCCGTTGTTGCGGTGTTGGGGGCTGTGCCGTTATTGGTGGGGAGCGTGTGGCGGGCTATCGCTGGGGCGGTGGGGGGTGGGAGGGGAAGGTTTACGCAGAGGAGCGATTTTGCGAGGGGGGGAAGGTATGCGGTTGTTGATCCGGATGAGGATGAGTTGTTGGGGGATAGTGGGGATGAGGATGTTTAGGGTGGTGGGTTGTGGGAGTGGGAGTGGGATATCTGTTTTTGGGGGGGAGGGAAGGAAGTGTGGAGCGGGGGATGAAGTGTGTAGGTAGCCAGCGGCATTGGGCGGAGTTTCGTTTTCATGATTGTGGTGGATTGGAATGGGCATGGGTGTGCTTTGTAGCGAGTGAGCGAGCGGGCGAGATCCTTTTGGGGGTAGTGGTGTATAGTATGTATATCCGTTATTACCATACCTAGCAGTCCGTAGATACCATTCGTTCATCTAAATCAACGAGAGACACTTCGTACCTTTGGTCCTCTCATTGAATGTAGTTTTTTAGATATGTCATCTTCAACTCTAATCCTTTCTGCTACATAGATCATCCATCCCCTCGCGCATCGATCTACTTACCTATTCGCCAAGCCCCCTCAACCTCCGTCCCCCTTCTCCTTCCCCTTCCCTCATCCCTTCCCTCTACCCCATCTTACCCCATCTTTCCCTTTGCCGGTTTGTCAACCCTCCGCCCTTCCCACCATTGATATCCTCCTCATCCTCCTCCATACCTCCGCCCATATCGTCTCCTCCACTAACCCTCATCCACGCCTCTATCTCTCCCGATCACCAACGCCTCAGGAAAATGAACCCTAGTGCCGAGACCAACGTCGACGACGACGTTCTTATCAAACTTAGGGATAGCGCTGTAGCGGCTAAGGGGGTGGCTTATTGTAGGTTCATTCTCACTTTTGTCTTTGATTAGTTTCTCTTCTTGTTTTATGCAATCTGCTTGCGATTCTGATTTCGATTCTAAGAATTGGAAAGTATGAGATTCGTATCAAATAAGAAAGAACATGGTTAGAGATGGAAGATGGAAGATGTAATATCGTGTTGCCTTTCGTGCAGAAATGAGGGAGGGGAGGGGTTTGCTGAAGCGGTGATTACGCATGTATGGAAAATGAAAGATGAGGGAGGAAGGTGCTGTTAGTTGTTTTGATGCTTTTTTCTCTTTTGGATAGGGGGGAGGGGAAGAAGGGGGATGTGGAAGGATGGTGGTATTTCTACTTGTATGCACGTGCATGTGCATGTATGCTATACTCGTGTTTCTGGGTTTTCATACGGCTTTGCGTTGCCTATCGCTATTTCTGTTACATGTTCTGTCCACCCATCTCTCTCTTCCTTCTCTCTTCCCCTCTTCCCTTCTCCCTTTCCTATCCCCCTCCCCTTTCCCTCTCCCTTTCCTCACCCCCTCCCTTTCCTTTCCCCCTCCTCACCATCTCCTCCACCCCCCCATCATCTCTTCCTTCCCCTCATCAATACCATTTTCCATCCATTCACCCTCCATCTACAAATCTAACTCACCCCCCCCCATCCAGGTCCCTACTCCAATTTCCGCGTCGGCGCCGCCTTCCTCACCGACGACGGCATCATCGTCTCGGGTGCTAATGTCGAAAATGCGAGTTTTCCGGTGGGGATGTGTGCGGAACGGTGTGCGTTGGCGAGGGGGGTGGTGGGTTTTTTCTTTTCTTTCTTTCCCATCCATTCTTAGGAGGAAAGGGGGGGGTGCAGGAGAGGGGTGGGAGGGGCGAGAGGAGAGGAGACATAGGCATCGTATGCTGCCTGATACCACATTTCTGCTTCCATGATCGAATTCCTCAAATACCCACTCTCCATACTCCCCTCCCCTCTCCCATCCCACACTCCCTTCCCCTCCCCTCTTATCCTCTCCATCCTCTCCATCCCTATCAACCCCCTCACCCTACACCACAAAAACGCTAATCTCATCCTCTAATACACAGACAGACGGCCACAGAGTATACAAAGCGTTGGCCGTAGCGACCGATATCACGCCTCCAGGTACGTCTCCCACTCATTTCCCCTCACCCATTTCCTTTGCTTAACTTAATACTTTGATTTATTCATTCAATCCCCAAACCCTATCCCCAAACCCCCCTTTCCCCGGCTTTTCCTTCTCCTCAACCACCTCATTCACATCACCCATCCCTCTTCCCCTTTCCTTATTCACATCACTCATCACCCATCCACCACCACCCACCACCACCCATCACCAATAACACCAACACCAATACTAACCCCCCTCCCCCCTCCACAGCCTCACCCTGCGGCATGTGTCGCCAATTGTACGTCCTCCACCCCTTCCATACTTGTACTCCTAGAGGAGACTATGCTTATACCAGGTAAACGATGGTAGCATACGCGAATTCTGTCCGCTCTCGATGCCAATTTATATGTATGATGGCGAGGGAAGGTATGTTGTGAGGAGGCTTGAGGAGGTTAGTTTCCTTTTCCTTCTTTATTTCTCTATCGGTTTCTTTTGGGTTGGGGTTCCTGTTTTTTGTGGGGTTGGGGATTTTAGTGGGTGGGTGAGGGGTAAGGAGGGGATGGTACGGGAGAGGGGATTGGATGGGATAGGAGGGGATGGGATTATATGGGATGGGATGAGATTGAACTGATTCGCATCGGTGTAGTTACTTCCTATGAGCTTTGGGCCGGATGATTTGAAGGGTGCTGGTAATGAGAGGGTGAGAGGGTAGGGAAGGGGTGGGGGCATGAGAGGGAAAGGAAAGCAGGTTTGGGGAGGAAGGCAGGGGAAGGGGAAGGGGATGGTGGTGTGGCTTGAGTTAGATTGGATTTGATGTGATGAGGCGTATTGCAGGGACAGTCACTGATTGTTGGTACGGGACAGCATTCTGAGATGCATATGTTCTATATTTGCTTTTCAGTTTCTAAATCTAATGAGGCCATTTCGACCAGTCTATCTCTCAATGCCTTCCGCTCGATTAACGAGATGATACCTTTTCAGGAATCTAACCTCTAGCACAATTCGTATCATCATCCCCACCACCCCCTCAACCCCTCATAGACCGCAAAGATGAATGCCGAGCTAGGCGCCGCCCTCGCAACGGTGATCCCACAGCCTCTATACATACCCCTCAGCCCCTGCTGCTGCCACAACACTCTGCCGGAAGCCCAGAAGCTAGCCCTTCCATTACCCGCCGGAGTGACTTCTTCGGTCTGCATACGCGATTTGATCGTGTCCGCGGGGAAAAAGACGAAGTTGTAGCTTACACCGGATGTGGCACCTGCGAGAAGCTGTTGGTAGAGTGGTAGAGTCGCTGGAATATGATCTACGGACGAGAGAGCGGATGCAGTACGGGCGTTGTACGTTCGGAAGAGGGTAGAGATACCTTCATAGCTGCCGAACCACGCGGCCGACCCGCCCGTTTCGCGGATCAGGGTTCCTAGCTGACCGTGCCAGAAGCCGAAGAGGCCATGATGTCGGAATACGGATGAGATTATCGACAATGGTCCCGGTCCTTGCTGCGTAGAGGGCGAGAGCGGAATCTGCATCTGGCATTTCACCAATTCGATAGGTGTGAGTAACAAGCTCGTAAAGGCACCGCTCATCGCTCCGCACGCCACCAAAGCGCTCAAAGGCAATTTTCCTTCCCGCCTCTTCTCCTCTCTGAGCGTGGGCACGGTAGCGAGTAACGTATTTTGCGCGATGCGGTAGCTAAAGAATAAACCGCTCGTCTCAATCGCCGCACCGAGCAAAGGGGCGCTGATACCGCGATAGAGACCTTGGATGCCTTCGGTACGGAGGGATTGCTTGATGCAATCCAAAGGCCCAGCGTAGAGATGTGGTAGCGTGGAGGGCTGCGATTGCAGTCGAACTTTTACGGTGTCGAAGGGGTATTCGATCGTTTTGCCGATGATGCCGGCTATGGAGCCGAAGGCTATGTCTTTCAAGGCTTCGGTGCTTTGGGTACTGGGGGATGCGGGCGCTGTTTGAGGTGCTGGCGTTGTGGTTGCGAGGCCATCGTTGGTGGTGGTGAGTGCCGTTACTTTTGCCGCGGCAGCGTCGGTCATCGGGTTCGAGATGAGCTGTGAGCAGGTGTTCTGGTGATGCGGTAGAAGGGGATAGTGATGGCCGTTCTAAGCGTGGTAGAACGGCCTTGTGGTGTTATCGAGTGGGCATTTCGAGGTTATTGGAATGGCTTGCTGAGTGAAGCGGTGAGCTCTGGTAATATCATTGGACTTCAAATCTACATGGCAGCCATTGCGGGGGCTGGGTGTGAGATCAGTCTTCATTTTACTATCAGTTTAAAAAGGTGTACTCTTACAACATTTGAGAGTATACGAAGAAGACATAAAGTTGACTCAGTCAGATCGGACAGCACGATGCTTTCTGTCCGAAGATCAGCCGGTTATCTTATCGTATCCTAGCGGTCTGAGCATCTCTACTTTGCGAATGGGCTATTACTCAGAGTTTATCCGAATTCACTTCACAGGTTCCTTTGGGTATATTACACAGTTTGGATTTGATCAACGACCTCCAGCATGACGGAGAGCAAGCCTACTCCGAGTACGGCACCTTCAAGCTTGACTACCCCAGGCCTACGGAAGAATGGTATACTCTGTACCAAATCCAAGTGTCTGTCCGACCCATCACTAAAGCAGATCCCTAGGCAAGCAATGGCATGCCCAAAAGACCGCCTTCCGCCCGAAAGCTGGACAAACCTCGTATGAGAAGCGCACCGCAGAGCGAATAGCCATGGCAGCTATGAAGGCCAAGGAAAAGGAGATGAAGGATGAGAAGGAGGATGAGAGACAGGTACGATATGTCGTGTCATACAGGTCTGTCTAGGTCTCTCATTGACTTGACATCAGCGGCGTATACAGGCCATCAAAGATAAAAGGGCGGCCAAAGAAGAGAGAGAGCGTTATGAGAAGATGGCGGAGAAGATGCACAGGAAGAGGGTGGAGAGACTGAAGAGAAGGGAGAAGAGGAATAAGCTGCTGAAGTCATGAAGGATTATGTTAGCATTTACGGTGCGGCGAGGGGCAGCTGGCACGATCATGAATGTTTTGAAATATGGCGTTTGGATTTGGGACGACCACGAGCGTCATGATACCCAGATTACACTGATAAACCACAAGTCTCATAACTTATCGATGATCCGATGCTTGACTGGGTGACGACCACTGTCTAAATTAATTTATCACTTTTCTGTTTGCCGAGGTCAATTTCATTACGTTTATAATCCAACTTCCTCTACCTACAACAACGACAGCAAAAATGTCCCGCCCAACAACTCCCCTCCCTTCCTTCGTCCCCCAGAGAGAAGAAGCCCACCTCATCCCTCCTCCCCGCTCCTCCACACACCCAGTGAAACCGCGGCAACACATCCCCCACCACCCCCACCGCGTCCATCACCACCACCACCATCACCGCGACAAAAGCGTACCGCAATCCGCCATCCAACCCATCATCTCGAACCCCTTTTCAACCTCGCACTCCTTCGGCGATTTCCTCGCCAAGACCACTTCTGCCGTCAGGGTTGACAGTGGGGCAACGTCGCAAGAGGATCTTGAGAAAAAAGAGAAACAGCGAAGAGAGAAGAAAGAGGCTGAAGATCAGGAGCTCGAAAAGGCGAAATGGCGTGAAGTAGAAAACCTGCGTACGAAGCGCACAGCCGTTGACGAGTAAGTCCTTATTCCCCTCCAACACCAATCCCATCCTGTACAGAAGACATCACCAATTAACCCCCCACAGCGACCTCCGCACAACCCTCACCACCCTCTCCACCCTCAGCACAACCACCACCCGCCGCCTCGACTACACCTACTACGCCCTCCTCTCCTCCCTCTCCACCCTCACCACCACAATCGCCAACCTACACAACCTATCCACCACCACCACCGCCTACGCCTCCCACCTCACAACCACCACCTCCACTTTGACCACCTCAACACAAGCACAGATCGACGCCGCAGACAAAGGGTTCCAGCAGCAAGCGCGACGGATATCGGAATTGGAAACGCGCATGAGGGAGGGGAGGGAGAGGATGCAACTGCTGGAGGGGAGGTTGGAAGATGCGAGAAGGAAGGTGGAGAGGAATGGGGAGAAGGATCGGGAGGGGAGGGAGGCGGCGGTGAGGAGGCTGAAGATGCTGTGGGGGTTTTTGGGGGCTTGGGGGGTGGTGGTGTTGGTGGTGGTTGTTGTAAGGCACTGGCCGGAGTTTCGCATGGACGTGGGACGTGTAAGACGAGTGGAGACGCCGACCACATGGGAGGGCGCTGGATTCCAAGAGGGGCAGGGGAGACGGACGGGAATATCGAGGAGTGAAAAGGCTGCGTCGACAAACGTGCCTGAGCATCCTGTCTTGAAGCTTTTCGATGAATTATGATACAAGATCGAAGCGCGACCGCTGTTCTACATATTCACACCAACATGGGGTATCATATAACGACATGAACTCCCGCGGCCTCGCGAAGAACCAAGGCAAATGCAGATCTCTAATGCAGGCCCTCACCCTCCGAAAATATCATAGTAGTAATCCTCATCTAGTCCCTCGCGACTGGGAATCTCAGGTGGTTCGCCTGCGAACGCCATATCATCGAATCTGACGTTCAGCAGTCGGATCTTCAGCCCGTAGTCCTGCACCATCTTAATCAACTTATTAGTATCCGCAGTGATAGGCTGCTGATTCAGTAACATCAAGAGGCCGTCGAGCCACTCCGAGGCGAGGCTGTGTGTTTGTGGGTAGAGCGTTAGCAAGGTAACCTCTTTGCGATTGGGGTGTGCAGAAGTCTTGGCGAGATTGGAGTTGTTGCGATCATATGTCTTCGGCGTATTGGGACGCGAAATTGAGGGGAGGTGCCCGTGGATGGTTATTTTGGTGGTGCTGGTGGGCTGGTTGGCCTCTCTCAGTGTGGAGGTCGAGGAGTTGGCATCAGAAGCGGCGGACACGTTAGAAGTGACCGATACAACGGAGGTGAGATCGACCTTCTCTGGTAAAGCGTCTAGACCGGGCTCCTCTACTGGGCGGCATTCGAAATCTGCGTAATGCAGATAGCGTCTATTATGGGATAGTTTGGCGAATCGATGAGGAGGTGCTGCCGACTGCCGTTCGACATCCTGCTTTATGGCTAGGCCAACCTCGTCTTTGGAGCCTTGGTTGGGAAACCACGCTCCAGCTAGGAGACATCGTATGCGCTGTTCTCTAACGAATTGGAGAGCCTCGTGATTCAGCTCATCACGGATTTGGCGGAGGTGGTGACCCCAAGTATCTTCGTACGTCAATTCAAGAAGTTCCATCTGAAGCTGCCGAAGCCGTTGCAACTCGAACTCTCGTATCTGAGTCTCTACTTCATAGACATCACTAGTACGCAAGGCTCCTCCCACAACCGATTCGAGCAGTATTCGGAGAAGATCTACAATCTTCAGGAAGTCTTCCAACTCAGCGCCCGTGGCCTGCCATAATCGAAAGAAAGCGTGCAAGCCTGCAGTGTGGAGGACAGACCACTGTAGGAGCATGGGCTTGAAGACCTTGTCAAAGTTTGTTCGCGATTCGAAAGCCAGATGGAATTTGGCATCATCCACATCTGCATTCTCCATCTCAAAATGCTCATACAATATGGCCGTGACAGCGAGGCTTGCTCTTGCAATCGGACATCTCTGCTCTGCACGCTTCGTAGATTGCTCCAACAAGAGCTTCTGAAAGCCATCCTCGTGCTTCCTCACGTAGTCTGTCAGATCCATCATGCCCAAAAATCCGGTCTCCTCGAACTCCCAAGCTGGGTGCTCAGATTCAAACCCCAACCGCCTCCACTTCTCAGGATTGTGATTCTTCTTTGATCCGCCGTCTCCGTTCTCCACGGGTGTGGAGAGTCTCTCGGGATTGCTGGCTAGATGTATGCTCTTCAACGCACGGCGATGATCCGGCTTGTCCAGCTCCACAGGGATATCCCTCCATTTTCGCAGCAGTACCTTGGTCAGGGCTTGGAACTCTAGCAGCGGATGTGACAGATCTTGAAGTGCGCTGCTCTGCATCAAGGTATAGACGGCCTCAATCACTCCAAGATCCTGCAACCTCTTGATGAATTTCGGCCATTCGGATTCGAAGTCGTTAGTAATTGCTTCCCGGATAAGAGAATTAATGAGTTGTAGAGCATTCGCGCACAGAGCATGATCCGCCGAGGAGAGTCGGCTTACAAGCATTTCCAAGAATTGAGGATAGACAGCTATTGCAGGTTTCAGCGCTCTAAAGCCAAACGAGTCCGGCTGAGAGATCCTATTTGAGGCCGTGTACGGGTGAGACACTACATAGACGAGGATGGACATTGCTCCGCGTAGAATGTTGACCAGAGGATGTGTGACCACCAGCTCCACCACCTAAACTGAAGTCAGTAAATGGCTCGACATAGCCACTAATTCAGTCACCCTCTCCACCAAGTCTTGGTTCACATATTCCCACCCCTTGTCTACCTCAAGTAGCCGTGAGAATGACGCCAAGCTGTAGGCTAGCGTATTCCCGGTTGCATGAAGAGTTAGATATCGCAGCTTCTGCAAGCCTCCCTCGACAATGAAAACGTCGGCGAAAGAAGGGTCTCCAATATTTGACTGCAGCTTGAAGACGGCCATTTTGCGAACGGCATCTTCATCACTGCCCAGACGCTCGACGAGCTCCGAAACATTGATGCTGTCCATTGGAAGCGGTCAGTGAAGGAGAGGTCTATGTAAGCAGCATCATCATCTACTAAGGCCCACAGTGATTGGGAAAAGAGAATCTATGGATCATGGTCCCCTTGAGGAAGCCGACGGTAAAATACAGGCCTAATGCAGAGCTACTCCAGCTCTAGATCACCCTATTCTACGGCCGAATCAGGGCTAGTGCAACTATCCTATCGATCGCTCGGCCCGGGAGCGGCTGTTTCAGACATTGCACAACAGGGTAGCATGCTCCAATCCCCTCGATCTGCCTCTGTAGTCTCAAACCGGCGCAGCTTTCTCATCACTGCATGAATCCAGCTCCATCACATTCGACTCTGCTTCTGCAGGGGCGAATAGAGTGGAACGTAGCTAAAACGTCAGATGCAATACTTTGTGCATAGTCGTGGCTCCTTCGTACGTGGACGTTGCGTGTGGCACGATGGTCCTGGGGCTGATGCCATACCTACCTACAGGTTGAGCAGAATAGAGGTGGTTTCATCGATCCGCGGATTCATTCGTCAGCCTTTCTCTGAATTATTCGCTATCTTCTTGTTTTCTTCTTCGTACCCTTCAGGCGTTATCGTTGAATATATGCCAACTTTCAGTTTTCCCATTACCAGTGCATTGATTGCTTCGAGTTCATCTAATTCCATATCTATCTAATACGGGCCGAAGATCCCTTCGATAACACTCGTATCCTTCCCCCTTGTATCCTTTTCCCAGCCCCCGTATGATGAGGCTTCAACGCCTCTTCTCAGTGCTTCTTCCACTGACCACCCTAACAACAGCGACGAGTCCATCAATCGTTCAGTGGAACTCCACAAACTCATACGGCCCCGACGGGCCTTGGCAAGTCGTGACTGTCAAGATCGGCAATGAATTCGCTGGCGACGCCGTCAGTACAGTCAACCTTCTTCCAGGCGGAATGTGGGAGTCAATGATCAACACTCCTCTCGTTTGCAATGGCTCCTCAGCCGACGCTTGTCTTGCAGCAAAAGCTGGGCTTTACAACATCAATGGCTCGCGCCACGCCGTCAGAATTCTCACGACCAGCAGCCCATGGGTGTGGGAATGGGATAGCGAGGTGGCACTCAATATAAGTGGCCACTCAACGATTGTGCTGGATCAGATGAGCATCAGTACCTTACAAGAGACAGTAACCGTTGGGAATATCGCGTTATTCGCAGTTGAGGCGTCGCAAATTATGTTACCAGACGGAAGAAACTACTCGACTCAGGTGGGTTCGCTTTCGCTCGGTTCTCCAAAACAGGGGATGATACGATATAACCCCGATAAATACGACAATTCGACAAATCACCCTCTTGGGGTAACGATTCCTGGTTACCTTGCCCATCAGAACTTGACTCCTTCAAATTCGTTCGGCCTCCATTACGGCTCCGCATCGCTTGGCCCAGTAGGGTCACTTGTGTGGGGAGGATATGATCAGAGCAGAGTCCTAGGTGATATTGGTTCGTTCGATCTGGACTCGAAGAATGCGATGCTCGTGTCGTTGCTCGATGTTCAGATTGGCGTTGAGAACGGAACATCCCCATTCCATTCCGATTCGTTGACCGGCCTGCTCAAGCTCAACGCGAGATTCTATGGGGTCCAACCTGTCATCATCGATCCAGTCTTGGCATATTTGTCCATGTTGCCTGATACCTGCGCCGCCATCGCCCAAAACCTACCTGTATCGCTGCAACCGAGCATCGGGCTGTACACGTGGAACACTGCAGATCCGCAATTCCAAAAGATCATGAGGTCCCCATCCTATCTCGCGTTTGTATTTCAGAAATCGGGAGCCGGTAACCTGACGATCAAGGTACCCTTTCAACTTCTCAACCTTACACTTGAAGCACCCATTGTCCCGCAGACCCTGCAGTATTTCCCATGCCAGCCTTTCCAGGCTAATGATGGCAGCGGTCATTACTTTTTCGGCCGAGCCTTCCTTCAGGCGGCCTTTATAGGTTTGAATTGGGAGCAGATGAAATGGTTCCTGGCTCAAGCACCGGTACGTGCCACCATTTTCGCGTAAGCTGATTTTGGAGGCTAACATTGATAGGGCCCTGGTGCCGGCGCTTCCGACTTGAAACCAATTGAATCTCATGATACCACCATCGGCTCGGCTCAAATCTCCAACTTCGCTGCGACCTGGGCTAAAGAGTGGATTCCGCTCTCGAACCTTAACAATACCACACAGAGCGCGAATAGCACCTCAGAGAAGAATCCGAACTCGGGACGGTCAAGCGGAGCAAAGGCTGGCATCGGAGTAGGTGCCACTGTAGGTGGTTTGGCAATTGCCGCTGTTGTGATGTTGTTCGTCTACCGCAAGCGCCGCGATCCTGCACCACAGCCAGAGGAATTGCACTCAGAAGTGCAAGATACCTCAGTGCACGAGGCGTCTGGGGAGCATTTATTCCTTGAAACCGGAGAAGGTTTGGCGCACGAAGCTGAGACAGATGGGGGGGTGCACGAATTAGCTATAAGAGGAATTTCCGGCCTGAGCGAACTCGTTTGAGGGTTTCATGCTCCAAAGGTAATGATAGCTTCAGAGATCATAGTAATTCTCTATAACAGCCTCGACGAGAGGAGATTTACCTTTTCCTAACATTTGTACTCTAATTAGCGAATTGCTATTTCCTCTACATACAAATCATGCATTTAGCACTCATTATCTTTAAATATCCAACAGATTTGAGTCATCATTCATGTATTTCAACATCATCTTGCTACTGACCAAGCGAGTACCACAAGAACGTACTTTACCGCAAGCGTCCCTTTACAGAACCCATCACTAGTGCGTTCAACAGCTTCTTCTACCTTTCATCCCATCCCATGGCACAAGTCCCCTCATCCCTTAACAATCTCCCATCTATACGTTCCCAAAAATCCATCCACTACTTACTCTAAGCATCACATGTCATCTCCGAAATTCCCATTCTGCAACAAACATGCCATTAATGCATACGAAAAGTTCCAAACCGATCCTTCGCCAATATCATCATGCGCATGCGTGCTGAAAGACGATCTCCGCGAAAATAGCTATATTCCAGTAACTTCAACAATGTATATTGCGAGGTGGCGCAGGGAGCTAGGGGAGCCAGGGGAGGACTTGCTTATTTTCGACTAATTGCGAGCAAAGCACTTATCTTTGGTTCGGTACTTGTGCTCTACCTACCATGGCAACTATCCCTCCTTAGCTACGACATCCATTATCCCCAGCTACGACATCCACTATCCCCAGCTACTACACCATATCCACCCCCCCTTCAAATATCATCATCACCCCCCAAAAATCACCACACCAAAATCAGCCCCAACACCATCCACCATCCCCCCTCCCCCTGAGGACTGCCTCCAACATCATCCTCCCATCATTCTCCCATCCATCTCCACTAGGTCTACGCACTTACAAATTCAAAAACAAAACCACACTCTTTATAGAATTTCCACATCCATGTCCAATACTGTAACTTCGTACTCGCACTCGCACTCACACTCGCATTCACTCGTCTTGGGTAGATATAGTGGGTGTGATGAATGTGGCGGATTGGAGTATGAAAGGAGTTTTTCTTGGTTGGGAGAGGATGGGGGATAGGGTGGGGGATGGGATGGGATGGGATGGGATGGCTATGGATGAGGGTTTAGGGGGGGGTGGGGGATAGGGGATGGGATGGGATGCATGTTTAGGGTAGGGGGTGGGGGGGTGTTGGAGTGTTGTGGAGTTGGATCTAGTGTTTGGTGTGGGAATCAAGAAAGCAGGGCTGGTCAATAGGAACTTAGTGAATCGTGTCAGAAACACTGACGTATCTTAGAGATAGTTGTAGGTATACAATGCCGAATCAGGCGTTGGAATAGAGTTGGTGTGCTGATGATCCCCAATTAGCTCAAAGGTTTACTTCTGTCTGTCAACATCGATCGATCAATCATTCAACGGACAATACCCCGTATATATACATCACCCCAATAAGCGCATGCCCCCGCCTCTTCTGTATCATACCAGCCAATGTGAGGGCGTTCGATCTATACTCCCCCTAATGCACATGCACCCAGCCCAGCGTCATAACAATCATCCCTAATTCAGTCCTTCGTATCTTTATTACCACCCGTACTCAATCCGCAAGCACCATCCTAAGCATAGCCAAGAACCCTTCCCTCATACCGACCAGCTCGGTGACCTCCGGCTTCACCGGCTCCCCCGCTCTCCTCCTCAACATATCCGCAGCCTTGCTTCTCCTCTTTCTCTCGGTGGTGATGGGATCCGCATTATCGTCTTCCTCGGCATCGTCCTCGCTCTCATCATCACTCTCCAGGTCATCGAGATCAGCCTGGTCGAGTCCAAAGTCGCTAGATCTAAACGTTGCACTACCTCTTGGAGTCGCACCGTTGGGAATGCTGGACTCGGCAGCCATCTTCTGGCGTGTTTTGTCTTGATGCCATTTCTTACGTTCGACCTGCCATCTGATGAGAGCGTTGACTTCCGCAATGGATTTGTCCTTGTCGATTTGGCCCATATCGACAGCGCCCTGGAATACAGCATTCATATCTAACTTGCCACCTTTGGGACCGTGGCGGAGAAACTCGAGGATACCTTCCAGCCACCCCATGAGCGCTGTGAAAAGGCCATTATCGTGGATGTGGACTTCATGTACAAATTTGTAAAAATTATCTTGATGTCTGGCGCAAAGATCAATGAAGGCCTGGACGGTTTGATTTGGATCGGCGCTGACGTCTTGCCGTTGAGCAGCTGTCAAGACCGAGAAAGTGTCGTCTGCAAATGAAGCGAAGTCGGTAACGGAATTGTAGACATTGGCAGATTTATATACACGGACTAGAGGTTCGTAGAAGATGGTGAACAGATCACGGAAGAGGCGGAGGGTGACAGGCTCTTCGATCACAGCTTGCATTTGTGCCTTGTCGCGTTGGCGGGTGTACATTTTTAGGAGTTGCTTGAGGTGAGCGAACAACTGCGCGCCTTCTTTCATTGCATCGTCGATCTGCCACTGTCAGCATTCGTAGCCACGGTATACATAGTACACATTAGAACACTCACGTTTTCTACCGCGTTATTCCAGGCTACATAGGCATTGAAGACTCTACCAATTTGCACGGGAGTCAATTCTGGTGCGATCTTCTCTGACCGCAGGATGGCAACTATCAGGTCGATGTCTTCTGCCGCAGCCTCACCGCGTATCTCGTTTTTCGTGTCTTCGCTGCCATTACAGAACTGCTTGAGCTTTTCACATAGTATTGGATCACTAATCTTAAGGACTAAGGAATCGATTACTTTCTGGAATGTCTTGATGCCGTCATTAAGGGCAAGTCCGAATATTCTTTGTGCAAGGGAGCGTGACCCAAATGGTTGTGCGAGGAAAAGGTCAAGGACACCACTCATCACTGCTGCTGGGTTGGCGAAACGGATGACCTGCTTCAAAGCACTATATGGTATCATCGAGTGTATTCGTTTGGCTTGGGCCAACAGCTCTGGAGAGTTGTCCTCGGCAAGAAAGATGTGATAGATCGTTGCAGCAACCCTTTTAGCGCATTAGTATTGTCTATCGTCCTGCCGGTGGAATGCTTTACTCTATGCGCAGCCATTCTGCAAACTTCTGGTACTCCATACTTAAGTCAGCAATTCTCTCTTTATCTTTGATCTCCTTGAATAGCTTCGTAAGGCCATCTGCGAGGTATTAGCGTGCATTCTCCCTCTCGAAGAGACAAGCCGACGTACTACTCTCTACAATATCACGTCTGAACCTTTCCATGTAGATGTCCAGTTCCCTGGCTCGTTCTCGAGCGATCTCGTAAAAGCGCCTTTGCTCCTCGATGCGTTTTTCGTCCATGTCCTTCCTTCGTTGGACGTCTTCTAACTCCTCCTGGTTTAGCTTGACGGGATGTCTGGTAAGAAATTCGTGCATTGCTTTTGATTCGGCTATTTGCTCGTTCTGTAAGAAAGTACGGAGAAAGGCTCGTAATGAGACCCGCTGATCTTCGCGGTAGAGAACGACCTTCTCCCTAGGTGCTTCACTAGAAGCCCTAGGAGAACGATTCGATGACCTTGAAGCTGAACGGGAATGACTGTAGCCAAGAAGACCACGGTACGAACTCGTCTCTTCTGGGGCTGTCGCTTGAGTATTTTGGGTGGATACTGAGGACACGGATGAAGCATCATCATCAGCCCCAAATCCAAGGTAGGATGAGGTAGTAGAACTTTTGTTCTTCCGAGGTAATGGGGCAAGAACTTTGCCGGGAAGCTCTGTACGTAGGCGTTTATGTAGTTTAGCAAATTCTCCATACCTCCGCCCTACAAAGACATCCGATTGACCAGCTCGTCTGACCCTCATGATGAATTCCTGCAAATGGTCAGCAGGCGCCTTTGACGTACAGTTCACTGGCTTGGATTACCGCATGCTGATGATATCTCACAGTCCGCTTCACAGAGGTCGTGCGCACACCGGCTACATTCACATCCCAACCATTGATTGAATGTCCTTCAGGCTCGTTCACAAGCAGCCCCTGCTCGTTAGCACCCCGATCCACGACTTCGAGCTCCGAGAAACGTATTCGCTCTTCGTAGCCAGACGCTGTAGGTATCCCAGAGACCATCATCAACTCAACCAGCTTCTGAGCCTTTATTGCAAGCTTCCTTCTCTTCGTCTCTTCCAGCCTGTCTTCCGAAGAGGATATATGTTTTCCGGCAAACGACTCGAGGAACTGCACTCCCATAAGCTCCTGCATTCGGGTGACTCAAGTCTAGATTGGCCCACCACTTGGAGTTTGTCCTGCCAAAACTCCTTCTCCCTTGCTTGATCCAAGAATGGGAACTTGCGGACATGGTGAACGAAGATATAGCGAAGTAGGGGGAGATCTGAATCGACTGGGGCAACCTCCCCAAAGTCGGACCTGAACGGTGCACCGAACCTCTGCAGAGCGGTTGTTGAGGCTAGCTCAGAGATCTCATAAATGACTTGCTGAGAGATGAGCTCTCGCTTAAGGTCTGAAATGCATCAGCCTCGACAAACTGAGTATTTGAAGATAACGTCATTATTACAGTGTTCTTGTCTCCCTGTAAGCTGTTGACCAAGCGGAGGAACGGTGTCTTTGACAGAAGCACTGATGCCCCGGTTGGGTCGTAACGGCAATGGTGTCTCAATTGTCGGCTTTGTGACACTGTCCGTTCCAACACCAATCTGCTGGATCGATTCGTCTAACGCTTTGACCAATCCGGCATGACCCAGGTCATCCGGCATCCTGGGTCTCGGTCTAAGAAAGAGTCTCGTATTGGCCTGGCCAAACTGTGCAGAGTGGTAATGCAATTCCAATGTGGACTGCCTCCAGATCTGCAGCAGACTCTACCGTCGAGATCAGCATATGTTGATGTACGTAAGTAAATCGACTAAAGCTAGCATACAGCTGGGCAGTGTTCAAACTGCGCTAATTGCCATAATTAGATGAACGCAGCTAGTCGTACGCTGTGGCTTGCCTTGGCAGGGGTTCAATTTAGGCTTGCAGCGGCCCGCAGCAGCTGCCAGACAGGCAGCGGCGCATCCTTGGCGTCTCCCTGGCTTCTTTGATGTCGTGTTTGTTCTGGAGAGCACCGGAGTTGAGGCCGTGTAGAGGCCAGAACACACTCTTTTATGCTAATCAGATGTCAACATCATCTCGCATCATGAGCGCTGTTACCCAGACCCCCGAGATCACCATCCGGCGGATACGATAGCATCCGACTGCTTTGTCAACAAACATCGCCGTTTGATGCCATCAAATGGCGGGAGGCAATATCAAGGTTGTGGTCCGAGGTATGCAGTGCATCGGACTCCTGGGGTACGATTACTAACAGATTGCAAGTCCGCCCCTTCAATGGACGCGAGCTGGACCGACGGGCAAAATGTGTGGTGCAGATGAAAGACACCCAGACAATCCTAGTGCCACCCCCGGAAGCAGAAGAACGCCTTCGTAAAGGAGGGAAATCTTCCGATGGACAGAAAGTATTTGCTTTCGACCGAAGCTACTGGTCTTTTGACCGTGGGGACAACCATTTTGCTGGGCAGGATGACCTTTTCAATGACCTGGGCTCGCCGTTACTCGACAACGCTTTCCAAGGTTACAACAATTGTATTTTCGCATATGGGCAGACAGGATCTGGAAAGTCGTATAGTATGATGGGTTATGGGAAAGAAGCTGGAGTTATACCCAGGATTTGCCAGAACATGTTTGAAAGAATTACGGAATTTCAAAAAGACCGAAATCTCACATATACGGTGGAAGTCTCTTATTTGGAGATCTACAATGAGCGAGTGCGGGATTTGTTGAACCCTGCGACAAAAGGCAACCTCAAGGTCCGCGAGCATCCATCTACTGGCCCTTATGTGGAAGATCTTGCAAAGCTGGCAGTGAGGTCGTTCGAGGAGATTGAGCATCTCATGGACGAAGGAAACAAGGCACGGACGGTCGCAGCCACCAGTATGAACGAAACATCAAGCAGGTCGCACGCAGTCTTTACTTTGACCGTCACCCAGAAAAGGCATGATGTGGAAACGCGCATGGACACAGAGAAAGTAGCCAAAATCAGCTTGGTCGATCTTGCAGGCTCTGAACGAGCTACTTCAACAGGCGCAACAGGTGCTAGGCTGAAAGAGGGCGCAGAAATCAATCGCTCTCTCTCAACGCTTGGCCGGGTCATTGCTGCATTGGCCGACCTATCGATGGGGAAGAAGAACGCGGCCAAGGTACCGTATCGAGATTCGGTCCTCACCTGGCTGTTGAAAGATTCTCTAGGTGGTAATAGCATGACCGCTATGATCGCGGCTATCTCTCCCGCAGATATCAACTTCGAAGAAACCTTGAGCACCCTACGGTATGCAGACTCTGCGAAGCGTATCAAAAATCATGCTGTAGTCAATGAGGATCCGAACGCCCGTATGATCAGAGAATTAAAAGAGGAGCTGGCACAGCTTAGGTCTAAGCTGAGCGGTGGGGCCACCTCTGGAGGTATTGCCGAGGAGCAGTACGCTCCAGATACACCACTAGATCAGCAAATTGTATCGATAAGTCAAGCGGACGGGACAGTCAGGAAGGTGTCGAAGGCGGACATAGCGGAGCAGCTGAGTCAGTCGGAAAAGCTGTACGAGGATCTGAATCAGACCTGGGAGGAAAAGCTTGAGAAAACCGAACAAATCCATAAGGAACGTGAAGCAGCACTCGAAGAACTTGGCATTAGTATTGAAAAAGGGTTTGTTGGCGTCTCGACTCCCAAACGGATGCCACATCTGGTCAATTTGAGCGATGATCCGCTGCTTGCTGAATGTCTTGTGTATAACATCAAGCCAGGAACGACAGCCGTTGGCAATGTCGAGAATCCAAGCACCTCCTCTGAAATACGTCTGAACGGCTCCAAGATCATGGGAGATCATTGCACTTTTGAGAATGTTGATGGACTGGTCACATTGGTTCCAAAAGATGGTGCAGCAATCATGGTGAATGGGCTTCGTGTTGAGAAGCCCACCAGACTGCGAAGTGGTAATCGCATCATCCTTGGAGACTTCCACATCTTTCGTTTCAATCACCCACAGGAAGCGCGTGCAGAGCGTAAGGAGCAAAGCCTGTTAAGACATTCTGTCACTGTGAGCCAATTAGACTCACCTTCTCCAAGGCCGGCACATAGTCGAACAGGAAGCAGATTTGACGGCGATATAGACTTCGATGACAGTAGGCCGGAGTCGCCGATGCCTTTAAGGAAAGGTCGGGACTCGGACTGGTCTTATGCTCGTAGGGAGGCTGCGGGAGCCATTTTGGGAGCTGACCAAACGATAACGAACCTGAACGATGACGAGCTTGATGCTCTGTTCGAAGACGTCCAGCGCGCCCGCGCCGTTCGCAAAGCTCGTCCGGAGTCCAGGCATTGCGGAGCTGAAGATGAAGACTTAGAGTCAGTCAGCTCGTATCCTGTTCGGGACAAGTATCTGTCGAATGGAACCCTTGACAACTTTTCTCTGGACACTGCTCTCACTTTACCAAGCACTCCACCCCAGGGTGGCACCGAGAGTACCGAGTCAGAGGACAGTAGACTAGACTTGGAACGGGAAGATATGTGCACAAGGTTGGAGAAACAAAAGGAAGATTTTGAGGAAAAGATGCGGCTAGCGGAGACCTCGACGGCTCAAAATGCGGAGGAGCTTAAAACTGAAAATGAGCGAATGGAACACGTGCTGGAAGCTGTGAAAGAGGACTATCGACGTCAGCTCGAGCAGCAGAAGGAGTCCTTCGCAAAAGAACTACGGCACGCCTCCGTCTCGCCGTCGCCAAGGAAACCGCGTATCACTCTGGAGGGATACTCGGACCTTCCTGACGAAGAAAAGACAATTATTAGAAGATTTCTCCCACTGTGGCGCCAGGTCGGATCCGTACGTCTGGCCGAGGCCATCCTTCGATATGCAGCGACACTTAAGGAGGCACAGATCATGAGTCAAGTCATGGACAAACATGTTATTTTTCAGTTCACTATTGTTGACGAAGGACAAGACATCTGCTCTTCTTACGACCTTGTGCTCAGTGGGATATCGGGCGACGAAGACCCAGCACTCGAGGCAGCCGGAAAACCGTGCATCGCTGTTCGAGTTGTCGATTACCTACACAACGTCATTCGTTTATGGTCTTTGGAGAAACTAGAGATTCGCGTTCAGATAATGAGACAAATGCATCAGTACCTAAATCGGTCAGACTATCTGCAGCATTTCCGACTCGAGAATCCCTTCATTGAGGCCTGCCTGCCGCGGTTTTCTCTAGTCGGGGAAGCGGATATACCTTTGACGGCAGTCTTCGAAGCCCGAGTGCAAGATTATGCTGTTGAGATCCACTCTACCTACACACGTGAAGCGATTGGTATGGTTAAGCTATCTTTGGAGCCATCCTCCGCGCAAGCTCCTCCTGAAATGCTGAAATTCAATGTTGTAATGCATGAGATGATCGGCTTCGCAGAACGAGAGGGCACCGAAATTCATGCTCAGATGTTTGTGCCTGGCATTAGCGAGGAAGGAGGCGCTACAACCACTCAGATGATCCAGGATTTTGATGAAGATCCGATCCGTTTTGAAAGTGTTCACAGCATGAGCCTGCCTCGTAAAGCCCCTCGAGATGCGACCTTGCGTGTTGCTATATATGCTCGAGTAACATCGATGCACCTTGATAGACTTCTGAGTTGGGATGACATCCGTGAGAACAGTGAGGAATGCTTGGAGAATGTTGCGTCTCGGACAGCAAGATTGCCAGAATCAGAATATTGGACGCGGGAAGAGCACGACGTATATGCCAAGATCAAAATTTTGGAGCTTTCCGAGACCGGCGAGTATTTACCAGTAGAGATCGAGCAACACAGCAACCTTGATCCAGGGACGTATCAGCTCCACCAAGGCCTACAAAGACGGATCATGATTAACTTGACATGCTCTTCGAGTGAATCATTGCAGTGGAAAGAGGTCAAGGGGTTGCGCGTTGGTAATTTGCGGCTCATCAGCCAAGACACTTCTATATCTGATCACAATCGTTCCGGTCATCAGCTCCCGTTGAAGCTAGTCAAGGAACCGGCTGTGGTAGAAGATGGCAATGGGATCAAGGAATTTACGCTGACGGGCCAGTGGGATTCGAGCCTTCATGGCTCTTCGCTTCTTGACCGACCTACAACCGATTCTCACAGCGTGCAGATGTCGATATTCGTCGACATTGTCTCGGATCGAGTCCCTAATGTGATGACATTTACAATAGACGAAACCTTGCAGATACGTCCACGATCGTGGCTTCGACCGCAGTCATTGTTCAAGCAGCTCTGGAAGACCACTAGAATCGTACACTACACCTCTGGCATCTTCTCGGTCTGCTTGAAGCCAGCTTCCACCAAACGTGCATCTGATATATGGCGTATGGACAGTCAACAAACCTACGTCAAAGGCGAAGAAAATCTCTCCAACTGGAAACCTCGAGGCATAGGACTGGTGCGTGATTACGTCCGAGCTCAGCAGCGAAAACGGCGTGCTACCGAAATAGAGGCTACAAAGGCTTACCTCCGCCGCCACCGTGTCTCAGCCCCTCTGCACATCGAATCCGAGAAAGTCACCACTTCCCAACAAAATCTGCTCAAGAAATGCCTTACGCTTTGGACCACAAGTTCTGATACCTTACCATCTTCCGAGCTACTATCCACCACTCCAGCTTCCACCAAACCTTTCAACCCCATCAAGTTCTCACCCTCTGCCGTACCGGACGCACCACCCCTTACAGCAGAAATCCATACCCATCCTAAGAACCCCGTACTCCTGAAATCATCCTTCCTCCTCACTCCCAACCCGACCTCGCACGCCTGGACTCGTCATTTCGCCGAACTCCGACCCCCCTACCTGCATCTCTACGCCGTCCCAAGTGGAAGCGAAACAGCAACGATCAATCTTCGCAATGCGAGGATCGACATTGACCCGCCTGTGCAGAGGCTGTTAAATGGCGAAGGTGGTAGTGGAGCCAGAAAAAACGTATTCGCCGTTTACGCTCGTGGTGGCAGCTGGTTGTTTGCAGCTCGGACCGAAGAAGAGAGATCCAGGTGGGTCTTGGCTATCGATGAAGGCTTCGTTGGTGATGATGGCTTGGAGAATCTGTGATCGTCTTCCGTGTGCGAGAATGAAGGTAGAGGATACACCAGTATATAGAAGTTTGCATCTGCGGTGATACCCCGGGATTTGAGATTACACATTTCACTTCTTCCGTTTTGTTTAGATACCCTTTGTCATACCATATGCAAGCAATAGACAGACGTGTGTAACACTGAATATTCCTCAAAGAGCTCATTCCATCCCGCAATGCTGCAGCTCATGATTTGCTCACTTACTGTACAAACATACCAGATATGTTCAACGATATGGAATCTGACAAAGCTCGATATCCAACGGCACGGCTCGATAAGCATAATCTTTCATAGAATGGAAAATGTCATTACATGGGAAGCTTCACGCCACCTCCAGCCACCTTATAAACCATGTGCCATCCCCCAACAGCCTCCTCACTCGTCACATCATAGCATCTCACCATCCATTAAGGGCTTTTACTCCCAGAATACTGCGACAAGGCTAGAATCCATTCTATTACCATCATACTTTCCATCGCATCCAACCTACAAACAATAACCTCTACATAAGTCCACTACACTAACGAACCCCAATTACCCTCATAAATTGACGTCTCTTACCTCTCTACCGCACATGAAACAACATCAACTCATGTATCGTCGATGTTACAGACAGTGATCAGCTGCGGTGTCGTACCTGTTGTACTGAATATAGTAATCCTCCATGGAGGATTAAAGAATTGGCAGTGAATGGATCTCTACTTGTATGTTGAAGACTGTCTTATATCCCGTGGATCTATGCGTTTGATGACTCTGTGAGATATAATAGGGTTGATGGGCCTCATTGATACGGTTATAATCAATGGCATCTCTGGGACTAGTAATAAATCTTATATAGAAATCATGATTCGCCCATTTCCCCAATATATTTGCTTGGTAGCGGTCGAAAACGGAATTGGATTCTGCAGACAGGAGATAGGAAATGAAGAGGAGAGGAGAGGGTTGGTGGCTGCCAGCTGATGGCTACTACCACTCCACAAATGCGTAATGGGAGGGATATAAGTAGAGATGATGGTGGTCTTGCTCACGGTAGATGGAGAAGTCTGTACGCGCTAATTGCGGATTTGGGGAGTGGAATGAGAGAAGGAACATGCCAGATGGTCTCTGAGCAGTGTGAAATAGCAAGTGGAAAAGCGGTGGATTGCGGTTCGTTGATGGAGGAGGTGAAGGTGAAGGATTGGCGATGAGAGGTACTGACGCTGGTCGTATCATGGAATTTGCGACCACTTCAAGGGATAATCTCGCGCTCACCGTTTTTCTTTTCTATCCAAGTCATTATTGTCAGGCGAATTGGAGGAGGTGCTGGGGGATGATATAGGTTATCAAAATGGATCTGGAATCGAAAGAGCTTCGACCAAACGCCACATTGGCGTAAGTAAACTCATGAGCCAGTCCACAAAACAAAAGGATCAAGGATTTCAAGCCATAATGATTGCCTGTAGGCTATTGACTGCTCTAATATTGCCCTGTGTGGAAGCCAAAGGGGTCTACAAACCATTCATCTGCAATGTGTAATGATGTAACAAGCACAAGCAGACACAACGTATAGCTGTGATGCTCATCTCGCATGCATGAGCGCATATGAAGGAGCCCAGCCAAGCTTTCACAGCTCTTGAGGTGTAATGATCTCGAGAGCTCATGACTATTCTCATCAAGACAGTCAACCAGCTGAGGCGGCCACTCTTCGACGAGGCCATGGACAAATGAACAATGACCAGCTCAATAATTGAGCTCCCCTCCACCTCCACCCTCGACAGCATCCAGGTCATCGTATTTCTTGAGCGTCCTACCCTGTACAGCCTCTCGAGGACCAACAGTCTGAGCACCACCATCACCCCACTTACCTCCTCCACCAAAGCCACCACGCCGGTTCATCATTGGGATGCCGTTACCCATGGGGGTCAGACGACCATCATTGAAGCGAAGAGGTTGTTGCCGACGATCGTAAGGCCCTTGGCGGGTGTTGAAACGGCCACCACCACCGCGACGCATTGGACCCGTTTGGTGCGTCTCATCGCCATTGGTGCCCATGCCATTGGTCGTGGGCCAACCGCCGGGTACTTGGACAATGTGATTGCCAAATTGAGGCATAGGGAAGGCCCCTTGGGAGGGAAAACCGGAGGGAAAGCCAGGCATCATAGACATATTAGAGAGGTTGAAGCCACGTGGCGTGCCAGCGGTGATGGTGTTGTAATTCATAGGGAAGTGGCCATTGCTATTGGCATCCGAGCGAGAAGGAGCTATATGAGAAGGATCCAGAACGTAGGTATTGACGAGGGTGAGCTGTGCATATATCAGTATGTAGATCTGAAGGATTAGCTGGAGGATCTTACGTCGGTCTTAATGCCGTTATACCACTCTTCGTGACGCTTCTCAACATGCTTACGCCAAAAGACGTCGCCCTTGAAGAGCTTGGTGCATTCAGGAACCTTACATCTGAATTTGGACTCATCCTCCTGCTTGACGAACTTTTTGAGCTCCTCGTCCAGGCCCTCTTCGATTGGCTTTCCACCAAGCTTTCTGACATCAACATTTTCAGGTTCAAGTATTTGCAAGATCTTTTCTTCGAAAGTTTTGACCCAATTGAAGGCGCGCAGGAGCTGCTGGTCGTTCTTGAAGTTCTTGTTGAACTTCTCCACGACCGGTGAACTACCATCACCATCTTCCGTCGACTCTTTCCGCTTCAATGGGAATGGCTGCCCTAGTGCACTGGCTTTCGCCGCCATTTTGGCCGAGGAGCTCAAGCTTGCTCTAGGTCGGCGCAGATGCCCACCAGGACACTTTCGAATCAATTCGTGCACCGAGTCAGCCTCGAAGACGCAAAAGAAGCAGAAATTGAAGACACGACGAAGGTATTCGACAAGCAAGTCGAGGGTCTTCTTCTTGATCAGTAGCTCTTCACTGTCGTTCTCTTCGTCAATGAACCCCTCTTCCTCTTCTTCCCCTTCTTCTTCTTCCTCGCCGTCTTCCATGTCGTCTACGTCCATGCCAAGAATTTGGCGATTCTTCTTATCGGGTTTGATTGCAGGAACAGCCGACTGAAGAAGACCTCTGTCGCGTAGTGCTTGGACTCGTTGCTCTACCTTGGTCACACCGTCTGTCTCGGAGCCGAAGTCCTCGTCGAATTTGGAAACCAATCGCTTTGCAAGTTCAAGGTCACGATCGATCCGCTCGGGTGCAGAGAAGAGATCCCACAAAGCCTTTTTCCTGGGCTCTTTGGGCGGAACATGAACGCCAACATGACAGGTGAAATCGCTCCGAGGCTCGTCATGGATTGTCTTCCCATTAATAGCTTCAAGTGCCTTGTCGGCTGTGCTTAGATTTTGTTTGGAATCGTCTACCGAACCATCAACGTTGCCTTCATCATCATCTCTTCCATCGCCCCTCTCGAGTTGCGTTTCATCCTCTTCAGGACCCGAATGCAACATGATCCAGCCGATGCGGTGGCATTTCTTCAGCGGATTAGGATCGCTCAGGCTTAGCCACTTGAAACCGCCAGCGTCTTCACCAAGATGCTCTCGGCAAAAGTCTTCGATCTTCCCACGACTGACCATAGGGGCCAGGGTCTTGATCAAGAGTGCTGGTTGCAACGCCGATTCGTCTCGGATATCTCCGCCTCGGCTGGGTACTAGATCACCAACACCAAGAACTTCAGCAGCAGCCACAGTTTCGCCTTCTTCCTTCTCCACCACACCTCCAAGGCCGTCACTTTCGGCTTTGTAGATGCCTTCGAGCGTAAATTCATCAAAAGATCCATTCGCAATATCACTCTCCCAGTGATCCAGGGCGCCGCGACGAAACTCGATGATCCGCTGCTTGAAGGGAATCCGAATCTCCGGTAGGTAGCGCTCCTTGAACCATTCTTCCGTCTTATGCTGCTGGACAAAGTTTCTAGCCATTTTGACTTGTAGCTCCTCCTTGTACATGTCATAGGCAACTTGAATTTGAGCTCGCTCCTTCTCACGATCCTCACGAGATTCACGTTCGCCTTTGATTGGCCGCTCAGCCTGCCGTCTTCCGTCTTTCTGACGCTCTTTGTCTTCTTTAATTGCTTGTTCAACACGCCACCATTCTGCAAACCAGTTGAACCCAACCTGGTATTCCAAGGACAAAGGGTTCGGTAAAGGATTGGTGCGGATAGCAGGCTGGGGTGTCTGGCCAGGAACATAGCGATCAATATGAGGTGCTGGCGAAGGAGGGCGACGACGGTCATCTCGATTGCGCGGTGGGTGATCGCGAGGTTGCTCATAGAAGTCATCACGGGGAGCGCGTCCAGCAGGCTGGTAACGATCTATATTGAGCGGCGACCGTGTGCGGGCTCTCCCTCCACGATATCCTCCGCGACGGTCTTGCATGCCTGTAACAGGAGAATAAGCGGCTACCTTTGACAAAGAATAGTTTGAGCGTTGTATTGCCAGAGCAGAAGATGAGCCATCAAATAAATTAAAGCTGCTGTTTAAGCAAATAGGAAATGGAGAGAACGAGTCGAGCATCATGATATAACTGCAAAGGACTCAACTACTCAGAAGGACCTAGACTCTTACCAGGAGATCGACGTCCACGATACGTATCATTCCCAGATGGTTGTCGTTCCGTCATGTCCTCGCGTCCCCATCTCTGCTCTGTCTTGACCGGTGGCGAGTATGCCTCAAGTGAGCCGTCCATAATAAAGGTGATGGGTATTGAGACGATAGGGTGTAGTGTAATGATAGAGTGTTCTGTCCTCGAATTGGGTTGTTCTTCAATAGAAGAATAGAAAGAAGGATATCGAATTGTGTCCGTAAGGAGTGACGGAGAATAATTCACCGCATCTCAAGTGATTGCTGGTGAATAGTGGTGGAAAGGGTGGGAGATGAAGCTGTTTGTCGCCATGATCTCGTGTTAGAGCGCTTCCAATTGAGTGAAGGACAATGCAATCAACGCTGTGAAGCTCGGAAGTAAATATAGAGATGAAGGGCAGCAACAAGCCGCCCGAATCAGAGGTGCGTGAAGAGGTGAAAGACGAGGGCAGAAGAGGGGAGCTATGTCTGAGCGACTATTGGGTGGAGAAAGAGGTGCAGATAATGGGAATGTAATGCGACCATGTATGGCCTTCTGTATACGTGGCAGGCAACTCACGTTTGGGTATGTCAGCGACTTGCACCTGGGCGAGCTCGTGGATGATGATGATGGGAAGTGGAGAGCCGTGAGGATTGAAGTAAAGCTGAGGTTGTTCTGCGGCTGTTCTGCGGCTAAACGGAAGCTACACCGAAGTCGCCAAGCGCAGGTGGGCATATTGGCCAAGGTGCCAAGCCAGGTTCAATACGTGAGCTTTCGCAGTTGTACATTCCTGAACATGATATGATTGGATGGCTGCGTACTAATCCAAAGGGACTGAACGCCAATCCTTAATCTGACAAATCCAGCATAGGTTCGTTAACACGCAGGCCTTGGATCTTGAACATCAGGCCATTCGTTCGCCGTTATTGTGATTGACACGTCCTCTAGCTTACATCCAACCGTCTAAAGCCATGACGACTTTTATCCCGTCCATTACACTGCCTGAACAGGTATTTGCCAATCCAGCTTCATCGATCCTCCTTCCCATTGTTCTGGGAGGCAGCATAGGCTTTGTGGTCCGTCGTATGTCGCCCTGCTCGATTAGCATAATGAGTAAACTCACTGTTGCCGTTGGCCCATAGCCAAAGACACTCAGCGTACGTACCTGGCATTGAAGCAACCTTCCCTCCGACCACCACCCCAAGTCTTTGGCCCTGTATGGACGACATTATATGGACTTATGGGGTACGCTGCGTTCAGAGCGTGGAACACAGGAATGTCATCCCTCAATCCACAGGTCGTTGCCCTGACGAAGGTATGGGTTGTCACGGATGCGCCAGAGAAGACTTCGCTGATTGGGAACACACAAATAGCAAGGCGCTACTCTCTTCACGATACAGCTTGCTCTGAATCTGATATGGATGCCTCTCTTCTTTGGCCTGAAGCGTCCTATTGAAGCTACAGCAGACATAGTTGCTCTGACTGGCACAGTGGGCTATCTAACATATATTTGGTCGCAGGTCGATACTGTTGCTGCCTGGGTGAGCAAGACCCTACCTGACGAAAGACCCTCAATTAATCAAGCTTAGGCTCTCGTACCGTACCTAGGTTGGCTAAGCTTTGCTACGTATCTAAGTGCTGGCACTGGATATCTCAATGACTGGAGGTTCGGCGATAAAGAAACGAGTGTGCCAATAGATAGGGGCTCTGGGACGGACACCAAATATGTCAACGAGAAGTAAGAAGGAACGTCCTGCAATACAAAGGCTGTCTCTCGTTTCTCGAATTTTCTGGCGTCTGGGAAGGGCGATTTGTGGTCTCTCGATATCTTGTGAGGGATGAAAGCTCCTTGCCGGGCACTGGTACTAACATACTTCTTGCACTTCGGTCCCAGGTCAGGGTAGAGTCATACTAAGAGCCATAGATGACGAATTTCACATTTAAGAGTCATGTCTTCTGCCTGAAGGCCAAATCTGACAACTTGCTTATCATGCTATCTCTCATCCATTTGCAACAACATCCTCAATTCCTCCGAGATCTCATACTCCCTTTCTACAGGCATCAACCCTCTCTTCACCAACTCGTCCACCCCAATGTCGTTATCCTCATCAACTACCCTTTTCAACTCTCTGGCTTTCTCAGTCACATCCTCAATCCCCACCACCCACTCGTTTGCCCATGTGTTACTCACTTTGCCACTGATCCCGATCTGAATACTGCGATAATCTAGCATACCGATCCGAGGCGAGCGTTCAGGATCCCATTGCACCCTCACTCCTTTTGCTCTCTCCTCTACTGTCAAACCCCCCTTTTGCCCTTCCGTCACTGCCGCTTGCGACAGAAGATGTTGGAAATGCTCATGTTTCATTTTGATCGCCAATATCCTTGCTTGACCAGGGTCTTTGTATGAATAGCCCGCACGATACCTATTCAAGTGAGTATATGAGAGACGAAAAATGTCCTCAGACTGGAGGAGGGCCTGCAGAAGACATTGGGATTTACTTACATCATCCAGCACCAGCTTGGCTTGATCCAGGTCATTCTTGTGCCAGAAAACTTCGGTGAAGCGGAAAGTCGCTGTTCCTGCACTGCAGCAATCGCGATCTCTGCTGAGTATGCTTGATATACTGTGATGGTATCTTCATCGTACGAGGCCCGAATCTGCCTGTACGGAATTTTGTTCGTTTGTGTGGGAAGTGTCATTTCACGCAGCCTCTTGTTCTCCCAGCAATAATTACAGAAGTGACTGAGTCTATTGGAGAATTTCACAACGTATACGATATACAGCACTTTGCAAGGATACTGGAGATTATATACACGGTGACAACTGTTTGAGTGACTCACTAACAACACAGCCACACGCCGGACAATTTGATCTCGCCAATTTCTACCACTTTGGTATGCAGGATCGCGACGGATTGGATACTCGGATGGGATCATCTATCTTTGAGCTTTGAGCAAGCAATACGTCAGGGCGGAGCATGTATCCCATATCGTGGCATGGCATCCGTCAGTGATGCCGAGGTTCACCCGGGTTTCCTGAACACCAAAATATATTCTAGATATGCTTACCGTTCATATTAGGAGCTTTCTATCAACTCCCTTTAGGATCAACGTCGATAGTGAAGGGTACTAAGATCTAGGTACGCCTGTAGGCTATATATCATGTATCTTTGTCGTGGAATGCGATGTTAGAAGAGATAATTCCGTAGTCAGAAATTTGATGGTTCTTGCCACGGATGCCAGACTTGCCAACATGTCCGCCTCAACTTGCCAAGAAGTGCCAAGCCCTGGGCGATCGGCGGAGAAAATCTTTCAAAGATTCAACTCGGCCGTTTGGATACTTATTACAATTATCATCACTACAATCTGAATTATCCCGTAGACTCCAGGTCAGCTAAGGCCTCGATGTACAATGGACGAGTCTGGCTGAGCTTGTGAATATTCGAATTTACCGTCATGCGGAACACGCTTCCCAGGTCGAGTGCAGAGACTGTTGTCCATGCTGGACCAATTTTGATTATTTCCAGGGCCTAGGTCGATATTTATCGTTTACCGCATAATATCCCGACTCATCAGCAAGCTTGACCATGTGCGAGAGGCTAGAGTCTTGCTCCTTAGGGACTTTTCACTGTCTTCAATGGGCATGTCATTCGCAGAAATTGAAGCTATCACAAGAGTCGTCAAACCTGATAGCACCCAACGTGGCCCAGTCTAATTCACTCGGTAAGTCTTCTCCCTGTATATTCCTCCTGATCAATGAACATGCTCTGCGTAAAGGTACACCGAATGTGCCATTCAATTCGATGATTCGTTCCATTGACGTTCGACGTTTTCCCATTGCATGGTCACTCTGGATACTCACTACCCTGGCCCCTCTGCCTCGGTCACTGATCAAAGATTAGAAGTCAGATTGTGGTTTGTCAGCTTCCTCACGTCTGTATCCCCGCTTTCGACTCTTCGCTTGGCCGTTCACGACGCTCATCGCCAACTCAGATCGTCACCCATGAATATCAACTTTGTGCTTCATCATCTGCTGTGGTGAATCAATGCCTCTGTCTTGGCCAACCGTTGCGAAGATTCATCACCTCAGACTCTTCACTTCCTCATGAGGTAGAGTGAAAAGCGCCACTATCTTTCATCTTCTGTCTTCTTCCTACGTCGTCCTTTTAACTATGGCTAACTTTTTGATGACAATGTCGCCAACATTCAAGATCCAGATTATCTGGTGACACAGTTTCGCCTCCGTCTCCTGGTTGATCTCTAGTCATCAATATCTGTCCGTGCATGATTGCTCCCTGTCTCCCTCTCTGATGAATGTCTGTCATGATCAACTTGATCTAACTCCCCTATCTCTGTCTAGTTGCATACGTATCTATAATCATAGGTATTTCGTTCAACATTCTGAAATCTTTATATATATATGTTGGCTGCTTCCTACATTCCTGTCAAGTACCCGTGATGCAGGTTTTCATCGAGCGTAACTCTAGATACTTTGCTGATGCTTCCACGTCAATCTTGGCAAAAGTAACGTTCCATCACCGTCTCATGTCTTTGACTGATTTGATAGTGTCAACCCCATTATGTTCAGACAATGGGCGAGCATTGCGTCACGGTCTATCAGATTCCTTGGTTTATGGAAGTTATGTTACGTTGACCACGCAGTTCTTATCATAGTGATTTTTGTGCATGAAATCACCTTGCCGTGATGAGACCATGGGTCACGTCAAAGTCCGTAGTAATATGGTCATAATCTATGCCGGATGCTGCAAAGCATCATCAATTATGGGTAATAACGGAACCACAGCCGACAGCCAGGAATCATCAAAAGAAAGAGCTGTCTGAAATTGGTTAGAACGCAGACTTTCCAGACATCTGAAGCGCTATACAAGACGGGGATCCATTTACAACAATTACACAGTCTTGATCTCACTTTCAGCCTTTCAGTCCCACGAACAATCTGTTTCCTTGATCCCGTTCTTAGGCAAATGTTTCCGGTGAAGGAGAATTCATAAGTCCCAATACACTCTCAGACTCAACTTCTTTGATGTGTGGGCGAAAGACCAGCGATGAAGTCCGCCATAACATGTACTTCGCCTTGCATGCATAGGTTTCAAATTTATCACGATCTATCGAGGACATATCTTTCTTGCTTGACCAGAGGCAACGGAAACAGAATCCGAAGAAAGGACGGAGGAATCCGAAAAGTTCACCAAGAGGTGTTTCGGACCTGGATTCATACAGCGCAGTCGTCAAAAGGATGACAAAAGCTTCCGCGAAACGTTATCTAATTTGTTTTCAAAAAGTCTATTGAGTTATGTACAGGAATTTTGATATCCGCTTCCGTTAATCAACATCTATAAACGCTCACTGAAGTTAGTACACCTTCGAAGAGTCTAAAAATTTCGATTTCACAAACTTTCAGTTTTCCTGAGGCGTCCCTACTTTCAACATGACTAATCCCTGTAAGGCGGTATACTATAACGCCTTCTTCGTTAGTCCGGTATACAACTCATAGGCTCAATTTTCTCGAACTTTAAATCTTTACTTAGTCGTTTTTCTCGAAAAACAAAAGACAGAGGACCTAACTACCAAAGAGCGATGGATATGAATTTCAGATATATTCAATCTCTGAGAATTCAGACTAAACTATAGAAAAGTCGGAGACTCTGTCTAGGCAGCCAGTAAGGCAGGTACTGAAATGCAAGGACTGTAAAGCCAGAAACGATGTTCTTCTCTTCCGATCCTCACACCAATATCTTAAGCTAATTTATCTTTTCCGAAGCCGATGCCAGATGGCGATAAAGTCCCTATGGGACATGACGAAGAAGAATCCCTTCCCTACGGCTATGCTTTGGAGGTTCGTTTCTATCGAAGCTATATACTTCAAAGCTAGTTCGATTCTTTCGAAGAATGCCGTTGTCGAAGCTTGGCTCTTAGAGCACGGAATCCCTGTGTGCTGGCAACGGTCCAACCGTGGGACCTGGGCACCCTCGGGGGCTAGGTAGTTCGGGTCGAACGTTCGAGAAGACCGAAATAAATACCTTGGTTGAACATAGTCTGATTCGGTTTTTTCGAACGTCTCCATCACAGTTTACTCGACGTGGCCGCCGAGGCGTTAGATTTCCATCAAAAAGGCTTCTTCCCGTTCGCGGTCTCGACAGAAGTTGGAGGAACGCATCGATGACCTCACCGAGCTCATTTTGGAAGAGACCTATGATACCCAACTGCTTATGGAAGGGGACGAATTAGACCTCAACCTTAGTCTCCAAAGTGCCCCTTTCCCGGCCTTAGTAAACCATATGAATCATACACAAATCCTGAGCCGTCGAATCTCTTCGAAATAGACGAGATTTTGGTGGTCAACCTCATTACATTCTCTTACCGGTCAGCTACACTGTACGGCTAAAAGCCAATGAGGCGATAAAAGTGGAACTTTCACACCACAGCCTCTTCTTTCATAGCCTATATATATCATGTCCTTACCTTATCAGAGTCCAATCTTGTAGAAAAGGTCTTATACTAAGCTAAATCGGTACCATTCAGCCTAGGACTCATATATATATAACATATACATACATAGGACTCCGAGCGTAACTATCATGTAGCGCTTCACAAGGTCGCCTGCTACCAGTTAGATGGACCTCCAGTATCACCTATAATACCAGTCGGCTCATCACCTCCTCTAACTATCGGTATGATTCTTGATTACTAAGTTACTAATTCCCCCCCTCCTATTCGCTGGCTAATTCTACTAGGTACCTTACCAAATACTACACCTCCCACTACCGCACAGCCCTCAGAAACCCCTCCTATAGCTACACCAAAACCTTCAGAAATTCCCACTGTACCAAAATCCTCAAAAGCTCCCACTTTACTGAAAGCTTCAGACAAATCTCTAGGTATCAAGAATGGAGTGTCCACACGTAGCAATGTTCAGCCCTTAGATCACGATGACGAGATGGATGATACGCCTGGGATAGAGGGAATAGAGAGCGATGGGGACAAAGTGCAGGATAAAGTACGAGTGACGAAGAAAATAAAGGGGAAAGGGAAGGAACTGGCGAGGACGCCTCCTCAAGAGGAGGAGTCCTTCTAGATCGCTTCAATCAAGGGAATTGTACGACTATCTTGGCTCTGATGAGCCAGTGCAACAGTACCCAGTTGCCTTATCGCCGTCTTATCGTCTGAAGGCAAGTCGAGACTTAAAGGACGGGTGCTTGTGGGCCACATATCTGGATCTAACGGCGAAATCGTTTATAATCTTCCCACTGAGTCATCTCCTAATATTCATGAATCAGTATATCCTGTCTCGGTATCTCCCTGAACCTAGGCTCTACAGCCTACAGGTTCAGTCCGAGATCCGCTTTCAGGTGAGACGGTTCATAGATGAATCTACGTCGGCGTTAGATCGAATAGATGCGATTTGGGGGACGAGGGAGATATGGGGGACGAGGGAGATATCGGGAACGAGGGAGATATGGGGGACGAGGGAGACATGGGGGACGAGGAAGACTGTACAACGAACAATCACCAAGTCAACTGCTGGCGGCGATTGACAAGTACCGGCCCATCTCAATATTGAGTATGTATGCCGCAGCTTGCAGTAACCCTCCTGGACTTCATTCAATATTTACGGCTGTAATACTTGGTCGTCAATGCAGAATGTCGTCCTACTCATCTTTCACTTGCAAATCCGCACACATATTCAAGAGATAACTCTGTATCATTTTAATATATTATAATGTCTTCAGTGTTTCACGAACATGTGCAATCCGATATTCTCGACCACCTCACCCAAATCATAGACGGTGTCTGTCCACCGTGATCTTGCTACCGTCAAAAGTCATACCTGCACGCAATATCACATCACTCACCTCATCCGACCTCATGCCGCCTACTGCCTACCTACCAGCCAGGGAGGATGTTTTTGGACGCAAAGGGTGTCGGCCGAACACCTTGACCTTGACGACCCCTCCGTCAGTTACGTTCATTATCACCTCTTCCAAATACTACTATATAAATATTTGTTTCTACCTCTTGTACCCTCTCCCAACGATAGGCCCCAATTCACATCGATCGCCGCTCCAGCCTCCCCAAAACAGACTTCTTTTGACTTGACCACCCTCTCAAGTGGCATAGAATACAATATGAGGTTCGTTAAGAATCCTTGCTAACGACATTAGCTAACGCAGTTTCAAAGCCACATAACAAAGGCTCTCTTCTCGACCACCGCCTCCAAGCAGGCAGCACAGACAGTCACACGCGCTTACAAGACTAAACTCATGAGTTTTTTCCACAAGTGCCATCAGTCAACAGCAGGATGGAAGCGAATGATGGAGTTCATCGATGCGAAAGGCGGCCAATCAACTCGAGTCCACAAGACCTGTGATGATCCCAATTCCCGCTTCGTTTCCATCCTGGTATGAACACTCTCTGTTGTTTGCAAAGCACCTGAATCACCTGATAGGACCACCTCCGTCCAATATACCCCCACCTACACTGCCGCGGCCATTATTGCGCATGAGAAACATACCTGTCTTGTCTAAGTCGTCCGCGCCCAAGTGGCAGCGCCTTCTTCATTCGGACGATCTCGAAAGCGGCGGCCACCGCCGCGGAGAAGAGAGACAAGACGGCCAAGAGGAAAGCTCCGACGGACGGGGCACTGCCTGTTGAGAAAGATAAGGGCAAGAAGAGAAAGGCTGCGAGCCATTGACTGGCCGACCACAACGAAAATGAAACTTTGCCTTACGTTGACCTGCCTCGAAGGCCAGTACCTTTCCCACCAGACGAGCACCTACTAAGGGTGCTTACCGGCGGTTGGACAAGAGAGGCTCGACACGATTTCATTACTGACCCAGCTAATTCGGACTTTGGGTTTCTCACTCCTGAAATGCAGACATCCTTTTGGAGGGATGAATCCAGGAAAGGTACCCACAAATGATACGTCTTCATGACGAATAAGGAGATGGCAGATATGCGCGCAAGGAAGTTCGGGCCATCATAGGCCTGAGGACAGGCCTTTTTCTTTCGTTCGTGGGCAACTGTTATGAAAACACATGCCTTATACATATCGTTGTGCCTTCCTTGTTGGTCAGGCAAGTACTTATAGCTAGTACCTTACTAGATAGTAAGGCAAGCCTTTACATACCCATTTGCCTGACAGTGCCTTTGCCTTGCGTTGCTTTCACGACGTGATTTCCGCTACATTTGGTGCGGAAAGTGTCAAACAATTCCTGCCGAAGGAAGAGCCGCAGTCCAAGCGAGTAGTTCTAGACTGGAATGTTCGAACAGACTAACATGTCCCGACTTATCAAGACTTTTACTGCAGTCCCGAAAGAGCTGTTTCGGGTGAACAATGGGACCTCGGTCACCTTGCGGGACCGGAACGTGAAAAAAGTCGGCAGCTACGATTTGCTGACTGAAGGTGGAAAGGTCAAGCCCAAAACCCTGGATCCTAAGTCGTACGCAGGTAATACAGGACACATTGACTATGTTATCCACAGATAGCTGATGCGCATCAGCTCCAAATGGCGCGTCGCTGCACCCAAATACAAGCAACCAAAATCGCCTCGTCCATGGTTTCAATGGCTCTAATACCATTGTTTATACTATCCCATCAGGTTTGTGCATAGACCAGGAGGAAAACAGATGTGATTCTTAAGTGGTATAGGAGAGTGTTTCGGCTTCTTTTAGGGGAAAAGCATTGCAGCTCCAAGAGCTAGTGCTGGAGCGTTGAAGGCTCAGCCACATCCTTTCCAGGGTCTAACCCACCTTTACAAGAGTACGTCTATTGTCGACATTGGCTTCAAACTCTGCAAAACCGTAATGCTTCGCAATCCGTAGCCTCCAAAGGACCACAGATACTTGGCTCTATGCATTACAAAGCCAAGAGATGACATCCCGCATCGCTCAGTGTGAATGCTTTATACATCTACTACTGTAGTGAACGTCTTGTTCCTGAACCAGAAAGCTTCGAAGCAGAGCTGCATGAATACATGTTTCCACTCAAGGTCGTGTAACGTTCGAAAAGCGTTTTCATAAGTGATATGGTGAACATTGTCCAACACACGTGTCAGGTGAAAGATATTGATCAGTTACGCAAGGTGCTTGACAAAAGCATCGTCTTACTGTTAATATATATCGACTGCTCTTCTCTTATTTCCTCTTCTCTTCCGACCTGATTGCGGTCACGGAACCGAATCTGGTTCAATCTCATTTTGACGACGATCGAGCAAAGATATTGCACACGGAAGCAACTTGGCCCAAAGTCAAATGCCTTACCACGAACTCTTCAATTCGGACTGCGAAATACCTCTTGAAATATTCGATTGAACTTGGCACTACGAGAGAACCGGCTGTTGATTTCGAGCATCGGTTATGGACACAAGATGTTGTTGTTGATATCGTTGAGGAAGGAGGTAGAGAAAGTATTGAGTTCGAGGATCAGTGGATGGAGGCTATTGACGTGTAGTAAGGGCTCACTAGAACGGCTAGGATATTAGCTACATGTAAAATTTCTTTCTGTCAAATATACATGGGCGAAATGTCGACTTCACCAAAAGGCATGTATAATCAAAAGAACACTCATCGTCTGCATGCCCTTCGCTTCTCGCAACCGTAAAGCGATCCCTCTGATTTGCCTTCACCAGAGGAAAGTGCTGGGCTGCCATTCGTGATGCGATCATCGCGCCATCCCCTTCAAGAAAGATTGGTTCTTAACATTCTTTCAAGCTGTGGGTCCCTTGACTCTTCCATGTTGACATTTGAACATGTAGGAATGGTACATGAGCAGCCTGGGCAAGAGAGTGCAAATACACAGTAAAAGCTAATAATGTGAACGCTTAAAAAGATTGCCTGAGTTTACCCTGTAGCTATTGAGAAGTAGACGAAGAATCAAGCGGTCACCGTCACAATGACCTCCTCCAATGTGTATCCTGCAAAACGAGCGACTATCGCGTAAGAACCCTTCCCCTGGGGTATTCGAGACGGACCCGTTATACTCTAAACAGTAAGTGATAAAGATCACCTCGTAACGCTTCATGATCAACGCCCCCTATCTAGAAAAGGGTTTGCAATCTGCAATTAATCATGGTTGGTTGATACACGACATCCGATTGGATATCCAAGATTGTCGAGCTTCTATTCAGAATATGTGAAAGGAAGACACCAATATACAAGGTCCACATTATGGGTCATATGATGATATGACAATTGATCCAAGATCCAAGATCCAAGCCATCATGCAAGGGTGAAGAGGGTGCGGCTCCTCATCCTTCAGATCTTGTTTTTGGTGCGAGCTGGTCTTCGAAAGCTTCATGTATCAAAGATGGATTGAGAGTAAAGCGCGCCATACCGATTCCTTCTTCAGCCACGATATGATGAGGAAAAATATGCTCGCCAAGAAGGGCTTAGTCGCTTCAATCCGGTCGGATTCAATTAGCCCGCCAAGACCTTGGCGCCAAGCTATCAAACTTTTTGCCGAGCAGATGATTCCTATCATTATCATTATCACTGTGGTCCATTCAACGGCAACATAGTACTTCTTGTATGGTGATAGAGTGTCCGGTTCACTGTACTCACAAAGCACTACAAAAGTACCTCGTGCCATCACCTAGTCAGCATCAAGAAGCTGGTTCTGGCACCGATGTGGTTATGATCTGAAGAGCGGACTGTTTCCATGTACCATTCCTGACCATAACTACGGACAATCATGTCAGGGATGGATATTCAAAAGCCGCAGAAAATTCTGCGACGAATCGAAATATTCTTCATCACCTTGGCCCCCTTATGGTAGTAATGATATAATGCACCGTTTACTTGACAACACTTTAGCAAACATTTGTCATGTTCTTATTAAGCAATGGCTTGCTGATGAGAAAATTCAGGGTGAAAAACTCACGGCCACAATGATGTTGGAAGAAAGAAGGTACACAAGCCACCCAGCAGCAGTATTGACTCGCTCCCCTCAAGCTTCGACTCCTTGATGTTGGTGCAGCTTCGCTATGGGGAGTCCGGCCCACCAATATCTTTCTAGTATTGTTCCATACAGATTACGAATGAATCAAGGTCGCGGAATGTCTCCATACACTATGATTTAGCAATTATCGGCAACCCACGATCAAAGATATCACAGACTCGTCAACGAATCGCCAACGCTTCTCTAAGAGGTAGATGGAATTTATCCTTTTCTCAGATGGGAGAGTACAAGATCACTATCGATACACAAAACATGACAAGAAGAGACTCAAATAATAGCCCTACCTTAAACTCGACCGCCTGCGGCCGAGACTACTTTAAGATTAGGCTTTCTGATGGGATTCCCTCGGATCGCTACCCTTCTTGAGACCCCCAAAGTTCTCATACCACTTATAAGGGTTGAATTCCATGTCCGGCTCCTTGCCGCCAAAACTCGCAAGGCGGAATTCGAGATCCGACTGCTTCGATCTCCGATCTCTAGTGTCTGGGAATACCAGGCCTCCAGACATCTTCTCGCCACGCCTTTCCTCCAAATGCTGAACGTTCCCTTGCCATTTGTCCTCATACTTGGGGCTGTCAATAGCAAAGGTTGCAGGGCGGCAACCGAGATCAGCCTCCTCACTCATAGGTGGATGGCTTGGCTTCTCAACATCGACCGTCGGTCGTGTTGAGTCTTTGGAAGTTCCATCGCTGTTGCCTCTTTCCTGACGCTCATTATTGCCATATTTGGTATCTTCATACCTCAGCGCCTTGAAACCATCTGCTCCCCCATCAGTGGCTCTCACAGCTCCTTGACCGGGAATTAGCTCGCCACCCACGGGCGGCTGTCTTGGCTTTGCAGTATTGAATGTCGATAAGATCGGGCCCTTTTTGCGCCGAGCGTTGTCGAACAAAGTGTCTCGAATGAGGTAGAAGGCCATTAGCGCGACGGTGATGAGGCCGAAGGTGAAGAGCAATGGATGACAAGAGTTGGGGTTTGAACAGGTGATTCCTCCCATGATCAAGGTCGTCTCCTAATATATATAAATAAATATGCTAATGATCAGAATTCCGCCTGCAGAACGCTTCGCGCGCGTGGATGACTTGATGGTGGATATAGTACTAAAAATGTAAGTGAATGTTTGCTCTCGTGAACCATGGCCGGGGACAATCGCTTTACTTACGAAAATATGGTACAATGGCCCTTGTGCTGACTCCCAAGCTCTCAGAGCGGGAGAAATTATGCACTTGTTGAGGCTGAAACAAAGAATATGTACAATGCCGGTTGTGTTGGAATATGTACAAGGAATACAATGATGCGCACAAAATATGAATGTCTATTGTGCTTGAAGATGGACAAGGATATCGCGATATGCAAAGATGACAAAGGCAGCGGTCGCCAGCAACGAGGACGGAATGAGTGTGATGAGTTGACTTGGTACGATGTTGCTGGTAATGAGCGTGATGGTCAACCAGGACCGTATGGAATCAAGGAGCGACTGAATGAGCGTGATGGTCAACCAGGACCGTATGAACTGAAGGAGCGACTGAGATGCTAAGGAAAGCTAAAGGAAAGTGGGTAACTTTTTGATAGAACAGGAGATGCTAAGGAATGACCATGAAATCTTGAAGAATTGTGACAATGTCTTAGGACTTTTAAAGGTACCTTTGTATGCTCAGGGCAGTTCCTTTAACTGTGACAGACGTTTCAAGATAACGTACGTAAACAACCATTTTGAGGCGTTGAGTGTCTGAGGCAAGACCGTCTCCAACCACCAGGCCTTGACCTTTCGACGCATCAACCAAAACGATTCTCGCACTACAAATCTATTACAAACCATCGGAACCCAGGAAGTTTACCTGACGCGACGCCGACCTCTCGACCTTGACTGGCAATCAATCTTCAGACCTCCGCGCGCAGCTGTTCAGAAACACTAGAAATCTGAAACCATGCTTACGTACACAACCCACCAACACCCGCCACCCAATAGATCCCCATTCCCCTCCACAACCCTATTCATCCTTCTTACATCTTCGCACCAGATTATGAAACAAGCATCTTCGTGCACCCTTACCTACATAAAACATGTCGATTATCAAACATCTTCAATCGTCAGAAAATCGCAAAAGCGACCGATAAGTAAACGCAAGACCGAAACACAACGAACGTGGTATGACAGTATCATTATCATCAACACCTCCCATCGTCAAAACCATCAAAAACATTCGAAACTCACCCTTACGCAAAACATCCCGCTCTCCCAATACAAGCACCTCTCCTCATTGCCCCGTTACCTTACTTATCCCCCATCCTCAGCAGGAACCCCACCCCCAAAGCAGTCCACCTACATCCCAGTCCCTAACCACCAGCGCAGCACCATTAGCCTCCCAACCCCAACCCCGACCCCAACAAACCCCTCCATCGAACATAGTATGCTACATAAAGACCCCCCACCAACACTCCCCCTTTACTCCCCCTTACTCCACCAATTCCCCCTCCTAAACACTCCCTACCATTCCCCTACCACCCCTCCCTCCCATTCCCCTCCCTCCACCTCCCTCCCATTCTCCTCCCTCCCCCTCCCATCCC